>VFQN01000024.1_pt1 | contig 361429 bp, 356 predicted proteins | sample 3512371 | NCBI WGS metagenome assembly VFQN01 (sample SAMN10412370, study PRJNA504923) | tailings metagenome | isolation source: Replicate 2 from Balatoc abandoned mine | place: Philippines: Itogon, Benguet | collected 2017-08-28 | reverse complement strand
TCCTTGAATGGGGGCGTTCATGATGCCTCACAACGTACGCTGTTAGAGCTACCCGCACCGCGGACGCGACCCCCAAATGGGCGATCAACGCTACGCAAACACGTGCACTCGTTAGCAGAGATTGGCCCGAACAGGATTTGGTTCAAGCCCCGTCGGGGAGACTGCCGGCGACGGTCGTCGCCGGCGCAGCAAAAATCAGGCCGGCGCCGCAGCAATGCCTTCATTGCGCTCGCCATGCACATACAGTGGCTGCGCCCGTCCTTCAATGACTTCCCGGTTGATTACCACTTCTTCGACCCCGTCGAGCGACGGCAGGTCGTACATGGTGTCGAGAAGTACCGTTTCCATGATCGAGCGCAGGCCACGCGCACCCGTCTTGCGCATGATCGCCTTCTGGGCGACCGCACGCAGGGCGTCATCGGAGAATTTGAGCTTCACATTCTCCATGTCGAACAGGCGCTGGTACTGCTTGATCAGCGCGTTCTTCGGCCGGGTCAGGATCTCGATCAGCGCGCTCTCGTCCAGATCCTCGAGGGTGGCGACGACCGGCAGACGGCCGACGAACTCGGGGATCAGGCCGTACTTCAACAGATCCTCGGGCTCGAGATCGCGCAACACCTCGCCGGTACGGCGATCTTCGGGCCCCCTCACCTCGGCCCCGAAACCAATCGACGTGCCTTGGCGACGCATGGAGATGATCTTGTCGAGACCGGAGAAGGCACCACCACAGATGAACAGGATGTTGGTCGTATCGACCTGCAGGAATTCCTGCTGGGGATGCTTGCGCCCGCCCTGCGGCGGCACGGAGGCCACGGTGCCTTCCATGATCTTGAGCAGCGCCTGCTGCACGCCCTCGCCCGACACGTCGCGCGTAATCGACGGGTTGTCGGACTTGCGGCTGATCTTGTCGACTTCGTCGATGTAGACGATGCCGCGCTGCGCGCGTTCGACGTTGTAGTCGGCCGACTGCAGCAGCTTCAGGATGATGTTCTCGACATCCTCTCCGACATAACCAGCTTCGGTGAGAGTCGTGGCGTCGGCCATCGTGAAGGGCACATCGAGCATGCGGGCCAGAGTCTGGGCCAGCAGGGTCTTGCCGCAGCCCGTCGGGCCGATGAGCATGATGTTCGACTTGGCGATCTCGACGTCGTTCGCCTTCCCGCCATGGCTCAACCGCTTGTAATGGTTGTGCACCGCAACGGCGAGAATACGCTTGGCCTGGTCTTGGCCAATTACATAATCGTCGAGGATCTGGCGAATTTCCTTGGGCGACGGAACGCCGTCCTTGGACTTGACCAGGGTGGTTTTGCTCTCTTCCCGGATGATGTCCATGCAGAGCTCGACGCATTCATCGCAGATGAACACGGTCGGGCCGGCAATAAGCTTCCGGACCTCATGCTGGCTCTTGCCGCAGAAGCTGCAATACAGGGTGTTACGGGAGTCACCCCCGGACTTGGCGGCTGGCATGTCGTTAACGCACCTCCGCTTTGGGGGGCTCGTCGACCTGCGAGCCCACACCAAAGCTATGTTAAACGCGCCCCCTAGATCGCGACAACATCAAAATATGGTGTGTCGGCGTGCAAAAGGGAAACAATTGGTCGTAACGGCCGCTTAGGAAGCAGCCGCCTGGATCGTCGGAGTCGGCCGCCTGTCGAAAACTTCGTCAATCAGGCCGAATTCCTTGGCCTCCGGCGGAGAGAAGAAGCGGTCGCGCTCCATCCCCTTCTCGATCTCTTCGATCGTCCGGCCGGTGTGGTTGACATAGAGCTGATTAAGGCGGGCACGTGTCAGCAGGATTTCCTTGGCGTGGATTTCGATGTCCGTCGCCTGCCCCTGTGCACCACCGGATGGCTGATGGATCATGATCCGGGCGTTGGGCAGCGAAAAGCGCTTGCCCTTCTCGCCTGCCATCAACAGCAGCGAACCCGCCGACGCAGCCTGGCCGAACACCAAGGTCGAGATATTGGGGCGCACGTACTGCATCGTGTCGTAGATCGCCAACCCCGACGTCACCACGCCGCCCGGCGAGTTGATATAGAAGGAGATGTCCTTCGTGGGGTTCTCGGCTTCGAGATAGAGGAGCTGGGCGCAGACCAAGCCCGCCACGTTGTCCTCGATCGGGCCGTTCAGAAAGATGATCCGCTCCTTGAGCAGGCGGGACCAGATATCGTAGCCGCGCTCGCCGCGGGCCGACTGCTCGACGACCATCGGGACGTAGTAATTGTTGTAGATTTCCAGCGGATCGCGGTCGCGACTCATCGCGGGCCCCCTTGAGTATGATGTCGCTTTGAAAGTGGCAGCGCCGGCGGCCTCGTTCAAGGCCGCCGGTTCTGGATCAATTTGCCGCTTTCTCCGCAGGCTCTTCTTCTTCCGCCTCGCGAGCTGCCTTGAGCAGTTCCTCCGGCGTAACCGACTTCTCGGAGACCTTCGCCAGCTCGAGAATGAAGTCGACCGTCTTCTCTTCGAAGATCGGCGCGCGGAGCTGTTCCTTGAGTTCGGCGTTCTTGCCGTAGAACTCCAGGACCTGGCGCTCCTGGCCGGGATAGCGCATCGCTTCGCGCATCACCGCCTGGTTCAGCTCTTCCGGCGTCACTTCGATGTTGTTGGAGCGGCCGACATCTGCGAGCAGCAGGCCGAGGCGCACCCGGCGCTCCGCAATCTCGCGGTACTCCTTCTTCATCTTCTCTTCGTCGTCTTCGAGCTTCTGGCCATTCTTCTTGGCCTCCTCGATACGCTGCCAGATTGCGCCGAACTCGCCTTCGATCAGTCCTTCCGGCACCTCGAACTTGTGGCTGTCAGCAAGCTTGTCGAGCAGCTGACGCTTCACCATCTGGCGCGAGATCTGGGTGTAGTCTTGGCCGATGCGCTCACCGACGGCCTTTCGCATGGCTTCGAGATTCTCGAAGTTATTCTTCTTCGCCAGCTCGTCGTCGGCGGGCTTGTCGACGAATTCACGGATCTCCTTGATCGTGCACTTGAAGACCGCGTCCTTACCGGCGAGTTCCGCCGCACCGTAATCGGCCGGGAAAGTCACCTTCACGTCGACGGTCTTGCCGACCTCGGCGCCGATGAGCTGATCCTCGAAACCGGGAATGAACGAGCCCGACCCCAGCTCCAGCGTGTAGTCGGTGGCCGCACCGCCCGGGAACTCCGTGCCGTCGACCGAGCCCACGAAATCGAGCTTGATCGCATCGCCCTTCTGGGCCGGACGCGGCGGATCGACAGGCTTCTGATCGCGGTTGGCCTTGGCGATGCGCTCGAGGGCATCGTCGACATCCTTGTCCGGAACGGCGGCCTTCAGGCGCTCGAGCTCGATGCCCGAGAAATCGAGCTTGCCGATCTCCGGCAGCACTTCGATCGCAACTTCGAATTCGACGTCCTTGCCCTCTTCGAGCTGCTTCAGGTCGACCCGCGGCTGCAGCGCCGGACGCAGGCCGCGATCTTCGATCGCCTTCGCCGTGCTGGTGTTGACGGCCTGCTCGACGGCCTCGCCGAACAGCGCCTGGCCGTACTGCTTCTTCAGCAGGCTGACCGGCACCTTGCCCGGGCGGAAGCCCGGCAGAGCAGCCGTCTGCGCCATCTCAGCCAGCCGCTCGTCGACCTTCGCCGACAGATCACCGGCCGGCACAACGATCTTGAATTGCCGCTTCAGCCCTTCGGCCGAGAGTTCCGTCACTTGCATCGTCTCACTTCCATTTCCTGGCATTTCCTGGTGCGGGCGGAGGGACTTGAACCCCCACGCCTTGCGGCACGAGAACCTAAATCTCGCGTGTCTACCAATTTCACCACGCCCGCCCGAATCGGCCCACATCGACGACAAGGGCCATCGGGGCGTGCCTCGAAGGCCGAATCGCGCGCCTCTTAGCCCGGGCCCGTCAAACGGTCAATTGACGGTGAGAGCCGACTGCATCGCTTCTGGAATTAAGTTGAGCAAATCCTCTGCAATCAGGCCCGGGCGCCCAAACCGGCAGGCACAGTCCCCATGGAGCCACGCCGCCGCTGCCGCCGCCGCGAAAGCCGTCAGCCCCTGAGCCATGAGCCCGCCTGCGATACCGGCCAGCACGTCGCCCGCCCCGGCCGTCGCCAGGCCCGCGGTAGCGTGGACATTGATGACCGCCCGGCCGTCCGGAGCGGCGATAACCGTGTCGGGTCCCTTCAGGAGGACCGTGGCGCCACTCAGGGCGGCGGCCTGGCGGACGCGGGCCACCTTGCCCCCCTCGCCCTTGCTGCCTGGGAACAGGCGGCGGAACTCACCCTCATGCGGCGTGAGCAAAACCTGCCCCTTGGCGCCTTCGAAAAGAATCCGAGGCTCTTCCGAAAAGCTCGTGATGCCGTCGGCATCCAGGACCAGGCCACGTCGGTCCGCCAGCACCGCCAGCGCAGCCTCTCGCGTCCTGTCGCCGATCCCCGAACCCGGGCCGATCAGGAACGCGTTGCGCCGCGGATCGTCGAGAAGGCCCGCAAACGAAGCAGCGTCGTCAGCCTCGACGACAAGGTTGCCGGGTTCGGCAGCCTGATAGGACGGAAGGGTCGGGCGTGGTGAGGCAATGGTAACCAGCCCTGCCCCTGCCCGGCGGCCGGCAATGGCTGCAAGACGGGCGGCTCCCGTGGCCTGCGGCCCGGCGAGGATCGTCAGGTGGCCGCGCGCATATTTGTGATCGGCCAGGTCGCTTCGCTTCAGCAGTTCGCGCCACAGGATCGGACCGTTGAGCCATTGCCGGGGCGCGATGGCCTCGATGGCCCCCGGCGGAATGCCGATATCGACGACCTGCAGGTCGCCACACCGCTTCAGCCCTTCCTCCGAAAAGTGGCCGGGCTTGGCGCGGAAGAACGTAACGGTGCAGACGGCCTTCGCCGCCCGGCCCAACACCTGGCCACTGTCGCCATGGAGACCGCTTGGAACATCTACCGCGACGACCGTCAGGCCATGCTCGTTCAGATGGTCGACGACATCGCCTGCCGCACCTCCGATCGGCCGCGACAGGCCGGCGCCGAACAACGCATCAACCACCAACGGGCCCCCTTCCAGGAGCGCAACCGACAATGGCTCCACATTGCCCTTCCAGGCGCCGGCCGCCCAAGCCGCATCGCCCTTCAGATCAGCAACTGCGCCGGCAAGCCCCAGCCGGACTGGCCAGCCCGCTTCGCGCAGCCGACGCGCAGCTACGAAGCCGTCGCCTCCATTGTTGCCAGGCCCACACAGCACGGCGACCGGGCGCCGCGGCCATCGCCGCATGACGGCCGCAGCGACGGCCCTGCCGGCAGTTTCCATTAGCGTGGCCCCCGAAGTGCCGCCGGCGATGGCGAAGGCGTCGGCCTTTGCCATTTCCGTGCAGTCCAGAAGCGCGAGTTCGTCGTCTTCAGCGAGGTCGCGCATGGGTGTTCCAGGGACCAGGATTTAGGGGCGATTGGGGCGGCCGACCGGATTTGAACCGGCGACATCCAGAATCACAATCTGGCGCTCTAACCAACTGAGCTACGGCCGCCATCGTGGATCGCTCCCGACGAAGCGGCGCCTTCCTACGCTCCAGGGGCCGGAGCGTCAAGAAACTGACGGCGTCGGCGGCAACAAACGGTCGATCGCGCTCACCCAGAGGGCGCAGGCTTGCTCGTACGTCAGGCCGAACATGTGGCGCATCCGCGCCCAGCTTTCGAAATCGATCAACGCCTCGATCGCCAAAACCGTCTGTTGACGCTCGACCGGCCCCAGGGTCGACAGTTCGGGTTCGTACATCGTTTCGAGGCGACGGATAACGAGTTCCCGAGCCCGCCAAATACGGTCCTTGAGTTCCGCGGACTCCCCCTGATTGGCATTCAGTGCTCGCCACAGGGGCAGCCACTCCTCGCAGACGCGGCCTCGCGTCTCGACATGTGTCTTCAGGCGCAAGGCGCGGTTGCCTTTGGGCGGGTGGCCGGCCGCCTGCAGGGAAGCCTGCGACATTACATAGTCGGTCGCCGCAACGCGCAGCGTATGAAGGTCGGGAAAACGCTCAAACACCGAGCGCACAGAATAGCCGGCACGCCGTGCTATCGCCGCGGCTGTGGGAATCTGCGGACTTTCCCGCAGGAGCAGGAGATAGGCGTCGATGATGAGCTGCCGCGTCCGCACGCTGCGCAGACGACGACCGTCGGTTCGGACCGGCTTGGCGTCGGAAGACTTGTTCACCTGGCCAGTCCTCGGGTCCATCAGGCGCTGCCCGGAACCCGAGGAAGCAATCTGTCGACGGCCTGCACCCATGCTGTGCAGGCTTCTTCGAAAGACAGCTCGAAAAACTGTCGCATACGGGCCCAGCTTTCCACATCGGTCAGTGCTTCAAGCGCAATCAGGAGCTGCCGGCGCTCCAGCTCCGACACGGTGGCGAGTTCAGGCCGATAGATGATCTCGAGGCGCGCGATGTAGCGTTCGCGCGCCTGCCTGATACGGTCCTTCAGCTCCATGGAATCGCCCTGGTTGATGATTAGCGACCGCCACAAGGACAACCACCTCTCGCAGACCTCGGCCCGCGCACGGACCTGCGACTTCAACCGTAATTCCCGATCGCCTTCGAGCTCGCCGGACGGGGCCAACGCCGTCACCTGAGCCATTGCATAGTCGACGGCAGCAATCTGAAGGGCGCGAATGTCCGGGAAGCGCTCGAAGACGGATCGCACCGCGTAGCCCGCCTTCTCAGCGATCTCCGCAGCCGTCGGAACACGCGGCGAATGGGCATCGGCGAGCGCCAGGTAGGCCTCGATGATGAGCTGCTTCGTCCGCTCGCTGCGCAGACGACGGCCGTCGATCCGATTGGGCTTCTTTATCGACGCATCCGACACGTTGCTGAGTTCCGTCGCCAAGTGTTGAGAGGTCAGAGCTAGAGCGGAGTCGGCGGGAGTATCCGGTCGATGGCCCGCATCCAGAGAGAACAGGACTCGGCAAATGACAGGCCATGCATTTCGCGCATCCGCGCCCAGCTTTCGATATCCGTCAAAGCTTCCAGGGCAATCAGCATGTTCCTCCGCTCGACCTCGGAAAGGGTCGAGAGCTCGGGCCGATACATGATCTCGAGCCGGTGGATCGTCCGGTTGCGAGCGATGCGAAGCCGGGCCGTCAGCGCATCGTCCTCGTCGACATTGACTGTGAGCGCACGCCAGAGCGCGACACCGCGCTCACAGGTTCCCGCGCGAGTTTCCACCTGGGACTTAATCCGGGTCGGGCGATCGCCGTCGACATCGCGGGCCGGCGCGAGGGCCGCAGCATGGGCAAGGCCATAGTCAGCCGCAGCGACGCGCAAGGTATGGAGGTCAGGAAAACGCTCGAAGATCGACCGCACCGAGTAGCCCGCCCTCTCCGCGATATCCGCTGCGGTCGGCATGGGCGCCTGCGGCCTTTCCCGCAACAAGGCGAGGTAGGCCTCGATAATCAGCTGCTTCGTCCGCTCGCTGCGCAGGCGGCGACCGTCGATCCGGGCAGGCTTGAGGGTGGATGATGATGACACGGTTTATTGTCGCCAGGAATAATGGCAATGCCAGTGCAGTAATCTTACGCGCCGGCACTCTATATCGTTCCCGCCAAAGTGTAACAATTGCAGCTTGGCCTCACCAGACTGCAAATTGTGGTGATATTCAACGAAAATGCGCTGCCAGACGCTCCACCGCGCTGTCGAGCGTCGCATCGTGCTTGCAAAAGCAGAAGCGCGCGAAGTGGCGTGGCGCCTGGGCGGACTCATCGTAGAACGCGCTGACCGGCACGGCGGTCACCCCCGCCTCCACCGTGATATGCCGGCAGAAATCCTCGTCTGTCCCGTTGAAGCCAAGCGGCCGGAAATCGGTGGTCACGAAGTAGGTACCGTGGGCCGGCAACACTTCGAAACCGATCTCGGACAGCGCGCCGGCCAGCCGGTCGCGCTTGCGCTGCATATCCCGGGCCAGTCCCGTAAAATAGTTGTCTCCCAGACGTAGGCCCGTGGCCGCCCCCCATTGCAGGTTCGGTGGAGTCGTGAAGGTCATGAACTGATGCGTCTTGGCGATCGCCCGCATGAGGTCGGGCGCGGCCGTGATGTAGCCAACCTTCCAGCCCGTGAGGCTGAAGCTCTTGCCTGCCGAACCGATGCGCACCGTCCGGTTGCGCATGTCAGGGCGGGTCATCAGCGAAACATGGCGGCGATCGTCGAAGATGATGTGCTCGTAGACCTCGTCACAAATGGCGTAGACATCGTGCTTCAGGCAGAGCCCGGCGATGAAGTCGAGTTCCTCTTCGTCGAAGACCTTCGAGCAGGGATTCATCGGCGTGTTGAATAGGATGAGCTTCGTACGATCGCTGAAAGCCGCGGCCAACTCTTCCTTGGGCAGGCGCCAGCTTGGCGGTTCCAGACGAACCATCTTCGGAATACCCCCTGCCCGACGCACCATCGGCAGGTAGGAGTCGTAGAGCGGCTCAATCAGGACCACCTCGTCGCCCGGTTCGATCAGCCCAAACAGGCAGTCGCCCAGGGCCTCCGTAGCGCCGGAGGTAACAAGCACCTCGGTCTGCCAATCCACGTCGAGGCCCTGGAAGCGCTTAGCGTGCTCCGCCACCGCCTGTCGCAACTCGGGGATCCCCATCATGGGGGGATACTGGTTGTGGCCGTTCAGCAGGTAGTCGGCCGCGGCCGCCCGCACCTCATCCGGTCCCTTGTCGTCGGGGAAGCCCTGGCCGAGATTGACCGACTTATGCTCACGGGCCAGCGCCGACATGACCTCAAAGACTGTCGTGCCCAGGCTGGACATCAGTGAATTCGCAGATTTCATCGAAGATCCCGTACTGCCTTACATTTGGGCAAAAAACCGCCCGCACATTAATCAATCCGCCTACTCCGCAGACAAATCACCGGCTGCCCTTCTCCTCTTATCCTTCAGTCGAGCTGTGGAAAATTATGGCATGAAATTTGCTCCATGCCCGTTCACAACGAGCTCTCCCGACCGGGAGGCCCGGTGTCTGCGTGCGGAGTGTCTCAAGCCAATGAAGAAGATCGAAGCGATCATCAAGCCCTTCAAGCTGGACGAGGTGAAAGATGCCCTCAACCAGATCGGGTTGAAGGGTATCACCGTCCTGGAAGCGAAGGGCTTCGGCCGGCAGAAAGGCCACACCGAACTTTACCGTGGCGCCGAGTACGTCGTCGATTTCCTGCCCAAGGTGAAGATCGAGCTGATCGTCGAAGACGAGATGGTCGAGAAGGCTGTCGAGGCGATCCGCAGCTCCGCGCACACCGGCCGAATCGGCGACGGCAAGATCTTCGTGTCTAGCATCGACGATGCGATCCGAATTCGTACTGGCGAGCGTGGTGACGCCGCCGTATGAGGACCTGGCCTCAGGGGGCCGGAGACGTAACCACAAGTAGAGGGACGAACGACAAATGGATGCCAAGCAAGTTCTCGCGATGATCAAGGAAAAGGACGTCAAGTTCGTTGACTTCCGCTTCACCGATCCTCGCGGCAAGTGGCAGCATACGGCCCGCATGGCCTCTGCCACCGACGAGGGCACGTTCGTCGACGGCGTGATGTTCGACGGTTCGTCGATCGGTGGTTGGAAGGCGATCAACGATTCCGACATGATCCTGATGCCGGATCCCTCGACCGCCGTGCTCGACCCCTTCACAGCGCAGACCACGCTGGTCGTGACCTGCGACGTCGTCGAGCCTTCGACCGGCCAGCTCTATGCCCGTTGCCCGCGCTCGACCGCCAAGCGCGCTGAGGCCTACATGAAGTCGTCCGGCGTTGGCGACACGGCCGTGTTCGGCCCCGAGCTCGAGTTCTTCGTCTTCGACGACGTGCGCTACGACGTCCAGATGGGCGGCAGCTTCTACTCGATCTCCTCGAACGAATCGCCGTGGAACAGCGGCGCCGTAATCGAGGGTGGCAACCTCGCTCATCGTCCGGGCGTCAAGGGTGGCTACTTCCCGGTGCAGCCGGTCGACACGCACAACGACCTGCGCGCCGAGATGATGTCGGTCTGCTCCGACATGGGCCTGGTCATGGAGATCCACCATCACGAAGTGGCGCCGGCGCAAAACGAACTCGGCTTCAAGTTCGACACGCTGGTGAAGACAGCCGACAATGTGCAGAAGTACAAGTACACCCTGCACAACGTCGCCCACAGCTACGGCAAGTCGCTGACCTTCATGCCGAAGCCGCTCTACGGCGACAACGGCTCGGGCATGCACACCCACCAGTCGATCTGGAAGGACAACAAGCCGCTGTTCGCAGGCTCGGGCTATGCCGACCTGTCGGAGACGGCGCTGTACTACATCGGCGGCATCATCAAGCACGCCAAGGCGCTCAACGCCTTCTGCAACGCCAGCACCAACTCCTACAAGCGAGTCATTCCAGGCTTCGAGGCGCCGGTGCTGCTCGCCTACTCCTCGCGCAACCGCTCGGCCTCGTGCCGCATCCCCTACTCGGCCTCGCCCAAGGGCAAGCGCGTCGAGGTCCGCTTTCCGGACCCGTCGGCCAATCCGTACCTTGCCTTCGCGGCGATGCTGATGGCCGGTCTCGACGGCATCCAGAACAAGATCCATCCGGGCGATCCGATGGACAAGAACCTGTACGACCTGCCGCCGGAAGAGCTCTCCAAGGTTCCGACCGTCGCCGGTTCGCTGCGCGAGGCGCTGAATTCGCTCGACGCCGACCGCTCCTTCCTCACCAAGGGTGGCGTGTTCACAGACGACCAGATCGACGCCTACATGGAGCTCAAGTGGGAAGAGGTCTACAACTGGGAACACCAGCCGGCGCCGATCGAGTACAAGATGTACTACTCGATCTGATCGTCCGATCTTTCGACTGATGGAAGGGCCTGCGAAAGCGGGCCCTTTCTGTTTGCCGGTATGCGTGCGACTCTCCTGCGCGAACAGACACGAGGGACGAGACGCGATGAGCGGCTGGATGGACGAAGCGATGAAGGATCTGCGCCCCTGGATCGGGCGCGTGCGCACGGTCGAGGACGATATCGGCATGATGGCCGTCCGTCGGGTCGCTGCGACCTTCGACGTCGATCCCGACAGCATCAAACGGGGCGATGAATTGCCGCCGCATTGGTTCACGGTGTTCTTTGGCGAGACGATCCGCCAGGGCGAGCTGGGGCCCGACGGGCATCCCAACAAGGGCATCGTCCTGCCGCCGATCCCGATGCCGCGCCGCATGGGCGCCGGTCGTCAGGTCAAGATCATGGCGCCCCTGCGTGCAGGCGAACCTGCCGTGAAGAAAGCCGAGGTCGCCGATATCGTCCCCAAGACCGGCCGGTCGGGCGACATCTTCGTCCTGACCATGCGCCACACGATCGAGCAAGGCGGCAAGACGATCGCGATCGATACGTTCGACGCTATCTACCGCCCGGCCGTGCCGCCGGGACAGAAGACCACGGCAACGGTGGCGACGAAGGCCCGCGCCGACCATACGTGGAACGACACGACCCAGCTCACCAATACGATCAACTTCCGCTACGGTGGCATCACCTGGAACGCGCATCGCATCCACTATGACGGCGACTACACGCGCAGCGAGGAAGGCTATCCCGCGATCGTATCGAACGGCGGCCTTTCCATGCATCTGATGGTCGATGCCGCGCTCAAGCACGCAAAGGGCAAGCTCACCGGTTACACTGCCCGCCTCGTTCATCCGCTCTGGGTCGGCGACCTGATCGATGTGCGCGGCGAGGCGCAGAAGGACGGCAAGCTCAAGATCTGGGCCGCCGACAAGAACGGCGTGCTGTGCGGCGAGATGGACCTGGAGTTCGCGGCGTGAGTGGCCCGCTCGATGGCGTGCGCGTCGTCGACCTGACCACCGTCGTCGTCGGTCCGATCTGCACGCGTACCCTCGCCGACTACGGCGCCGAGGTAATCAAGGTCGAAGCGACGGGCGGCGACCTCCTGCGCACCATGGCGCAGGGCAGCCGCAATCCCGGCATGTCGGGCAAGTTCATCAACTTCAACCGCAACAAACGCTCCATCGTCCTCGACCTCAAGAAACCGGAAGCGCTGGCGGCGCTCCACCGTCTGATTGAGAAGGCCGACGTATTCGTGAGCAACGTCCGGCCCGAGGGCCTCGCCCGCGCCGGCCTCGACCATACAAGCCTGGCACCGCGGAACCCGCGCCTGATCCACTGCTCGATCCTCGCGTTCGGCCGCGGCGGCCGCTACTATAACCGCCCCGCCTACGATCCGATCGTGCAGAGCCTGTCGGGCGTCGCCGGTACGCTGGAGCGCGCGACCGGCGAGCCGCGTTTCGTGCCGATGGTCATGAGCGATCACACGACCGGCCTGATCGCCGCCCAGTGTATCGGCTTCGCCCTCTATCGCCGCGAAAAGACCGGCCGCGGCGAGGCCATCGATGTGCCCATGCTGGAGAACATGGCCTCCTTCGTCTCCAGCGAGCATCTCGGCGCAGCAACATTCGACCCGCCGGTCGGCCCCAGCGGCGATAGCCGACTGCTCAGCCCAGACTACAGGCCCCTGCCCACCAAGGACGGCTACATCACCGTCGGCCCCAATACCAACCCGCAGGCCTTCGCCTTCTTCGACGCCATCGGTCGACCGGAGCTCAAGCAAGATCCCCGCTTCGACAGCGCCGCTTCGCGGACTGCCAATGCGGCCGCCTATTTCGAGGTTCGTAAGAACGGCCTGGCGCAAAAGACCACGGCCGAGTGGCTGGAGATGTTCGACCGGCTCGACGTGCCGGCGGCACGTTACAATTCAATCGACGATCTGCTGACCGATCCGCATCTCGACGATGTGGGATTCTTCCAGGCCGAGGACCATCCGAGCGAAGGCCGCATCCGCCGTTCGCGCCGCGCCAACACCTTCTCGGGCGGCGAACGCGCGACTGAAACCCACGCACCACGCCTTGGCGAACATACCGACGCGGTGCTGGCCGAACTCGGCTATAGCGCCGCCGAAATCGACGCTCTGCGCACCGCCGGAGCTGTTCGCTGAGCGATCAGACCAACGAGCGTCAGACTGGGCGGTCGCCCTCGATCAGTACGCGCTGCATGATTCGGGTCTCGCCCACCGGATAGTCGATCACCACTCGATGCATCGTGGCGCGGTTGTCCCACACCACGATGTCGCCGACGCTCCAGACATGGCCATGGTGATGCCGCGGCTTGCGCGCTTCCTCGGCGAGTTCGTCGAGCAGGTCGTCGCTTTCCGCCCGCTCCAGCCCGACGATCCGGTCCAATCGGTTCGGATTCAGGTAGAGCGCCTTGCGGCCGGTCTCGGGGTGCGTCCGCACGAGGGGATGCTCGACGTCGGGCGTCTCCGCAATCTCCTCCGGCGTGCGCGCCGATGGCCGGTTGCGCGCCCGTGGCGTGTCGTAGCCATGGATCGCGCGCAGCCCGTCGATGCGCTTGCGCGTGGCTTCCGGCAGGGCCTCGTAGACCGAGTGCATGTTACAGAACCAGGTAGCCCCGCCGCGGCTCGGAATCTCGATGCCGTGCAGGAGCGTCGCCTTGGCCGGTATCGCAAAGTACGAATCGTCCGTGTGCCAGTCCTCGGCCCGGATAGCCGTCTTGTCGGTTGTGCCATCGGGCATAAGCGTGCTGACCATGATCGACACGTCCGGCACACCGCCGCTGCGCTTGTAACGCAGGAGCTGCTTCTGCGGCGCGCCGAAGGCCGTCGAAAAAACGCGGGTCTGTTCCGGTGTCATGCGCTCGCCCGGCACGACGACCAGGAGATGTTCGGCCAGCGCCCGGTTGAGCTTGGCAGCGACGGCGGGCTCGTTGGCGCTGGCGCGATCGAGTCCTTCAATACGGACGCCCAGCGGCGCGTCGAGGGGAATGACTTCCATCATGAAAGAAACCTAGCGCGATGTGACACCGGAAACCAATTCCACCAGCCAGGCTTTCGCTCGTCGGATTGCATTCGCTGCCGCCTGCCAGGCAGGCAGCGCGCGAACGAAGCCGTAGACCCGATCGCGGAAGTCGAACAGCCAAGTCTCCGCCCGCAGGTACCAGGACAACTGCAGCAGCGTCGGCCGCAGGATCTTGTAAAGTCGCGCCACCAGTGCCGTCGCCACGACCTTGCCAAGCACGATCGCTCCGGTCGCCAGCACGAACTTGCCCTGCATCGCAAACCAGACCGCCGCGAGCTTGACTGGCAGCACCAAAGTCGAGGGCGCAGCAAAAGCGATCAAGGCTGCCCATGGCGGCAGGCCGGCGAGCCAGCCCTCGATCCGGGCGATCGGCGGCCAGCGTGCAATCGCGCCCATCGCAAGGCCGAGATAGTGGAGAAGAACATCCTCGAAGAAGACGATCGCCGCCGCGACCGGCACGAGCAGGAGTTCAAGGGCGCGTTTGAGGTGGCGCTTCATCGGCATGTAATCTAAGCGCCGGATCCTGGCTTTTCAGTGGTCATTATGTTCACGCGTCGTACCCTCGCCCACCTGGTGGCGGCTGCCGCCGTCACCTCCACCCCTGCTCTGGCCCAGAACCGGCCGCCGCTGTCGCGAATCGCCTTCGGCTCCTGCGCCAACCAGAACATGGGCCAGCCGATCTGGGACGCCGTGCTGTCCTACCGGCCCGATCTCTTCATCTTCTGCGGCGACAATGTCTACGGCGACTTCAATTCCGCCGATGCAGCCAATCTGAAGCGTGCCTACGAGGAAGCGGGAAAAGTCACGGGCTATGCCAGGCTGCGCGACACGGTGGGCCATCTCGCCGTCTGGGACGACCACGATTATGGCCTCAACGATGGCGGCATTGAGTTCGCGCACAAGGCCGTGTCCAAGGAGCTGTTCCTCGATTTCTGGAACGCACCCGCCACCGACATCCGGCGCAAGCGCGACGGCATCTACGACTCGCGGATCATCGGGCCGCCGGGCATGCGCGTGCAGGTCATCCTCCTCGACGTGCGCTGGTTCCGTTCTCCCTTGAAGATTACCGACCAGCGCGGCGCGCCGGGCAAGGAACGCTACCTGCCCGATCCCGATCCGGCCAAGACCATGCTGGGTCCCGTGCAGTGGGCGTGGCTGGCCGAGGAGCTGCGCAAGCCTGCCGAGTTGCGCCTGATCGTGTCGAGCACCCAGGTGCTGGCCGAGGGCCATGGCTGGGAGCGCTGGGGCAACATGCCCTTGGAGAAGCAGAAGCTGATCGACACGATCCGCACTAGCGGCGCCAAGGGTGTCGTCCTGCTCTCCGGCGACCGCCATATCGGCGCGCTCTATCGGGAGACGCCAGCCGATCTCTACCCGCTCTACGAGGCCACTTCGAGCGGGCTCAACATGGTCTACTGGGCCGCCAAGGAAGCCGGCCCCAACCGGCTGGGAGCCCTCTACGCCGCGGCCAATTTCGGCGTGGTCGATGTCGACTGGTGGGAACGCAAGCTCGTACTGGCCCTGCGCGACGATGGCGGCAATACCCGCCGCGCCGTCGAGATCGCTTTCGACACGTTGGACATCGCCACCTGAGTCGCCGACCTAGTCGAGTCGCACGCCCAGTTCCTTGATGATTGCCGACCAGCGCGCGGTTTCTTCGCGGATCAGGGTTGCTGTCTCCTTGCGGCCGCGGAAGATCGGGAAGTAGCCGAGGCTCACGAGCAGCGCACTGACTTCGGGGTCGGCGACGGCCTGGCGGTAGGCTCCTTCCAGTTTGTCGAGAACGGCGGCCGGCGTCTGGGCCGGCGCGACGACACCCTGCCAGGCGGAGACGGTGAGATTGGGCCAACCCTGCTCCGCGGCGGTCATGACGTCCGGCAGCGCCGGATGACGCTCGCGCGAGAGCACGGCAATGATGCGGACTTTGCCCGCATCCACCTGGCCCTTGTACATGCCGAAGCTCGAGATCATGAGCTGGACGCGACCGCCCAGCATGTCGGCTAGCGCCGGTCCGCCACCACGATACGGCACGTGCAGAAAGTCGATCCCAGTCTGGCGCTTCACCACCTCGAAGCTCAGATGATCGACACTGCCGAGGCCGCCCGAACCGAAGTTCAGCTTGCCGGGCTGCTCCTTCGCCAGCGCCACAAGCTCCTTGAGATTCTTCGCCGGCAGATCGGCCGGGATCGCGAGCACGACCGCCGAATCGGCAACGGTGCAGATCGGCGCGAGATCGCGCTCCACGTTGGTCGTCAGGCTGCGATAGAGCAGTGGATTGGTGACCACGACACTGCTGTTCACATAGCCGATCGTGTAGCCGTCGGGCGGGCTCTTGGCGACCAGTTCAAGGCCGACGCCACCATTGGCGCCACCACGATTATCGACCACGACGGACTGGCCGAGCGACGACTGGACCTTCGCCGCGAGCGGGCGTGCGACGAGGTCCGTGCCGCCGCCGGGCGGAAAGCCGACGACGACCTTCACGGGGCGGGACGGATACTCCTCGCCCCAGGCGGCAGCGAAGGGCACGCCCCCGAGAACGGCGGCGAGCAGGCTCCGGCGATGCATGGCATTCCTCCCATATTGCCGGCTCATTCGAGCCGGACTTGTCGTTCTTCAGTTTTATTCGGAACCGAATTTCAGGCCGCTTCGGCCTGCTCCACAGTGGGTCGGTCGCCGCCCAGGGTCGTGCGACGCATGTCGCGCACCTCGTTGCGGTCGAAGCGCTTGGCGCGATGCATGGTGGCGCGGTTGTCCCACATCACCAGATCGTATTGCCGCCATTGGTGCGAGTAGACGAACTCCCGCTGCGTAGCATGTTCGGTCAGTTCGCGCAGATAGGAGCGCGCCTCCGGGATCGTCCACCCGACGATGGCACCGGCATGGGACGACAGGAACAGCGACTTGCGCCCCGTCGCCTGATGGGTCCGCACGAGGCGCTGACGCACCGGCTTGAAGTTGGCGATCTCCTCCGGCGTGAGATCGGTGAAGCCGACGGCGGCGCGCGAATAGATCAGCGAATGCTCACAGATCAGGTCCTCGACCTCGGCCTTCGTACGGTCGTCCAATGCATCGTACGCGGCGCGCATGTCGGCAAAGTCGGTGTTACCGCCCCAAGACGGAATGGCACGCGCCGACAGGGCCGAAAACTTCGCCGGGATCACCGCATAGGAGCTGTCGGAATGCCAGAGCCGGTCGCCCAGCTTGAAGAACCACTGCCGGTCGTCGGCCGATATGACCTTGCCGTCCTTGGTCAGGTTGGAAAGGTCGCTGATACCGGTTCCGAGCCTGCTTTCTGTCGTCTTGCGAATATTCCCGGGCTTCTCCTTGACCTCGAGCTCTCCGAAATTCCTGGTGAACTCGACCTGCTGCTCGTCGGTAATGTTCTGATCGCGGAAGACGAGCACCCCGTATCGGTTCATGCCCTCCTCGATCGCGACCGCTTCATCGCGGCTTAGCGGCTTTGTCAGATCGACGCCGGAAACCTCTCCGGCGAAGACGGGATGGATCTGAGTGATGGTCGGCGCCATGGCGGCCATTCCTTCCCTAAATTCGGTTTTTTGTTATAACATATGACAGAATGGGCAGTGACTTCTCCCCTGTCAAACTTCGCGACGCGCCTGAAGCCGCCTTGCGGCTCGCAAGCGAAACTGCCATCCAGCCCACGATGCAGCATATTGAGCATGTCAGTCTTTCCACTCAGGTGCTGCGCGAGATCCGCACCGCCATCGTGCTGGGCGATCTGGCGCCGGGAGCCCGCCTGACCTTCCGCGACGTGGCGCAGCGGCTCAAGGCAAGCGTCACTCCGGTTCGCGAAGCGCTGCTCCAGCTCGTTGCCGAACGCGTGCTGAGTGTCGGCACTGGGCGCACGATCACCGTACCCCTTCTCACACGCGCTCAGTTCATCGAACTCAGGGTGATCCGTGTCGCGCTCGAAGGTATGGCGGCCGAAGCTGCGGCGCGTCAGGCAGAACCGCGTCTCATCGACGAACTGGAATCGATCCATCGTCAACTGGACGAAGCCAAGATGGCGCGCAATGCACGTCAGGCGACCATCCAGAACCGGGCCTTCCATTTCCGTTTGTACGAAGCGGCCGCCCTGCCGGAACTGCGCGGCATGATCGAAAATATCTGGCTCAGGACCGGCCCCTATCACCGCTACATATTCGCCGATCCCAGCAAGCACATCTTCGACAAGCCCGGCCGCAAGCGCACGCAACCGCAGCATGCCCATCGTCGCGTCATCGCAGGTCTACGTGCGGGCCGTCCTGGCGATGTCCGCGTCGCGATCGAGGCCGACATACTGTCCGGCGATCCAATCATCCTTCCTCAATTGCCCCAGGATACACCGGACCGCGTACAGGAACTCGTGCGAAGCCTGCCGGATCTCGAAATGTTGTCGCACGCGCTGTTCGGCGAGAAGACGAACGCACCGGCCCAAAAGCAAACGGGCCGCCCCAAGGGGCGGCCCGGTTCTCGTCGACGTCTGGATCTTTCTACTGCGGCTGAACGCCGGCAGCCTTGATCGCGGGCACCCACTTGTCGATTGACGCCTTGAGCTGATCGCGCAGCGCTTCCGGCGTCGCTTCCGTGGCCGTCGGCAGATCGACGGCCTGCTCGATCAAGCGGCCACGGACCTTCTCGTCACCCAACGCCGCAACCAGCGCCTGGTTGAGTTTGGTGACGACGTCCTTCGGAGTGCCCTTCGGAACGAAGAAGCCGTTCCAGATCGTGACCTCGTAGCCCTTGAGACCGGCCTCGTCGATGGTCGGCACATCGGGAAGCTGCGGCAGGCGCTTCAGCGTGCTGACGCCCAGCGCCTTGATGTTGCCGCCCTTGATCTGCGGCAGCACATTCACCGCCTGATCGACCATGTAGTCGAACTGGCCACTGACCAAGTCGTTCAGCGCCGGGCCGGTTCCCTTATAGGGAATTTCCAGCACGTCGACCTTCATCATGTTGTTCAGCATCAGGCCGCCGAGATGCGAGGCGGCGCCGATGCCGGCCATGCCGTACTGCGCCTTCTTCTGGTTGGCCTTCACGTAAGCCAGGAACTCCTGGAAGTTCTTGGCCGGAAGGTCCTTCTTGGTCACCAGCACCATCGGGTTGGTGCCGCCGAGGCCAACCGGCTCGAGGTCCTTCTGGCTGTCGTAAGGCAGCGACTTGTAGAGCGCGATGTTGACCGCCAGCGTGCCCATGTGGGTGAACAGGACCGTGTAGCCGTCCGGCGTGGCCTTGGCGGCCTTGTTGACACCGATCGTGCCGCCGGCGCCGCCGACGTTTTCCACGATCATGGTCTGGCCGAGCGCCTCGCCCATCCGGGCGGTCAGGACGCGGGCCAGTGCATCGGTGGGGCCACCGGCGGCAAAGGGCACGATCACGGTGATCGGCTTGGTCGGGTATGCGGCTTGGGCCAGCGCGCCGAGCGGGGCCAGGGCCAGACCGGCAGCCGCGGCCGTAGCGAACAGGTTGCGTCGTTTCATGTGGATTCCTCCCTGAAGTGTGCAAACGCCATGATAATCCGGCTGCTACACCGTCCTCACGAGTTCGGCAATGGCTGCACCGACAGTCTTGGTGTCGCCGTTGCCACCCAGGTCGCGGGTCCTGGGGCCGCCCTCGACCAAGGAGGCTGCAATCGCCCGTTCGATAGCCTCCGCCGCCTCGGGATACCCCAGGTGGCGGACCATCATGGCGCCCGACCAGATCTGGCCAATCGGGTTGGCGATCCATTGGCCGGCAATGTCCGGCGCCGAACCGTGCACGGGCTCGAACATCGACGGGAATTTGCGCTCCGGGTTGATGTTGCCGGAGGGCGCCACGCCGATCGACCCGGTCAAGGCGGGGCCGAGGTCGGACAGGATGTCGCCGAACAGGTTGGAGCCGACGACTACGTCGAACCAATCCGGGTTGCGCACGAAGTGGGCCGTCAGGATATCGATGTGGTACTGGTCTGCCTTGATGTCGGGGTAGTTCTTCCTCATCTCGGCGAAACGCTCGTCCCAGAACGGCATCGTGTGAATGATGCCGTTGGACTTGGTGGCCGAGGTGACGTGCTTCTTCTTCGTGCCGCGCGCGAACTCGAAGGCGAACTTCAGTACGCGATCGACACCCTTGCGCGTGAAGACCGCCTCCTGCACCGCAAACTCGTTCTCCGTCCCCTGGAACATGCGGCCGCCGAGCTGGCTATATTCGCCCTCGGTATTCTCGCGCACCACCCAGAAGTCGATCTCGCCCGGCTTACGGTTGGCCAGCGGTGACGGCACACCCTCGAACAAACGCACCGGCCGCAGGTTCACATACTCGTCGAAATCGCGGCGGATCGGGATCAGCAGGCCCCAAAGCGAAACGTGGTCCGGCACGCCCGGCCAACCGACGGCGCCGAGGAAGATGCTCTCGAACTCCTTGAGCTGCTCCATGCCGTCGTCCGGCATCATCTTGCCGGTCTGGAGCAGGCGATCGCATGACCAATCGAAGTCGGTGAACTCGAGCTCGAAGTTGAAACGCCGTGCGGCAGCTTCGAGGACACGCACGCCCTCCGGCAGGACTTCCTTGCCGATTCCGTCTCCCGGAATGAGCGCGATCTTATGCTTGGCCATTCAAACCTCCCGAAATTCGCGCGGACCCTAGCAGCGCGACCTTGCCATGCAAGCACGGCATTGCCCCTGCAGAAGACCCACGCCAAAATGAACAACCGTTTACCCCGGAGTGGCCATGACGTACGACCTCAAGATTACCGGCGGCACCATTGTCGACGGCACCGGCAAGCCCGGCTTCATCGGCGACCTCGGCATCAAGGACGGCAAGGTCGTGGCGCTCGGCAAGGCTGAAGGCGCAGCCACAACGACCATCGACGCCAAAGGCAAGATCGTCTCGCCGGGCTTCGTCGACGTCCACACTCATTACGATGCACAGATCCTCTGGGATCGCATGCTCTCGATCTCGCCATGGCACGGCGTCACCACGACGGTGATCGGCAATTGCGGCTTCGGCGTCGCGCCGACCCGCGCCGCCCATCGCAAGATCATCATGCAGACGCTCGAGAAGGTCGAAGGGATGAGCCTTGAAGCGCTGGAAGCCGGCCTCGGCACAGCGTGGCCTTTCGAGACCTTCCCGCAATATCTCGACACGCTGGAGAAGCGCGGCTCGGCGATCAACATCGCCGCCCTGTTTGGCCACACGCCGCTGCGCCTCTACGTCATGGGCGAGGAATCGACTGAGCGCGCCGCGACGCCCGATGAGATCGGGAAGATGAAGATGCTGGTACGCGAGGCGATGGACGCCGGCGCGATCGGCTTTGGCACCTCGGTCTCCGTCAGCCACAGCGGCTATGGCGGCAAACCGGTGCCCAGCCGCCAGGCCACCGTCGAGGAAATGGACCAGCTCGTCTCGGTCATGGGCGAGTTGAAGCGTGGCCTGATGCAAATCACCATTGGCCGCGATTTCTCGACCCGCCACATGGCCGAGGTCAGCCGCAAGTACAACATCCCCGTCACCTGGACCGCCCTGCTCTCTCACCTTTACGGCCCGGGCGGCCATCGCAAGCAGCTCGACCTTGCCGCCGAGCAGCGTAAGTCGGGCGCCATGGTGATCCCGCAGGTGAGCTGCCGGCCGCTGAACTTCGAGGTCACCTTCGCTGAGCCGTTCATCTTCGACGTGATGCCGTTCATGAATGAGCTGGCGAAAGCCGACGCCAAGGAACCCGGGACCCGCCGCCGCGCCTATGCCGATCCGGCGTGGCGCGAGAAGCTCCGCAACGAGGTGACTCCGCTGTTCCGCAACTGGTGGGATCGCGTCGTCATCGCCTGGTCGCCGTCGCATCGCGAGCTCGAGGAGATGCCGCTCGCCGCCGCGGCCGCCAAGCTCGGCAAGGATCCGGTCGACCTCGCCCTCGATATCTCGCTGGCCGATGACCTGCTGACCCGCTTCCGCATGGCCGTCATGAACTTCGACGAGAAGGAAGTGGCCGAGCTGATCACCGATCCAAACACGATCATCGCGCTGTCGGACGCCGGCGCCCATGCCAGCCAGCTTTGCGACGCATGCTACTCGACGCACCTGCTCGGCCACTGGGTGCGCGACCGCAAGGTCTTCACCCTCGAAGAAGCCGTGCACAACCTCACCCAGCGCCCGGCCGAGATGTTCGGCATCACCGATCGCGGCGTGCTGGCCGAAGGCCGCCCAGCCGACGTCGTCGTCTTCGATCCCAAGACCGTGAACCCGGGCCCGCTGAGGCGCGTCCACGACATGCCGGCCGGCGCCGACCGTCTCGTGTCCGAGGCGAGCGGCATCGAGGCCGTGGTCGTGAACGGCAAGCTGATCCGGCAGAACAACAAGGATACCATCGCGGCCAACGACAAGCTGCCCGGTCGTCTGCTACGACACGGCCGCGCCGCTTAAGCGTACATCAAGGGAGAGAGAGACCAATGATCCACGTCATCGCCATCATCACGGCCAAGCCGGGCAAGCGCGACGAAGTCCTCAAGAACTTCAAGGCCAACGTCCCGGCTGTGCATGCCGAGAAGGGCTGCATCGAGTACGGCGCGACCGTCGACACCGATGGCGGCCCGTTCGCCAAATTCGGTCCCGACACCTTCGCCGTCATCGAGAAGTGGGAAACCATGGACGACCTCAAGGCCCACGGCGCGTCCGAGCACATGAAGGCCTATGCGGCCAAGAACAAGGACCTGCTCGCCAATCGCGCCGTCCACGTTCTTCAGAACGCTTGATCACCGTCACCGACACTGACGTCGCCGCGTACGAACGCGACGGCGTCGTCTGCCTGCGCGGCGCCTTTGACGCCGTGTGGGTGGGAATCCTGAGCGAGGCCGTCGAGCGCGACCTCGCCAACCCCAGCCCCAACGCGACCAACTTCGCCGAAGGCAGCACCGCCGGTAAATTCTTCGGCGACATGTTCATGTGGCGGCAGGACAACGATTTCCGGATGGCCGCCCTCACCTCGCCGGCAGTCGAAATTGCCGCCCGATTGATGGACTCACAGAACGTCGATTTCTTCTACGATCAGCTCTTCGTAAAAGAACCCGGTACGGCGCACCCGACCCCCTGGCATCAGGACCAGCCCTATTGGCCGGTGACCGGCTGGCAGATCACATCGGTCTGGATCGCGCTCGACGATATCGACCTCAGCAACGGCGCCGTCGAGTTCATCGCAGGATCGCACCGCTGGGGCGTCAACTATCGACCGACGCCGTTCCGCAAGAGCCACGAGGCCAAGTTCACGTCGAGCGACCTGCAGCAGATTCCCGACATCGACGCCGACCGCGGCAAATACGATATCCGGTCTTGGACGATGGAACCGGGCGATTGTCTCGTTTTCCATGCCATGATCGTCCATGGCGCCCCCGGCAACGACACGAGCGGCAACCGCCGTCGCGGGCTGTCGCTGCGCTATACCGGCGATGATGCCCGTTACGATCCGCGGCCGGGCACTTTTCAGTTTCCCCACAAGCCCGATCTTCAGCCAGGGGCGCCCATGACCTGTAACCTCTTCCCGCGAGTCTGGCCAAGGCGCTAGTCTGCCTGCGCAACCGGGAGCAGTTCATGGCTGAAAACAACGGCGTCGATCAGGTGACCGAAGTCACCAACACGTCGTGGCTCAGTCGCTTGGGCCAGGCTATCGTCGGCGTTCTGGTCGGCATCGCGGTCGTAGTCGGAGCCGGCGTGCTGCTGTTCTGGAACGAAGGACGCGCCATCAAGACGGCGCAGGGCCTCACCGAAGGGGCCGGCGTCGTCCGTAGCGTTTCGGCCGATCGCGTCGACGCCGGCAACGACCAGCGGCTGATCCATGTAAGCGGCATGCTGACGGCAGGCACGCCGGTCGGCGACGGCGACTTCGCCCTGCGCATGCAAAGTCTTCGCCTCCTGCGCCATGTCGAAATGTATCAATGGCAGGAGGAGACACACACGGAGACCCGCACCAAGTTCGGCGGTGGCGAGGAACGCACGACGACCTACAAGTACGTCCGCGGCTGGGCCGACAAGCCCATCGACTCGAGCCGCTTCCGCGAGGTCCGCGGCCACACCAATCCGACGATGGCTTATCAGTCGCGCGAAGCGGTGGCGTCCGGCACGCATCTCGGCGCGTTCGCGGTCCCTGAGTCGCTCGTGCGCGGCTTCGGCGAGCCCAAGCCATTGGAGGCCACCGATGTGCAGGCCAATGCCCTGCAGATCCGCATCGATAAGCCGGTCAAGGTGATCGACGGCGTCCTCTATGTCGGACGCGATCCTTCGCAGCCTGCCGTCGGCGACATGCGGATTACTTTCTCCCAGGTGCCGCTTCAGACTGCCAGCGTCGTCGCCCTGCAGGCCGGGACGAGCCTCGCCCCGTTTACGACCCATACCGGCACGACGGTCGAACTCATCGCGCCGGGGACCGTGCCTGCAGCCGCCATGTTCAAGGCGGCGCAGGAGGAGAACGTCACCTTTACCTGGGTGTTGCGTGCCGTCGGCGCTTTCGTGATGTTCGTCGGCTTTGCCTTGATCCTGCGGCCGCTCAGCGTCGCCGCCGACATCATTCCGATCCTGGGCAACATCGTCGGTGCCGGCGCCGGCTTGGTGGCGATGGTCTGCACCGCAGCTCTGGCACCGCTCGTGATCGCCCTCGGCTGGCTATGGTATCGCCCCCTGATCGGCATCGGCGTACTGATCATGGGCGCTGCCGCGACTTACGGCTTGACGAAGCTCGCCCGTCGACGCGTCGCCCGGAAGGCCGCCGCGGTGGCCTGATCCATCAGGTGTCGCGGATGATCCCTTTCAGCACCATGTCGAGCATGCCGTTGATCAGAAGATCGCGATTGGACCAGGGAAATTCCGGCTTGAGGATCAATGCTGATGCGAGGCCATGCATCCCCATCCAGCAAAGTTCGGCACAGGTATCTGCCGGATAGTTCAGCTTGAGACCCGAGGCTTCGGCTTCGACGAGTACGCTCACCAGACGCTGGAAGACGATCGACCCGTTGACGCCCGGCCGGGTCGGGTCGTCGGTCGGCATGCGATGACCGACCTTGCGCACCGATTCGGGGACATTGCTGCCCAGAAAGATCAGCCGGTACTCGTCGGGGTGCTTCAGGCCGAACCGTAGGTAGGCCTCTCCGAACTGGCGTATCCGGTCGCGCGGTTCCGCGACGCTCTTCTCGATCTCGTCGATGCTGTCGATCAGATGCCCGAAGGTCTGGTCGCAAAGCGCCAGCATCATCTGCTCTTTGTCCTGAAAATAGAGGTAGAGCGCGGGCGCCGAAACGCCGACCCGATCGGCAATCTTGCGGATCGTCGTCGAGTCGTACCCCTGCTCCAGAAACAGCTCCTTCGCGGCCTGCAGGATTTCCTCGCGACGGGTATGGCCTTCGCCCCGTTTCTTACGGCCTCCGGTGGCAGCTGTTGAAAAAGCGCTCAATCGGGTTCTCCTGCCCTTGACTCCTATATTAACGAAGATAACTTATCGACGTTAAGTTAACGGCGTTTAGTCTATCTTGGCTACATTGTAAACGCCCGAAGGAACCCCCGCCATGCGTCTCCCGACCTTTCGCCTGCCGCGCAAGTTCCCTCTCAAGGTCGTCGCTTTCGCGACGGCAGTCATTGCCCTGGCCGGCGGCGGCTTTGCCGTCTTTTCCTTCACCGCGAATGCATCGCGGGTCGCGGCGTCCGAGCCGGTGATCCGGCCGGCGCGCGTCGCGGAAATTGCCTATCGCCGGCAGGTCCAGTCTTTGACCCTGGCCGGTACGGTCGTGCCACGCATCGAGAGCACGCTGGGCTTCCGTGTCGCCGGCAAGATCGTACGGCGCGCCGTCGACGTCGGCGCTGCCGTGAAGCCTGGCGATGTCATCGCCGAGCTCGACCCCACCGACTATCGCCTTGCCGTCGACAATGCCCGCGCCGCGCTGGTCTCTGCCGAAGCCGACTATGCGCGCGCCAAGGCTGACCACGAACGCTACCTCAATTTGCGCGGAAGCACGGCGTTCGTCCCCCAGACCCTCGATCAGCGTCAGTCCCTGGCGTCGACGACGCTGGCTCGGGTGGATCAGGCCAAGAGCCAGCTCGCGACGGCGGAGAACAACCTCGACTACACGGTATTGCGGGCCGACGCTGCCGGCGTAGTGACCGCCGTTCAGGCCGAGGTCGGGCAGGTGATGGCACAGGGCCAGGGCGTGGTCCGCGTCGCGCGCCTCGACGAACTCGAGATCCTGGTCGGCGTCCCCGAGCATCGCCTCAAGAGCGTGCGCGAAGCGTCCGTGGCAAGCTTCGAACTCTGGTCCGACCCGGGCCGTCGCCACGCCGCACGGCTGCGAGAACTGTCTCCCAGTGCCGATCCCGCGACCCGCACCTACCCCGCCCGGTTCAGCGTATTGGAGCCACCGCAATTCATCGGCCTCGGCATGACTGCGACACTGTCCTTCGATCGGCGAGATCCCACTCCGGTTGCCGAGGTTCCTCTCAGCTCCATCTTCCAGCGCGGTACGCAGCCGGCCGTCTGGGTGGTCGACCGCACGAGCGGCACCGTCGAGTTGAGAGCGGTGACGATCGCACGCTGGCGCGACGACACCGCCGCCATCGCCTCCGGCGTCAAGGAGGGCGAGCTGATCGCCACGGCCGGCGTGCACAAGCTTGAGCACGGCCAGAAGGTCAAGCTGCAACTCCCGCAACACGCCGCCCGCTAGGAAGACCTACCTAGCAGCCCGCAATCTTCCGCGGAGAGACGGACATGACGACGCGCACCAACCTGTCGGCGCTGGCGTTGAAGTACAGCACGCTGACGGTCTTCTTCATGATCGCGCTGACGGCGGCCGGTATCTATGCGTTCTTCAATCTCGGCCGCGGCGAGGATCCGCCCTTCACCATCAAGCAGATGGTCGTATCGGCCGCCTGGCCGGGCGCCACGTCGCGCGAGATTGAGCAACAGGTCACCGAGAAGATCGAGACCAAGCTCCAGGAACTGCCCTACTTCTTCAACGTGACGAGCTACACCAAGCCCGGCGAGACCGTGATCTATGTCTCGTTGCGCGACGATACTCCGCCCGCCAAAGTGCCTGACCTCTGGTACCAGGTGCGCAAGAAAGTCGGTGATATCAGATCATCCCTGCCACAGGGTGTGGTCGGTCCCTTCTTCAACGACGAATACGGCGACACCTACAGCCTGATCTGGGCCTTCGAATCCGACGGCTTCTCGCCGGCCGAGGTCAAGGAGATTGTCAAGGCCGTGCGCCAGCGGCTACTGCGCGTCCCCGACGTCACCAAGGCCGACTTGATCGGCCTGCAGGACGAGAAGATCTATATCGAGTTCAGTCATGCCCGGCTCGCCATGCTGGGCGTGCCGGTCGATCAGATTCTGGAGGTCGTGCGCCGGCAGAATGCGATCGTCGCCACCGGCACGATCGAAACCAGCGGAGAGCGGGTCGCCGTGCGCGTCGATGGGGCCCCGACTTCGGCGGAAGAGCTCATGGCCCTCCCCTTCACTGCCAATGGTCAGACGCTGACCCTGGGTGATGTGGCGGAGGTCAAGCGCGGCTACCAGGACCCGCGGCAGATCGCCATGCGCTTCAAGTCGAAGCCGGTGATCGGCCTCGGCGTGGTGATGGCGCAGGGCGGCAACGTCCAGACGCTGGGCAAAGCCCTCGACAAGACCATGAAGGAGATCGAGGCGAACTTGCCCATCGGCATCACCGTCCATCGCGTCGCCAATCAGCCCGAAGTCGTCGACAAGTCGTTCGAGGAGTTCATCGCCTCGCTGCTCGAGGCGCTAGCCATCGTGCTGGTCGTGTCCTTCATCAGCCTCGGCATTCGCACCGGCGTGATCGTGGCGTTCTCCGTACCGCTGGTGCTGGCGATCACCTTCGTGGGCATGCTGATGCTCGGCATCGACTTCCAGCGCATCTCGCTCGGCGCTCTGATCATCGCGCTCGGCCTGCTGGTCGACGACGCCATCATCGCCGTCGAGATGATGATGGTGAAGCTGGAACAGGGGGCGAGCCGCCTCGAAGCCGCGACCTTCGCCTACACCTCGACGGCCTTCCCCATGCTGACCGGGACGCTGGTCACGGCTGTCGGCTTCGTTCCGGTGGGCTTCGCCCGGTCGGGCGCCGGCGAATACACCAACTCGATCTTCTGGGTGGTCGGCCTCTCGCTGATCATCTCCTGGTTCGTCGCCGTCCTGTTCACGCCCTGGATGGGCTATCACCTGCTGCCACAACCCAAGGTTCATCATCACGATCCCTATGGCGGCCGGCTCTACACGATGTTCCGCAAGCTGGTCGTGTGGTGCGTCACCTGGCGCAAGACCACGATCGCCATAACCGCGCTCGCCTTCGTGGCCTCGATGGCGGCATTCAGCCTGGTCCAGAAACAGTTCTTTCCGACCGCCAACCGGCCCGAGCTGATCGTCGACATGAAGCTGGCGCAGGGCGCTTCGTGGGCCGCGACCGACAAGGAAGTGCGCAAGCTCGAAAAGTGGCTCGGCGAGAATTCCGACGTCGCCTTCTACACGTCCTACATCGGCGCCGGCAGCCCGCGCTTCTACTTGCCCACGGTCCCGGAGCTCGCCAACGCCAATTTCGGCCAGGTCATCGTCATGACCAAGGACCTCCGCGCCCGCGAGCGCGTGGTTGCCGCGCTGGACAGGCTCTTTGCCCAGGACTTCGAAGCCGTCCGCGCCCGCGTGCAGCGCCTGCAGAACGGCCCGCCGGTCAGCTATCCGGTGATGTTCCGCGTGCTGGGCGACGATCCACAGCAGGTCCGTACCGTCGCCGAACGCGTGCGGCAGGTCTTCAAGGCCGATCCGGCGACGCGCGACATCAACTTCGACTGGAACGAGCTGGCCAAGTCCGTGCGGCTGGAGGTCGACCAGGCCAAGGCCCGCGCCCTGGGCGTCGACTCCCAGGTGCTGGGCAATGCCCTGCAGACGCTGCTGAGCGGTGTGACGGTCACGCAGTATCGCGAACGCACCGAGACGATCGACGTCATCGCCCGCGCGATCGCGCCGGAGCGGCTGAGCGTCGAAGGTCTCGAAGCCATCAACTTCCGCACTGCCAATGGCGGCGTGGTCTCGCTGGCCCAGCTTGCGACGCTGAAGTTCGAGCTGGAAGAGCCGATCCTCTGGCGGCGCAACAAGGAACTGCTCATGACTGTCCGCGCCGGCGTCGCCGACGGCGTGCAGGGCCCGGATGTCGCTGCCCGCATCGACAAGGCGCTGGCGCCGCTGCGCGCCGAACTGCCGCCCGGCTATCGGATCGAGATCGGTGGCGATTCGGAGGAGTCGGCCAAGAGCCAGGCCTCCATCTTCAAGATGATGCCCCTCATGGCCTTCCTGATGGTGCTGTTCCTGATGCTCCAACTCCAGAGCTTCTCCAAGCTCGCATTGGTCATGCTGACGGCGCCGCTGGGTCTGATCGGCGTGTCGCTGTTCCTGCTGCTGTTCAACCAGCCCTTCGGGTTCGTCTCGCTGCTGGGCGTGATTGCACTTGCCGGCATGATCATGCGCAACTCGGTGATCCTGGTGGATCAGATCGACCAGGATATCCGCGCCGGTCACACCGACTGGGATGCGGTGATCGACGCCACGGTGCGCCGCGCGCGGCCGATCCTTCTGACCGCCGGCACGGCGATCTTCGCCATGATCCCGCTGTCCCGCAGCGTATTCTGGGGACCCATGGCTGTCGCCCTGATGGGCGGCCTGCTGGTGGCGACCGCCCTGACCCTGCTCTTCTTGCCGGCGCTCTATGCGGCCTGGTTCAGGGTGAAGAGACCGTCCGCAACGGAGGCCGCGTCGCCGCAACACGTCCCGCCGACGCTCGCGATCGCGGCCGAGTAGCGCCCAGGGTCAGGAGATACGGCCTTCCGCCGTTCGGAGGTCGCTCTCCCGGCTGGCGCTGACTTCAAGGATGATCTCGATGCCGCGCACAATGTCGCTGACCGACATGGACGGCGCACCACCGAGGCGGGCCGCCTGCTCCGGCACATAAGGGATGTGCAGGAAGCCGCCACGGATCGGGCGAGGATGCGAGGCAGCAATGTCCATCAGCGCATAGAAGATGTGATTGCAGACGAAAGTGCCGGCGGTGTTCGAGACCGCAGCCGGCAGTCCCGCCTTGCGCATTTCGGCCACGCAGGCCTTGATCGGCAGCGTCGTGAAATGGGCGGCCGGCCCGTCGGCCACCACCGGCCTGTCGATCGGCTGCTTGCCGTCATTGTCCCGAATGCGTGCATCCTGGACGTTGATCGCCACACGCTCGAGACACAGTTCGGTACGACCGCCGGCCTGGCCGACGCAGAGCACGATGTCGGGCTTTGCCTTCTCAATCGCCGCGCGCAGCACTTCGGCCGAACGGGCATAGGATGTCGGCAGCTCGGCCGTGTGTACCACGATGCTGCCGAGGTGCTTCTTCAGCTTGCCGACGGCAAGAGAGGACGGATTGACCTCGTCGCCGGCGAACGGATCGAATCCCGTAACCAAGGCCTTCATGGTGCACTCGCCTCGAATGCTATTATCCAGAAAACAAAGGGGCGCCCGGCAAGGGGCGCCCCGACGTTAGTCACTGCTGAGATCGATGGCTACTTGTTGGCCGCGTCGACTGCGCGACGAGCCATCACGCCCACGAGGTGGGCACGGTATTCGGCACTGCCGTGAATGTCGCTGTTGAGGTCGTCGGCCGGGATCTTGATGTCCTTGATCGCCGCCGAAGTGAAGTTCTTGGCGAGCGCGTCTTCCATCGCCTTGACGCGGAAGACGCACGGGCCGGCACCCGTCACCGCCACGCGCACGCCGCCTGCGGTCTTGGCGACGAACACGCCGACCATCGCGTAGCGCGAAGCCGGGTTGGGGAATTTGACGTAGGCCGCTTTCTCCGCCTTCGGGAAGCTGATCGAGGTAATCAGCTCACCCTCGCTCAACGCCGTTTCGAACAGGCCCTTGAAGAAGGCGTCGGCCGCATGCTTGCCGGTGTTGGTGGTGATCGTCGCATTGAGCGCCACAACCGCCGCCGGATAGTCGGCGGCCGGATCGTTGTTGGCCACCGAACCGCCCATGGTGCCGCGGTTACGGACCGCCGGGTCGCCAATATGACCGGCCAGGGCAGCCAATGCCGGGATCTGGGCCTTCACGTCGGCCGAGCTGGCGACGTCGTAGTGGCGGGTCATGCCGCCGATCACGACGTTGTTGCCCTCGACCTTGATGCCGGCCAGCTCCTTGATGGCGCCGAGATCGACAATGTCGCTCGGCCGGGCCAGGCGCTGCTTCAGCGTCGGGATCAGGGTCATGCCGCCCGACATCGGACGGGCCTCTTCCTTGCCCTTCAGCAGAGCGACCGCATCGGCAACCGACTTCGGACGATGGTAAGCAAAATCGTACATCTCAATCCTCCCGTTACTCGGCCGCTTTACGCTGCGCACCCTGAATGGTCTGCCAGACGCTGAGCGGCGTGGCAGGCATCGGGACGTGCGTGACGCCGAGCGGCGCCAGTGCGTCGTGGACGGCATTCATCACGGCGGCAGGTGCGGCAATCGCACCGGCCTCGCCGCATCCCTTCACGCCCAGCGGATTGTGCGGGCAAGGCGTGACCTTGTAGCCGAGCTTGAACGACGGGACGTCGTCGGCGCGCGGCATGGTGTAGTCCATGTAGGAGCCGCTGAGCAGCTGACCCGTTTCCTTGTCGTAGACGGCATTCTCCAGCAGCGCCTGACCGACGCCCTGAACGATGCCACCGTGAACCTGGCCCTCGACGATCATCGGATTGATGATGTTGCCGAAATCGTCGACCGCGGTGTGATTGATGACCTCGACGACGCCGGTATCAGGGTCGATCTCGACCTCGCAAATCTGCGTGCCGGCCGGATAGACGAAGTTCGCCGGATCGTAGAACGCATTCTCGTCCATGCCGGGCTCGATCTCGGCCAGCGGGTAGTTGTGCGGCACGTACGCGGCGAACACCGCCTGGGCGAGCGGCACCGCCTTGTCGGTGCCCGCCACCTTGAAGGTGCCGTTCTCGAACACGACGTCGGCGGCCGAGGCCTCCATCAGATGGGCGGCGATCTTCTTGCCCTTGGCGATGATCTTGTCGGCGGCCTTCATGATGGCCGAGCCGCCGACCGCCAGGGACCGGCTGCCGTAGGTGCCCATGCCGAACGGCGTGGTCGCAGTGTCGCCGTGGACGACCTCGATATTCTCCAGCGGCACGCCGAGCTTGTCCGACACGATCTGGGCGAAGGTCGTCTCGTGGCTCTGGCCGTGGCTGTGCGAGCCGGTCAGGATCTGGACGTTGCCTGTCGGGTTGAACTTGATCTGGGCGGCCTCCCATTGGCCGACGCCGCCACCGAGCTGGCCGATCACCTGCGACGGCGCCAGCCCGCAGGCCTCGATGTAGGACGAGAAGCCGATGCCGCGCAGCTTGCCGCGCGACTTGGCTTCGGCGCGGCGGCCCTCGAAACCCTTGTAGTCGGCGATCTTGATCGCCTCGTCGATGATCGGCGGGTAGTTACCCGAATCGTACTGCAACGCCACCGGAGTCTGGTACGGGAAGGCGTCGGACGGGATGAAGTTCTTGCGGCGCAGCTCCGCCGGATCGACCTTCAATTCTGCCGCCGCCCTGCTGACGATGCTCTCGATCACGAAGGTCGCCTCGGGACGGCCGGCGCCGCGATAGGCGTCGACCGGCGCGGTGTGCGTCACCGCCGCCTTCACGTTGGCGTAGATGAGCGGCGTCGTGTACTGGCCGGCCAGCAGCGTGGCGTAGAGATAGGTTGGCACCGCCGTCGAGAAGGTCGAGAGATAGGCGCCCATGTTGGCGATGGTCTCGACCTTGAGCGCCAGGAACTTGTGATCCTTGTCGAGGGCAAGCTCTGCATGGGTGACGTGGTCGCGCCCGTGCGCGTCGGTCATGAACGACTCGGCCCGCTCCGCCGTCCACTTGATCGGCCGGCCGACGCGGCTGGACGCCCAGCACACCATCGTCTCTTCGTTGTAGCAGAAGATCTTGCTGCCGAAGCCGCCGCCGACGTCGGGGGCGACGACGCGCAGCTTGTGCTCGGGAATGCCCAGCACGAAGGCCGACAGGATCAGGCGCAACACATGCGGGTTCTGCGAGGTCGACCAGAGCGTGTAGTTGCCGGTGCCCTTGTCGTACTCGGCTGCCGCCGCGCGCGGCTCCATGGCGTTGGGGATCAGGCGATTGTTGACGATGTCCATCTTGGTGACGTGCGCCGCCTTGGCAAACGCCGCCTCGACATCGGCCTTCACGCCGATTTCCCAGTCGTAGATCAGGTTGCCCGGCACCACGTCCGCGTGGACCTCGGGAACGCCCTTGTCGAAGGCGCGCGCGAGATCGACGTTAGCCGGCTTCACGTCGTAGTCGACATGGATCGCCTCGGCGGCGTCCTTGGCTTCGTCGTGACTGTTGGCCACGACCATCGCCACCGTGTCGCCGACATAGCGCACGGTATCGAGCGCCATAACCGGATGGGGCGGCGCCTTGTGCGGCTCGCCGTGCTTGTCCTTCACCACCCAGCCGCAGATCAGGCCGCCAACCTTCGCATCGGCAATGTCCTTGCCGGTGAAGATCTCGACCACGCCGGGCATGGCCTTCGCCGCCGAAACGTCGATGCTCTTGATCTTCGCATGGGCATGCGGCGAACGCAGGAAATACGCGTAAGTCGCCCGTGCGAGGGGCAGATCGTCGACATAGCGACCGGTGCCGGTAAGGAAGCGCTGGTCTTCCTTCCGCTTCACCCGGGCGCCGATTCCGGTTTCGGCGGTCATGGCTCTACACCCCTGCTGACTTCATGGCCGGCGCGGCGGCCAGGATTGCCTTCACGATGTTGTGGTAGCCGGTGCAGCGGCAAAGATTGCCCTCGAGTTCCCGACGCACCGTCGCCTCGTCGAGCTGGTAGTTGTGGCGCTTCACCATGTCGATGGCGCTCATCACCATGCCCGGCGTGCAGAAGCCGCACTGCAGGGCGTGGTTGTCACGGAAGGCTTCCTGCATCGGATGAAGCTTGTCGGCGCTTTCGGCCAGGCCTTCGATCGTGATGACCTTGGCGCCTTCGGCCTGGACGGCCAGCATGGTGCAGGACTTCACCGACTTGCCGTCGACGTCCACGACGCAGGCACCGCACTGGCTGGTGTCACAACCGACATGGGTGCCAGTCATGCCGAGATGTTCGCGCAGGAATTGAACCAATAGCGTGCGCGCCTCGACCTTGCCCGAGACGGCCTTGCCGTTGACGGTCATGGCGACGGAAATGGTCATTACTCTTCTCCCTCAACGTATTGGTTCGCGCGAGCCACGCCAGAGCAGGCCCGCCGGGCATTAGTGGAACTCTCGCAAGCCCGTCACATTGCGGTCAAGTGAATTGGCGGTTTCGCAGACGATCCGCGATTGTCTCCACCGCTAACGACTCGCAATAAAGACCAGGATCAACACGGCGGCGCCGACGCCGATGATCAGCCAGTGCTTGTAGCCACGCTGCACTGCAGCGGACGGCGGCGGCGCGGAAGGCAGCGGAGCTGTCGCATCGGCAGGTGCCGCCGAAGCGACGGCTTCCGCTGGCGGCGGACCACCGACCATTGTCGCGAACTTGCTGAAGAACTCGTCGGCCAGCTTCTTGGCGGTGCCGTCGATCAGGCGGGCGCCAACCTGGGCGATCTTGCCGCCGACCTGAGCATCCACATTGTAGTTCAGTATGGTATCGCCGCCGTCCTCCTTCAGGGCCACCACGGCACCGCCCTTGGCGAAGCCCGCCGCACCGCCCTGCCCTTCGCCGGAGATCCGGTAGCCGTTGGGCGGGTCGAGGTCGGACAAGGTGACCTTGCCCGAGAAGGCCGCGCTGACCGGGCCAATGCGCATGCGCACCTTGGCCTTCATTTCGGTATCGGAGGTCTTTTCCAGCGATTCGCAGCCCGGAATGCAGGCCTGCAGAATGGCCGGATCGTTCAGCGCCGCGAAGACCTTCTCGCGCGGGGCCGCGATCCTGTACTCACCCTTGATTTCCATTCGGTAACTCCCGGCAAAGCGCCTACCATTTGCTGGTATAGGAGTCCGGCGGCGGTTCTGCCAGTGGTTCGCGTATGGAGACGTAGACGGTTGCCAGATAGGGCACGGACATGAGCAGTGCCAGGAAGGCGAACCAGTTGGCCTGGGTGTTCCAGAACAGGGTCCGGATCACCCAACGGCCGCCATCGGCCGAGACGAAGCCGCCCGAACCACCGTCGTGCAGCTTGATCGCCCCCTCGGTCACCACCATCACGATGGCCCAGAAGATCAGCATGCCTGCCAGGAAGATCTCGGGCAGGACCGGCTCGAAGCGGCTGAACCGGCGGTCCATGCGGACGAAGCCACGGCTGCCGTCGTAGCCCAGCAGCCGTCCGAACGAGAGCGCCTTGGCGATGCGATGGTCGCGCGCCACCGGCTCGCTGCGCAGGATCGTGATCGTTTTCCAAGCCATGAGAACGACGCTCGGGATCACAAAGCTCCAGATCGGGAAATCGCGGTAGCGACCGTCGATGGCGATCTGACGGAACCAGTCGCCGATGCGAATGACGCCATCGTACCAGTCGATGCTGATGACGATCAGGTAGAAGATGCAGAGGACCGTCAGCACAAGATAGAGCATCTGCGCCAGTAGGTCGGCGCGCTGCAGGATGCGATAGCGCGGCAACTCCCGCCAAGCATGCCAGGCCTCCCGCACACGCGCGCCATAGAGCGAAGGATCGGCCATCTTGCCGGTCAGGCTGTCGGCGATGCCACGCAGCAGGGCATAGCTGAACACGGCCAGCAGCAGGCCCCAGAAGACGACACCGACCGTCCGCTCGAAGTAGAAGGCACGCGACAGGTCGATCCAGGTCGCCTGCACGTAACAGGTCGCCACGACCTGGGCGAAGACGGCGAAGATCAAGATGCCCTTCCAGGTCGATGCCCGGCGCAGACCGGCATAGGCCAGCAGCAACAGCCCCCCGACGATCGTCGACACGGCAAACAGCAACCGCCATTTCGGCTCCGCGCTTACCGGCTTGCCCAGCTCGAATTTGTCGTGCCGATAGGCATCGAGAAGGCCCCAGGCGGCGCCAACCGTGCCCTCCTGGCGTGCCTTCCAATACTGATCGAAGGCTTCGATGACGTTGTAGTCGAACTTCTCCCGCTCCGCCGCCGACCGGAAGATCGAGAAGAACTTTACCTGCTCAACCCTGCCAGGCCGGGCATCGGACCGCATGCGGCCGTCGCTCGGCCAGCCGGTTTCACCGATGACGATCTTCTTGTCGGGGAAGCGCGCCTGCACCTTCTTGTAGATGTCGACCAGGTGCTTCTCGATCGTGAGCTTGCCGTCGGGTTCCCTGCGGTCGAGGCCGATCGGCTCATCTTCCCAGTAAGGCAGGATATGGATGGTGATGAAGTCGACTTCGTCGGCGAGCTGCGGGTTGCGCAGCCAGAATTCCCAGACATCGGCATAGGTGACCGGCTGCGAAACTCGCTGCTTCACCTGGCGGATATAACGCCGGAGCTGGTTGGCGGTCAGGTCCTTGCGCAGCAGGACCTCGTTGCCGACGATCACCCGCTCGACCGTGTCCTTGTATTTGTTGGCATGGTCGATCAGCAGGTTGATCTGCTCGAGATTTTCCTTCTCGTTGTTGTTCAGCCAGGCGCCGTGCCAGACTTTCAGGCCGTACTTGCCGGCGCGCTGAGGCACCGTCTCCAGGTTCTCGCCCGCAGAATAGGTCCGGACCGCGCCGACCTTGCCCTGAAGGCGCTTCAGGTCGCTCTCGATCTGGTCGGGCGTCGGAAAGGTGCGCGTCAGCGGGCTCTGGCCCGGCCGGTAGGGCGCGAAGGAAACGCTTTGCAGGGGCGCTGTGGTCCAACCGGCGATCTCGACCGGCTTGTTGGGATACCACCACCAGAGATAGTTCAGCGCTGCAACGACCACGAAGGCGAGGAGCGTCACAAGGGCACGCATGAAGAGGCTTTTAGCAGGATCGCAGGTCGGACGTATGGCTTTTCCGGGGCTTGTCCCCAATAGCTAGAGGGCCCCCCGCTGCAAGCCGGCAATGGCCTGCCGGACGATCTGGTGGCCGCGGAACAGCACCGCCTCCTTCCAGTCATCGGTCTCGGGATAGAATTGCCGGCGCATCGCAGCACGTACCGCCACGGCCTCCTTGCCCAGCGGGTCGCCATACTTGTGCAGCCAGTGGTCCGCCCGGAAAGCCCTTTGGCCGCTTTCGCGGTCGAAAGTTCCATACTCCAGAGTGCACATTGTGAGTCGGGTCTTGGGCTCCTGCAGCACGCGGTTCAGCCCATAGTGGCCCAGGCCATCGCGCGCCTGCGACGCTGTCTGGCCGCGCTTGGACTCTGTCACCGACTCGCCCCAGAACGCGCGCACGCGGCGCGAGGCCGGCGTGTCGATGTCGAAGTGCGTAATCGGCTCGCCGTAGCCATAGGGGCCAAGGCCGGTATGAAAATCGATGACCGCCACGTCGCTGCGGTCCTTCAAGTACTGATCGACGATGGCGTGCAAGGTCCGGTTCGACCATGCCGGTCCGCCGCCGCCGAAGAACATACCGTCGGGGTGGCTGTACTGGCCGCCGGAGACGGCGCGGAAGAACTCGACTTCGCCGACCCTCTTTCGGTAGGCCGCGAGGCGTGCGTCCGCTGCCGCTTTGCCCTGTTCGCTGAAATCCTTCGGTATGAGATCGTCGGCGATTTCGAGATAGCCCTTGTTCTCAGGGTAGGGCTTGCTGTGATCGACATAGTTGCGGTTGAGGTCGTTGCCCTCCTCCGTCACCCGGCGCGTCCAGGCAAAGCCATAGGGGTTGATGGCGTGAATGAACAGCGCCGCCGTTCCGTCCGGCAGCCCAGCAGCACCCGTCGATGCCAGCCAGTCGACCTGAAAACCGGAACCGCAATAGCCCTCGACGCCATGGGTCGAGGAAATGGTGACGACGACCTTCGACGCATCCTGCGGCCCGAGCCAGGCGAGATCGGTCGACAGCGCCTCGCCTCCCGGCCCCTTCGTCGGATTGTCGTAGCGATGCGTCCAGGCGTCGGCGATGCGCGCCGCCGCCAGGAACTTGTCTCGCGCCTCGTCGTAGCTTGTCGCGAAGGAATGGATGGCAGACATGGGCTCGTCCTCAGGTGCGCAGGGTCAGGCCGCCGTCGACCACCAGCTCGTGGCCCGTGATGAAGTCCGCCTCGTCGGAGGCCAGCAGCAGGGCGCCGCGGGCGATGTCGATGGGCTGGCCGAGCCGGCGCAGCGCCGCCTTCTTTTCCCAGACCTCGCGGATTTCCTGCTTGTCGAAGTTGGTCTGCGTCATGCCGGTATAGATCGCACCGGGGCAGACGTAGTTGGCGGTGATGTTGAACTTGCCGAGCTCGAGCGCGAGCGTCCGGGTCAGGCCGCCGACCCCGGCCTTCGAGGCACAATAGGCCGCGAGCCCGTAGTCGGTGTCGAACGCCATCACCGAGGCGGTGTTGACGATACGCGCCCTGCCCTTTTCCTTGGCCCGCACCTTCAAGGCCGGGATGGCTTCACGGCAGAGCCGGAACATCGCGCGCACATTGACATTGTTCACGCGGTCCCACTGCTCGTCGGTCATCTCCTCGACGAAGGCCCGGCCGCTGACGCCGGCATTGTTGAACAGGATGTCGATGGCGCCGAACTTGGAAAGCGCCGCCGCCACGATCTTCTTCGGCGCATCCTCGCCCGTGATATCGGCGGCGAAGGCCGAAATCGCATTGTTTCCGGCATGCGCCGTCGCAATGGCCGATTCCGGCCGATCGACCGCCAGCACCTGGGCGCCTTCGTCCGCGAAAAGCTTGACGGAGGCCGCGCCGATACCCGACGCAGCGCCTGTCACGATGGCGATCTTACCGGCGAGCCTGCCCATCGATTCCTCCGGTTCAGGCGATGTTGATGATGACCTTGCCGGTCGCCTTGCGCGACAGCAGGGCATTCATAGCCTCGGGCGCCTTCTCCAGCGGGAAACGCATGGAGATGTGCGGCTTGAGCTTGCCTTCGCCGTACCACTTCAACATCTCGTCGAAGTTCTTGCGCGCCTCGGCCGGCTCGCGACCGCGCCAGGCACCGTAGAACACGCCGCGGACATCGCAGCTCTTCAGCAACGCCAGATTGGCCGGCAGCGACGGAATGCGCCCCGCCGCGAAGCCCACGACCAGCAGACGGCCGTACCAGGCGATGCAGCGCACCGACTCGTCGAAGGCATCGCCGCCGACCGCGTCGTAGATGATGTCCGCGCCATTGCCGCCGGTCAGTTCCTTGACCTTGTCGCGCATCTTTTCCTTGGCGTAGTTCACGAACATCGTGGCGCCGTACTTGCGGCAGATTTCCATCTTCTCGTCGGAGCCGACAGCCGCAATCACTTTCAGGCCCATCAACGCGCCCAGTTCGACGGCGGTGAGGCCCACGCCACCCGACGCGCCCGTGACCAGGAGCGTCTCGCCCGGCTTGTAGCTGCTGCGCTGCTTGAGCGCGTAGTACGAGGTGCCGTAGGTCATCGTGAAGGCGGCGCCGTCCTCGTAGCTCATGTTCTGCGGCATCGGCAGAAGGCTGCCCTGGTCCACCACGGCCTCGGTGGCATAGCCGCCATGGCCGATCATACCGATGACCCGGTTGCCGACCTTGTAGCCCGTGACGCCCTCGCCCACTTCGGTGATGTCGCCGGCGATCTCGTGGCCCGGCGCGAAGGGACGCGGTGGCTTGAACTGGTACTTGTCGGCAATGATCAGCGTGTCCGGGAAGTTGACGCCCGCCGCCTTGACCGCAACACGAACCTGGCCTTTGCCCAACGGCTTCGACGGGATCTCGACCAGCTTCAGGCTCTCCGGCCCACCTGGCGTTTCGCTCAGCATTGCGCGCATCGATTCGCTCCCGTCATCGCTGTTTCGTCCTGTAGCGACATTGATACGATGGCGAACCGGGCAGCGTCCATCCATGCTATGACGCAGCACTTTCGCGGGGAGGAAAATGGCAGGTCTGTACTACGAAGAATTCACGGTCGGGCGCGTGTTCGAGCACGCGTGGACGCGCACGGTCACTGAAATGGACAACGTCCTGTTCAGCTCGCTCACCATGAACGTGCAGCCGCTGCATATCGACGAAGAGTTCGCCTCCAAGACCGAATTCGGCCAGCGCATCGTCAACAGCCTGTTTACGCTCGGCCTCATGATCGGCATCACCGTCAACGACACGACGCTCGGCACGACCGTGGCCAACCTCGGCATGACCGACGTACGGTTCCCCAAGCCCGTCTTCCATGGCGACACGCTGCGCGTGCGCACGAAGGTGATGAGCCTCCGTGAAAGCAAGTCCCGACCGGATGCCGGGATCGTCGAATTTTCGCATGAAGCCATCAATCAGCGCGGCGAGGTCGTCGCGGCGTGCACGCGCCAGGCGCTGATGCGCAAGAAACCGAAGGGCTGAGAGAAATGCGTTCATTCCTGTTCGTTCCCGCCGATTCCGAGCGCAAGCTGGCCAAGGGGCCCGCCTCGGCTCCCGATGGATTGATCCTCGACCTGGAAGATTCGGTCGCGACGGATCGCAAGAAGATCGCGCGCGACATGGCGCTCGCCTATCTGAAGTCTGCCAGCCGTACCAGCGGCCCCAAACTCTATGTCCGGGTCAATGCGCTCGATACCGGCCTCACGCTGGGCGATCTTGCCATTGTCATGCAGGGCAAGCCCGACGGCATCGTGTTTCCGAAATGTGTCGGCCAGGCCAACCTCGATCTGCTGGCGGCGTATCTCGACGCCTTCGAGGCGCGCGAGGGCATCGAAGCCGGTTCGACCCGCATCCTGACAATTGCCACGGAGAGTGCTGCGGCAATCCTGGCGCTGACGGCGGCTCCCGCAAAACACGCGCGTCTCATCGGCCATTCCTGGGGCGGCGAGGATCTGATGGCCGACCTTGGCGCCTTGGCCAAGGGACCCTCGCCCGGTGTCTACGACGACACATTCCTCATGGCCCGTACGGTCAACCTGATGGCCTCGGTCGCGGCCGGCGTCACCGCCTACGATACGGTCTATCCCGACATCAAGAACGTCGAGGGGCTGCGTGCCGAGGCGCAGGTCGCGCGGCGCATGGGCTACGGCGGCAAGATCGCCATCCATCCCGATCAGGTTGCCATCATCCACGAGGTCTTCACGCCGAGCGCCAGCGAAATCGACTGGGCCAAGCGCGTCGTGGCGACATTCGAGAGCAATCCGAATGCAGGCGTCCTCACTATGGACGGCAAGATGCTCGACAAGCCGCATCTCGTGCTGGCTCGCCGCCTGCTCGCACGCGCGGGCTAGAGCAACCGACTCGGGGGCCGGATGAAGGACAATTTCGGTCTCTACACGACGCTCGACCGGCTGTTCGGTGGAGACCCGGCGTCTGTCCTGACACTCGACGACTTCCTGAAAGGTCTCGAAGGCCGCTCCTATGCCTTCGCGATCATGGCCCTCAACATGCCGAACATCGTGCCGTCGGGTATTCCCTGGCTGTCGACGGTAACCGGCGTGCCCATCCTGTTTCTGCTGGCGCAGTTCTTTGCCGGCCGCCCGGTTCCGTCACTGCCACGCGTGATCGGCAGCCGCGGCCTGTCGCGCGGCAAGCTGCAAACCTTCCTCAAACGGGCGCGTCGATACATCGACTGGCTCGAGAATGCCGTGCACGCCCGCTACGAATGGTGGGTGAACGGCATGCCGCGGCGCATGCTGCTGGCGGCCTGGGTGATCAACGCCGTGATCCTCGCCCTGCCGATTCCCTTCGACAACCTATTCCCGTCGATCGCCATCCTGTTCTTCTGCTTCGCCTTGATCGAGGATGATGGGCTGATGGCCATGCTGGGCTGGCTGTTCACGGCGATCACCGCGGCCTGGACGGTTTTTCTCCTGATGGTCGGCCATGCAGCTATCATGGCTGCCATCGGCATGCTTCAAGATTTCATCTTCGGTTGACGTCGCGTTCCCCCGCGCAGCGAGACCGCCTCGACCCGGCCTCCGCTCTTCGGCTTCACGCTCAGTACGAGCGCGGCAGTCCCAGCACGTGCTCGGCCACGAAGTTCAGGATCATGTTGGTCGAGATCGGCGCCACCGTGTAGAGACGCGCTTCGCGGAACTTGCGCTCGACGTCGTATTCCTCGGCAAAGCCGAAGCCGCCATGCGTCTGCACGCACATCTCGGCCGCCGCCCACGAGGCTTCCGACGCCAGCATCTTGGCCATGTTGGCCTCGGCGCCGGCATTGATGCCCGCCTCGTACATCGCCGCCGCCTTGCGCACCATCAGGTCGGCTGCCTCGATCTGCGTATAGGCGCGCGCGATGGGATACTGGACGCCCTGGTTCTGGCCGATCGCGCGGCCGAACAGCTTGCGTTCCTTGGCGTAGTTCACCGCCTTCTCGATGAACCATTTGCCGTCGCCGATACACTCCGAGGCGATCAGCACGCGCTCGGCGTTCATGCCGGAGAGGATGTAGCGGAAGCCCTGCCCTTCCTCGCCGATCAGGTTCTCGGCCGACACTTCCATGTTGTCGAAGAACACTTCGGTGCTGTTGTGGTTCATCATCGTGCGGATCGGACGGATAGTGAGGCCCTTGCCCAGCGCCTTGCGCATGTCGACCAGGAACACCGACAGACCTTCCGTCTTCTTCTTGGTCTGGTCGCGCGGCGTGGTGCGGGCGAGCAGAAGCATCAGGTCGGAATGCTCGGCGCGGCTGGTCCACACCTTCTGCCCGTTCACGACATAGGTGCTGTTGTCCTTCTTCACGGCCGTGGTGCGCAGGCTCAGCGTATCGGTGCCGCTCGACGGCTCGGTCACGCCGAACGCCTGCAGGCGCAGCTCGCCGGTGGCGATCTTCGGCAGGTAGCGCTCCTTCTGCTCCTTGCTCCCGTGCCGCAGGACCGTGCCCATGATGTACATCTGGGCGTGGCAGGCCGCGGCGTTGCAGCCGGCCTTGTGGATCTCCTCCAGCACCGCGCTCGCCGCCGAGATGCCGAGTCCCGCGCCGCCATACTCTTCGGGGATCAGGATCGACAGCCAGCCCGCCTCGGTCAGCGCCTTCACGAATTCGGTAGGATAGCCGCGCTCGCGGTCGAGCTCGCGCCAGTAGCTGCCGTCGAACTTGAGGCAAAGCTGGCGAACGGCGTCGCGGATCTCGGGATGGGTCGGGGCGTAGGGATTTTCCATGGCGGCGCAAACTAGTCCGCCGCCTGTCCCCAGGCAATGCGACCAAGCTCGTCGACGAGAGCACCGTGAATGTCGGGGCCGAAGCCATCCACTGTGGGCTCGCGACGCGCCGTCACGCCATCGACGGCGCCGGCCTTGTCGACGACCGCGCGCGTGACGGCGAGGTCGCGTTCTGCTGTCAGGAATTTCGCAATCGTCGGCTGCCAGTCGGGCCGCAGCACCGCCAGCGCCGCCATCAATCCGTAAGCCCCCCAGTTCGACACGCCGGCGACGGTCAGGTGATCGCACGAGGTGACGCAGGCGATCTCGGCGCCATTGGGAACGGTGCGCGCGATCAGCCCGGCCGGCAGTCGGCCCATGCCGACCTCGTTGCCGCCGTCGCCGACTGCCAGCTTCTTCCAGGGGCCGCCCAGGAAGAGGTCGTCCAGCGGTGCGGTCCAGGGCGAGACATCAACGCCGCGCATGTTGCGCGGGTTGCCGTCGACGGAGCGGCCACACCGCTCGATGGCGACCGCATGACTGAGCGATGCCGCGCGCCAATCGCCGATCAACTTGTCGAGGCCAGCCCGATCCGAGACGGCAACCTCGTCGACGGCGACGGCAACACCCGTTGCGGCAAGGGCAGCGCGCACGGCATCCGCGCACGGCGTATCCGTCGCAATACGCGCACCGACGCCACACGCCGCCAGCGCCGCTGCCAGCAAGGCCGTCCCGACGGGACCATCGGTTTCGGGGGCGGCAACATCGCCACGGGGCACGAAGAACCCGGTGATCAGTCCGACGGACGTTGCCTGCGCCAGTTCCCGCGCCGAGTCGCCGAGCCCGCCAGCGTTCGCCGCGATCAGATCGGCCGTCTTACGGCCGACGTCGCGGCACACCAAAGCTTCGATGGCGGCGAGGCGCCTCGTCTGTTCGCTCAACCTTGTCGACATAAACCTACACGCCCCCTCGCGAACTTCACTTTACGAAAGGATGCGACGCGAGCCAAATAGCGCACCTTGTCAAATGTTCCTGCGCCGTCGCCGCTGCACGGCATCTACTTCAAGCTGAGCGCCCTCGTGTTGTTCTGCACCATGGACGCCATGGTGAAGGCGCTGGGCGGCACCTACGGATCGTTCCAGATGATGCTGTTCCGCAGCGGCATCGCCCTGGTGCCCGTGGCCGTGATGATCTGGCATGCCGGCGGCCTGCGGGCTGTCCGCAGCACCCGGCCGGGCCTGCAGGCCCTTCGCGTCTGTATCGGCATCTGCAGCATGTTTGGCTTCTTCTACGTCTTCCCGCGCATGCCGCTGGTCGACGCCTATGCCATTTCCTTCGCCTCGCCCCTCTTCATGGTCGCGCTGTCCGTGCCGATACTGGGCGAGCCGGTCGGCTGGCGACGCTGGACGGCGGTCGCCGTGGGCTTCATCGGCGTGCTGATCATGCTCGATCCCTGGGGCATCCAGTTCCACGCCATCTCGCTGATCGTGCTGGCAGCGACCTTCTGCTACGCCCTGTCGACAGTGATGGTCCGGCTGCTCAGCCGGCACGACAAGGACGTCGTCACCCTCTTCTGGTTTGCCTTCTGCGCCAGCCTGGTGTCGCTGGTCGGCGCCATTCCCGAGTGGAAATGGCCACCTTTGCTGGACTGGGTGTGGCTGATCACCTTGGGCCTGTTGGGCGGGTTCGCGCAGATCCTCATCACCCGCGCCTGGCGGCTGGCGCCGGCCGCGGTGCTGGCCCCCTTCGACTATGCCTCGATCGTGCTGGCCGTCGCCTTCGGTTACCTGTGGTTCAAGGAAGAGCCGTCCTGGACGGTCTGGTATGGCCTTCCGTTGGTCATCGGCTCAGGCCTGTACATCCTGTACCGCGAGCGAGTCCGGGCTCGCGAGCGGGCAAAGGCCGTTTCGTCCTGACCGCCTTGTCCCTTTCCCCTAGCCACATTATGGGTATGACTGAGTTCCAATGCGCAGCATTGACGAACCGGCCCGCCAACCACATCTTGTAGGCATGACCGATACCTCTTTCTCCGTAACCCCGAACGCGGCCAAGCGGATCGCCTTTCTGGCCTCCAAGGAGGCCAAGCCCGTGATGATGCGGGTGGCGGTGCTGGGCGGCGGTTGCTCGGGGTTCCAGTACAACTTCTCGTTCGAGGAACAGCGCAACGACGACGATCTCGTCATCGAGCGCGACGGCGCAGCGGTGCTGGTCGACAGCACCTCGCTGGAATTGCTCCAGGGCAGCGAGCTCGACTATGTCGAGGAAATGGTCGGCTCGTCGTTCCAAGTGAAGAACCCGAACGCCACCTCGTCCTGCGGCTGCGGCAACTCCTTCAGCGTGTGATCCTGCCGCGATGAAGATCGCGACCTGGAACGTTAATTCCGTCCGCAAGCGGACCGGAAATCTGGTTTCGTGGCTGCAACGCGCCAAGCCGGATGTCGTCGTGCTGCAGGAAATCAAGGCGCAGGAAGCCCAGTTCCCCGCTCTTGAAGTGGAGGCTGCCGGCTACAAGGTGGCGATCGTTGGCCAGAAGGGCTTCAACGGCGTCGCCCTCCTCTCCCTGCATCCGTTCGATGTTACGGCCCGTGCCCTGCCCGGCCATGTCGACGACGAGCCGGCGCGTTACATCGAGGGGCGCATCCACACGCCGCGCGGGCCGCTTACCGTGGGCGGCATCTATCTGCCCAATGGCAATCCGATCGGCACTGAGAAATTCACCTACAAGCTCGCCTGGATGGAGCGCCTCTTCGGCCACGCCCGCGAGTTGCTGGCACGCGAGGAGATGTTTGTACTGGGCGGCGACTACAATGTCTGCCCGACCGAGGTCGACGTCTTCAATCCCGCTGCCTTCGCCGACGATGCGCTCTGCCAGCCGGAGTCGCGTGCGGCGTTACGCAAGCTGCTCAATCTTGGCCTCACCGATGCCGTCCGCGCCTTCCACCCCGAAGACGCGCAGTACACCTTCTGGGACTATCAGGCCGGCGCCTGGCAGAAGGACAATGGCCTCAGGATCGACCATCTGCTGCTCTCGCCACAGGCCGCCGACCGGCTGACCGCCGTCGGGATCGACAAGGCCGAACGCGGCAAGACCGAGCCATCGGACCACGTGCCCGTCTGGTGCGAGCTCGACGTCGCGGCCTGAGGGCCGGTTTTTCGACATGCTGCTGAAGCGCCGCTTTCTCGACGGGATCGTGGACGGATCGATTTCGCTCGTGTTCCGGCGCTGGCGTAAACCGACAGTGAAAGCAGGCGGCACATTGAAGACGGCGGTCGGCGTCCTCGCCATCGACGAAGTCGAGAGCACTCCATTGTCGAAGGTCACGGCCGTGGATGCCAAACGTGCCGGCTATTCCTCGCTCGCCGAGCTGAAGGCGGAGCTTTCCAAACGTGACGAGGGAGACGTCTACCGGATCAAGGTCCGATATGTCGGCGCCGACCCGCGGATAGCGCTGCGGAGCAAATCGCGGATCGGTAGCGGCGAGTTCGACGCGCTGCTCGTGCGCCTCCAGCGATGGGACGGTACCACGCCCTGGGTGAGGCGCACGCTCGGCCTGATCGAACGCCATCCGGGCCGGCGTGCCGGCGACCTGGCGGCCGAACTCAAGCAGGAGACCGCCCCCTTCAAGCTCAATGTCCGCAAGCTGAAGGCACTCGGTCTGACGGAGAGCCTGGAGGTCGGCTACCGTCTGGCGCCGCGCGGCCGGGCCGTGCTGGCCCGGCTCGGCAGGTAACCCTACTCGGCGCCGGCGCCGATCACGCCGCCATCGGCGATGATGCACTGACCGCAGACGAAGTTGCCGGCCTTGGAGGCCAGGAACACGGCGACGCCGCCGATATCGTCGGGCTGGCCGATACGCTTGAGGGCGGCCTTGTTCTCCTGTGCGGCGCGGATCTGCGGGTTGTCCCACAGCGCCTTGGCAAAGTCGGTCTGGATCAGGCCGGGTGCGATCGCATTGACGCGAATGTTGTGCTTGCCCCACTCCATGGCCAGCGACTTCACCAGCGAGAGGTCGGCGGCCTTGCTCATGTTGTAGGCCGCGATATGGGCCGAGCCCACCAGCGCGCCGATCGACGAGACGACGATGAAGACGCCGTCCTTGCGCTCCGCCATCTCCGGCCCGACCATGTTCATCAGCCAGAGGTTGGACATCACGTTGTTCTGCATGATCTTCTGGAACACATCCTCCTTCAGCCCGGTGAGCGGACCGAAGTAGGGATTGGACGCAGCGTTGCAGACCATGATGTCGATCTTGCCGTAGGCCTTGCGCGCCGCGGCGACCAGATTCTCGAGCTGGGCCTTGTCGGAAATGCTGGCGGCCACCGCGGTCGCCTCGCCGCCCTTCTCCTTGATGCCCTTCACGACTTCTTCGCAGGCCGGCAGCTTGCGGCTGGAGACGACGACCTTGGCGCCGTGTGCGGCCATCTGCTCGCAGATCGAGCGGCCAATGCCGCGGCTGCCGCCGGTTACAACGGCCACCTTGCCGGAAAGGTCGAACATCATCGGTTGTCTCCTGAATTCATTTGGTCAGCAGGGCTACGAGCTCAACATGCGCCGACCAGAGGAACTGGTCGATAGGCATGAGTTTCTCCAGTCGGTATCCGCCTTCCTGCAGGACGCGAACATCACGGGCGAAACTGCCCGGATCGCAGGATCCGTAGACGATCTTCTTTACCTTCGAGCGCGCCAGCTCGGCGCATTGCGCGGCTGCTCCCGCTCGCGGCGGATCGAGAATGACAGCGTCAAACTTGCCGAGTTCAGCCGTCGTCAGCGGATTGCGGAAGAGATCGCGCCGTTCAGCCGCGACGCGATTGCCGCCGAGCTTGCGCGCCGCCGCGTCGACAGCCGCAACCGCGGGCTTGTCGCTTTCAAACAGGGAAAGCTTGCCGGGACGGCCAAGCGAGAGGGCACCGATTCCGGCAAACAGGTCCGCCATGTGCGCTGCATCGCCGATCCAGGCATTGACCGCAGCGCGCATCGTCAGCTCGGCGCGCTTGGTCGCCTGCAGGAAGGCGCCGGGCGGCGGCTCGACCGTCGTGTCGCCCAGGATCAGGAGCGGTGTCCGGCGCGTTACCACCGGCTCGGCCGTCGCACGATCGCCCCAGCTCAATCGCGCCAAGCCGGCCCGCTCGGCAAGGGCAACCAGGACCTCGCGCATCTCGAGCTTGAGGGCGAGCTTTCTGTGCGGCCGGATCAGGATGTCGAGGCCGCTGTCGGTTTCGTTCACGACCGCATCGGCTGCGGCGCCATCCGGCAGGATATCCGCCATGCCGGCGCGCAACGCCTCGAAGACTGCGCTGACCGCCGGCCGCGCGACGACGCAGGTGCCGATATCGACGATCTTCTGGCTGGCGCGCTCGTGAAAGCCGGCCAGCACCCGCCGCCCCTGGCGGCGCAGCACGATATCGGCGCGCCGCCGCTCGCCCGGCTCGCAGGACAAAGCCTGCTCGAATGCCGGCGCCTGCACGCCCTGCTGGCTGAGCGCGCGCGTGATGAGGTCAACCTTCCAGCCCAGATAGATGTCGCGCCGCCAATGCTGCAGGGCGCAGCCGCCGCAGACACCAAAATGCCGGCAGGGCGGTGTCTCCCGGTGGCGCGAAGGCGCCAGGATCTCCAGTAGATCGCAGACAATGCCGTCGCCGCGTTTGTCGCGCGGCTCCGCTTCGACGGTCTCCGCGGGCAGAGTGAAGGGCACGAAATAGCGCCGGCCCTCGACCTCCGCGATGCCGTCGCCCCGTCCCCCGATCTCCAGAATATCGAGTGTCAGACTCACCGGCTGGACTCAGCCAAGCCAGCTCTTTGCTGGTCTCATTTCGCCAACCAGCAACCCGACGACGTTCTTCACCGGCGGATGCAGGACTTCCTCGCGCAGGTTCGCCGGCAAGACGCCGAGATGGTGGAGCAGCGCGGCCATCGCGATTTCCGAGGCCCGGCCGGCGCCATCCCACATCTTGATCGCGACACCGAGACCCAACGTCGGCAGCATGCCGCAGAACACGCCCTCGGCACCCGTCTTCACCTGAATGACGCCGGGGGCCGCTTCGTTGATGCGGGTGCAGAAGCGGCCACTGCCCGCCACCATGAACGGCTCGGCATTCATCGCCGCGCGGATGCGTTGCGCAGCGTCGGCATGCTTGCTCGAAAGCCGGGACGGGTCAGCCATCGCTGCCATCGCCTGAGCCAGCCGCTTGAGCGGTGTCGCCAGGGTGGGAATGCCGCAGCCATCGGTACCGTGCGGGAACGAATTGGCATCGACGCCGCAAAGGTCGCTCATCACCTCGCGCAGGCGCTGCTGCACCGGATGGTCGTACTTGATGTAGCCTTTGGTCGGCTCGCCGTAGGTCACGGCAGTCGTCAGGAAACCGCTGTGCTTGCCCGAGCAGTTGTTGAAGGCCGCAGTCGGCAGCACGCCCTCGCGCGCCAGGGCCTCGATGCTCGTCTGCAGGCGTGGCGCATGTGTGCCGCATTCAAGGTCGGCTTCGCTCAGGCCCACTTTCTTCAACCAAGCCCGCACCGTCTCGACATGGCGCGGCTCTCCACTGTGGGAAGCACAGGCGAGTGCAATATGCTCGTTGCCAAGGCCAAAGCGCTCCACGGCACCGCTTTCGACGAAAGCCATGGCCTGGATGGGCTTGTTCGCCGAGCGCGGCAGGATCGCCGCGTCGATATCGCCCCAGGAGTCCACGACCGTGCCGTCCGCCTTCACGACGGCAGCGATGCCCTCGTGGCGGCTTTCGACAACCGGCCCCCGGGTGACCTCGATGACGACCGGCTCCCTGCTCATCGCGCCCGCTCCAATTTCACGACAGTCACGTTGTCCTGATACTCCTTGGCGGTCGCCAGGACGGCTTCGATGATGCCGTCGACCGGGCGGCCGATCTGCCCCAGGATCTGTTCCATCTTGAGGCTCTGGATGCCGTCGCTGCAGACAAGCAGACGGGCATCGGGTCCAAGTCGACGACTTCCGTTGTCGATCAAGGTCAGCGGATCACCCATCACCGCCTCGCGCAGCGTATGGCGTCCGGGATGATGCTCGGCCTCCTCTTCCGTGATCAGGCCACGCGCCACCATCGCGTCGATCTGCGGTGCCATGGAATGGTCGGCATTCAGCCGCTCGATCCGCCCCGCTTCGATGAGGAAAAAAGGCGAATCGCCGACGCTGATCCAGCGGACCTCGTCGCCGCGCAGGTGCGCCGCGACCAAGGTCGCCCCCATGCCGGCAAGCTGCGGCTTGCCGACCGTTCCCTTGCCCACGGCTGCATTAGCGTCCTTGAGCCCATCGGCCAGACCGCCGCCCTGCTCCACGGCGTTGACGAAGGCGTCGGCGGCAAGCTTGCTCGCCACTGCGCCACCCGCATGACCACCCATGCCATCGGCCACGACCGCCAGCAGCGAGCCGTCGCCCAGCGTCACCAGACGCCAACTATCTTCTTGATAAGGGCGAGCGCCTTGATGTTGGCCGCCCTCACCCCGCCAGCGTGTCGCCATGTCTAGTGCCACACCGCCGGCAGTTTGCTGAGCCCTCGCAAGGTAAAGCTGCGCCGCCAGGCAGGGGTGTCCTTCTCAGGTAGTTCGAGCGTCGGCATGCGCTCGATCAGGGCGGCGAATACCAGCTCCGCTTCGAGCCGCGCAAGCTGCGCGCCCAGGCAGAAGTGGATACCACCCCCGAAGGATAGCGGGCGGACATTCGGCCGGCCGACATCCAGCCGGTCGGGATCCTCGTACTGTGCCGGATCGCGATTGGCCGCGCCCAGCAGCATGATGACGCTTTCCTGCGGCCCGACGGTCACGCCGCCGACCTCGACCTCGGCATGGGTCACCCGCCCCGTGAGCTGCACCGAGGAGTCGAAGCGCAGCAATTCCTCGACGGCGTTGGGAATCAGGGAAGGATCGGCCTTCAGCCGCTCCCACTGGTCGCGCTGGCGATGGAGAGCGAGCAGGCCATTGCCGATCAGGTTGGTCGTGGTCTCGTGGCCGGCGCCGAACAGCAGCCCCATGTTGGCCTCAAGCTCCTCGGCGGACAGCTTGTCGCCGGCTTCCTCGGCCCGCACCAGCTCGGTCGTCAGATCGTCCTGCGGATCGCGGCGGCGCAGGTCGCAGAGCTGCTTGAAATAAAGGCCGGACAATTGGGTGTTGCGATTGGCCTGGTCGAGTTCCTCGCGCGTCATCGGCACCGGCTCGAGGATGCGGCCGTTGACGTTGCTGCCCGCCAGGAACGGCGCGCGATGTTCCTCGGGAATGCCCAGCATGTCGCAGATCACGATCACCGGCAGGCGATGCGCCAGGTCGCGCATGACATCCATCTCGCCCTTGTCGGCCACGCGATCGAGCTGCGCGTCGACCAACGCCTTGATGCGCGGCCGCATGTCGGCGACGCGCCGTGCCGTGAAGGCCTTGTTAACGAGGCCACGCAGGCGCGTATGGTCGGGCGGATCCTGCACCAACATGGTCCGCGCCAGGCTGGCGACCGCCGGCTCGTCCATGCGATTCGCGCCGTAGCGGCGTTCCATATTGCCGGCGAAGTCCTTGCCGAAACGCTTGTCGCGCAGTGCGAAGGCGACGTCCTCGTAGCGCGTGAGCAGCCAGAACCCCTGTTGCGCCTTGAACACCGGCGCCGTCTCGCGCAGCCGTCGGTAAAACGGGTACGGATCGGCGATGAACGCCGGATCGAGCGGGTTGAACTCGATCGGCGCACCTTGTCCGGCTGGCGGAGTCATGTCGTTCATGTTCCTTCCCTTAGCACGAACCCTCTTGCCGCGCGAACGAACTGGCCACTAGCATCGCCGGATGTTTGCACTCACTCAGGGACTGCGTCGTGCCGTCCAGACTCGGCCGGACGGCATCGCGACCTCCTTCGCCGGGCGGCGGCGGACATGGCGGGAAAGTGCGGACCGCGTGAGCCGCGTCGCCGGCGCTCTATCCGCATTGGGCGTGCGCAGCGGCGACAGGGTGGCCATCCTGGCGCTGAATTCCGACCGCTATCTCGAACTGATGTACGCGATCCCCTGGCTGGGCGCGGCCATGGTGCCGATCAACACGCGCCTTGCCGCGCCGGAGATCGAGTACATCCTGAACGACTCCGGTGCCGTCGCTCTGTTCATCGACACCGGCATGGCGCATCACCTGTCCGCGCTCGAAGGCAAAACTCCCGCGTTGCGCGAAGTCATGTGGCTCGACGACCTGCCGGGCCCCGAGGGCATGCTGCGCTACGAGGACTTGACCAATTACGAGGCGATCGACGATGCCGGCGCCCGCAATGACGACCTGGCCGGCCTCTTCTATACCGGCGGAACGACCGGCCGTTCCAAGGGCGTGGTGCTCACCCACACCAATCTGGTCGTGAATGCGCTGAACGGCGTGGCCGGTATGGGTTTCACCGCGGACACCGCCTACCTCCATTCCGGGGCGATGTTCCACCTGGCCGACGGCGCCTCGACCTTCGGCGTCACGATGTCGGGCGGCCGCCATGCCTTCGTGCCGCGCTTCGAGCCCATGGAAGTCCTGCAGACCATCCAGATGGAGAAGGTCACGCACGCGCAGTTCGTGCCGACCATGATCAACATGCTCGTGAACCATCGCCAGTTCTCGGAATTCGATATCAGGACCTTATCCTTCATCCTCTACGGCGCCTCGCCGATGCCCGAGGGCGTCCTGCGCAAAGCCATCGAGATGATGCCGCAAGTGCGGATGATGCATGGCTACGGCATGACCGAGGCCTCGCCGATCGTCACCCTGCTCGATCCGCGCTACACGGTGCTCGACGGTCCTTTTGCCGGCCGTCTGAAGTCGTGCGGCAAGACCGTGCTGGCCTGCGAGATCAAGGTCGTCGATGCCGACCGCAGGGAAGTGCCGGCGGGCACCGCGGGCGAACTGGCGATCCGCGGCGCCAACATCATGAAAGGGTATTGGAACAAGCCGGCCGAGACCGCCGCAGTGCTCGAAGACGGCTGGTACTATTCCGGCGATGGCGCCTACATGGACGAAGAAGGCTTCGTCTTCATCGTCGACCGGCTCAAGGACATGATCATCTCCGGTGGCGAGAACGTCTATTCGGCGGAGGTCGAGAACGCGATCTCGCTGATGCCGGGTGTCGCCGAGGTCGCCGTGATCGGCATCCCTGACGAGCGCTGGGGCGAGCGGGTTCACGCCATCGTCGTGGCCAAGCCCGGCGTGACGCTTGCGGTCGAAGAAATCATGGAGCACTGCCGCGAGCTCATCGCCGGCTACAAGTGCCCCCGTAGCGTCGATTTTCGTGACCATCCGTTGCCCCTCTCGGGAGCCGGCAAGGTGCTGAAGCGCGAACTGCGCGAGCCCTATTGGCGTGATTTTACCAAAGCGGTGAACTGACCATGCCCACCATCCCCTACTACGACTGGATCGCCCATCACGCCGGGCGGCGGCCGAAGACGCTCGCCATCCACGATCTGCAGACCGGGCGCAAGCTCACCTATGCCGATCTCGACCGGCGCACCAACCGGCTCGTGGCCGCGCTGGCGAAGCTGGGCGTCACGAAAGGCGATCGGGTCGCCCTGCTCGCGCCCAACTGCCCTGAGTATTTTGAACTACAGTTCGCCTGCGGGCGCCTCGGCGCTATCATGCTGCCGCTCAACTGGCGCCTGACCGTGCCGGAGCTGGAATACATCCTGGGCGATTCGACACCGAAGTTGCTGGTGCACGACAGCAGCTTTGCCGAACAGGCCAAGGCTCTCTCGAAGAACCGGCTGGAGATCGATCCCGAGCGACCCGACAGCGGCTACGAGCTTGCTCTTGCGGAAGCTGGCGATGTGCCTGCGCCCGAAGCGCTCACGCACGACGATATCGCCATGGTGATGTACACCTCGGGCACCACGGGCCACCCGAAGGGAGCGATCATCACCCATGGCATGGTCTTCTGGAATTGCGTGAACCTCGGTATCCCCGCCCTGATCACGCCGGAGACCGTTCAACTCGTGGTGCTGCCGCTGTTCCATACCGGCGGCCTCAACTGCTACGCCAATCCCGTCCTGCATGCCGGCGGCACCATCCTGATCATGCGCGCCTTCGATCCCGGTCAGGCTCTCGACGCGATCTCCGACCCTTCGCTCGGCATCACACATTTCTTCGCCGTACCGGCGCCCTACCAGTTCATGATGCAGCATCCGAAATTCCAGAGCGCCGATCTCTCCCGGCTCAGGATCGCCGGCGTCGGCGGCGCACCCTGCGCTCTCTCGATTCTCGAGACCTGGACTGCCCGAGGTGTGCCGCTCGTCCAGGGTTGGGGCATGACCGAGACCAGCCCCGCCGGCACGATGCTCGATGCCGCCGATGCGATCCGCAAACTGGGGTCCGCCGGGCGTGTGCTGATGCATACGGCCGTCCGCATCGTCGACGACGAAGGCCGCGATGCGCCATCGGGCAGCATCGGCGAGCTGTTAATCAAGGGCCCCAACATCACGCCGGGCTACTGGAACAAGCCCGAAGCCACGAAAAGCTCCTTTACCGACGGCTGGCTGCATACGGGCGACGCCGCGCGGCAGGATGAAGAGGGGTTCATCTACATCGTCGACCGCTGGAAGGACATGTACATTTCCGGCGGTGAGAACGTGTACCCGGCCGAGGTCGAGAACGTCCTCTTTCAGCTCCCTCAGGTCGCCGATGCGGCCATCATCGGTGTCCCCAACGAACGCTGGGGAGAAGTCGGCATGGCGATCATCGTGCGCAAGACCGACCAGAATCTGGCCGAAGGCGACGTCATCCAGCACTGCCTCGGCCGGCTTGCCAAGTTCAAAGTCCCGCAGTCCGTCGCGTTCGTCGACGTGCTGCCGCGCAACGCCACCGGCAAGGTGCTGAAGCGGGAGCTGCGCGTTCAGTTCGTCGGCAAGAGTGCGCCAGCGATCAGCTGAGCGCGGCGCGGGTCAGACTAGCGGCACGTAGTCGTATTCACCCACCCCTTGCATGATCAGAAACGTGAGGGATACCTGCCCGCCGTTGGTCACGAGATGGGGCCGGCCTGCCGCAGCCACGAAGCTTTCTCCAGGTTGCAGGATCACTTCCTGCTTGGGCTCCTGCAAAAAGAGCCGCATCGTGCCTTGCAGCACATAGAAAGTGTCGCTGATATTGCTGTGAGAGTGCCACGGCACCTTCTGCGTCGGTGACAGTTGCAGCTCCGCGATCCGGAAACCCGGCCGCTGCAGATGGTAGGCACGCCGCTCGACCTCATAGAGATGGCTGGCGTCCTTGACGGGCTCGCGCTTGCTTTCTGCTCTCATGAGACACCTCTACCGCCCCGGACAAGAAGGCCTTAGAAGCGTGATCCTCGGCGCGGCAAAAATCCAGCCGACCGTACAGGAAAGTGAACATGCTTACGATCTATGGCGTCTACCGCTCACGCGCTTCACGCAACATCTGGCTGGCCGAAGAACTCGGCATCCCCTTCAAGCATGTGCCGGTGATCCAGCACTACCGCGAGCCGAAACCGGCCGGCATGCTGCACACGCGCTCGCCGGAATTCCTCGCCGTGAATCCCAACGGCCATATTCCCTCGGTCGATGACGACGGTCTGGTCCTGCACGAATCGCTGGCCATCAACCTCTATCTCGCCCGCAAGCACGGCGGCCCGCTCGCGCCGAAGGATATCGCCGAGGAAGGCCAGATGGGCATGTGGGCGCTGTGGGCGGCCACCGAGATTGAGGAGCGCGCGCTCACCATCCTCTACAATCGCGTCGGCAACCCCTGGGGGACGAAGGACCTCAAGGCAGCCGATGCTGCCGTCGAGGCGTTGAAGGGGCCGTTCTCGGTCCTCGATCGAGCGCTCGCCAACGGCTTCCTGGTCGGCGGCCGGTTCACCGTGGCCGACATCAATACCGCCGAAGTCGTACGCTATGCCCTGGCCGCCCCCGAGCTGTTCGAGGCCGCGCCAAAGGTCAAAGCCTGGCTCGCGACCTGTCAGGCGCGGCCGGCCTTCAAGAAGATGTGGGCCGCCCGAGACCAGGAGCCGGCCTAGCCGTCGGCCTTCAATCCTTGGAAGCAGGTGCCAGGGCGGCGAGGCGCGCCTTGGCGCCCGCGACCGCTTCCGGCGAGAACTGGTCGGAATACTTCAGTACGATTTGCTCGCCCGCCATCTCGGCGAGACCGTTCGCGACAAGGAGTTCGAAACCTTCGCTGGGTTCCTTGCTGCGGGCCCAGTCTTCGAGGCAGGCAACCAGTCCCTTGGACTTCAGCTTCATGCGCGTTCTGCTGGCGCGGGTCGCGCGGCCGTTCTTCTCGCTCAGGAGCTGTTCGTAGGCGGCCAGCGTCTCGTAGAAATCGCGATGCAGCGGCTCGGTTTGCCCCGCACCTTCCAGCGTACAGAGGCGCCGAAATGCCTCCTGCCACACGTCATCGCGCCCCAGTCTCCGGGCATTCTGCATCAAGACGCGCAGCGCCGCCGGATCGTCGTAGGCCGAGATCGGCTTGGCCATCTTCTGCTTCACCGGCACAGGCGGCTTCTCGGCTGGGGCCTGCTTCGCTGGGCTCTTGCTCATGGCAGCTCCTGAACGCTTGTCCGGCACTGGATGTGCAAGAAAGGCGAGCATACCACATGCCAGGCAGGGCTTGCGACGTCGCCGTCATCGTCGGCGACCAGTACCGTCGAGCCCGGCCCTTTCAGCCACGGCTCGATCTGGTCACGCGTCCGCGGTGGCCCTCGAACGGCCGAAAGAAATCCGGCCGTGCGGGGCGAACGATGAGTGTCACGCCGCCAGCACCAGCCGGTCGTTGGTCACGGCGAATCCGAAATTCTCGTAGAACCTCTTGGCTGCGCGGTCACCGACAACGGCTTCGACCTGCACGGCACGGCGCTGGCGCGACCACTCGACGGCAGCAGCCAGCAGGCGCCGACCGATACGCCGGCCGCGCTGATCCGCTCGGACCACCAGATTGTCGACCTCGATCACCTTGTGGGCGCCGCTTCCTTCCAGCGGCACCAGGCGCGTCATCAGCACCGCCACGGCGAGGACCCCGAACTCGCTTTGCGCCACCAGCAAGGTCGTGCCGGGGGTCTCCAGCCAGGTCAGCACCTGATCGCGGGCATGGGTCTGGTCGTCCAGGAGCTCGCACAGCTCCTCGGTGTCACGCGGCCCGGCCAGCCGCACGCGGATCGCCAACGGCGCCGCCGCCGGTTCCAACTCTGCTTCGATGATCGACATCTCGTCCTCCGATTTGCGGTCCCGCCGCGGCCCGGAGGCAAGGTCTAGAAACGAAGAAGCCGCCGGGAGCGGCGGCTTTCGTCAGGTCATGACCATTCGCGCCGCCTATGTAAGCGACGTAAAATACCAACCCTTCTGGAGCAGGTTCACGGTCATGCTCACTTTATACGGCTGCGCCTCGATCGCTGTCAAATCGTTCGACAGCTCAGCCGCCGCAAGTGGCACTATCGTCGTATGCAGGATGATCGACAGAAACCGACACCCTCCTCGATCAAATGGCGGGGTTCCTTCACCAATCGCGAGCTGAACGCGCTTCATGCCGAAGGCTTCGGGCACAGGCTTCTGCAGGATGACTGGGTGGCGCAGGTCGAGCGCCACAGCCTCGGTTGGGTCTGCCTGCGCCACGAGGGCCGGTTGGTCGGCTTCGTCAATGTCGCGTGGGATGGCGGCGTGCACGCCTTCCTCCTCGACACCGTGGTTGCCGAGCCGATGAGGCGACAGGGTCTCGCGACATCGCTGGTCGAAGAAGCGGTCCGACAAGCAAAGGCCAGCGGCTGCGAATGGCTGCATGTGGATTTCGACCCGCATCTGCGTGACTTCTATTTCGACGCGTGCGGCTTTCGCCCCACGGATGCGGGCGTGATCCAGCTTCGGACTTAGGAGCTTTCGCGTCACTCCTTAAGGAAGTCGCCCAGCCTGTCGAAGGCGCGCTCCATCGCCGAGCGGCGACGCGATATCCAACGCTCCGCCTGATCGAGCGCCGTCGAATTCAGGTGCGGACACGCGCTGCCTTCACCGAGCGCACCAGGCCGCTCGTTTCGAGAATCTGCAGATACTGCAGCACCGACGGCAGCGCCACCTCGATAGAAATTACCTAAGTGCTCCCTACTCTGCCGCGACAGCCATCGCCTGCTTGAGGCCGGGCATGGTGAAGCCGAGCTTGTCGAGCTTGGCGATCATGTCCTTGCCCACCTTCTCGTCGAGATCGACGAGCGGCGGACGGACCGGCGTCCAGGCCGCATCGCTGCCATAGTGCGCGATAACGTACTTCAGCGCCGGGATCATCACGTAACCCTGCATGACGCCGCGGACCTCGTTGATCCAGGCCTGCAGCTTCTCGCCTTCCGGTGTCGCGTAGGTCTTGTAGGTCTCCGCGATCTTGCCCGGATTGATGTTGGCCGTGGCGCTGATGCAGCCCGCGCCGCCCGACTTGATGTTCTCGATCAGCGGCTTCTCGTTGCCGGAGAAGACATCGAAGCCGTCCTTGGCGAAGGCATCGATCATGCTCTTGGTGTGCGGCCAGTCGTCGGACGAATCCTTCATGCCCGCGATCTGCTTCGGGTAGGCCTTCATCAGCCGCTCGACCAGCTTATGGGTGATCGGCACGGCCGAGACCGGCGGGATGTGATAGAGATAGACGCGCAGGCGGTCGTCGCCGACCCGCTGCACGACTTCGGAGAAGAAACGGAACAGCCCCTCCTCCGGAACGCCCTTGTAGTAGAAGGGCGGCAGCATGAGCACGCCGCCGACGCCGTGCTTGGTCGCATGCGCGCTGACTTCGGCCGCTTCGTTGATCGAGCAGGCGCCGGTGCCCGGCATCATGCGATCGGTCGGCACGCCCGCCGCAACGATCGCGTCCAGGAGCCCCATACGCTCCTTGGCCGACATCGAATTGGCTTCCGAATTGGTGCCGAACACGGCCAGGCCGCAATCCTGGCTGATCAGCCACTTGCAATGTGCGATGAAGCGGCCGACGTCCGGCGACAGGTCACGCTTGAAGGGGGTGACGACCGGCGAAAGAACGCCTTTGATCCGCGCTGCGGCCATGATTTGATTTCTCCCAGGGAGTGGCGCGCCTTTTCTGCAACGAAGCGCCGGAGACGTCCAGTGCCACCATCGCTTAGCGAGATTCTTCCCGAAGACGGCACTACCGGCACCCTGGTTGGGCGGCTTTGGCGCAAGGGAAAGCCGGCCGGCCCGGCCATCGTGGCCGTGCGTGCGGACGGCGTGTTCGATCTCTCCGCGACGGTGCCGACGATGGCCGACCTCTGCAACGCGCCGGATCCAGCAGGCCTCGCGCGCAATTCACCCGGGGAGCGGATCGGACCGCTGCAGGATCTGGTCGGCGACCTTCTGGCGCCCATCGACCTGCAGGCCATCAAGGCCGCCGGCGTCACCTTCGCCGTCAGCCTGCTGGAGCGCTTGATCGAGGAACACGCGAAGGGCGATCCCGGTCGCGCCGAGCAGGTGCGCGGAGAGCTGAACACGATCATCGGCGCCGACGTCAGCACCATCAAACCGGGCTCACCCGAGGCCGATGCGCTGAAGAAGACGTTGATGGCCCGCGGCGCCTGGTCGCCGTATCTCGAAGTCGGCATCGGCCCCTACGCCGAAATCTTCACCAAGGCGCCGCCGATGGCCGCCGTCGGCTATGGCGCCGAGATCGGCATTCGCTCCGACTCGGACTGGAACAACCCCGAACCGGAAGTCACGTTGATCGTGAGTGCCAAGGGCCAGATCGTCGGCGCTACCCTCGGCAACGATGTGAATCTGCGCGACATCGAAGGCCGCAGCGCACTGCTCCTGGGCATCGCCAAGGACAACAACGCCTCTTGCGCGATCGGTCCTTTCATCCGGCTTTTCGATTCGACCTTCACGCTCGACGATGTGCGTCAGGCCAAGGTTGAATTGGAAGTGACCGGACCCGACCAGTTCCGCCTGCGCGGCCAGAGCGATCTTTCCAAGATCAGCCGCGATCCGACCGATCTCGTCCGGCAAGCCATGGGTGGCGCGCATCAGTATCCCGACGGCATGGCCCTGATGACCGGCACACTGTTTGCGCCGACGGAACCGCGCAAGCCGGGTGGCACGGGCTTCACGCATATGGTCGGCGATCTCGTTTCGATCCGCTCGCCCAAGCTCGGCACCCTCACCAACAAGGTGAATCATTGCGACAAGATCCCGCCCTGGACCTTCGGCACCACCGCATTGATGCGGAACCTCGCCGCGAGAGGATTGCTCCGGTGACCGACCTTACCCGCTTATCTGCGTCCGAGCTGCGCACCCGCATCGACTCCAGGGAAATCTCTCCCGTCGAGCTCACCGATGCCGTACTGGCGCGAGCGGAGAAGCTGCAACCTGTCCTGAACTGCTTCGTCACGCTAGTCCCGGAGCTGGCGCGCGCCGCCGCCCAGCAAGCCGAAGCCGCGGTCGTGAAAGGCGAAAAGATCGGCCTGCTGCACGGCATTCCCTTCGCCGCCAAGGACCTCGTGAACACCTCCGGTGTACGCACCACCTTCGGTTCGCTGTTGCACGAGGGCAATGTCCCGAAGGACGATGCCGTCTGCGCCGCGCGCCTGAAGCAGGCCGGCGCGATCCTGTTCGGCAAGACCACGACCCCCGAGTTCGGCCACAAGGCGTTGACCGACGCGCCGTTGTTTGGCCGCACGCGCAATGCCTGGAGTGCAGAACATACGTCGGGCGGGTCGAGCGGAGGCGCTGCGGTTGCCGTGGCGGCCGGCATCGGCCCGATTGGCATTGCCACCGACGGCGGCGGCTCGACCCGCATTCCTGCGGCCGCCAACGGCATGGTCGGCCTCAAGCAGAGCAACGGTGTCATCCCGCACAGCCAGGTAGCCGATGCCTTCGGCAACTACACCTACGTCACGCCGATGACGCGCACGGTGATGGATACGGCGCTGATGCTCCAGGCCATGGCGGGGCCGCATCCCTCCGACCCCTGGTCGATTGGTGTCGCGCCGCAAGACTATCTCGCGGCGGCACGCGCCGAAGGTGATCTCAAGGGCAAACGCATCCTCTACAGCCTGACCTTGGGCAACACCGTCGTTGCGAAGGACGTGCGCGTGGCCTTCGAGCAGGCGCTGGTCCGTTTGCGCGAACTGGGCGCCGAGCTGATCGAGCTCACCGAAGCACTGCCGGACATGGAGCCGGTGTGGAAGGTCATCAACCACACGACCTGGCGCGCGCGCTTCGACGAGATGATCCGGCGTGACGGCAATCGCATGTCGACCTCGCTGGTGCGTCAGGTCGCGATGGCTTCCGACTGGTCGGGCACCGACTATCAGCGCGCGATGTTCCAGCGCAGCGAACTCTTCCGCATGGTCCAGCGCTGGTTCGAGACAGCCGACTATCTCGTGACGCCCACCCTCTCTCGGACGGCCCTGCCGATCGACCAGGACCTGTTCGATCCCATCGACATCGACGGTGTCGAGGTGGGCGAGCTCCGGCGCAACTGGTTCCCCTACACCATGCCCTTCAACATCACCGGCCACCCGGCCCTGTCGCTCTGCTGCGGTTACGACACCAAGGGCCTGCCCATCGGCCTGCAGTTCGTGGGCCGCTTCCGCGACGAAGCATCCGTGCTGCACGCTGCAGCGCTCTATGAGGCCAGCGAGAGGTGGCTCGATCGATGGCCCGCCCTGGATTGAAGGCGGCGCCGCCACGGCGTCGCCCTCCTCCGCTCACCGCAGAGGAAATCCAGGCCAGAGTGTTGCACCGCGACGGATTGATCCTGGTGATCGACAAGCCGGCCGGGCTTGCCGTGCATGCAGGCCCCAGCGGTGCACCCAATCTCGAGGAATGCTTCGACGACCTGCGTTTTGGGCTGCCGCGGCCACCGTCACTCGCCCATCGGCTGGATGCCGATACGGCGGGCGTGCTGGTGCTGGGCCGGCATCCCAAGGCGCTGGCGAAGCTCGGCCGCCTCTTCTCGGGGCGCGATACTGAGAAGACCTATTGGGCCGTCGTCGAGGGCGCACCGCCGGAAGAGGAAGGCGCGTTCGACATGCCGCTCCTCAAGGTCAACACGCGCAGCGGCTGGTCGGTGAAAGTGTCCTCCAAGGGCCAGCCGTCGCTGACGCGCTACAAGGTGCTGGGGCACGGGCCGGGCATCACTTGGCTGGAGCTCAAGCCCGAAACCGGCCGCACGCACCAAATCCGCGTCCATTGCGCCGCGGCAGGCTGCCCGGTGATCGCCGATCGGCTCTATGGCACGGCCGAGCCGAACAAGCAGCTCCACCTGCAGTCCCACGGCATCGTCCTGCCGCTCTCCCAGACCAAACCGCCGATTGTCGTCACTGCTCCGCCGCCACCGCACATGCTGGCCGCGCTCCAGGCGTGCGGTTTCAGTCCCGAGCCGTCACCCACACCCTGACGGGATCGCCGGCCTCGAAGCCGGCAGCGACCGCCGCTTCGAGTTCCTGGCCGGACTCGTAGCCCACCAGCGGCAAGCGCGGGAAAGTCTGCGATGCGAGAAGGATCAGCGAGCGCCATACGGCTGTGGCATCGGCAGTCTCCGCCACCACGTTGGAAAGCCCGACCACGCCCTCGGCACGATAGAGCATGCCGCCCGCCACGACCCTGTAGCCGCGTCGGCCGACGAACATGGCAAAGTTCGGATCGTCGAAAGGCAACGGCGACGTCGCCTCGGTTTCGCGCTGCCAGACGATATCCGTGGACGGACCTCCGGCCGGCATGGTGCCGCGTATCCATTGCGCCTCGAACAGCACATCGAAGCCGCGGCGCGACAGGTCGAGCGTGCTGAAACTGTCCTTCACCGACCATCGGCCGGGCAGGTGCGACTTCAGCATGATGTCGATGGCGCTGCGCTGTTCCTCCAGCGCCTCCTCCCCGACCTCCAATGTCACGGCGTTAGGGTAGAAACGCGGGACGGTCTCGGCATTGACCCAGATCGGCGGCAGAAAGCGCCCGGGCTTGCCGTGCGCGCGGCAGACCGCATCGCACCAGCGAGCATTGTTGAGAGCGGCCGCGCGGGTCCAGTCTCTCAAGCGCGCACTTCTTCGCGCTGGAAGATCACGTAGGCCGCGGCAAAGACCACGATCATGCCGGCGACGAGGCCCGTGACCTGCGGCCAGATCAGGAGCACGCTCTGATCGAAGGGCAATGGCGCGCCCATGATCGCCCCGCGCATCTGGCTGGGCAGCATCGGGCCCAAGGTGCGTGTTTCCGGGCTGAGCAGGCCGAGCACGGCTTCACTGAACAAGGTGCCGGGCGACAGGCGCATCAGGCCGAGGCCCATCGACTGCACGGCGGCATAGTCGTCGATGCTCCTGATCTCGGAGGGCGCGAGGCTGATCAGCAGCGCGCCGGCGAGCTGCGGCCAGAGAATGAAGAAGAACAGCCAGACACCCAGCGCACAGAGCGCCGACGTCGCGGTCGAGCGAAAGATCACTGAAAAGAGCATGGCAATGGCGAGCCAGACGCCGCCGTAGGCGATGGCTACCACAAGGAAGCTCAGTCCTCGCGCCACTTCGACTCCCCGCGGGGGCACTCCCAGCAGCAGGAGCCCCGCCCCCAGCACGATCAGCCACAGCGCCACCAGGGCGACCGCAAGCGTCGCCAACCCGCCCAGGAACTTTCCGAGCAGCAGTGCATCCCGGTAGATCGGCTGGGACAGTACGCGGCTGAGCGTCCGGCGGTTGAACTCGCTGTTCACCGCATCGAAACCGAGCCCAATCGCCATTAGCGGAATGATGAAATTGAGTGCCGCGGTGAAGGAGATGCCGACCTGCTCCGATTCGAGCGTAAAGATGCGCAGGAAGATGAAGGAATTGGGATCGACGACGGTCCGCAGTGTCTGCAGCGACGTCGCAACCGGAAACGCCCCGAAGACGATCACGAACAGCATCAGCACCATCATGCGGGCGCTGGAGAGGTGATCGGCAAACTCCTTCATGAAGACCGGGCCAAGGCCCGTGAACGGAGACCCCTCGCGGCTACGCGGCATGGCGGGCCTCCTGGAAGTAGCGCGTATAGACTTCCTCGAGGCTCGGCTGCAGGTCGGCGAGCCGCGTCAGCGCGCCGCCCGCCGTGACGATGCGTTGCGCGACCGCCGCCCGCACGTCGCGGTCGGCCACGATCCGCCACGAGCCGTCGCTTTCCTGCCGCACCGTCTGCACGCCTTCGATGCCGTTCAGAGTCGCGGCAACATCGACACCTGACGCTTCCACCTGCAGCGGATGGCCGGCGCCCAGCACCTGGTTGGCGAGTTCGACCACCGTCCCCATGAGGGCAACGTTGCCCTTGTTGAACAACGCCACGCGGTCGCAGACGCTTTGCACGCGGTCCAGCAGATGCGAGGACAGCAGCACGGCGACGCCGGACTTCTTGAGGCTGCGGATCATCTCCAGCAGCTCGAACGTGGCATGCGGGTCGAGGCCGGAGGTCGGCTCGTCGAGGATCGCGACCTCGGCCTGCTTCATCACGATCTCGGCAATGCCCAGCCGCTGGCGCATGCCGCGCGAGAAGGTCGAGACCCGCTTGTCGATCACGTCGTCCAGCTTGACCGACTTCAGCGCTTCGAGGATGCGCCCGTCGATCTGGCGGCGCGGAATGTCGAGAAGGCGCGCCGTATAGACGAGGTTCTCGCGTGCCGTCAGGTGATCGTAGAAGCCCACGGCGTCCGGCAGATAACCGACCCGCCGCTTGACCTCGAGGGGCTGACGCACCGGATCGAAGCCCAGCACGTTCACCGTGCCGCCGCTCGTTTCTGTCAAGCCGAGCAGCATCAGGATGGTCGTGGTCTTGCCGGCACCGTTCGGCCCGAGCAGGCCGAAGATCTCGCCGCGGCGGATGTCGAGATCGATGGCATTCACGGCGCGCTGGGCGCCGTATTGCTTCAGGAGCCCGCGAACCTCGATGACATTGTCGGCCATTTCCGGCCTCAGCGCCGTCCGAAGCGCATCACTGCACCCAGCAGGACCAGCAGCGCCACGGCGATGACGCCGACGCCCACGATCCCCCACAGGGTCGAGGTGGTGACGGTGATGCGGAAATCAGCCGAGGACTGCTCGCCGCGGCCATTGGCACGGAAAGAAGCCACATAGTCGCCGGCAATCGCCTTGTCGGCCGGCGTCACCGCCACCTGCACCTCTTTCTTGTCGTTGGGGGCAATCGACGGGATCGTCTTCGGATTGAACTCGACCTTCCAGTTGGCCGGCACCGTGCCCGACATCTCAACTTCCTCGACCGGCGCCGTACCGTCGTTGTTCAGGATCAGCGTGTAGGTCGAAGCCTTACCGACCTCGGCTTCGCCGGAGAGCCGGCCATCTTTGGTCGACAGTGCCAGCCTGCCCTGCCCGCTCACCTGCAGGGTCACACGCAACTCGGCCGTCGCGCCTTCAGCGGCGACCTTCACCAGCACGGGATAGTCGCCGGCCTTCACGTCGCGCGGCGGCGTCACCTTGAGCTTGATGTCCTTGGTCTGGCCGGCCTCGATCGGGATCGAACTGATCTCGTTGGAGCCGAAGCCTTCGGTGAAGGTGTTCTGGAAGTTGGCCGGTCCCTGCGCGGAAAGCGCCACGGTCAGGTCCTTGCCGGAATCGTTGCCGATGGTCAGCGTATATTCAAAGGCCGAGCGCGGCGTGCCGCGCAGCGACGGCAGTCGTGACTTCAGGCTGAGCTTGGCCGGCGTCTCGGTGCCGACGGTCAACGTGAGCGGCAGGCTGGCCTGCTGCGCGTTTTGGCCCTTGGCGTTCAGCACCAGGTTCTGCGAGCCGGGCTTGGCGTCCTTGGGCACTTCGATGCGCAACTGGACGGTGACGTCCTGATTGACACCCGCCATCACCGCGGCGACCGGCTGGCCGCCGCCCAGAATGTCGGCCTTCCAGCCCGCCGGCACGCCCTGCAGCGAGAGCGCCAGCGGCTCGGGGACCAGCCCGGCATTGTTGACCTTCACGCGGATGGTCGTGACTTCACCGGCGCGCACGGTCTGCGACGGGAAGTCGGTCAGGAGGAACAACCCTTTTACGCCCGGCGGATCGCCCTGAGCGTGCGCCCCGGCCAGGGGCAGAACGAGGAGAACGAGCAGAGCAAGCAGTCGACGCATCGGGGTGATCCTGCGGCTTGGAAGCGTTGAAGGTCAGGCCGCGGCGCTGGGCCGGGCCTTCATGCGGCCGAACCAGGCCGTCAGGTTCTTGCAGTCGGGGCTGAGCGGCTGCTTGACCGTGCCCAGGAAGTCGAGGAAGGCGAACAGCACGATATCGGCCAGGGTGATCTTGTCGCCGGCGATGAAGGGCTTCGAGCCCATCAATCCGTCGAGCCAGACCAGCTTCTTGCGCGCCGTCTCCTTGAGATCGTCGGCCGCCTGCGGAATGCAGTGGACCCGGTTCTGGAAAAGCTTGAGGCCCTCGGCGAAGCGGAAGCCGTTTAGGGCTGGCTCGACGATGTTAAGGTCGATACGGCGCACCCACATCCGGGTCTTGGCGCGCTCCTCGGCGGTATCGCCGATCAGTGACGGCGTGTCCTTCTTGACCTCGTCGATGTACTCGCAGATCGCCGTGATCTCGGCCAGCACCGATCCATCGTCGAGTTCGAGCGCCGGGCACTGGCCGGACGGATTGATCTTGAGATACGGCTCGCGGCGGTTCTCGCCGCCAAGCAGGTCGACCTCGACCCGCGGCACCTCGAAGCCCTTCTCCGCCATGAACATCCGAACAACGCGCGGATTGGGGCCAATCGAATTATGGAATTTCATGCTTTTCCTCCCAAGGACGCCGACAGCGCTATCAAATCGACCGCCATTTGGTCAATGGAAGGACAGCCCTAGCGCCAGGGTTCGACCAGGATCTTGGTGTGCCGTTCGGGATTGCCCAGCTCTTCGAAAGCGCCCTTCACGCCTTCCAACCCGACCTTGCCGGTGATCAATGCCTCGGCGTCGACCTTCCCCTCGGCCAATAGCCGAAGCGACCGCGCAAACTCCTCGGGCGTGTACCCCAGGACGAACTGCAAGTTCAGCTCCTTGAAGATCGCAAACAGCGGCTCGATCGTGTCGGGTTCCATGCAGACGCCAACGACAATGACCCGCGCATCGCGCGGCGCCTTCTCGAAGATCTGCTGGATCAGCCCGGGTACGCCGACGCACTCGAAAACCGCGGCGCGCTTGTCCGCCGCCAGCTTGCCATAGGGCGACTCCGCGGCCGGATCGACCACGATATCGGCACCCATGAGGACAGCGAGCTCGCGCCGCTTCGGGGAAAAATCCGCCGCGACGATCGGATGGATTCCCTTGAGCTTGAGAGCCGCGATCACGGCGAGGCCGACCGGGCCACAGCCCACGACCAGCGGCGCCTCGTCGCCCGTGAGGTTGGCCTTCTCGACCGCATGCACGCCGACGGCCAGAGGTTCGGTAAGCGCGGCATGTTCGGTCGGCAAACCGTTGGGCACTTCCAGCATCAAGGGTGCCGACAGCACCATGCGTTCGGCGTAGCCGCCGACATAGGTGTTGGAGTAGCCCATGCCCTTCGGCCCATCGGCCTCCATCATCAGCGGCATGGAGCAGACGCGCGTGCCGGGCTTGATCCTCTTCTCGGTCTTGGGGCCGTAGTCGAGGACTTCGCAGCAGAATTCGTGACCGAAGACGACGTCGCGCGCGAGATCCATCGGCACGCGTCCCGGAATGCGCTTGGTAACGGCCACCATGCGATGTGCATGCTTGGCCGCATGCAGGTCCGAGCCACAGATGCCGCAGGCCAGCGTTTTCACCAGCACCTGGCCTTGCGCCGGAACCGGATCTGGGAGCGTGTCGACGACCAGGTCGCCGCCGCGGAAGATCGCTGCCCTCATTTGATGAAATCCTTAGTCAACGCGACGAAGTCGTTCAGGCGGTCGTGGTGAACCCAGTGACCGGCATTGTCGAACTCCACGACCTTGGCCGTCTTGAAGTGCTTGATGCGGCCGTCTTTCTCCGGGTTCGAGGCCCAGCTCTCCTTGCCGTAGACCAGGAGCGACGGGCACGAAATCTTCGTCCACAGATGCTCGATATCCTCGTAGCTCATGTCGTAGGGCGGCCAAGCACGCACGTAGTTGTCGAACTTCCAGCTATAGGTGCCGTCCTCGTTCTGGTTCACGCCCTGCTGAGTGAGGTGCCGGGCCTGCTCGGCGCTCAGATGCTTGTTCTCCTCCTGCATACGCTTGAAGGCGTCCTCGATCGTGGGATAGCGGCGCGGCAGGCGACCAGACAGCTTGCGCTGCTCCTCGACCCATTCGCGCATGCGCTCGTCCATCGCCTTCCTGCCGCGCTCGGCGATGACCTTGGGGGACGGCCCCAGCCCCTCGATCGCCACCAGCTTGCGCACCTTGTCCGGATAGATGCCCGAGAAGCGCAGGCAGATATTGCCGCCCAGCGAATGGGCCACGATCGTCACCGGCGCCAGGGCCTGCTGATGGACGAGCTGGGCGAGATCGTAGATGTAGGCCGCCATCGAATAGTTACCGTCGGGCGACCACTGGCTGTCGCCGTGTCCGCGCAGATCCGGGCAGATGATGTGCCAGTCCTTGCGCAGTGCCTGCGCCACCCAGTCCCAGTTCCGGCAATGATCGCGCCCGCCATGGACCAAGAGCAGCGGCGGCGCTTCGGGATTGCCCCAGTCGACATAATGAAGTCGCAGACGTTGTGAGAAGAAGACCCGCGAGGTCGGGCCCGGCATGCCATTCAAAGTGTTCATGCGGGCCAATTTACTTGCTGCGGTCGCTCCATGGCTAGGGCGTCACTTTCCCCCGTTGGCCCGAGGGGCATCCTGCCGCGCGTTGTCGGGCTCACCGACACTCAGATCAGTTGTTTCCTGAGCGCGGCCGCCTCCTGTAAAAGCAGCGGAGCGTACTCGGCGACCATCGTCCTGGCCGACATCTGTTCGGGCTGAACTCCTATGTTGAGCGCCGCTACCGGTTTGCCGTCGAAGCGGCGAAGCGGCACGGCGATCGACCGGATGCCGACCTCGGCTTCCTGGTCGACGAGTGCGTATCCTTTTTTGCGGACATCGAGGATCAGTCGGCGAATATCGGGCTTCGCAATCACCGTCTGGCGCGTTGCACGCCGCGGCTGCAGCCGCGAGAGGTATGAGTCGAGTTCGCCGTCGGCCATGCCGCTCAGGAGGGCGCGGCCGAGGGCGCTGCAGAATGCCGGCAGGCGATAGCCGATCCCCAACCCAACGGAAGGCGGACGCGCCGGCACCGCGCGGGCAATCATCACGGCCTCGTCGCCGTCCAGCACCGCTACCGAGCACGAAGCGCCGACCTGCTGGCACAGGCGCTCGCAAACCGGCTGCAGGATGCTCGACACCGTGTTCGACGAGAGGTAGGCCGCCGCCAGCTTGAGGATACGCGGCGTCAGGCGGAACAAACGCCCCTCAACATCGACGTACCCTAGCTCCACGAGCGTCGTCAGAGCCCGGCGCACCGTTGCTCTGGGCAGGTCGACGATGCGAGCGACGTCGCTCAACGTCATACGTCGTTGTTCATCGTCGAAAGCGGTGATGACGCTCAACCCACGCGCCAACGCTTCCGAGAAGTTGGCGCTGTCGGGACGCTGGGCGCGCCGTTCGGCATCGGCGGGGCGCAATCTGCTCATGTTTTCTCGCGGAGCTCTTGCCAGGCAAACGGAAGGTAAGCGAATATCAATAATAGAACGAATGTTCGTTAATGTAACACTCGGAACTGCCAAAGATCAGGCGCAGGAAGCAATGCCATGATGAGCCCCGAGCAGAACGAGCTGATCACCCGGATCGGACCCGGCACGAAATGCGGTGCCCTGATGCGTCACTATTGGCATCCTGTGGCGCTTGCCGACGAACTGCCCGAGGAACGGCCGGCCAAGCCGGTGCGCGTACTGGGCCAGGACTTCGTGCTGTTCCGCGACGAGCGCGGCCGCCATGGCCTGCTCGACCGCGACTGTCCGCACCGCGGCGCCGACCTCGCTTTCGGCCGCCTCGAGGATGGCGGACTACGTTGCCTGTTCCATGGCTGGCTGTTCGACGTCGATGGCAAATGCCTCGAAACGCCGGCCGAACCCGAGGGCAGCGTGCTTTGCCAGAAGGTCAGGCAGAAGAGCTATCCGGTGGTCGTGAAGAACGGCATCGTCTTCGTCTTTCTCGGTGACGGCGAAGCCCCGGCATTCCCCGACTTCGACTGCTTCCTGGCCCCCGGTACGCATGCCTTCGCCTTCAAAGGGCTGATCGAGTGCAATTGGTTGCAGGCGCTGGAAGTCGGCATCGACCCGGCTCACGCGTCCTACCTGCATCGCTTCTACGAGGATGAGGACACCGGCGCGGCCTATGGCAAGCAGTTCCGCTCCGCCTCCTCCGATTCCGACATCCCGATGACGCGGCTGTTGCGCGACTACACCCGGCCGAAGCTCGACGTCGAGGCGACAGACTATGGGCTTCGCCTCTTCGCCCTGCGCAAGCTCAACGAAAAGCACACACATGTGCGCGTGACCAATCTGGTCTTCCCCTACGCCTTCGTGATCCCGATGAGCGCGGAAATGACGATCACGCAGTGGCATGTCCCGATCGACGATACGAGCTGCTACTGGTACGCGATCTTCACCAGCTTCGGGAAGCCCGTGGACCATGCCGCGATGCGCGAGCAGCGCCTGAAACTCTACCAGCTCCCCGACTACCGGCCCTTGATCGGCCGTCACAACGACTACGGCTACAGCGTCGCCGAACAGAAGAACCAGACCTTCACCGGCATGGGCTTCGACATCAACGTCCACGATCAGTGGGCCGTCGAGAGCCAAGGCCGCATCCAGGACCGCACGCGCGAGCATCTCGGCACGACCGACAAAGCCATCGTCGCCTATCGGCGGATGCTGCTTTCAGCGATCGGCCAAGTCGCCAATGGCGCCAAGCCACCGATGTGGCTCGACCGCCAGCGCGCTGCCGAGATTCGGGGCCCTGTGGCCATCGACGGCATGGGGCCGACCGAGGGCTGGGACGCCTATTGGAAGGACGTCGACATACGGCGGCGGCGTGAGTCGAGCTGGGCTGCCGATACCGTCCCGCCGCTGGTCGCATAGCCCCCATGACACTCGTCGAACGCGCGGGCCTCTGGAACGAAGACCGCAAGGCGGCAACGCGCGAGGCGGAGCGCCGCATGAGGGCCGGCGAGATGTCGGTGGCCCGGCTCGCCTTCGCCGATCAGCACGGCATCCTGCGCGGCAAGACAATAGCCGCTGCAGAGGTCGATGCCGCATTGAAGAACGGCGTCGGCTTCACCACGACGATGCTGTTGAAAGACACGTCGCATCGGACCGTGTTCCCTGTCTGGCAACCCGGCGGCGGCTTCGGCATGAAGGAGCTGGAAGGCGCGGCCGATGTGGTCATGCTGCCCGATCCGTCGACCTTCCGAGCCTTGCCCTGGGCGCCGCATTCCGGCTGGATGCTGTGCGACATCTATTTCGCCGACGGGCGGCCGATGCCGCTCTGCACCCGGCATATCCATCGCAACGCCTTGAAGACACTGGCCGAGCGAGGCTACGACTTCATGGCCGGCCTCGAAGTCGAGTTCCATCTCTTCAAACTCGAGAAGGCAAAGCTCGGCGCCAACGACGCCGGCCAGCCGGGCGAACCGCCCGACGTTTCCTTGCTGAACCAGGGCTATCAGTACCTGACCGAGCAGCGCTACGACGAGATGGACCCGATCATCGAGATCCTGCGCACCAACCTCGTCGATCTCGGCCTGCCGCTGCGATCCTTTGAAGTCGAATTCGGTCCAAGCCAGCTTGAGTTCACCTTCCGCGCCGCCACCGGTCTGGAGCCTGCCGACACGATGGTGCTGTTCCGCAGCGCCACCAAGCAGATTGCCCAGCGCAACGGCTACCACGCCACCTTCATGTGCCGGCCGAAGCTCCCCAACGTGATGTCGAGCGGTTGGCACCTGCATCAATCGCTGAAGGATCGCGCGAGCCACGCCAATGCTTTCATGGATGCAAACGAGCCGCTGTCGACAGCAGGCCGGCACTATATGGCGGGTCTTCTGGAGCATGCCCGAGCGGCAGCGGCTTTCAGCACGCCGACCCTGAACGGCTACAAGCGCTACCGTCCCTTCTCCCTGGCGCCCGACCGCGCGATCTGGGGGCGCGACAATCGTGGGGTCATGGTGCGCGTGCTAGGTGGCCCGGGCGATCCAACCACCCATCTCGAAAATCGGGTCGGCGAGCCGGCCGCCAATCCGTACCTCTATATGGCGAGCCAGATCGTCTGCGGCCTGGACGGTCTCGACCGCAAGCTCGATCCCGGCCCCTCGGCCGACACACCCTACGAAGCCAAGGCGCCGTTGCTGCCACGCAGCCTCGGCGATGCCCTCGCAGCCTTGCATGAGGACAAGGCGTTGCGCGCAGGTCTCGGCGACTTCTTCGTCGATTACTATCTTCGACTGAAGCAGGCAGAAATCGACCGCTTCAACCTCGAGGTCAGCGATTGGGAACAGCGGGAGTATTTCTCGCTGTTCTAGGAGATCTGGAATGGCGCTGGGCATCTACATCGAATACACGCCGCGCGACGGCTGCCGCGAGACGTTGCTGGGTCGGCTGCGCGACGAGGCCGAGAGCTGCATGCGCAACGACGATGGCTGCCTGCGCATGGAAGTCGCCGTGCCGCAGAAGGCCGAGGATCAGCGCATCTTCCTGATCGAGCTGTGGCGGGACCGCGCGGCGCTCGATGCCCACGGCGCCAAGCCCGGCCATTCGCACGCCTGGCAGGAGCCCTTGGTCGAGAGCAAGCGCGTGTCCGTCTGCGACGTCGTCGCCTCACCGGAGGCGCCGTGATGCGTCTGGCTGTCGTCGCGTTCTTCCTGTTCGGTTTTGCGGCCGGTGCCGCCCAGGCCCAGACCCGCCTGGTCGTGCCCTACACCCCAGGAGCGGCCAACGACACGCTGGCCCGCCTCCTGGCCCAGCGGCTGAGTGCAGCGTCCGGCCAGACGTTCCTGGTCGAGAACCGGCCGGGCGCCGGCGGCCATCTCGGCGCCGAGCTGGTTGCACGCGCCGAGCCCGATGGGCGGACACTTCTGGTCAGCACCAATGGCCTGATTGCCATCGGCCCGCATCTCTACCGCAAGCTGCCTTACGACCCTCAGAAAGACCTCGCGCCGGTCGTGCGCTTCGCCAACGTGCCCTATGCATTGGGGGCTTCACCGGCACTTCCGGCCAAGTCGGTCGGCGAGCTGCTGGCGCTTGCCCGCAAGCAACCTGAGTCCGTCTACTACGCCTCTTCCGGCAACGGATCGGTGCCGCATCTCTGCGGCGAGCTGATCAACCTCAACGGCCAGGTGAAGATGGTCCATGTGCCGTACAAGGGCGGCGCGCAGGCCATGAGCGACGTCGTTTCGGGCACGGTGCAGCTCTACTGCGGCAGCATCCCTTCGCTTCTGGGCTTCACGCAGTCCGGCAAGATCCGCATCCTGGGCGTCACCTCGGCACAACGCTCGCCGCTGCTCCCCGACGTGCCGACCTTCCAGGAACAGGGCCTCACCGGTGTCGAGGTCGATTCCTGGGTCGGCCTGCATGCGCCAGCGGCGACGCCCCGGCCGATCATCGACCGCATCGCCGCCGAGGTGGCCAAGGTCATGGCCTCCGACGAGGTGCGCCAAGCCTTCCTCTCCCAGGGTGCCGAGCCCGAAGCCATCGGGCCCCAGGACTTCGCCAAGGCCACCCGGGAGGAAACCGTGCGCTGGGCGCCGGTGGTCAAGGCGTCCGGCGCGACGCTGGACTGACTCGCTACAAGAATTCGCACCCGCTCCCCATATGGGAGCATGTTCGACTTCGATCCCCTTCTCATCGGTGACGAGCGCCCCGGCGCTTCGATACCTGGTACCCATCGCGAAACCACAGTCGACGACCGACCGCTGTTCGATGCCTACTCGCAGGCCGTGGTCGATGCCGTCGATCTGGTCGGCCCTTCTGTCGTGCGTGTAGAAACGCCGGCCGATTCCGAGGCCCGCCGTCGTGGCGGCACGGGCTCCGGCGTGGTGATCTCGCCCGACGGGCTGGTGCTGACCAATTCCCATGTCGTGCAGAACGCCTCGACCGTCCGGCTGGTTTTGGCCGATACGCGCACGGTTACCGCGCGTGTGCTGGGCAACGACCCGCACACTGACCTCGCCTTGCTGCGCATCATCGCCGACGTCTCGCTACCGGCGGCGCGGCTTGGCAATTCCAAGGATCTGCGCCGCGGCCAGCTCGTGGTCGCCATCGGCAATCCACTGGGCTTCGAATCGACAGTAACGGCCGGCGTTGTATCTGCGCTCGGCCGGTCGCTGCGCGCCCAGACCGGTCGGCTGATCGACGATGTTGTTCAGACCGACGCCGCGCTCAATCCCGGCAATTCCGGCGGCCCCCTGGTCTCCTCGCGCGGCGAGGTGATCGGCATCAACACGGCAGTCATCGCCGGCGCCCAGGGCATCTGCTTCGCCGTCGCCAGCAATACGGCCAGCCATGTGGTGAGCGAGGTCGTGCGCCACGGCCGGGTGCGTCGCGCCTTCATCGGCGTCGCGGGTCAGACGGTGCCCCTGCCGCGCCGGCTCGCCCTGGCACTGGGCCTCGCCCAGCCGCGCGGCGTCGCCATCACGAGCCTGGAGCCCGATGGGCCGGCGGCGCAGGCCGGCCTCCAGAGCGGCAATATCGTGATCGCGCTTGGGGGCGAACCCGTCACCGGCGCCGACGATCTTGTGCGGTTGCTGGGCGGCGAGCGCATCGGCATAGAGACGGTGCTGACGGTCATTGCCGGCAGCGACCTGCGCCGCATCACGGTGATGCCGGCCGAGCGTAACGAGAGACGGGAGACATGACCGCTATCGCCGTCGTCACAACGGTCGCCACTCGCAAGGAAGCGCGCGAACTTGCCCGCGCGCTCGTCGAGGCCAGGCTCGCCGCCTGTGCCCAGATTTCACGCATCGAGAGCATTTATCCCTGGAAGGGCGCCATCGAGCACGGCAAGGAATATCGCGTGCTGTTCAAGACGCTCGACGATCACTACCCGGCCGTCGAACGGGCGATCCGCGAGCTGCATGCCTACGAGCTGCCGGCGATCCATGCCTTCGCCTTCGAGCATGTCGCTCCGGCCTATGCCGCGTGGATCGAAGAGAACGTGGCCGTATGACCACGCCCTCTTCGCCTCAGGCCTGTTCTAGTTCTTGATCAGCGGGCAGCCACCGTCCTTCAGAGGACGGAAAGCCTGCTCGGCCGGGACGGTGGCAAGCAGCTTGTAGATGTCGTCCTTGTTCTTGGACTCGGCCGGCGTCTTGACCTGGAAGAGGTACATGTCGCGCATCAGGCGGCCGTCCTCGCGCAGCTTGCCGTTCGTGGTCATGACGTCGTTGACCGGCATCTCGCGCATCTTCGCCATCACGGCCTTGGGCTCGTCCGTGCCTGCCGCCTGGACAGCCTTCAGATAGTGCAAGGTGGCGCTGTAGACGCCCGCGGTCGTCATGTTCGGCACCTTGTCCTTGCGCTTGCGGAACTTGGCCGTCCATTCGCGGGTCTTGTCGTTGAGATCCCAATAGAACGACTCGGTGAGAACCAGCCCCTGGGCCGCGTTCAAGCCCAGCGCCTGCACGTCGGTGGAGAAGATCAGCAGACCGGCGAGCTTCTGGCCGGCCTTGGTAATGCCGAACTCACCCGCCTGCTTGATGGTGTTGATGGTGTCGGCGCCGGCATTGGCCAGCCCGATGATCTTGGCCTTCGATGCCTGGGCCTGCAGCAAATAGGACGAAAAATCCTGCGACGAGATCGGGTGCTTGATGCCGCCCACCACCTTACCGCCGGCCTTGGTCACGACGGCCGTCACGTCGCGCTCCAGGGCGTGACCGAAGGCGTAGTCGGCCGTGATGAAGTACCATGAGTCGTTGCCGGCCTTGACCAGGGCCGAGCCCGTGACCTGCGCCAGAGCATAGGTATCGTAGATCCAGGAGGCGCCGGTTTCCGAGCAGGCCGGCCCGGTGAGATCCGCCGTCGCAGAGCCGACGTTGAGGTCGATCTTGCCCTTTTCCTGGGCGATCTTGCGCACGGCCAGGCCCACCGACGACGTGTCGATGCCCGTGACCATCGACACCCCGTCGGTGTCGTACCACTTGCGCACGATGGTCACGCCGACGTCGGCCTTGTTCTGATGGTCGGCTTGCAGGATCTCGATCGGCCGGCCCAGCACCTTGCCACCGACTTCATCCGCGGCCATCTGGGCGGCTTCGACCTGTCCGGACGTCAGATCGCCATAGACGCCGGAGAAGCCGGCAATGACGCCGATCTTCAACGGCGTTTGCGCGAGTGCGCTGCCTGCCGAGAACAACACGGCAAGTGCCGCACCAGTAACGATTCTTTTCAATTTGTCCTCCCTACTACGCTTATGCGTCGATACAACTATACGATGCCGCAGGGAGGTGTGCAGCCCGGATGACGCGAGGCCGATTACGACTGCCCGCCTTCCAGAATCTTCGTCCAACGTTCCTGCATATCGGCCGGACTTACGATTTCCTTCGGCTGGGCAAGCGACCAGCGGTAGCCGAAGGGACAGGCGACCATCCCCATGCGATCGCCGTAGAATTCGTCCTGTACGGGCCGTACCGCCGTAGCCCCTGCCTTGATGGCGCGCTCGACCGCAGCGTCGGCATCCGCCACTTCGATTCGGAAGGCGACCGGCGAGCCACCGATCGCCGCCGGGCATCTGGCACCGAAAGCGGGGTATTCGTCGTTTATCATCAGGAGGCTGTCGCCGATCTTGACCTCGGCATGGCCGACCCGGCCCGAAGGCTCGACCAGCCGGAACTGCTCCACCGCTCCGAAGGCCTTCACGTAGAAATCGATCGCGGCCTTGGCGTCGTGCACGGTCAGATGCGGCTGAACGGTCAGGCCGCCGCTGCGGTCCGCCTTCGTCTGCTTTGCGCCCATGGCATCACCTGTGTTATATTACGTTACGTATCGTAACGTTAATAGATGACCCGTCAAGCCCCCTCTCATGCAGCCCCGCGCGGCCGCCCGCGCGATCCCCGCACCCGCGCCGCCATCCTTGCCGCGGCGCGCGCCCTGCTCGAACGCGGCGGACTCACCAGCGTCACCATCGAGGCAATCGCGCAGAAAGCCGAAGTCAGCCGGCCGACGATCTATCGCTATTGGCCCAACGCGCCGGCCGTCGCGATGGCTGCTTTCCTGGAAACGACGGGCGCTGCCGAAGCGGCCCAATCGACGCATTCTCCACTGGCCGCATTGCGCAGCCAGCTCCACGCACTGGCCGATGCCTTTGCCGCCCCGGCCGGCCGCAGCGTCGCCGCCATGGTGGCGGCCGCCCAATCGGAGACGGAGCTGGCCAAGGCATTCCGCAACGAGTTCATCGCGCGCAACCGCGACGCGACGCGCGCGCTCCTGGAGCGCTGCATTGCCGACAACGCGATTGCCCCGCCCGAAGACATGGAGCTTCTGCTTGATCTTATATTTGGGCCGCTCTTCTACCGCCTGCTGATGGGCCACGCGCCCATCACGCGCGGCTTCGTCGATCAGCTCCTTGCGGCAGTCATCCCCGCAGACGACTGAACACGGCGCCGGCCTCCCGCACCATCGCGGTCACCAACTCGCCGGCAGGCATCTCTCGCGCCAAGGTCGGCGCCTGCCCACTCCACAGCGGCGTGAAGTCCGTCGATCCCTTGGCCTCGGCAGGTCCCCGCAGCGGCTGCATCGCCTCGGCAGCCAAAGGGAAGGCCGGCGCATCGGGACTCATGGGGCCGACTTCGCGCACGATGCGATTCACGATGCCGCGCGCTGGCCGGCCGGTAAACACATTGGTCAGCGTCGTGCTGTTGTCGTCGGCTTTCTTGAGAGCCGCGCGGTGCATCGGTGCCGTCTTGGCTTCCGGCGTCAGCATGAAGGCCGTGCCGATCTGAACGCCGGCGGCGCCCAGCGCCAACGCCGCCGCAATGCCTCGGCCGTCGCCGATGCCACCGGCCGCAATCACCGGCACCTTCACGGCATCCACCACCTGCGGCACCAACGCCATCGTGCCGGCCTGGCGGGCGATATCGTCGGTCAGGAACATGCCGCGATGGCCGCCGGCCTCCGCGCCCTGGGCAATCACCGCATCGACGCCTTCGCTTTCGAGCCAGCGCGCCTCCTCTGCCGTGGTCGCCGAGCCGATGACCAGGATCTTGGCCTCCTTCAACCGCTGCATCAGCGTGCGGTCGGGCAGACCAAAGTGGAAGCTCGCAACCTTGGGCTTGAATTCCAGCACGAGATCGCAGGCCGCGCCGTCGAAGGCCGCACGCGACGGGCCCTTGGCGTCGGCGGGCACGCCAAACTCTTGATAGTAGGGCGCCAACCTCTGGCGCCAGCGCGCATCACGGCTGGCATCGGCGGTCGGCGCCTTGTGCACGAAGAAGTTCACGTTGAAGGGCCGGCTGGTGCCCTGCTTCACCATCTGGAACTCCTGGCGCAGCCCTTCGGGTGTCAGCATGGCACCGGCAATCGATCCCAGGCCGCCGGCCTCCGATGTGGCAATAGCAAGCTGTGGCGACGTTACGCCGGCCATCGGTGCCTGCAGGATAGGGTGCTCGACATCGAAAAGGTCGAGAAGACGACGATCCTGCCAGTTCATGACCAAACTCCACCGACTGTTCGGCAGCAGTCTATGCAGGCGCCAGCATCGCAAAAAGCGATTTATATTGATCGTACCCATCTGATAAATTGATCTCATGGACGCAAGGGATTTGGCGACCTTCGAAGCCGTCGCACGGCTGGGCGGCATGGGTCGCGCTGCGCGTGAGCTGAATACCGTACAATCGAATGTCACTCAGCGTGTGCGCCGGCTCGAAGCGGCGCTGGGCGTGGCACTGTTCGAACGTAGCCGCTCCGGCGCCCGCCTGACGCCGGCCGGCGAGCGCTTGATGCCCTACGCGACGCGTATCGATGCTCTGCTCGACGAGGCCGGCCGCGCCGCACGCGATGACGGCGCGCCGCGCGGCACGCTGACCATCGGCTCTCTGGAAACCACGGCAGCGTTGCGGCTTTCACCTTTGCTCGCTTCCTACGCCCGCGCCCATTCCGGCGTCGACCTCGTGCTGCGCACCGGCACGACGGCAGAGTTGATCGAGCGCGTGCTTGACCGTGAGCTGGAAGGGGCTTTTGTCTGCGGCCCCGTCGTGCATCCGCTGCTCGCCACCGCTCCGACCTTCGAGGAAGAATTGGCTCTGCTCAGTGCGCCCACCGATTCGTCGGTTGCCGCCGCCTTGCAGCATCCCGACCTGCGCCTCGTCATCCTGCGGGCAGGTTGTTCCTACCGGCAGCGCCTCGAAGAGATATTGGCGCGGCGCGGAATCGTCGGCCTGCGCCGCCTGGAGTTCGGTACCCTGGAAGCGATCCTGGGCGCCGTCGCCGCCGGGCTTGGCATCACGCTTTTGCCGCGCGCGCTAATCGGCCCGGCATGGCGTGGCACCCGCATTCGCGCCCATCGCTTGAAGCCCTCCGAGGCACACGTGCAAACCGTCTTCGTGCGTCGTCGCGACATGCTGCCGTCGAGCGCGCTTCTCGCCTTCCAGAACCACGTGACGAAACAACACCGGCGGTAAGACTTCGGCATTGCGACTCTGCACGCACACGTGATCTTCTTCGCCCTCGACTGTTTGTGAGTGAAGCGAGGGTATCATGGAACTTTGGCAGTACGACGCGACCGACCTGGCACGATTGATCCGAACAGGCCAGGCTTCGGCGCGTGAAGCGGTCGATTCGGTCCTCGGCCGCCTGCACAAGGTCAACCCCGCAATCAATGCCGTCGTCCGCGTGCTTGAAGACGAGGCACGCGCCCAGGCCGAGACGGCCGATGCCGCACAGGCGCGCGGCCATGCCCTGCCGCCGCTGCATGGCGTCCCGGTAACGACAAAGATCAACGTCGACCAGCAGGGCTTGCCGACCGACAACGGCGTCGTTCCGCTCAAAGACCTGATTGCCCAGGAAGACAGCCCCGTCGTGGCCAACCTGAAACACGCGGGTGCGATCATCGTCGGCCGCACGAACGCGCCGGCCTTCTCGATGCGCATCTTCTCCGACAATGCATTGCACGGTCGCACGCTGAACCCGCGCGATCCCACGGTGACGCCGGGCGGCTCGAGCGGCGGCGCAGGCGCGGCCACCGCGACGGGTATCGGCTGCATCGCCCACGGTAACGATATCGGCGGCTCGGTCCGAATCCCGGCCTATTGCAACGGCGTCGTCGGCTTGCGTACAGGCTTCGCCCGCATCCCCTCCTTCAATCCGACCGCAGCGGCGACGGGACGCCCCATCGGCGCTATTCTGATGGCCGTGCAGGGTCCGCATACCCGCACGGTGCGCGATGCACGGTTGGGGCTTGAGGTGATGGCGCGCGGGGATCGGCGCGATTGGCGCTGGAACGATGTGCCGATGCAGGGTCCGCCGCCGGCACGGCCCATCAAGGTCGCGATCGTGCCCGAGGTGCCGGGCGGCAAGAGCCACCCCGCGCAGGTTGCCGCCGTGCGTCTTGCCGGCAAGCACCTGCAGGCGGCGGGCTATGTCGTCGAAGAAGTATTGCCGCCCGACATCGAGCGCGGCGTCGAGCTGTGGCACCAGATCTGCGTCACCGATGTGATCAGCGGCCTGTGGCCGACCATGCAGAAGATGGGCGATCCCGATGGCATCGCCGCAATGAAGGCCTGGCTCGACATTCACAAGCCGGTCGATCTGCCGACCTATGTCGCAGCGCTGACCGAGCGCGAAGCGCTGGCCTATCGCTGGATGACCTTCTTCCAGCAGTATCCGCTGGTCATCCTGCCGACCCTTTGCGACCTGCCGCCCAAACAGGTGGCCGACATCACGACCAGCGGCCAGAGGGAAGTGCTGGAGTCGATGCGGGCCGCCCTGCTCGCCCCGCTCCTGGGAATACCCGGCCTCGCCGTGCCGGTTGGCAGCCATGGCAAGCTGCGCACCGGCGTTCAGATCATGTCGATGCGCAACCGCGAGGATCTCTGCCTCGATGCCGGCGAGGTGATCGAAGCCGCTGAAGGAATCGTGACGCCGATCGATCCGGTCAAGGCTTAGCGGGCGGAGCGTCGCGCGACGGCAGGTCTACCTTGGCGTCGCGCAGCTTGCTCTCCAGCACCGGGATACCGGCGCCGGTGTTGCCAGCCTTGCATTTTTCGATGGCGACATTGACATCGACGGTGCCGGCCATCTCCCGTCGATGCGCCGGCGCAAAGGTGAAGTACTTCTTGATCAATGCCTGACAGTAGGCTGCGTCATTCATCGTCTGGGCAAAGGCCGGTGCCGAGGCAAAGAGTGGGCTGACAAGTAGGCCGCTGACGAGCAGCCCTTTGGCGATCATACTCATGACTACGCGATACCTCAGCCGGCTGACGAACAGCTGACAGACCTTTCATTGCAACGCACGCGTCCTGCGTCTACCCAGACTGCGAACCATGACCGAAGCACTATTGCAGACGACCGTTGTCGGGTCCTACCCGCAGCCGGATTGGCTCGTTAACCGACAGATGTTGAGCAAGGTCGTGCCGCGCACGCGTCTCAAGGAACTTTGGCGCGTGCCCGAACCCTATCTCGAACAGGCGCAGGACGATGCGACGCTCCTGGCCATCCGCGACATGGAGCGTGCCGGCATCGACATCGTGACTGACGGCGAGATGCGACGCGAGAGCTACTCCAACCGCTTTGCGACGGCGCTCGACGGCATCGACGACGATCATCCCGCCGAGATCGTGAATCGCAGCGGCAACCGCACGCCCGTGCCGCGGGTCGTGGGCAAGATCAGGCGCAGCCGGCCGGTCGAGTTGCGCGACATGCAGTTTCTCCGTGCCAACACGGACCGATTGGCCAAGATCACCCTGCCCGGCCCTTTCACTATGGGCCAGCAGGTGAGGGATGAGTTCTACAAGGACGCCGAGGCGATGTGCATGGACTATGCCGCCGCGGTGAACGAGGAGGCGCACGAGCTGGTCGCAGCCGGCGCCGATGTGATCCAGCTCGACGAGCCATGGCTGCGCAACAATCCCGAGGAAGCGCAGCGCTACGCCGTGAAGGCAATCAACCGTGCGCTCCAGGGGCTCACCGTGCCGACGGTGGTGCATCTCTGCTTCGGCTATGCCGCCGTCGTCACCGGGCTCAAGCCCACCGGCTATTCCTTCCTGCCGCAGCTCGCCGATACGATCGCCCAGCAGATCTCGATCGAATCGGCCCAGCCCAAGATCGACCTCGGTGTCCTGAAGGACCTCGCGCCAAAGAAGGTGATGCTGGGCGTCATCGACCTCAGCGATCCCGAGATCGAGACACCGCAGAAGGTTGCCGACCGCATCCGCGCCGGTCTGAAGCACATCGGCCCCGACAAGCTCCTGCCCGCGCCGGATTGCGGCATGAAATACCTGCCGCGCGCGACCGCCTTCGGGAAGCTCAAGGCCTTAAGCGAGGGCACCGCTATCGTTCGGAAGGAACTCGCCTAACGGGCTCTGACCGTGCCATCGGGGGAAACGGTGATGTTTTTCTGGATGCCATTCTGCGTCGCCTTGCCGGTCCACTGACCATCGGGCCCGCGACGCAGGTTCTGGACGTTCCCATAGTGCAGCGATTGCAAGTGCTGCTTCACGCCGGCGGTCCCTGCCGTGCTGGCAGGCGGCGGGGGCGTCTGCGCTGCCGCAGCGCCCGTCACCAGCAGCACGACCAAGGCCGCTATCGTCTTCACGAGGCGAGCCTTCCCTTCAATACGGTACCGGCAAAGGCGCCTGTCGCGTCGCCATCCTCGAACGCAATGGCGCCGTTCACCAGAGTTGCCTTGATGCCGTCGGCCTTCTGTACCAGCCGTCGCGCGCCGCCCGGCAGGTCATGCTCGACGGTCGGGAGCCGGGGCCGAATGCCGTTCTCCTCGAAGAGCACGAGATCGGCCTGATAGCCTTCGCGTACCAGCCCCCGCCCATTGAGCTCCCAGGCTACGGCATTGTCATGCGTGAGCTTCTTCACCGCTTGTTCCAGCGTGAAGGCGCCGCGCTTGCGCACCCAGTAGCTCAGGAGATGCGTCTGAAGCGACGAGCCCATCTCCTGGCAGACATGGGCGCCCGAATCGGAGAAGGTCGCCAGCGTGCGCTGGTGCTTCAGGATACCGAGCACGTCGTCGGGCGATTCGTTGACCAAGGGCTGGACATAGACCTGATTCTCGTCGGCCAGCGACAGGTCGATCATCACCTCAACCGGGTGCTGGCCGCGTGCCTTGGCGAGCTGGTCGACCGTCGGATCGTCCCAGTCGACGCCTTTCAGGGCAAACATGTTGGAATAGTCGGGCTTGCGCGGATCGGTGGTCGCCGCCCCTCCGCCCTGGAAAACGTTGTCGCGCGGCTTCATTCGGCTTTCTGCCTCGACCAGCTCGCGGCGCACGGCGGGATCGGCAAGCCTCTTCTTCTGTTCGGCAAGCGGCAACGCGCGCAACGGACGCCAGGCCGGCAGCACGTCGAACGGCAGATAGGACTTCAGCGAGAAGATCGCGTTGATCGAGCGCGTCGTGCCCTGGCCGAACATGCGGCCGCCCGCCGCCACCGTCTCGTCGATGTAGCGGGTCTGATACTCCCAGCCGGTCGGATCGTCGCCCTGCTTGGTCGCCAGTACGCCGAACATGATCGGCCGCTTGTACTCCAGGGCAACCTTGCGCAGCCGTTCGAGGAAGCTGCGATGGTGCGCGCCGCTCGCGATGTCGGGGCCGATCTGGAAGATGCCGGCATCGAGTTCGGCCATGGCCGCGATGATGCAGTCGATCTCCTCCCACTCGGCAATGCGGCTCGCCACCGGCTTGTCCTCCGGCGTCACATGTGTGGAGGCACGCGAGCTCGAAAAGCCCATGGCGCCGGCCTTCAGCGCCTCCTGCACGGCCGACGCCATGCGGGTCATGTCGTCGTCGGTCGCCTTTTCCGACAGTGCCCGCTTGCCCATGACGTACATGCGCAGCGCCGAGTGGCCGATATACATGCCGTAGTTGATGGCCTTGGGCAGGCGCTCGACGGTCGCGAGATATTCGGGGAAGGTTTCCCAGGTCCAGTCGATGCCGGCAGCCATCGCTTCGGTTGGGATGTCCTCAACTGCCGACAGGCAGCGCGCGTACCAGTCGCGGTCCTCGGGCTTGCAGGGCGCCAGCGCGAAACCGCAATTGCTCATCACCACCGAGGTGACGCCGTGCCAGCACGAGCAGCTCCCGAGGGGATCCCAGGCCACCTGGGCATCCATGTGGGTGTGACCGTCGATGAAACCCGGCGAGACGATCAGCCCGTCGGCGTCGAGGCTGCGCTTTCCACTGCCGGCGGCAATGCGGCCGATCTCGGCGATCTTGCCGTCCTTGATCCCGATATCGGCCGAAAAGCGTTTGTTTCCCGAGCCGTCGACGACGGTGCCGCCGCGGATGACGAGGTCGTGAGGCATTACAGGCGATCCTTCTGCTCGACGATCTTCCAGTAGGTGTCCTTGGCCGCGATCTTGCCGCCGCGGAAAGTGTAGATGTCACAGCCCTGGTAATTCAGCTCTTCGCCCTCGGCGCCCTTACCCTTCACGGTCCAGACCGAGATCGCGCGGTTGCCAGCGTAGATGTATTCCTTGTGGTCCCAACGCATGTCGGGAATCACCTTGAAACGGTCGGCGAGAGTCTTGCGAATCGTTTCCTTCCCGCGGAGCGTACGGCCGACCGGCTCTGGGCCACGCGCCAGCCAGAAGGTGGCGTCGTCGGTGAAGTAAGAAACGATGCGATCGACGTCGCGACTGTTGAAGGCTGCGGAGATCGCCTTCATGAGCTCGGGCGTGGCGATATCGGAATCTGCGGCTGTGACGTCCGGCATACGAAACCTCCCTCACGAAGCTGTGCAAACGATTGCAGGCTTTGCGAAAGGCGGCAAGGTGGGCGGCCACAACCGCCCGCAACCGTGCTAGCGTGTCCCCCACAAGATCAAGGCAAAGCCACATTCCGGGGGAAACGCGCGTGTACGACTACATTATCGTCGGAGGTGGCTCGGCTGGGTCGGTCATGGCCAACCGGCTCTCCGCCCGCAGCGCCACCAAGGTGCTGCTCTGTGAGGCCGGCCAGGATACGCCGCCCGGACGCGAACCCAAGGAAATCGCCGACAGCTACTCGGGTACGGCCTATTTCGACCCTCGTTTCCACTGGACCGACCTCAAGGTCCACACGCAGGTCGTGAGCCACAACAATCCGCAGGAGAACCGTCCGCCGTTACGCAAATACGAGCAGGCGCGCGTGCTCGGCGGCGGCTCGTCGATCAATGGCCAGATGGCCAATCGCGGCGCGCCGACCGACTACGACGAGTGGGCCAGCCGCGGCGCCACGGGCTGGGGCTGGAACGACGTCCTGCCCTACTTCAAGAAGGTCGAGCGCGACCTCGATTTCGACGGACCGCTGCACGGCAAGGATGGCCGCATCCCTGTCCGCCGCATCCCGCGCGAGCACTGGGCCGGCCACGCCGAAGCCGTCGGCAAGGCCCTGGAAGCCAAGGGCTTCAAGTACCTGCCCGACCAGAATGGCGAGTTCGTCGACGGTTACTTTCCCGTCACCCACTCCAATGCCGAGGAACGGCGCGTGTCGGCGGCAATGGGCTATCTCGACGCCGAGACCCGCAAGCGCTCCAACCTCACCATCTCGACCGACACGCAGGTGAAGTCGCTCCTGTTCGAGGGCACGCGCTGCGTCGGCGTGACGGCGACCATCGGCGGCAAGGAACAGGAATTCCGCGGCCGCGAGATCATCCTGTCGAGCGGCGCCATCCATTCGCCGGCGCACTTGATGCGGGCCGGCATCGGCCCGGTCGGGCATCTGAGCGAGCTGGGGATTCCCGTGGTCTCGGCCCTGCCCGGCGTCGGCCAGCGGCTGATGGACCATCCCTCCATCGCCCTCTCCTCGTTCATCAAGCGCAGTGCACGCCTTCGCCAGCACACGCGCCGCCACATCCATGTCGGCCTGCGCTATTCTTCGAACCTGCCGGGCATTCCCAAGGGCGACATGTTCGTGGCCGTCGTCAGCAAGTCGGCCTGGCATGCGGTCGGCGAGCAGATCGCTTCGCTACTCACCTTCATCAACAAGACCTACTCGGAGACCGGCCAGGTCAAGCTCGCCTCGCGCGACTGGCGCAACGAGCCCATCGTTGAGTTCAACCTGCTCTCCGACAAGCGCGACCTCGACCGATTGATGAGCGGCTTTAAGCTGATGGCCGCGGTGCAGATGACCGACGCGCTGAAGGCGGTGACGGATATCCCCTTCCCGGCGTCGTACAGCGACAAGGTGCGCCAGATCGGGGTGGTGAATACCAAGAACAAATGGCTGACCCGCGCCGTGTCGGTCCTGCTCGATGGCCCGTCAGCGTTGCGGCGCTACATGATCGAGAACTTCGTCGTCGAAGGCTTTACCTTCGAGCAGGTACTCAGCGACGACGAGGCTCTGGAATCCTTCGTGCGCAAGGCTGCGATCGGTGTCTGGCACGCCTCCTGCACCTGCCGCATGGGACGCCCTGACGATCCGATGGCGGTCGTCGATACCGAGGGCCGCGTGCGCGGTGTGCAGGGATTACGTGTGGTCGACGCCTCGGTGTTCCCGGTCGTGCCCTGTGCCAATACCAACTTTCCCACCTTGATGACGGCCGAAAAGATCGCCGACACCATGACGCGGGTTGTCTGATGGCCGTCGCTGGCCGCCTGCACCTTGTAGGGTCGATTCCCCTCGACAGCAGCGACGCGGTGTTCCGCACGCTCGCGGCCGAACTGGGACCGCATCTCAGCCGCATTCCCGACGGCGAGACCGGCGAGCGCTCGCGCTGGGTCTATTTCCAGCGCCAGATGCTGCTCGACCATCCCGCGATGGAGATTGACCCGACCGTGCCGCCCTACAGGTTCGTGCAATGGGACGGCAAGCTGGTGCGCGAGATCGAACAAGTGCGCTTCAAACCGACGGTCGATCCGGCGACGGTCGCTTTCGAGACCGGCTACGACAAGGCGGCCCTTGCGTCGTGGGAGGTTTTCCGCTGCCTGCGTGATGCCGGTGCAATACCCAATGGCGTGCGCTTCCAGGTCAGCCTGCCGACGCCGCAGGCCAGCGGCTATCTCTATGTCAGCGGCCCGGCGCGCGAGACCTACTTCGGCATCTATGAACGCTCGTTGAAGAACGCTCTGGCCGAAATCGTCGCCGCAATCCCGGCCCAGGACCTGACGATCCAGTGGGATGTCTGCCAGGAGGTGCTGGCCTTCGAGGGTTACTTCAAGGATCGGCCACCCCACTACAAGCGCCAGATCTTCGACATGCTGGGGCGGTTGGGCGATGCCGTGCCGGTCGATGTCGAGCTGGGCTACCACCTCTGCTACGGCTCCCCGAAGGACGAGCATCTGGTTCAGCCGAAGGATGCGGCGATCCTTGCCGAAATGATGCAAGGCATTGTTGCGGCGACGCGCCGGCGCATCGACTTCCTGCACATTCCTGTCCCTCGGGATCGCACCGACGACGCCTACTATGCACCGCTCAAAATCTGGAAGCGGCCGGAAGGAACAAGACTTTATCTCGGACTGCTGCACCACGATGACGACGCGGGAGATCGTGCCCGCATCGCGGTGGCGCGGCGGTTCGTCGACGATTTCGGCCTGTCGGCCGAATGCGGCTGGGGCCGCACGGAACCCGGGCGCCTGCCCGGGCTTCTCAAAGGACATCGTGTTGCTGCGGAGGCTTGGTAATGGTCGAGCGTATTCTGGTCGTTGGTCCGAAGGACTGCCTGGCAATGGTCGACGACCTCGCCCCCAAGGGCTTCGAAATCGTCAAGGCTCTGCATAACTCGCCGGAGCAGAAGGCTGCCCTGCCGGGCGCCCACTACTTCGTGGGCTTCATCCAGCAGTACGTCACGCCTCAGCTCTACAAGGAAGCGCCGCACCTCAAGCTGGTGCAGATGCTGAGTGCAGGCTACGACCGCGCCGACCTCGACGCTGCAGGCAAGAGCGGCGTGCCGCTCTGCGCCAACGGCGGCGCCAATTCGGTCGCCGTTTCCGAGCACGCGCTGCTCCTGATGCTCTCCGTGTCGCGTCGGTTGATCACCCAGCACAGCAACGTCGTGGCCGGCCGCTGGCACGGTAATGCACCGCCCACCGTCCATGAAGTGCGCAACAAAGTGCTGGGCATCGTGGGCCTCGGCACGATCGGCAAGAAAGTCGCCAAGCTCGCGCAGGCCTTCGGCATGATCGTCCACTACTACGACATCAAGCGGTTGAAGGAGGAGGAAGAGGATGCTCTCGGGGTGCGCTTCCGGCTGCTGCCGGAGATCCTGCGCCATTCGGACGTCCTGTCGCTCCACGTCCCGTTGAACGACTCGACCCGCCATATGATCGGCAAGGATGAACTCGCCGTGATGAAGAAGTCGGCGATCATCGTGAACACCTCGCGCGGGCCGGTGATCGACGAGAAGGCGATGACCGCCGCCCTCTCCTCCGGCAACCTGTTCGGCGCCGGCCTCGACGTGTTCGACGAGGAGCCGACGCCGCCCGACAATCCGCTGCTCAAGCTCGACAATGTGATCCTGACCGCGCATCTCGCCGGCCCGACCTTCGAGAGCAACATCACGCGCCTGCGCAACGGCTTCGACAATGTGCAGCGCGTCGCTCGCGGCGAACCTGCCCTTTGGGTCGTGCCAGAACTGGCGGGCTGAGCGTGGCCCCGGCGGTGGATCAGCCCCGTTCGAGCTTCGCCCGGTAAGTCTCGCCGAAGCTCAGGATCGCCATGAAGGAGATGGCGGCGGCGGCCATGATCATGAAAGCCGGACTGTAGTTGTTTGCCGTCCGGTGAACGAGCCAGGTCGCCGCCAATGGGCTCAAGCCGCCCACGATGCCCAGGGTCACGTTGTAACCAAGCGCAATTGCCGTGCAGCGAATCTCGGCAGGCACGGCCTCGACCATCAATGCCGGTTGTGCGCCGATGAAGGTGCCAACCGACAAGACGAAGCCCAGCTGGCCCAACAGGACGATCTCCGGCGCCGGGTGATGCATCAGCCAGAAAAACGGCAAGGCGCCCACGAACCCCAGCCCCGCGGCGGCGAGCATGATCGGCCGCCGCCCTTGACGATCCGACAGCCAGCCCATGAAGACCATGACCGGCAGCAGGACGACCATGCTGAAGGAATTGATCTCCAGCGCCCGCGCCGGCGCAATGCCGTCGGCGAATTGCAGCCAGCTCACGATGTAGACGAACATCAGGTAGAAGCCGACCGAGTTGAACACCGAGAGGGCGGCGAGCCGGGCAAGAAGCGGTCCGTGATTGCGCACGGTCTCGAGCAGCGGCGAGCTTTCCTTCTTTACAGATTGCGGCGTCTCGCTGACATGGCGGCGTAGCACGACACCGGCGATGCCGACCACCAGTCCCAGGATGAAGGGAATGCGCCAACCCCAGGTCTCCAGCGCCTGCTCCGACATGACCGACGCCAGCAGGGCGCCCGTCGCCGATCCCAGCAGGATGCCACCGACAGCCCCGCAGCAGCCCATCGCGCCGACCAGTGCCCTACGGCCGGGCGGCGCCTGCTCGATGATGAAGATGATGGAGGTCGTGTACTCGCCGCCCACCGACAGGCCCTGCACCATGCGCAGCAAGGTGAGGATGATCGGCGCGGCGAGACCCAGCACCTGGTAGCCTGGCAGGATACCGACCAGAAAAGTCGGAATCGCCATTGCCGCGACCGAAACGGTGAGTGCGGCCCGCCGGCCGAACTTGTCGCCGATCGAGCCGATCACCGCCCCGCCCACCGGCCGCATCAGGAAGCCCACGGCAAAGATGCCGAAGGCCGCCAGGATCTGGGCGACCGAGTCTTCTTCGGGAAAGAAGGCGCGGCCGATGGCGGCGGCGAAGTAGCCGTACACCGCGAAGTCGTACCATTCGAGCACGTTGCCGATGGCGCCGGCAACGATGACCCGGCGCGTATTGCTCCCCGCCATCGACACTCCCCCGAGCCTTCATCGTCGCGAGGTGGCGATCTCCGCGACCTCGCGATTAGTGAACCACAACATCGTGAACCACTGCAATTTCCCGAGATCTGCGGCGGTCGGTAGTAGCGGGCTGCATCATCGTCAACTAGGGTCACGCCCACAAAAACGGGGGAACCACAATGTATCGTCTGTCCACCTGCCTGCTGGCCGGCGCTATTGCTGTGTCCACGGCAATGCCAACGCATGCGCAGACCCAGGAAGAGATCAAGGACATGGTCGTCGGCCTCTATGTCGTTTCGATCGCCATCGACGCCTGCGATCTCGACCTCACCAAGGAACAGGAGCAGCGTCTCGACTACTGGACCGAGTGGGGCGAAAAGAAGCTCAACATTGCCGACCGCAAGCTCGACAAGGCCTACGCGACCATGGAAGAAGCCGTCGAGAAGGACAAATCGGCCTTCTGCAAGGAAATGTCGCCCGTCGCCAAGAAGGTCCTGAAAGACCTGCCGCCGGCAAACTGACCTTCGTCCTCAACCGTAGACGAAGGCCGGATCGTCGAGGTCGATCGCGGGGAAGACGTTCTTCTCGCCCCAGTAATCCTGCGTGTGCTGCCATTCCGGCTTCTCGCCGCGCTTGGGCAGCAGATGCATGCCGCGCATCAGGTAGCCAGGATTGAAGTTTTCCGGGTCGATCCAGGGCAGGAGCTTCATGTCCTTGTCCTCGGGCCGCAACGCCACGCCGACCTTGCGGACACCCTTCTTCTGCATATGGCCGAGCAGTCGGCAGACAAAATCCGCCACGAGGTCGGCGCGCAGCGTCCAGCTCGCGCGGAAATAGCCGAAGACCCACACCATGTTGGGCACGCCGGTAAACATCATGCCGCGATAGGTGACGGTGTTCGCGAAATCGAGCGGCTTGCCGTCCACGGCGAAAGCGATGTCGCCCATGACGCTGAGATGGAAGCCGGTCGCCGTCACGATGATGTCGGCCTCCAGTACTTGGCCCGACTTCAGGCGGATCCCGTTCTCGACAAAGGCGTCGATCTCGTCGGTCACGACGGAGGCCTTGCCAGCGCGCACGGCGCGGAAGAGATCACCGTCGGGCACGAAGGCGATGCGCTGTCGCCATGGCCGATAGCTCGGGAGGAAATGCGGATCGACATTGTGCTCGTGATCGGGGCCGAGATAGGCGCGCACGCCTGCCAGCAGGTCCTTCTTCACCTGCTCCGGCTCCTCGAAGGAGCGCTTCGTGAACACCGCCTGATCGTGGAGGATCTTGCGACGCACGATCTCGTGGATCCAGGTCTCGTCGACCTCGAGCTGGCGCAGCGTGTCCGCGAGATCATTGGCATTGCGCGCCGGGATGAAATAGGTCGGCGAGCGTTGCAGCATGGTGACATGCTCGCACTTCTCGGCAATCGCCGGGATCACCGTCGCGGCCGTCGCGCCCGAGCCGATGACCACGACCTTCTTGCCGGAATAGTCGAGGTCCTCCGGCCAGGTCTGCGGATGCACGATCCGCCCTTTGAAGCTCTCCATGCCCGGCCACTCCGGCGTATAGCCCTCGTCGTGCCGATAGTAGCCCTGGCACATCCACAGGAAGTTGGCGGTGAAACGCACGGCCTCGCCGGCGTCGGTACGCACGCCTTCGAGCGTCCAGAGATTGTCGCGGCTCGACCAGGAGGCCGAGACGATCTTGTGGCGATAGCGGATGTGGCGCGCGAGATCGTTGTCCTCGATCACCTCGTTCATGTAGGTGCGGATCTCGTCCGCCGTGGCGATCGGCTTGCCGGTCCATGGCTTGAAGCGATAGCCGAAGGTGTAGAGGTCGCTGTCGGAGCGGATGCCGGGATATTTGTGCGTCAGCCAGGTGCCGCCGAAACTCTCCTGCGACTCCAGCACGACGAAGCTGCGGCCTGGGCTCTGCGTGGTGAGGTGATAAGCGCCGCCGATACCGGAAATGCCGGCGCCGACGATGACAACGTCGAAATGCTCGGTCCGCCCTGCCGCGGTCTTGTCTGCCTTGGCTTGCGGAAGAGTCGTGGTGTCGGGCATGGCGGTGCTCTTTCGTGGATTGGCGCACAGCTTATGGGGCGAGAGCCCTCGCTGTCGCCACCTCCGTACTGCGCATAACGACACGGTGGATCGACCTGCAGAATACCCCTACCGTTCATCGGGCATGTCACGGAGCGGCAGACAGCCGCGTACCTCTTGGCGATATTGCTTGCACTCCCCACGTAAGGTTCTGTCGAAACCTGTTTGCTGGAGGAGCCGATGCAAGCAATCCTCGACATGTTCGCCTTTCTCAATTCCGCCATCGATGGCGGCGTGATGACCCAGAAGGCGTTCTCGATTGCCGTTCTGGGGTTGAGCTATCGCATTCATTCGGACTGGCACCAGGGCACGATCCCGGCGGACCGGCTGCCGCAATTCTCTCACGAGCTCCAGCAGCTCGACGGCCACTGGAGGACCCATTGCGAGGCAGTCAGTCGTCCACGATTGGCCTACGACGCGGCACAACTGCCGCAGGCGATTGTTGCTCCCCAGCCGATTGTCGTCACTGCAGCCATGAGGCGCGCCGGCGTCGCCGCCATCGAGCAAGGCCGCGGCCTGTGCGCCGAAGAGCTCGCGACGCGCATCTTTCGCGCCATGGCAGCGGCAGCCTGACGCCTGGAAGCTTCCTTGCAATATATGGCTGGTATATGGTTGGGACGAACTTTCTTAGGATAGCATACAGCGGGTGGCTACAGCTTGAAGTCTAGGACATCCACCAAGCGTCTGCCGCCCCCTACCCGGCCTGACGACGGCACCCTCACCGATCGCGCCTATCGGGAACTCGAAGAGCTGATCGTCACATTGCAGCTTCCGCCCGGCACCGTCCTGTCGGAGCATACGCTTGCCGAGCGCCTCGACATCGGGCGCACACCGATCCGTGAAGCGCTTCAGCGGCTCGCGCGCGACGGCCTGGTTGTGATCATGCCGAGGCGCGGCATCCTGGTCTCCGAAATCAATCCGCGGCTGCAGCTCCGCCTGCTGGAGGTTCGCCGCGAACTCGAACGGCTGATGGCGCGCCTGGCGGCCGAGCGAGCGACGGCAGCCGAGCGCCAGAAGTTCGCCGAAGTGGCGCGCGGCATGCTGAAGGCCGCCACGCAGGCCGACGACATGGAGTTCATGCGCCTCGATCAGCACTTCAATGGCCTGATCGCGACGGTCGCGCGCAACGAATTCGCGCGGCGCTCGATGGGGCTGATGAACGCCCTCTCCCGGCGCTTCTGGTATCAGCATTATCAGGAAGTCGCGGACCTGCCGCTGGCCGCCAAACTGCACGCCGCCGTCGCCGAGGCCGTCGCCGAAGGCAAGCCCAAGGCCGCAGCCACGGCATCCGACAGGCTCATCGACTATATCGAGGACTTCGCGCGCAAGACGCTCGACACCTGATCAGTCGAAGGTCACGACACTGCGAATGGTCTCGCCGCGCTTCAGAGCGGCGAAACCCTCGTTGATTTCGTCGAGCGCGATGCGACGCGAGATCAATTCATCCAACATCAGGGAGCCCTCGAGATAGGCCCGCGCCAGCAGCGGGAAGTCTCGACGCGGCCGGGCATTGCCATAGCTCACCCGGCGGATGCGTTTCTCCTGCATCAAGGATCCCCAACGGAAGGCGACGTCCTGCTGCACGTCGACCTTGCCCAGCCAGATGATATGCCCTCCGGGACGGACCGCTTCCGCGGTCAACCGAAACGCTGCCGGGCTACCCGCCGATTCGAGAACGACATCGGCGCCACGTCCATTCGTCGCCGCCTTGGCCAGGGCGACCGGATCGTCCTTCGACGCATCGACCGTAAGGGTCGCGCCCATCGAAGCGGCGAGCGTCAGCTTGGCTGGATTGAGATCGACGGCAATGATCGCACCGGCACCGGCCAGCCTGGCACCTTGCACAGCCGCAAGGCCCACGGCACCGCAGCCGATCACCATCACCGTGTCGCCGTGAGCGATGGCGCCCAGGTTGAGGCCTGCACCGACGCCCGTCATCACCCCGCAACCGATCAGGCAGGCGCGATCGAACGGCATGTCGCGCGGCACGACGACGGCCTGCTGGTCGGCAACGATGCAGTACTCCCCGAAGGAGCCCAGGAACATGAGCTGCTGCAGTTCCCGGCCGTCGTCGAGCCGAGCCCGGCTCTCGCCATCGAAGGCGCGCGCCTTGGGGCCATGGCCGAGGTAGTCCTCGCACAGGATCGGCAGGTCGCGATCGCAATAGAAGCAGTGGCCGCAATGCGGGTTCCACGACAGCACGACGTGATCGCCCTTCTTCACACCGCGCGCCAGCGGCCCTACTTCCTCGACGACACCCGCCGCCTCGTGTCCCAGCACGATCGGCATCGGATTGCGCAGCGAACCTTCGATCACTTCGAGATCCGTATGGCAGAGCCCGGCCGCACGGATGCGCACCAGCACGTCGGTAGGCTTCAGGGGAGCCGCGGTGATGGTCTCGATGACCATCGGCGTCTTGGGCGCATGCAGAACAGCCGCCCGATACCTCAGTGGCATCTAGGCGGTTCCCTTGGCCGACAGCGCGGCATCGATATCGGCCGACGTCATCTCCCACTCGTTGCCGAAGTTGGCGACGACAGTACGCATGAATGGTTCCACCATCCGCTTTGCCGCGCCTGCGTCGCCGAGATGGTCGACCAGCAAGGCCAGCGCCAGCTGCCGGGGCTCCGGGCCTTCGTAGCTCCATTCAAAGCCGTTCTTGCTGTATTCGGCCACATCGGTCCGCGGGTCGAGCGGACTGCCATTGACGGTCACCTTGACGCCATCGATCGTTCGGTCGCCAGTATATCGCTTCATCTCGCTCTCCATGGGCAGCCCGCGGCGCGGCCCGTCCCTATGCTGCCGCCTCGGCGTCGCCTGCAATGACCCGCATGACCTCGCGATCGCGATACGCCTCAGCCAGCGTCCCCGAGAACATCAGTTCGCCACGCTCCAGGACATAGAGCCGGTCAACATAGTCCGGTACGTGATGAACGTTCGACTCGGCCATCAACACACCCTTCCCCATGGCGCGGATCGAGGCCACGCCCTCGGCGATCAGCGGAATGATCGCCGGCGACAGGCCCTCGAAGGGTTCGTCGAGCAGAAGCAGCTTGGGATCGAGCGTCAAGGCGCGCGCAATCGACACCATCTTGCGTTCGCCGCCCGAGAGCTGCGCGCCGCCACGGGCAAGATACTGCCGGAGCTTGGGGAACACCGCATAAGCTTCCGCTATCCGCTCGGCGGCCGGGCGGCCCGTCGGTCGCGTCCAGGTCGAAAGCTCGATGTTCTCGGCCACCGTCAGGTCGGCATAGACTTCCGATTCCTCCGGCGCAAAACCGATGCCACGCTGGGCTATCTGCCATGTCGGCAAGCCGCTGATGTCGGCGCCGTCGAACTCGATCTTGCCTGACGACGACCTGCGATAGCCCATGATGCTGCGGAAGGTCGTCGTCTTGCCGGCACCATTCCGGCCAATCAGGCACACCAGTTCGCCGGCAGCGACCGACAGGCTGATGCCGTTCAGGATGCGGCTGCCCTGGATGTCGACCGTCAGGTTGGAAAGCCGGAGCATCAGTGGCCCCTCTTCACGCTGGGCGGCCGCGTGCCCACGACCGCCGATATCATCGCGGGATCGGAGAAGAATACATCCGGCGGCAGGTCCGCCAGCACCTTGCCCTCCTGCAACGCCACGATGCGATGCGAATACCGCGCAACTAGGTCCATATCGTGCTCCACCTGGACGATGGCGCGCACGCCGGCTTCCTTGGCGGCCGCGACCATCACTTCCATGATCGAATGCTTGTCGGCCGTCGAGACGCCGCTGGTCGGCTCATCGAGAAGAATGACCGCCGGATTGAGCGCAAAGGCGCTGGCGATATCCAGGAGCTTCTTCTCGCCTTGAGACAGGGTCGACGCCTGCGTTTCCAATCGCGCCCGCAGCCCGAAGGCCTCCGCGACGCGCTCGACGTCGGCCTGCAGTTCCCGATCCTTCCACAGCGAGCGGAAGGGATTCGCGACCCGCTGCAGCCTGGAAGAAGCGGCAACGGCCAAGGTCTCGCGCACGCTGAGCGCCGGGAAGATATTCACCAGCTGGAAGGCGCGCGACATGCCGCGCCGCGCCAGCTCGACGGGTCCAACGCCGGCGATATCGCGGCCCATGAAGCGCACTTCGCCGGTCGTGGGCTTCAGCAGGCCCGTCACGACGTTGACCAACGTGGTCTTGCCGGCCCCGTTCGGGCCTACGATGGAAACAAACTCGCGGTCGGCGACGTGGAAGGTGACGTCGTGCAGCGCGCGATACTCGCCATAGTGCATCGACACGCCGGTCGTCTCGAACAGCAGCGTCTTGCCGGCAGGCGATGCGGCGTCCGGGCGCGTCATTTGCCCACCGTCCGGCGGCCGATCAGGGCTTCGAAGGCGCCCATCAAGCCCTGCGGCAGGAAGATCACCAGCAGCACCAGCACGCCCCCCATGACGAAGCGCCAGTATTGCGTGATCGACATGACGAAATCCTGCAGCAGCACGAAGGCAAGCGCGCCGACCGCGGGGCCCACGAAGGTGCCGCTGCCGCCCAGCACAGCCATGAAGACGAGATTGCCCGAGTGCGTCCAGTATGTGAGCTCCGGATCGGCGAGGCCCGTCGTCACGGCGAGGATCGACCCCGCTATGCCGCCATAGATCGCGGAGATGACGAAGGCGGCCAACCGCATACGGAAAATCTGCACGCCCACATAGGAGGCCTTGCTCGCGTTCTCGCGAATAGCCTTCAGGTGCAGTCCGAAAGGCGACTGCGCGATGCGCCACATCACCAGGCCCAGCAGCGTGAGCAGGGTCAGCACATAGAAGTAGAACGGCCCGATTAGGAACGCCGTCTTGCCGCCGCCCCATTCCATGCCGAGCAGCTGGGGGCGCAGTACGCGCATGCCCTGGTCGCCGCCGGTGATGCTGTAAAACTTGAACAGGAAGGAATAGAACAGCATGCCGAAGGCGAGCGTCAGCATGCCGAAGAAGATTCGCGTGTAGCGGACGCAGAGCGCACCTATGACCAGCGCGACGACGGCAGAGACGACAGCAGCCGCAAGCAGGATCAGCTCGAAGCTCAGCACGTCGAACTTGGACGTCAGGGTTGAGGCGGTGTAGGCGCCGACACCGATGAACAGGGCGTGGCCGAACGACAGCAGGCCGGTCATTCCGAACAGCAGATTGAAGCCGAAAAGCGCAATCGCATAGGCAAAGAACGGCACCAGCAGCAGCAAGGCATAAGGTGTTGCGACCAACGGCATCGCCGCCATGATCGCAACCAGCCCGAAGAAAATCCAAAGCCCGCGCACGCTGGGTCGGACCTGGGCGGTCGAAACGGCCAGCGGAACAGCAAGAGACTGGTCGGTCATATCGTGCCGCTCATGTCACGGGCTTGCCGAACAGGCCGGCCGGCCGGAAGATCAGCACGGCAACGACTACGATGTAGATCGACAGCAATTCCATCTCCGGCATGAAGGTGATGGCGGCGCCCCGCATCAGGCCGACGATCAGCGCGCCGACCAGAGCGCCCCGCATGCTGCCCAGCCCGCCGATCACGACCACGGCGAAGGATTCGACCACCAGCTCGACGGCCATTTCCAGCGAGGCGGCGCTGGACGGCACGACCAGCGCGCCGCCAACCGTGCCCAGCATGCAGCCCACCGTGAAGACCAGGGCGAAGATGCGCGAGGCATTGACACCCAGGCCTTCGGCCATATCGCGATTTTCCGCTGTCGCGCGCACGATGCGGCCGGTCTTCGTACGTTGAAGGAACAGGCCCAATCCGATGGCGAGACCGAGGCTGGCGGCGATGACCAGCAGATTGTAGGCCGGTACGCGCGTGCCCAGGATCTCGGCGGTGCCGTAGGCCATGTAGACGTCGTCCATGGTGCGCGGCGTCGCGCCCCAGATGAATCGGAAGACGTCCTGAAACATCAGCAGCAGACCGAAAGTGAGCAGGAGCTGGTAGCTCTCGTCGCGCCGGTAGACCGTGGACAGGATGCGCTCGATCGGCAGGCCGACCAGGCCGATCACCAGGCCGGCGAGGATCAGGACCGGGAGGAACAACAGCGGCGGCAGGCCGAGGCTCACGGCGGCCGCGACGGCCGAGATACCGAAATAAGCCCCCAACGCATAGAATGAGCCGCAGGCGAGATTAACGATCTTCTGCACGCCGAACACGAGCTGAAGCCCGGCTGCCACCAGAAACAGGATGGCGGCGTGGAATGTCCCGCCGAGGACGATATCGACCAGCGCCATAGACGATCAGACCGGCATCTTGGCCGTCTTGATCCACTCCCAGAAGTCCGAACCCGGCGGCTTCTGCAATTGGCTGGCCTGAAGGACATCGACCGAGGCCAGGGTCGGGAAATCGTACTGGTTCTTGTTGGTCGAGGGGCCCTGATAGAAGACCTGTTCGGCGATGCGGTCCTTGCGGAAGCGTCCCTTGCCACCCAGGCTTTCGACCTCTACGCCGAGCATCGCCTCGCTGACTTTGTCCTGCGTCGGCCACTTGCCGCCGGCCTTGTGTGCCGCTTCGACGCCGGCCTTGTAGGCCGCCAGCGCAAAGTAGGCACGATCGGCCTCCCAGTGCGGCGCTTCCTTGTAGCGGTCCATGTAGTCCATCACGAACGCCTTCTGCAGCGCCGAGCCCTGCTCGTAGGCGAAGTAGAGCGTGTTGTGACCGAAGATCACCCCTTCCGGCATGAACTCCTTCTTGAGCTGGTTGATCTGCCAGCCGGCTGCCGGCAGCACGACCTTGGTGCCGTCGAACAGGCCGGCCGCCGCCCCCTGCTTCATGAACACCGGCAGATCGGCAAACAGCATCGAGGAGAAAATCAGATCCGGCTTGGCCGCCTTGAGGGCCGCAATGTTCGAAGTGAGATCGAGCGTGCCGACCTTCGGCCATTGCTCGGCCACGACCTCGACCTCGACGCCGTAGCGCTTGAGGATCTGGCGGAAGGCCTCCCAGTTGTTGCGGCCGTAGGAATAGTCCGGATTGATGCCGGCGATGCGCTTGAACTGGCCCTTGAAGTATTTGACCGCCAGCAGCGAGGCCATCACCGCCTCGCATTCGTTGTCGGTCGAGCGGAAGACGTAGCGCGACTTGGGCATCACCTCCTTGACGCCGTCCTGCGTGGTGCCGTCCCACATGACGAGGAGCGCCTGCTCCTCTTCTGCCACTGGCGCGACGCCGAGGCTGACCCCGGTCGAGATCAGGCCGTGGACCGCGTCGACCTTCTCCTGAAGGACCAGGCGGCGGAAGCGCTCGATCGTGTCCTTGGGGTTGGTCTCTTCCTCAATCACCAGCTGGAACTTGCGACCGGCGATCCCGCCCTCCTTGTTCATGCGGTCCGCCGCCCATTGAACGGCGCGGATGCCGCATTCCCCCGCCGTACCGGCAGCGCCCGACCGTGGCGCGAGAATGCCGATCTTCAGCGGCTTGTCCTGGGCAATCGCCGGTGCAGAAAGCTGCGGCATTGCGGTCGCGGCGATGCCGGCGCCGGCCAGCTTCGAGAAGGCACGACGGGTGTGCTTCATGGCATTCCTCCCAAATCGACGAGCGCCTCTGTCGTGCGCATCTGCCATATCATAAGTATATAAGAAACATCCCAGCAAGCGCATTCTGCCTGCAGATGCGTCGTTGCCCGCCTAATAGATTGGTGATATGTCAGAAAAAACGCAGGTCCCTCGCACCGCGGAAAGACGGAGACGGCCTATGGAGATCACGACCAGCCCGATGACCGACCGGCAGCGGCGGTATCGCGCCACCTACAGGGAGCGCATTGCCGGCTGGTATAATGGCTGGTTGCATGTCTTCGTCATCTACGTCATCGGATTGACGGCGCTGTTCATCTACGGCGCCAACATCCAAAGCCCGCGCTGGTGGGAATGGCTGATCGTGCCGATTACCTTCCTGGCGGCCAACTTCTTCGAATGGTGGATCCACCGCTACGTCATGCATCGGCCGTCGCAGATCAAGGCGTTCCGCGCGATCTACAACCGCCACACCTTGATGCATCATCAGTTCTTCACCGAACAGGAGATGCGCTTTGCCAATCATAACGATTGGCGCGTCACCTTTTTTCCGCCCTATGCCCTGGTGACCTTCACCCTGATGTCGATCGTGCCCGCGCTGCTTCTGGGTTGGCTGATCTCCGCCAATGTCGGCTGGCTTCTGATCAGCACCACGACATCCATGTATCTCATTTACGAGTTCATGCACTTCTGCTGTCACGTCGACGAGAACTGGTTCGTACGCACCATGCCGTTCGTCAACACCATCCGGCGCCATCATACCGCCCATCACGACCAGTCGATCATGATGGAGCGGAACATGAATCTAACGTTCCCGGTGATGGACTGGCTGTTCGGAACCTCCGATCTCGATCGTGGCCTGCTCGGCCACCTCTTCAACGGCTACAGCACCCGGTACATTCGCAAGGATATGCGCCGGACGTCGCGTACGCCGCGTCCGTCGGCTCCGGCACAGGCCGGCTCTGTCGCACCGGCCGGATAGGCGAGCGGAGGACAGCTATGCCCGTACGGATCAAGCTGGCGCTTTCGGTGGTCGTGGTGCTCGTGGCGATCGCGGCCTTCTTCTTCCAGCGCACCCTGGGCCACGATCGAATTCAGTATCTCGTGCTCTTCCTCGGCGGTTTCATGGTGTTCGCCATGTGGCTGTTCCCCGAAGTGAAGCGCGAGGAGACTGCAGGCGGTATCCGGCGCCAGCAGACGGCCCCGGAGTAAGCTACCCCGCCACGCCGCCGCATTTGTCGGCGCGCTGGCGCGCGGTGCGATCGTTGAGCCAGCTGCCGAAAAGGCCGGTGGCCCGCCGCCATGTCACCTGGCTCGACGCCGCGTCGAGCTGCTTGACCTGAAATTCCGCATCGGCCCCGCTCCCGCTCGACAGCAGGATGCTCGAGCGCTGCACGGTAGGATAAATCTGCGGGGCGACGCGGAGTTCTCCGGCGTACTGCGCCGCGATGCAGTTCGATAGCGTCTCGTAGGAACCCGGATAGGTCGCCGTCCACTGGATCGGGCTGTCCCGGAAGTCGTTGGGCATGCTTAACGTCGCCGTATCGCTGGCGATACATCCCGTTGTCAGAGTAGCCATCGCCAACACAAGAGCACGCCGCATACGATCTCCCCCCGAGACGGGCATAGAGCGTGATCCGGCCCGACAAGTCCATCGCCGCACCGGCCGACAGTGGCGCCATGACGTCGCGCGTTCTTCGGAAAGCCCGCCCATGGCTAGAGATCGTGCAGCTTCCGGTAGGTTTCCCGCTGGCGCCGGTTGTCGATGAGCTGAAGCACCCAAAGGGTGAGTGCCGTCCCGCAGATGCCGCCCAGAAGGCCGAACAGGATTTGCTGGATCATCGCCAGTACCTGTCAGGCAGAGACCAAAGCACCCCCGGCCAGAAGAAGAGTACACGCCGGTCCCCCAATAAGCCCAATGACGAAGCTTAAAAGCACCCCATCTTGCATTTCCCCACAAACCACCCTTTTCATTGCAGTCTGCTTGAAATCTAGCGAGATCAAATGCCGACCTCCAGCCCCTGCTCAGGGGTGAAGCCGCGCTTAAGTCTTTGCAGTAGTGGGGATAATGGCGGAGAGGAAGGGATTCGAACCCTCGATAGGGCTTTAGACCCTATAACGGTTTAGCAAACCGCCGCCTTCGACCGCTCGGCCACCTCTCCGCAGCCCGTTCAGACCCCGGCGATCGATATATCCACGACGGATGCGCGGCGGTTCTAGCGGCGGCCGTTGGGAGTGTCAAACGAGTAGGCGATTTCGCTAGGTTTCTCAGGATCTTGGCATTGTTTACTTAATGCTCTCGCCCAGCCCGTCAGACCAGGAAGGCCCGCTCCTGCAGCTCGTCGGCAGCTTCCCGGACAGCCTGCTGGGTGTCGGTCAGGAAGATGGCCAGGGAGAACATCAATTCGAAAGGCGGCTCCCGGCCGACTTCCAGAAAACCCAGGAATGCCCTGATCTGGCCCTCGAGATTGCCCTTCCGGTAGTCAGCGAGGCGCGACACCAGGAACTGCTGGAGATTGGCGAGGTCGAGCCGGTCGTGCGACGTCAGCCGCAACTCCCGTTGCGCCTCGTTCGCCTGCACCGCCGCCAGAGGGGGATGCAGCTCGAACAGATTGTGCGTCAGCCTCAGCCGCACGATGCGATCGGCAAAGGTCAACGAAAAGGCGTCCTGCAGACGATCGCGGTCGGTCGCCGCAAAGCGGCACCCTTCGATGCCTGACACGGCGGCGGCATGAACGAACGCCACCGCCTCCAGTTCGAAGCCATCGCCGCGATGCAGGCCGAACGGTGCCAGCCTGTTGCGCAGACGCGCCATCAATGGCGCCACCACCCGATAAATCTCGAGCGCGGCCACCGGCAAGGGCATCGCTTTCTTGAACCACCACATGGCGTCTTCCTACAGCCGGAAATCCTACCATAGCCTCGCTCTTTGCGTCCTTGCGTATGTCGTGCGACGGTGCGGGCCATGACCACTTCCTCCTCGATCGACATGCTGCAGCGCCTGGTGGCCTTCGACACCACCTCGCGGAACTCCAACCTCGACCTGATCAAGTTCATCCAGGGCTATCTGACCGAGCACGACGTGCCGAGCACGCTGGTCCCCAACGAGGACGGCACCAAGGCCAACCTCTTCGCCACCATCGGCCCCATGGCCGAGGGCGGCATCGTGCTCTCGGGCCACACCGACGTCGTGCCAGTCGACGGCCAGCCCTGGACAACCGATCCCTGGACCTTGACGGAAAAGCCGGACGGCAACCTCTATGGCCGCGGCACTTGCGACATGAAGGGTTTCATCGCCGCCTGCCTTGCGCATGTTCCTGCGCTCAAGAAGGCGAAGCTCAAGGTGCCGATGCACTTTGCCTTCAGCTACGATGAGGAGATCGGCTGTCTAGGTGCCCATTCGCTGGCGGAGAAGCTGGTGGGCAACGTGCCCCGGCCGCAGGCGGTGATCGTGGGCGAGCCGACCATGATGGGCGTCGTCAACGCGCAGAATGCCGGCGGCGGGATCATCGCCACCTTTACCGGCGTCGAGGCCCACTCCTCGATGACCCATCTCGGGGTCAGCGCCATCCATTTCGCCGGCGACTTCATCCACTGGCTGAACGAGCTGCAGGTCGAGCTGGCGGGTCGCAAGCGGACCGACCTCGACACGGTGCCCGGCCACACGACCATCAACGTCGGTATCGTGACCGGCGGGACGGCCGGCAACATCCTGGCCCGCGAATGCACGCTCAACTGGGGCTATCGAACCCTGCCCGGCGACGATCCCTGGGAAGTGCAGCGTCGGGCGGAGAAGTACATCGCCGAGCTGCTGTTGCCCAAGATGAAGGCCAAGCATCCCGACGCCGACATCACCCTGAAGCGCCGCTCCTTCGTACCCGGTCTGCTGCCACAGGAAAACGAGGAAGCGGCCAAGCTGGCGCTGCAATGGACCGGCGGCAACCGCACCTATGCCGTGCCTTACGGCACTGAGGCCGGCATCTTCCGCAGCCACGGCATTCCGACGGTGATCTGCGGTCCGGGCGACATCTCGCAGGCGCACCAGCCCAACGAGTTCGTGGCCCGCTCGCAGATGGATGCCTGCGACACCTTCATCGGCAAGATGATCGGCTGGGCGGAAAGGCAGTAGCGCCTTTCCACCCGCCCCGATGACTTGATCAGCCCTCGGTACGGCGTGTCGTCTCGTAGAGGAACCACACGCGCTGCTCGGCTTCGTCGATCCAGTTCTCGATGAGGCTCGCGGTGGCGACGTCGTTGTGCTCGTCGCAAAGCTCATGCAGGGTACGCATGCTGGCGCAGAGCTGCTTGTTGTCGTCACGCAGCTCCGCCAGCATGTCGAGCGGCGTCACATAGTCGGCATCGTTGTCGAGCACGCGCTGCAGGCGGGAGATATGGCCGATGGACCGGATGGTCGTACCGCCAAGCTTGCGCACTCGTTCGGCAATCGGATCGCTCATGGCGTCGATCTGCGCCGCCTGCTCGTCGAGCAGCAGATGATAGTCGCGGAAATGCGGTCCCGAGACGTGCCAGTGGAAGTTCTTGGTCTTCCAGTAGAGGGCCGCGACATCGGCCAGCAGCAGGTTCAATCCGCCAGCCAGGTCGCGGGTGGCGTTCTCACCGAGATCGGTCGGGGTGGCGAGCGCGACGGTCTTGCGTGACTTCGGATCCTTGCTCATGGGCTGGCACTCCTGCGGGTACAGATGGCAACGGCGCAAGCCTAACGTGCTTTCGCGGCGCGGTGAACCGGCTCCGGTCAAACGCCGGCGCAGACCGGCTTTTCCACGCGCAGGACACTCTCCTGGCCGAATCGTTTGACGTATGTTTCGATGATCGATGTCACCTTGGCATGGTGGGCGGGCGCATCGAAGACGACGATGACGACGAGCTTGCTGCTCTCCCGCACGATGCGACCGGATGAATCGCGATACTGGCCGCCGGCTTCGACGATACTGTGCCCGGCCGGAAACCGAGGGGTCACACTCTCGGCGACGAAGGAGACCCATTCCGCATCGCTCACCTGCCCGCCGGCCGGCTTGTCCCGGCCGAAATAGAGACTGACTTCGAGCGCAGGCTTGAGAGGAGCGGCGCAAACCGGCAGCGCGCCGGGCTGGGCGCAGGCCGAGAGCAGGAGCAGAGCCCCTGCCGCAATGGCCCGCGACACCCGAGACCACATGCTCAGTTGAGGTACGGTACCGCCATGCCCTTGGTGACGGCAGGACGCGCGTTCACGATGTCGTACCAGCGCTTCACGTTGGGAAACTCGGCAAGGTTAACCGTGTGCCACTCGTGGCGCGCCGCCCAGGGAAAGATCGACATGTCGGCAATCGTATACTCCTCACCGGCGACGAACGGCTTGCCGGCAAGCTGGCGGTCGAGCACGCCATAGAGGCGCTTAGCCTCGTCGACGTAGCGCTTGATGCCATACTCGATCTTGGACGGCGCCGCGCGCAGGAAGTGATGCGCCTGGCCCAGCATGGGGCCGAAGCCACCCATCTGCCACATCAACCACTGCAGGGCGTCGTAGCGCGCGACCCCCGTGGCCGGCAGGAACTTCTGCGTCTTGTCGGCGAGGTAGATCAGGATCGCACCGGACTCGAAGAGCGAGTACGGCTTGCCGCCCGGGCCATCGGGATCGACGATCGCCGGAATGCGATTGTTGGGGCTGATCCGCAGAAACTCCGGCTTGTGCTGTTCGCCTTTCGAGATATCGACCTTGTGCACGCTGTAGGGCAGCCCGCATTCCTCGAGCATGATGGAAACCTTGCGGCCGTTCGGCGTACCCCACGTGTGAAGCTCGATCATCTCTTCATCTCCCCCGTTGTTTACGAAAAATTGCGTATCAGCCCCAGCTGTCGTCGCCACCGCCGTCGTCGTACGACGCCGTGTCATAGTCGTCCTGCAGTCCCGCGTCCTGGTCGTAAGCCTGCTGCTCCTGCTGTGCAGACTGCGCCGAGTCCGGAGGCATCAGCTCGGACGGGGTCTGTGGCGTTGCTGCCTGCTGGCTGCTCGCGCCCTGACTGAAGGGATTGGAGCTGCCCCCCATCAGGTTGCGGATGCCCTCGAAGAGCAATGCGCCGCCGGCAACGCCGGCCGCCGTCGCCATTGCCGTGCGCAGGAACCCGCCGCCGCCAGCGGCCTGCGGACCTACCGCAGCCTGCAAGGGCGAACGCGTCGATGGAACCGATGGGCGCGGTGCCGGTGCCTGTGCGGCCGGCGACTGAGCAGCTGGGGCCGATCCCCAGGGCCCGATCTTCGGAGCGCTGCCCAAAAAACCACCACCGCCTCCGGCCGGCGCGGCCGCAGCCTTTGCCTCGAGCTCGGCGATACGCTCCTGGGCGGCCTTGAGGGCCTGTTCCTGAACAAGCACCGTCTGAACCAGCAGATAAGCGGAGGCTGGTTGGCGCGCCGCGAGATCGCGGATCATTGCATCCGCCTCAGCGTCGCGCGGTTGGGATTCGAACGGCTGCAGCCGGCCGAACAGCCCCGTGATGAGTTCACGTTCTTGATTCTGCATGACAGTGCCTCCTGCCCCTTTGGTTCAAGGAGCACCGCCAACGTGGTTGCCCGTCCGCCAAGCGTCAAGAGCGGCTGGATTGATTACATCTTTGTAAAGTCCCGATAAAGGACTTGCCCTGTTAGTCGATCACCTTGCGATACGAACGCTTGGTCGCGACCTTGCCATCCCGCATGGTCATCACATCGCAGGCGTGGAAGTTCACCTGTCCGCGGTCGGCCAGAGTCTCAGTAACCAGAAGCTCGAGCACGATGAGATCGGGGCCGAAACTGCAACGTACCAGTTCGTAGCGGATGTCCGGCATGGCCTTGAAGGCATTGGCGATCGCCGACCGGACCGCGGCCGCACCGTCGTAGCGGGTGCCGTAGGGTTCCGGGCCTCTGGGAGTCTCCCAAAGGCAATCCTCGCTCATCAGAGCCATCGCGCCCTCGAGGTCATGATCGTTCCAAGGCTTCATGAAGCGTCGCACAAAGGCCTCGTCATAGTTTGGCATGCGCGTTCGACCTCAGATTCGTGAGAAGTCCATGATCCAGTTCGTTTCCCAGTCGCTCCCGTCACCGGCCAGGAAGGCCTGCTCCCAGCGCGCCGACGTCGGCGTGATGCGTGACCAGAGGAAGCGGACTTTGATGGCACGGCCGTCATGCATATCGTCGCCCTCGAACGTGCCGATTCCCTCGACGAACCTGCCGTGCACCGGCGGAAAGATCTGCCCTGGATAACGGCTGTCGAGCCAATAGATCGACCAGCACTCTTTTTCGGGATTGTAGGTCCGCAGGCTGACGCCAGCGTACCGGCCGGACGGATGGTCGATGTCACCATCGTCCATGTTGGCGAAACCGCCGAGGATCTTGTGCATCGAGCAGGTGCCGGGGAATTCGATCCAGTCCGTACAGTCCCCGAGGCGACGACGCAGATAGCGATGATGAACAGTCCAGTTGCCGACGAGGAAGTCGAAGGCGGCTTGCTGCGACATGACGGTCTCCCTTGATCTCTGGGAGTGTCGTCATACGATCCTATACCTGACAGAATACGTCATGATTTTCTGCTAGCCTGCAACATATGCGCGGAAGCCGGCTGCTTTCCATTCTCATGATCTTGCAGACCCGCGGTCGCACCACCGCGGAAGCACTGGCTGCTCAGTTCGAGGTTTCGGTGCGGACGATCTATCGCGACATCGATCAGTTGAGTGCTGCCGACGTGCCGGTCTACGCCGACCGAGGACCAGGTGGCGGCTTTCAGCTTCTCGATGGCTATCGCACCAGACTGACCGGCCTGTCGCCGGCCGAGGCCGAGACCCTGTTCCTGGCCGGGCTCCCCGGCCCCGCCGCCGAACTGGGCCTTGCCGACGCGATGGCGACCGCCGAGCTAAAGCTCATCGCCGCCCTGCCTGAACGGACGCGCGCGGGCGCTCGGCGCATTGCTGCTCGCTTTCATCTCGATCCGGTCGGCTGGTTCCAAGGCACCGAAGCGGCGCGACTGCTACCTGCCCTCGCCAAGGCGGTATGGAACGAGACCTCGGTCGACATCCGCTATCGGCGCGGACAAGGGTCGGTAGCGCGGCAACTCAAGCCGCTCGGCCTCGTCCTGAAGGCCGGCACCTGGTATTGCGTCGCCGCCGTCGGCGAGCAGACACGCACCTACCGCGTCGCCCACATCCTGGAACTGGCCCCGACCGGTGACGGTTTCGAGCGACCGAAGGACTTCGACCTCGTTCGCTACTGGACAGCGTCGACACGTGCCTACGAAGTCGGCATCTATCGCGGCCACGCGACCCTGCGCGTGTCGACAATCGGCCTGGAACGGCTGGAGCCATTGGGTGCCGCCGTGCAGCAGGCTGCGCGCGAGTCGGCTGAGCCGATGGACGCCGACGGATGGATCAAGGTCACGATCCCGATCGAATCTATCGATCAGGCAGCCCTCGACCTGCTGCGGCTGGGAAGCGAAGGAGAGGTGCTGAAGCCTGTCGCCTTGCGCCGGCGTATCGCCCGTGTGGCGAGTGAGATACGCCGCCGCAACAGCTAGCGGACGACCGAGGCGGTTTGACCGAAAAGCACCTTGCGCTGTTCCTCGGTGTCGATGTCCGGCGCTTGACGCAGCTCCGCACCCGCGGCCTGGCCCTTCAAGACGCCAGGCCGCTTGCCGATCTCTTTGAACCATCTCTTGAGGTCGGGAAACTCCTCGAGATTCTGGCCGAAATTCTTGTAGCCGACGATCCAGGGCCAGATCGCCATGTCGGCGATCGAGTAGTCGCCCGCAACGAACGGACGGCCGGCAAGGTGTTTGTTCAAAACGCCGAACAGCCGGTTTACCTCGTTGCCGTATCGTTTCCGACCGTAGGCGAGCTGTTCGGCCGGCACGAACTGCGGGGCGTAGAGGTTGAAATGACCGGCCTGCCCCGCCATCGGCCCCAGACCGCCCATCTGCCAGTTGAGCCACTGCAACACTTCGTATCTGCCGCGCAGGTCCTTGGGGAGAAACTTGCCGGTCTTCTCGGCGAGGTATTGCAGGATGGCACCCGACTCGAACACCGAAACGGCTTCACCGCCGCCCGGCGGCTCGTGATCGACGATCGCCGGCATCCGGTTGTTGGGGCTGATCTTGAGAAAGTCCGGCTTGAACTGATCACCCGTACGGATGTTCACCGGCACCAGCCTGTAGGGCAGATCGCACTCCTCGAGCATGATGGAGATCTTCCAGCCGTTGGGCGTCGGCCAGTAGTACAGATCGATCATGGCGTCTCTCCCGAGCAGCAGATGGAGGCGCCAAACCTAGACCATTCGACAGGGCCGCCGAAGCAAGGAAGCCTCATTCGCCCCGTGAGGAAAGAGTTGCGCCGCTCGGGGGACCGTCGAGAATGCGCGCACCAAAGATGGTCGGAGGATTCGAGCTATGGCGATCTCGCTCTATGAACTGAGTGTCACGAATTTCCTGCAGACATTGGGCGGCGTGGAAGGTTTTCTCGGCCGCGGTCTCGCCCATCTTCAGGACAAGAAGATCGATCCCGACGAGGTCGTCGAAGCGCGATTGGCGCCGGACATGCTGCCGTTCAAGTTTCAGATCCATTCCGTCGTACATCATTCCCTGGGCGCCATCCGCGGGGTGCAGGCCGGTGTCTTCAAGCCGCCGACACCCGTCCCCGCGCTCGACTATGCCGGCCTCCAGAAGTCGGTAGCCGAGGCCCGCGAGGCATTGCAGCAGCTCAAGCCCGACGAGGTGAACAGCCTCATGGGCAAGGATGTCGTCTTCGAGATCGGCGACCGCAAGCTGCCGTTTGCGGCGGAGAGCTTCCTGCAATCCTTCTCGCTGCCCAACTTCTACTTCCACGCCACCACTGCTTACGACATCCTGCGCCACAAGGGCGTGCCCCTCGGCAAGCGCGACTATCTCGGGCGGATGCGTATGAAGACCTGACGCCTCCTTTCGGTGAAGGGCGAGCCAATGCAGTTCGGACTGTTCGGCGGAGCGCGGACCAGGCCTTCGGTCGGCCTTGAAGACAGCCAGGGCTACGAGACCTTCATCGAGTATGTGATCGAAGCCGACCGGCTGGGCTTCCATCAGCTCTTCATGGTCGAACATCATTTCACCGGCCATGGCCAAGTCTCGGCCTCGATCGCCGTGCTGGCCTATCTCGCAGCCAGGACGAAGAACATCCGTCTCGGCACGGCCGTCGTCGTGCTGCCCTGGCACAATCCCGCGCTGATCGCCGAGCAGGTCGCAACGCTCGACCTGCTGAGCGGCGGGCGCGTCGATTTCGGTGTCGGCAAGGGCTATCGCCAAGCCGAGTTCGACGGCTTCTGCATTCCCATGGCCGAGGCTACGGAGCGCTTCGACGAGGCCATAGAGGTGATCCGCAGAGCGTGGACGACGGAAGGCCGCTTCAGTCATCACGGCAAGCGCTGGCACTTCGACAATATCCTCGTCGAGCCCGCGCCAGTGCAGCGCCCTCACCCGCCGCTGTGGCTGGCGGCCGGCAGCCCGGACAGCGTGCGTCGCGCCGCCCGCGAGGGCTACCATCTGTTGCTCGACCAGCTTGCCCAGACCGACCAGATCGCCCGGCGCATCGCTCTCTTCCGCCAGGAATGCGAGCGTGTCGGCCGCGTCTATCATCCCGGCCTGGTGGCCACGGCGCGTGCCCTGCAGATGATCCACCACGAAAGCGAGCGCACCGCCGCCTACGAGACGCGCAAGCGTGTGATCCGCATTATCGGCGACCTTGCACGCGACAAGCTTCCGGAGCGGATCGAGGACGATACGGCGGCATTGCTCGGCCTGCCCGAAGAGATCGTCTCGCGTCTGCGGGAGCTGGAGGCAGTCGGCGCGACCAATATCCTGCTGGTCGATCCCAACGCCTCCTTGGCGAACCTCCGCGCCTTTGCCCGCGAAGTCATGCCTGCCCTACAGTCTGACCGAAGTATCGCCGTCCGATGACACAGGCTCGGTTTCCGAGCTAGGATCGCGTGTCAAAACAAGAAAATCGGGAGGAAGGTTCATGCTCATCAAGCGTCGCACCTTCGGCAAGCTGGCAGCCGCTGCAGGTGCCGGTACGAGCGCGTTCGGCTCGGCTCATGCCCAGGCCAAACCGTTCACCATCGGTTTCGGCATGGCGCTGACCGGAGGCCTCGCACCCAATGGCAAGGCGGCACTGCTGGCCCTGCAGATCTGGGAGCAGGACGTCAATGCACGCGGTGGCCTTCTCGGCCGGCCGGTGAAGCTCGTCTACTACGACGATCAGTCCAATCCTTCCAACGTGCCCGGCCTCTACACCAAGCTCATGGATGTCGACAAAGTCGATATCGTAACCAGCGGCTATGCCACGAACATGGTTGCACCGGCGATGCCGGTCGTCATGCAGCACGATCGTACGTTCTTCGCGTTGCTGGGCCTGGCGGTGAACACCGAGTTCAAATACCCGCGCTACTTCTCGATCACGCCGACCGGCGGCCCCAAGCCCAAGGAATCGTTTGCCGAGGGATTCTTCGCCGTTGCGATGGAACAGACACCCAAGCCGCAGACACTGGCCATCACCGGCGCCGACGCCGAGTTCCCTCGCAACGCACTGGACGGCGTCCGCAACCAAGCCAAGCAGTACGGCCTGAAGATCGTCTACGACAAGACCTACCCGCCGGCGACGGCCGACTACACGCCGATCATGCGGGCGGTCGCGGCGACCAATCCGGACATCTTCTTCGCCGCCTCCTACCCGCCCGACTCCGTCGGCATCATCCGCGCCACGCACGAGATCGGCTTCAAGCCCAAGATGTATGGCGGCGGCATGGTCGGCCTGCAGGCGACCGCCATCAAGACGCAGCTCGGTCCGCTCCTGAACGGCATCGTCGTCTACGACTTCTGGCTGCCCTGGGCAGGCTTCGCGACCGACGAGGGTCGTGAGTTCCTGAAGAAGTACCAGGCCAAGTCCGCCGAGGCCGGCGTCGACCTGCTGGGCTACTATCTGCCGCCGTTCGGCTATGCGCTGGGCCAGGTCGTCGAACAGGCCGTCAAGGGCGCCGGCAGTGCCGACGACGCGAAGCTGGCCGAGTTCGCCCGCAAGAATGTCTTCAAGACGGTGGTCGGCGACATCAAGTTCAATGCCGAAGGCGAGTGGGAACAAGCGCAGGTCGTCGCTGCCCAGTTCCAAGGCGTGAGCGGCAATGGCGTCGAGCAGTTCCGCGACCCGAAGACAGAGGTGATCCTGTGGCCGCCCAAGTACAAGACCGGCAACATCATCTATCCGTACGACCCGAAGAAGTGACGGCCTAGGCGCCCAGATAGAACTCGCGAATCAGCTCGTTGTTGCTGAGCGCGTCGGCGGAATCGCCGGTGAAGGCGATGCGGCCGTGGACGATGACATAGCCACGGTCGGCGATGCGGATGGCCTGGGTGAAGTTCTGCTCGGCCATCAGGACCGTCAGGTCGTACCCCTCCTTCAGCTCCTTGATCTTGTCGATGGTGCGCTTGACCAGCAGCGGCGCCAGTCCGACCGAGGGTTCGTCGATCAACAGGATGCGCGGCGCCGACATCAGAGCCCGTGCCAAGGCCAGCATCTGCTGCTCGCCGCCGCTCATGCTGCCGGCGAGCTGGCGGGCACGCTCCTTGAGGCGCGGGAAGGTCTCGAAGCAGAAGTCGAGGTTGCGCTGGATGGCCGAGCGCGCCTTGGGACGGAAAGCACCCAGCAACAGGTTCTCGGTCACGGTGAGCTTGGGGAACAGCCGCCGCCCCTCCGGCACGAAGGCGATGCCGAGGTCGACGATCTCCTCGGTCGAACGGCCAATCAGTTCGTGCTCGACATCGTCGATGGTGGCGCGGATGCTCCCCGCCATTGGCTGCACGATGCCCATGATGGATTTCATCAGGGTCGACTTGCCGTTGCCGTTGGTGCCGAGCAGCGCCACGGTTTCGCCGGGGCTGACCAGCAGCGAGACGTCTTCGAGCACGCGCACGGCGCCATAGCCGGCGTCGATGTTGGCAACGACGAGACTACTCGCCAAGGTAGGCCCTCACGACTTCGGGGTTGCGCACGACCTCCTGCGGCGGCCCGTCGGCGATCTTGCGGCCCGCCACCAGCACCGCGAGGCGCTGGGAGAATTCCATCACCGCCCGCATGATGTGCTCGATCATGATCACGGTGACGCCCTGCTCGTTCAGCCGGATCAGCAGCGCGATGATTTCGTCCACCTCGGCGTGGCTGAGGCCGGCCATCGCCTCGTCCGCGATCAGCAGCTTGGGATCGGTCGCCATGGCGCGGGCGAGTTCGAGCTTGCGCATCTCGATCTGAGTGAGATCGCGCGGCCGCAAATCCGCCTTGTCGGCCAGACCGACCTCGCCCAGCAGTTCCCGGCATCGTCTTTCGATCGAGCCGCCACCGAGACCGGCGCCCGGCCTGGCGTTCACCGTGTAGAGGATGGGAATACGCACGTTCTCGGCCAGCGACAGGCTGCCGAAAGGTCGCGGCAACTGGAAGCTGCGCGCCAGACCGCGCCGCGTGCGCTGGTGCGCCGACAGGCCGTCGAGCGCCTCCTCGCCGAACCGCACGCGGCCGATCTCGTTGCGCAAGGTGCCGCAGATGCAGTTGACGAGGGTCGACTTGCCCGACCCGTTGGGTCCGATCAGGCCCAGCCGCTCCCCCTGCCGGACGTCGAGGTCGATCGCCTCCAGCGCCACGAAGCCGCCGAAGCGTTTGCCCAGCCCCTCGACCCGCAGCAGCGCCGTCATCGCTTCTTCCTCTGGAACAGCCCGACGATGCCCTGCGGCGCCAGGATCACGAAGGCGACCATCAGCACGCCCGCCACCAGCACGTTGACGGCCGACGAGATCGTCACGCGCAGATATTCCTGCAATCCGCCGACCAGGATGGCGCCCACCACCGGCCCCAGCCAGCTCGAGGTTCCGCCGATCAGCGGCATGGCGATGGCGTTCACGGCGTAGTTCAGGTTGAAGCCCGAGGCGGGATCGAGATAGGTCACGTAGAACGGCAACGGCGCACCCGCCATGCCCATGAAACCGCCCGACAGGCCCGTCGCAATCAACTTAAGCCGCAGGGTCGGCACACCCGATGCCTCGGCAGCGCCTTCGTCGTCGCGGATGGCTGCAAAGCCATAGCCCAGCGCCGAGCGCTCGATGGCCCGCGCCGTCGAGAGCACGACGACACAGAGCCCCAGCATGATCAGGAACAGGTACTGCACGTATTCGCCGCCGATCAGCGGCGCGATGCGCGGGCGCAGTACGTAGGCTCCCCGCGCGCCGCCGACGAAATCCCAGTTGGTGATCAGGGTCTGGACCACGACGGCCAGCGCCAAAGTGGCGATGGAGAAGAATACACCGCGCAGGCGCAGAGTGAGATAGCCGGTGCCGATGCCGACCAGGCCCGCCATCGCGCCACCGATCAGGATCATCACCGGCAGCGGCATGGCCGGCACGAGCTTGTTCAACACCACCGTCGAATAGGCACCGATGGCAAAGAATGCCGTGACGCCGAAATTCACGTAGCCGGTATAGCCGCCCAGGATGTTCCAGGCCGTCCCCAGCACGATGTACTGCAGCACCACGTAGCCCATGAAGAAGGCATAGGAACTGCCGAACCAGCGGCCAGCCGCAAAGATCGCGGCGGCTATGACAATCAGCAAGAGGGTAAAAGGCAGCCCGCGCAGCCCTGTGGCAACCCCGCTCATGGCGGTCCTATCGGCCAAGGATACCACTGGGCCGCACCGCCAGAGTGATGAGCAGGATGCTGAACGCGACCGCGGGCGCCCAGGAAGGACCGAAGAAGGTCGCGGTCAGGCTTTCGGCGATTCCGAGCGTCATCGCCGCGATCACCATGCCCGGAAAGCTGCCCAGCCCGCCCAGTACGCAGATGGCGAAGACGCGGCCGATATATTCGCGGCCGATCGAGGGTTCCACCGGCTGGATGATGATCAGGAAAGCACCCGCCAACGAGGCCGTCGCGATCGAAAGACCGAAGGCAACACGCTTGATCTTGATTGGATTGGCCGCCATCAGGCGCAGCGCAAGCTGGTCCTGTGCTACCGCCTGGATGGCGCGGCCGATGAAGGTCCGCGACAGGAAGAGCTGCAGCACCGTCACCAGGGCCATCGATACCAGGAAGGGAACGAGAAGCCGTAACGGCAGATCGAACAGGCCGAGATTGATCGTGGCCCCGATGTAACTCGCCTGCACCGTCCGGTAGTCGACGCCAAAGACCAGCACCAGGGCGACTTCGGTGATGAACAGCAGGCCAAAGAAGAAGGACAGTCCGCGAATCGACTGATCGTCGCGCCGCTCGAACGCGACGTAGTAGACCTGATAGGCCAGCATGCCGAGGAAATAGAAGGCTGGCATGGCAATCAGCGCCGCCAGGATCGGATCGATCCCCAGCACCGTGTTTCCGAGGAAGGCGACGTAGGAGCCGAGCAGGATGAAGGCCGGATGGGCGATGTTGACGACATCCAGCAAGCCGAACGAGATCGCCACACCGATCGAAACTGCGGCATAGAACCCGCCGAGCAGCAGCCCAGAGATCAGCGCGTTGAACAGCAGATCGATCGAGGCGTCCATCGAGCCCGATCAATCCGCCATCGTCACGGCCAGGACTGGAGCCTGCTCCGACATCGGCATTCCCTCCCCAGGGACCCACGGCGTGGCGATTTTTCGCCTACCCCGCCTCAGTGTGCCGATACTCCACGCGATTGCCTAGCGTCTTTTCGGTTCCGTCCATCAGTTCACCATCGCCTGATAGACGAGGTCGCGCATCAGGTAGCGATAGCGCAGTCGGGCCTGCGGCGACTGCATCATGAACACGACGTACATGCGTTCCCGCGGGTCGTGCCAGAAATAGGTGCCGTAGGCGCCGCCCCAATAGTAGTCGTTGGGCGAACCCGGCAGAGGGTTGACGCCCTGCACGTTGCGCACGGCGAATCCCAGACCGAAACCCTGGCCCATGGCGGCGCTGGGCTCCAGCGCCTCGAAGCGGAACATGTCCGCGCCCATCTTGATGCTGGGCGGCAGCGCGTCGGCCGTCATCAGGTCGATGGTCTTGCGCGACACCAACCGCACGCCATCGAGCTGGCCGCCATTGGCGAACATCTGGAGGAAGCGCGCATAGTCGGCCGCCGTCGAGACCATGCCACCGCCGCCCGAGCGCCAGGTGAACTTCTCGGTGATATCGGGGATCGGCGGCACCTCGTTCTTCGGCCCTTCCTTCATCGGTTTGGCGCCCCGCGCCTTCTTGTCGGCCGAAGCCTCGAAGCCGGTGTCTCCCATCTTGAGCGGCTTTGTGATGCGTTCCTCGATGAACTTATCGAGCGGCATGCCCGACGCCACTTCGACGACTCGGCCCAGCACGTCCGTCGACATGGAGTACTCCCAGGTCGTACCCGGCTGATACATCAGTGCCAGCTTGGCCAGCTTGTCGGCCATCTCGGCATTGGTCTGCTTGCGGTCGTTCACCTTCATGTCGAGATAGGACTGCTTGATCGGATTGGCGCCGGCCGCGCCGTAGGTCAGACCCGAGGTGTGACGCATCAGATCGTGCACGGTCATCGGTCGGAACTGCGGTTCCAGCACCTGCTCGACCGTGCCGTCGGCGTTCTTCTTCTGGACAGCGACCTTGGTGTCGGCGAAGGCCGGAATGTACATCGACACCTTGTCGGCCAGGGTGAGCTTGCCCTCTTCCATCAGCATCATCGCCGCGAGCGTCACGATCGGCTTGGTCATCGAAGCGATGCGGAAGATCGTGTCGTTGGTCATCGCCACCTTGGCGTCCTTGTCGCGGAAGCCATAGGACTCGAACAGCACGATCTTGCCATTGCGCGCGATCAGCACGACGGCGCCCGGCAGCTCGTTGTTTTTCACCCCGTCATTCAGTCGATCGCTGAGCCGCTTCAGCCGCGTCGACAGAAAGCCCACCTCTTCCGGCGATTGAACCTTGGGGATCCCCTGCGCGCCGGCTGGCAATGCCACGCCAAAGACCAAAGGAATGGCAACGGCCGCAACAGCAGCCAGGCGAAACACCGTCATTCACTCTCCTCCCGAACATACTTCCATCAAAGCAAAACGCCCCCGCTTGCGCGAGGGCGTTTCTCCTGACCGTTTCGACGATCACGTCACCGCAATCGGACCGCCGTTCGACCCCGTCGCGCCCTTGATGGGGGCAGGCGAAAAGATATAGGCGAACTGGTACTTGCGATCGGCGATCAGCGCCGTGAAGTCCAGGTTTTCGTGGTTGAAGATGCCGTTCTTGCAGATCAGCTCGGCATGCACCGCGAAGGCCAGGTCCTTGTTCGGGTTAGGCACGACCTCGGTCGCCCATTGGTCCGCGCCGGTCAGGCTTACGCCCTTGTCGACGCACCATTTGGCCACTTCGAGGCCGATGCCGGGTTCGCCGCTGTTGAATTTGTCGTTGTTCTTGAGCCAGAGCTTGCCCCAGCCGGTATTGAAGAAGACGGCGTCGCCTTCCTTGATATCGGCTTCCTGCATGTTCTGTTTCTGCAGCGCGGCGCGCAGGTCGGCGACGGTGATCTCCTGACCGGCCTCCATCATGTTGCCCTTCACGGCTTCGACATCGAACAGATGGCCGCGGGTAAAGAACGGCTTCACGTGTTCGATGCCGAGCTTGGTGAGGCCATAGGCCGTCGCCATCTCCTGCTCGGTGATGCCGTTGTAGTAACGCATCTCGTTTTTGTCGCCGTCCTTGCCCATCTGGATGCCGATGTGCCCAAGACCGTCGAACTGCGTGCCGGTCTGGCCGATTTCGGTGGCGAGATATTCATCGTGATAGACGAGCTTGTTGGCGCCGAACGGACCGCCTGTGGGCGACCCGGGGATGCGCATCGTAAAGGCGCGCTCGCCGAACTTGGGCATGCCCGACTCGTACATGCGGCCGATACGGTAGACTTTGCCGTCCTTGATCAGCTTCACCGTGTCGAGGACCTTGGCCGGCGTCATATGGTTGGAGGCGCCGGCCTGGTCGTCCTTGCCCCATTTGGGATGCGGCCACCACGGTTTGTCCGAAAGCGCCGGCGCCTGCGCCACCTGCTGGGCATGTGCGGCACCCGCGACCAGCGCGCCGGCTGCGACCGCGCCACCAACCAGCCCGGCGGTGAGGAACGCCCGGCGGTCGTCGTCGACCTCCTGCGCCGACGATTTGAGTCCTTCCTTGTCCTTCAGATATCTAGAATCCATGGACGCCCCTCCTTTTATTGATTGATGCCCGAAGCGTCGTGCCGTCTCATTGGAGCGTCAAGAAGAACCGGCATTTGTTATCTTGTTACATATGCATTCCCGAATGTGTCACCCGGCGAGGCGGCCCCATGAGTCTGTTTGATCGCGACAAGTCGGCCGAGCGACTACCAGTGGCCTTGATTACCGGCTTCCTCGGTAGCGGCAAGACCACTCTGCTCAACCGCGTCCTGGGCGACAGCCGCATGGCCCGCAGTCTGGTTCTGGTGAACGAGTTCGGCGAGGTCGGTCTCGATCATCTGTTCATGGAGCAGGTTGCCGGCAACATGGTCCTCCTGCAATCGGGATGCGTGTGCTGCACCATTCAGGGCGATCTCGACCGCACCCTGCGAGACATCGCCAAACGCCGCGCCGCCGCTGAAACCCCTCCCTTCGATCGCGTGCTGCTGGAGACGACCGGCCTCGCCGATCCCGCGCCCATTCTGCAACTGTTACTCAATCACCCAATGATCAGTCACGACTACCGCCTCGACGGTGTGGTCACCACGGTCGATGCCGTGAACGGGGCGCGACAGCTCGATGAACATACGGAAGCGGTGAAGCAAGCCGCCGTCGCCGACCGCCTTCTGATCAGCAAGACCGACATCGCCGACATCGCCTCCAGCTCCCGGTTGCGGGCCCGCCTGGAGGAGCTCAATCCGGGCGCCGCGCTCTATGAGATCGTCCAGGGCGACATCGACCCTGCGCTGCTGTTCGACTCAGGTCCGTTCGATCCAGCCGGCAAGGGCGACAAGGTTCAGGCCTGGCTCAATGCCGAGGCTCACGATCATGCACATCGCCACGGCGACCACGAGCCCCATCACCATGATCGCTCGCGCCACAACGAGCATATCGGCTCGTTCTGCCTCACATTCGAGGAACCGCTCGACTGGGATTTCTTCAATCGCTGGCTGATGGCGGTGCGCGCCTCCTGGGGCGACCGGCTGCTCAGGGTCAAGGGCGTCCTAAACGTCGCCGGTGAGAGCCAGCCGCTGGTGATCCATGGGGTGCATCGGACCTTCCATCCGCCCACCCTGCTCGCGCGCTGGCCCGACACCGACCGCCGATCGCGCCTGGTATTCATCACCCGCGACCTCGATCGCGCCAGTGTCGAGGAAAGCTGGAAGCAAATGATGGAAGAGGTCTGACACTCCGTCTTCTGGCGACCGCCGCTCAGAAAGCACCGGCGGCCGCCTGATTGTCGACGCCTCAGGCCGCGTCCTGCTTGGGCAGTGCGTCCTCGTACGTCTTGAAGCCCGGCAGCTTCTCGACCCTCGCCATCCACGCCTTGATGTTGCTGTAGGGACCGAGGTCGATACCGCCTTCGCCGGCATAGGCGACGTCGCCATAGACCGCTACGTCGGCGATGGTCACCTCGTTGCCGACCAGGAACGACGAGCTGGCGAGCGCGCCGTCCAGCACCTTCAGCGCGTCGTTCGCGAGCCCCGTGTAGAGTTGGTAGACACTGTCGTCGGCCTTCATGAAACCGCGCTTGATGGCCCGAGCACGATAGACGTTCGGCGCCAGCCGGTCATATTCCCAAAACAGCCACTCGCGAACCCGCGCTTTCTCCTCGGCGGTCTTGCCGCCCATCTTGCCGAACTTGTCGGCGAGATAGAGCAGGATCGAGCCGGACTGGCAGAGCTTGAGGTCGCCGTCGACCAGCGCCGGCACCTGGCCAAAGCGATTGATGGCAAGATAATCCGGCTGCTTGTGCGCCCCGGCGCGCAGGTCGACATGCTTGTAGGCAAAGGGCTGGCCCATCAGCGACAGCGCCAGCCCTGCCTTGTAGGTCGGACCGCTCAACCAGATGCCGTAAAGAGTAATCTTGGACATTGCTTCTCCCTTGAAGGAGCCGAAGCATCGCACTTGAGCGCGGACTGGTTAAGCCTGTATGAGCGGGCATGACAATCTCGGCGCGCGATATCGACCACCTCTCCCTGACCCTTTCCGATCCCGAAGGGGCGGCCCTGAAGTTGACCCAGCTCGGCTTCAATCTCACTCCCGAGGGCGTGGAGCCGCGCTGCGTCTGCTTCCAGCCGGATCGCGACGACATTCCGAACTATATCGAGCTGCTGCAGGGCGATCCGGATGTCATCGCACTGGCAATGAATGTTGCCGAGCTCGAAGGCGAGGAGCGCACGCACGCGTGGGAAACCGAAGACGGCTTCGAGGTCGATGCCGGTGTCGTGGTTGGCGAAAGCGACGGACCGCTCCCCTGGTTTCCGGTCAAACACGAAACGCCGGATGCCTTCATGGAGCCGGAATGGATCGTCCACCCCAACGGGGCGCTGGGCATGATGGCAATTCACGCCGTCGCCGAGAATCCAAGGGAGACGGCGAAGGCGCTCAAGGCGGGCTACGGCGGAAATCTCGAGGAGATTTTCGACGGCTGCATGCTGCTGAAGACCGGCTCGGTGGAACTGCTGATCTGGTCGCCGCTCGCCTACCAGCTCGAATACAAGGCGCTGGAGGTCATGGCCCCCGGCGACCTGCCCGCGATCGTCGGCGCCGCCGTCGCCATCGAGCGCTCGCGCCCGCTGCAGGCCCTGCTGCGCGCCAACAACGTGCCCTTCGCCTTGACCGAAGGCGACCGCGTGCTGGTGGCGCCGGAGCAAACCGGCGGCCTGATGATCGAGTTCATGCCGCAGAACTGAGCGGCTAACCGAGGGCCGGCACCACCAAATCCGTCAGCAGCCGGTTGGCAATCATCCCCTGCTCCATGTGGGGCCGGCGGTAATTGCCGAAATGCATGACGACGACTAGACCGAGCGCGGGGACAAGCTCAAGGCGCTGACCGCCCCATCCGATGCCGCTGATCCGCGGCTCGGTTCTCCGCGGCGTGCCGACGGGAAGGTCGCCGACATACCAGTGCCAACCATAGCGCCGCGGGCCTTCGATGGAGACAGCCGCTGTCGTCGATCTCTGAAGCCAGTCGGCCGGTACGATCCGTCTGCCCTGCCAGACACCATTCGCCAGCACCATCCGGCCAACGCACATCAGGTCGCGAGGCCGCATGCGCAAGCCGGATGCCGCAGCTGGCTCGCCTTTGAGGCCGTTGGACCATTCGGTCGGTCCCAGCCCCATCGGGTCGAATAGCGCGCGGCGGGCATAATCCGGCAGCGTTTCACCCGTTCCCTTGACGATCAGGCGACCCAGCAGCGTCGTGGCGCCGCCGTTGTAGGTCCATTTCACACCGGGCTCGCCCACGATCGGCCGATCGAGCACGAAGCGATAGCGATCGGTCGACAGCTCCATGGCGATCTCGCTGTTGCGGGGATCGCCGTAGGGGATCGTCAGTTCGTCCCATTCGGTGCCCAACGTCATGCTGAGCACATGGGCCACCGTCAGACGGTCGCGCCCGCGCCCGCGCGCCAGATCGCCATACTCGGGAAACTGCTCATAGAGCTTGGCTTCCGGCGGCGGCACCTTTCCTTCGGCGAGCGCGATGCCATAGAGCATGCCGACGATACTCTTGCTCACCGAGCGCAGATCGTGCAGCACGTCCGGGCCGAACGTGACTTCGCCAAGGGTCTGCCCCCAGCACTCGTCTTCGCCGGTGCCATAGTGCTCGAACAGCATCTTGTCGCCCCGCGCGACCAGAAGCGCGTGTAGCCCGGACACACGACCGCTCCGCTGCAACTCGGCCAACTGTCCGGCGAAGTCGCCGTCGACCGAATCGGCCTGATCCGTTCCCGAAGTCATAGGTGCAGCTCCCGTGCTGAACGTCGAATGAGGGCGACCGGCCGGCAGTCTGTCATCACGGCTTCTCCTTGCTGGCGGCACGGCGCTGCGGCGAGACCCTTGTCCGCATCTCCGAATCAAGGACGAAACGTCGTCGCACAGCGGGCTTGAGCTTAAGAACGTGCCGCTCGACCTCGTCGATGTGTTCGACCATGAGCTTGCGCACGCGCCCGGCGTCGCCCTGTCGTGCTGCCGCCAGCAAGCGCCTGTGAGCCGCCACATTGGCAGCGCCGAATTTTGGCCCTGTCACGTGGTCCGGCTGCTCCAGCGCTACCGAATGGCTCAGCAGATGGTTGATCACCTGACACATGAAGCGAAGCAGGACGTTGGGATTGGCGTTGGCCAGGACGTCGTGGAAATGCAGATCTTCCTGCCGCTGGGCCAAGGCTTCCTGTGGATCGGTCGAATGCGGAGCACAGAAGGCGATGCTTCCCTCCAAAGCCGCAAAATGCTTCTCCGTCAGGTGCGGCACGGCACCGGCCGCCAGCTCCGGCTCAAGCAATCGGCGCACGGCATAGATTTGGGCAACGTCAAGTTTTCGAAAGAAAAGGTAATTCTGCAGAAGTTGCAAAGCCTTATCGAGCGGCACTTCGCCAATCTTGGCGCCGCCCAAAGGCCCGGTGCTTACGGTGACAAGACCTTGCACTTCCAACGACTTCAAGGCTTCGCGCGCCGTGCCTTTGCTGACGCCGAACAGCGCCTGCAACTCGTCTTCCTTGGGCAGCCTGTCGCCGGGCCCAAGGCGGCGCTCGACGATCCAGCGTTTGATTTCCTCCACCATGAGGTCGCCGCGTTTGGGCGTACGGAAAACAGATGTCCGAGGCATTCTCCTATTTATTATGATAGATTTAAAATAGTCCAGTGCCTCAAAAAGCCGGCGCCGGCGCCTGCGGTACATCTTTCCAGAAATCCGGGTCGTGGCCGAAGAAGAGTCTGGCCCCGCTCTTCTCCATGGCCTCCAGGCGGTCGAGCGAAGCCAGCATCTGTTCGCGGTCCCAGACGAAGCGCGGCAGCCGGCGTTCGCGCAGGGTGCGGCAGAAATAACAGGCGTCGCCGGTGATCACGACCTCGCCGGCCTCGGTCCGTACCTTCAGCGATTGATGGCCGGGCGTATGTCCGTAGGTCGGCAGGCAGACCACGCTGCCGTCGCCGAACAGGTCATGCTCGCCGTCCACCTGCATCACCTTGTGGCCATGATCGAAGTCGGCGCGAAGGAAGCCGACCTTGGCCGCGGTCTCGGGATCCTGCGCCGCCTGCCACTCGCGCTTCTGCACCACTATCGTGGCGTTGGGCACCAGTTCGTTGCCGCCGGCATGGTCGAAGTGAAGATGCGAGTTGACGATGAAGTCGATCTTGCCGGGATCGCGATCGATCGCCTCGAGGCGTGATTTCACGTCGTCCTGCGGGCCATACTGCTCGAAGCTGAAGATGCGTGCCACCCGCTCGCCGAGGCGCCCTGCCGCATCGTCGCGGCACTGCGGATGCATCCCCGTGTCGAACAGCGCGCGGCCCTTGGGGTGTTCGATCAGATAGGACGGGATCGGCAGGGCAACCTGGCCGTCCTCGCCCTCGATCATATCCTTGAGGCGACCGACCAGGCGGCCGCAGGTCATGGCGTAGAGCTTTGCCGTCATCATTCCCCCCCCTGTCGCCGCATTGGCGACGCCGGCGCGGGCCTCTCCGCCGGCGCGCAGGATGCAACCCTGCCATGGCGGTTGCGTTCTCGAAAGACGATCGAGACGTCGCGAACGCGGGGATCCAGCCGTGAAAGCCATCACTGTAGAGCCCGGTACGATCAATTCGCTCCGGCTCGACGAACATGCCGACCCGGTCGCCGATTCCATGCATCTTCTGGTGGAGACGATCGCGCTCGGCATTTGCGGGACCGATCGCGATATCGTCTCGGGTCATTATGGCTGGGCGCCGCCCGGCGCCTCGCGATTGGTGATCGGACATGAGTCGCTCGGCCGCGTTCTCGTCGCACCGCAAGGCAGCGGCTTCTCTGTCGGCGATCTCGTGGTCGGCATCGTCCGTCGGCCCGATCCCGTGCCTTGCCCTGCCTGCGGTGTCGGGGAATGGGACATGTGTCGGAACGGGCTCTACACCGAGCGCGGCATAAAGTCCGCCGACGGATACGGAGCGCAACGCTTCCTGCTGGAGCCTGCCTATGCCGTGAAGGTGGCGCCATCGCTCGGAGCGCTCGGCGTGCTCCTCGAGCCGGCGAGCGTGCTCGCCAAGGCCTGGGAGCATATCGAACGAATCGGCCGGCGCACGACGGGCTGGAAGCCGCGGACAGTGCTGATTACCGGCGCCGGCCCCGTCGGATTACTGGCCGCTCTCATGGCACACCAGCGCGGCCTGCAGGCGCATGTGCTCGATCGCGCCGACAGGCCTCTCAAGACCGACCTGATCCACGCGCTCGGCGGCGTCTATCATGCTGACAGACTCCCGCCGGACCTGCAGGTCGACATCGTCATCGAGTGCACGGCCTCCTCGCCGTTGATTCTGGAGGCGCTGCGCCGGCCAGGTGGCAACGGCATTGTCTGCCTCACCGGCGTATCGAGCAGCGGGGGCACCGTTCCCTTCGATGTCGGCGCCTTCAATCGCGCCACAGTCCTGCAGAACGACGTTGTATTCGGCTCGGTCAACGCCAACCGGCGACACTATGAGATAGGCGCTAAGGCGCTGGCTGGCGCCGATCCCGCCTGGCTGGCCCGCCTCATCACGCGGCGCGTGCCGCTCGCCCGCTGGCCCGAGGCGTTCGAGCGCCGCGACGGCGACATCAAGGTTATCTTGCAGTTCGCGTCCGATCCGGCATGAGCGCTTCTCTCGAAAGCTATGGGCTGATCGGCGATTGCCAGACCGCGGCCCTCGTCGGGATCGATGGTTCGGTCGACTGGCTGTGCTGGCCGCGCTTCGATTCGGAAGCTTGTTTTGCCGCGCTGCTCGGCACCCCGTCCAACGGACGGTGGCAGATCGGACCGCAGTGCGTGGAACAGTCCGTGTCGCGACGCTATCGTCCCGGTACCCTGATCCTGGAAACGCGCTTCGACACGCCGTCCGGCTCCGCCTTGCTCACGGATTTCATGCTGCCGCGCGGCAGTACGTCCGACCTCATCCGCATCGTGCAAGGCGAGTCCGGCGAGGTCCCCATGAGCATGGAGCTGGTACTGCGCTTCAACTACGGCGCCACGATCCCCTGGGTCAGCCGAATGAAGGATGGGGCGCTTCGGGCCATCGCCGGCCCCGACATGGTCGTCCTGCGCACCCCCGCTCCGATCCATGGTGAAGATTTCCGGACGATCGGCGCCTTCACGATTACAGAAGGGCAGACCATTCCATTCACGTTGAGCCATGGCCCCTCCCATTTCCCGGCACCGCCGCCGGTCGATGCGATGAAGGCACTGAGCGACTGCGAGAAGTTCTGGCGCGACTGGATCAAGCGCGCCAATACAGACGGTCCCCACGCCGACGCAATCCAGCGCTCGCTGATTACCTTGAAAGCACTGACCTATGCCCCGAGCGGCGGCATCGTCGCGGCACCGACGACTTCGCTACCCGAAGATGTCGGGGGCTCCCGCAACTGGGATTACCGATTCTGCTGGATTCGGGATTCCACCCTTACGCTCCTCGCCTTGATGAATGCCGGCCTCTACGACGAGGCATCGGCGTGGCGCGACTGGTTGCAGCGCGCCGTCGCCGGCAGTCCTGCGAACATGCAGATCATGTACGGCATCCTCGGCGAGCGGCGGCTCACCGAATGGCAAGTCGACTGGCTGCCGGGCTATCTCGACTCCAAGCCGGTGCGGGTCGGCAACGCGGCCCACCAGCAGTTCCAGCTCGATGTCTATGGCGAGCTGATGGATACCTTCGAGCAGGCGCGCGAGGGTGGACTGAGTGCGAAGGAAAGCGGATGGGACCTGCAACTGGCGCTGACGAACCACGTTGCGCGCTGTTGGACGGAACCGGATTACGGCATCTGGGAGACCCGCGGCCCGCGCCAGCATTTCACCTTCTCCAAGGTCATGGCCTGGGTGACCTTCGACCGGGCGATCAAGGCCGTCGAACACCATGGCCTGCCTGGTCCCGTCGACGAGTGGCGCGTCCTGCGCGCCCGCGTCCATGAGCAGGTCTGCGAGCAGGGCTTCGATCCGCAGCGGAACTGCTTTCGATCCGCCTATGGCAAGACGACCTTGGATGCCAGTCTGTTGCTTTTGGCGCAGGTCGGGTTCGTCGCACCGACCGATCCGCGATACGTCGGCACGGTCGAAGCGATCGAGCGAGACCTTGTGGTTGACGGATTCGTCCGTCGCTACGACACCGAAAGCACCAACGACGGACTGGAACCCGGCGAGGGCGTCTTCCTTGCCTGCAGCTTCTGGCTGGCCGACGCCTACATCGCCATCGGACGGCGCGCCGACGCGACGGCGCTGTTCGATCGCCTGCTGGCGCTACGCAATGACCTCGGTTTGCTTGCGGAGGAATACGATACCGAGCGCCGGCAGCAGATCGGCAACTATCCGCAGGCTTTTTCCCACGTCGCGCTGATCAACACCGCGTTCAACCTGACTCGCGCCACCCACCCGGCAGAGCAGCGCGCCCGGGGCGACGTCTCCGACGTCCAGGCCCCCCGCCCCCCGAGGCCGCCGAAGCGGCCCCCCGGATCGAACGGTCGTGCCCAGCGGGACGCGAAGGCCGTGATGGTCAGGCGTCGAGCGCCTTCCTCAGGAGTTCGTTGACGACCTTGGGGTTGGCCTTGCCGCCGGTTGCCTTCATCACCTGGCCGACGAACCAGCCGAACATGCTGGGCTTGGCCTTGTAGGCGGCGACGTTGTCGGGATTGGCTGCGATGACAGCCTTGATAGCCGCTTCGATGGGGCCGGTGTCGGTAACCTGCTTCAGTCCACGTTCCTCGACCAGCACGGCAGGGTCCTTGCCCGTCTCCTCCATGGCGACGAACAGATCCTTGGCGATACGGCCCGAGATCGTGCCGTCCGCCTGAAGATCGAGAAGCTTACCGAGATGGGCCGCGCTGATCGGCGACTCGCTGATCCCGACGCCGCGCCGATTCAGCATGGCGAAGAAGTCGCCGGTCACTAGCTTGACCGCTTCCTTGCCGTCGCGGCCCTTGGCCACGGTCTCGAAGAACTCCGCCGTCTCCTTCTCCGCCACCAGCACGCCGGCATCGTAGGGCGTGAGGCCGTACTCCTTGGTGAAGCGCGCCTTCTTGGCATCAGGCAGCTCGGGCAGGCTCGCCTTGATGGAATCGACGAACTCCTGTTTCAGATTGAGCGGCAGCAGGTCGGGATCGGGGAAGTAGCGATAATCGTGCGCATCCTCCTTCGAGCGCAACGAGCGCGTCTCGCCGCGGCCGGGATCGAACAGGCGCGTTTCCTGGACGATCTTGCCGCCGCCCTCGATCACCTCGATCTGGCGCCGCGCTTCGTACTCGATGGCCTGCTTCACGAAGCGGATCGAGTTCACGTTCTTGATCTCGCAGCGCGTGCCGAGTTCGCCGCCCGGCTTGCGCACCGAGACGTTTACGTCGCAGCGCATGGAGCCTTCGTCCATGTTGCCGTCGCAGGTGCCGAGATAGCGCACGATCGAGCGCAGCTTGGTGAGATAGGCGGCCGCCTCGTCGGAAGTGCGCATGTCGGGCTTGCTGACGATCTCCATCAGCGCCACGCCGGAACGGTTCAGATCGACATAGGTCTGGCTGGGATGCTGGTCGTGCAGGCTCTTGCCGGCATCCTGCTCGAGATGCAGGCGCTCGATGCCGACAGTGCGGGTCTTGCCGTCGGGGAGATCGATCTCGACCTCGCCCTCGCCGACGATTGGGTCCTTGTACTGTGAAATCTGATAGCCTGCCGGCAGATCCGCGTAGAAGTAGTTCTTGCGGTCGAATACCGAATGCAGGTTGATCTTGGCATTCAGCCCCAGGCCAGTGCGGACCGCCTGCTCCACGCAGCGCTCGTTGATCACGGGCAGCATGCCGGGCATGGCGGCGTCGACCAGCGACACCTGCGTATTGGGATCGGCGCCGAACGTGGTCGGGGCGCCGGAAAAGAGCTTGGCGTCGGAGATCACCTGGGCGTGGACTTCCAGCCCGAGGACGATTTCCCACTCGCCGGATTCAGTTTTGATCAGTGACATAGGGGCTAAATAGGCACTTGCGCCGAACCTGTCCATGCTTAGGCTCCGGCCCCAATAAAGACAGTAACAGGGAGGTCTAAAATGACCATCATCAACCGTCGTTCTCTCATGGTTGGTGCGGCCGCAGCAACGCTCGGCGCACCTGCCCTTGCCAGGGCCCAGACTGCTGGCACCGGCGATTGGCCCAAGGGTCAGATCAAGATCATCGTGCCCTTCCCGCCCGGTGGATCGACCGATCCGGTGGCGCGCATCATCCAGGCCAAGCTCATCGATAATACGGGCTGGAACATCATCATCGACAACAAGCCGGGCGGTACCGGCGCCGTGGGCTCGGCGATCGCCGCCAAATCGGCACCGGACGGCCAGACCTGGATGCTGACCTTCGACAGCCACATCCTCAATCCAGCCTTCGCGCCGGGCCTGCCGTACAAGGACTCGGAACTCACCAACGTCATGCTGATCGGCCGCACGCCGCAAGCGCTCGCGGCGCATCCCGACCGGCCCTACAAGACCTTTGCCGAGGTCGTCGCCGATGCCAAGGCCCGCCCGGGCAAGGTCAATGTCGGCGTACTGGGCGCCAGCCAGGCGTTGGTGCTGATGACCCTCATCAAGAAGGAAAACAACGTCGACCTCAACCTGATCCCTTACAAGGGCGGCGGTCCTCTCACCCAGGATCTGCTGGGCGGCGTCACCGATATCGGCATTTCGAGCCTGACCTCGTTCAGCCCGCACTTCCGCGCCAACAAGATCCGGCCCATCGGCGTTACCGGAGAGAAGCGAACGCCCGCCCTGCCCGATACGCCGACGCTGATCGAGCAGGGCATCAAGGGGTTCCCGTCCTACTCCTGGTGGGGAGTCTATGCGCCGACCGGCACGCCGCGGCCGGTGATCGACCGCATGAATGCCGAAATCAAGAAGGCCGTGTCGGCGCCCGATGTGACCCAGAAGTTCCTCGAGCAGTTCAACATGGAGATCCTGACCAGCTCGCCCGAAGAGTTCGCGGCCTACCAGAAGAGCGAACAGGATCGCTGGTTCAAGGTCATCAAGGACAACAACATCAAGGGCGACTGACCAAACGCAGAGGCCGGACATGCCGAGGGTGATCAGCATCCATGAATATGTGCTGAAACCCGGCGTGTCCGGCGAAGCGTTCGAGCAGGCCACACACGATGCCGAGCGTCGGGGCCTCTTCGACCTTCCGGGTCTGGTGGGTCACCATTTCCTGAGAGGACTGAAAGGCGCGCGACGCGGCGCTTACACCGCGCTGTGGATCTTCGAAAGCCGCGACGCATGGGAGCGGCTTTGGGGAACCGTCGACGCGCCTGTGCGGGCCTCCGACTATCCGGCGCCTTGGAAGATCTGGGAGAACGACGTGCTGGCGCCGCTGCTCGATCAGGATCCGGACGCGATCCGCTTCACAAGCTACGAGGAAGTCTGACTCCCAGGCCGAATGGCGGACTTCACGACCCGCCGTTCGCCCCGCCTCGAGAGGGCCGGCACGCCCGAACGGCGGCCGACCTTCCCTTGCGCGGGCTGAAGACCCTGTGTCGCCTTCGCCTAAGCGGCTTGCGGGCCGCGAACCAGCTTGCCCGGCAGGGCGCCCGTCGTCTCGCCGTCGCGATAGGTGACGGCACCCGAGACGATGGTGGCGCGGTAGCCGGTGGCGCGCTGCAGCAGGCGCTTGCCGCCGGCCGGCAGGTCCCACTTCATGATCGGCGCCTCGACCCGCAGCCGGTCGAAGTCGATGACGTTGAGATCGGCCTTCTTGCCGACCGCCACGACGCCGCGGTCGTCGAGGCCGACGGCCTTCGCATTGTCCTGGGTATGGCGCTTTACTAACCACGACAGGTCGAGCTTGCCGCTCTTGCGATCGCGGCCCCAGTGCTGGAGCAGGTAGGTCGGATAGGAGCCGTCGGAGATCAGGCCGACATGCGCCCCACCATCACCCAGCCCGATCAGCGTGTGCGGGCTCTGCATCATCTCGCTGCAGCAGTCGAGATTGTAGGCTGCATAGTTGGCGAAGGGCGCGAAGATGAAGTTCCTGCCCTCGCCTTCGATCAGGTAGTCGTAGATCAGCTCACGTGGATCGCGGCCTTCGCGCGCGGCGCGGGCGCCGAACGAGGTTTCCTTCGGCGGCTCGTAGTTCGGCGGATCGCCCAGCGGGAACATGCGGTCGAAATCGGTGAGGCGGGCGGCCATCTCCGAGCGCAGCGGCTCGTTGGCCTCCTTCAGGATCTGCGCCCGGAAGGTCGGATCGCGCATGATTGCCAGCCGTTCGGCGACGCTCTTGTGCTGGATCGCCTTGTAGGCCGCGCACATCGAGAACGGGATGCGGCTCGCCTGCAGGCCCTGCAGCACGCCGATCGGCCGCGGCGCCACCTGCGCCTTGGCGCTGTGGCCCTTGGCGACGAGCCCTTCGACCAGGCCAAGGAGGCGACGCCAGCCGTCGGGCCGCGAATGGCGCTGCGCCAGCGACACCGAGAATGGCCGCCCCGACGCGGAGAGCAGCCGGTCGAGCATCTCGAACTCACTCTCCGGGTTCGGCGTGTTGAAGTCGGAGATGAACTCGATGACGCCGCGACCTGCATCCTTCATGCCGAGCGCGATGCCCAGAAGCTCGGCCTCCGAAGCGCGCAACGACGGTGTCGGATCGCCCTTCACCGTGCGGTGGTTGAGGGTGCGCGAGGTCGAGAAGCCCAGCGCGCCGGCGCGCATGGCTTCCGCCGTCAGCGCCCGCATCTGCTCGACCTCGGCCGGCGTCGCCTCTTCGAGCTTGGCCGCCCGCTCGCCCATCACGAAGACGCGCAACGCGCCGTGCGGGAGCTGCGCACCGAGATCCATGTCGCGCGGACGCGCCTCGAGGGCATCGAGATACTGACCGAACGATTCCCAGGACCAGTTCAGGCCTTCGTCGAGGGCGGCGCCTGGAATGTCCTCGACACCCTCCATCAGCTCGATCAGACGCTGGCGATCCTGGACCTTCACCGGCGCGAAGCCGACGCCGCAATTGCCCATCACGGCCGTGGTGACGCCATGCCAGCTCGACGGCTGCAGATGGGAATCCCAGGTCGCCTGACCGTCATAGTGCGTGTGAATGTCGACGAAGCCCGGCGTCACCAGCAGGCCCCTGGCGTCGATCTCCTCGGCGCCCTGCCCGCTCACTTTTCCAACGGCGGCGATCTTGCCACCCTTCACCGCAATGTCCGCTTCCTTGATCGCAGCGCCGGTGCCGTCGGCCACGTTGCCGCCGCGTATCACAAGATCGAAATCCGCCATGTTCGTTCCTCCGGGGTTGCCGGAAGTTTACGCCTCTCCAGCGCCGGGATCAGCTTGCAGGTTTCGCATTACGAAGATGTGCGACCGCGCTCCGGTCTTGTGGGCTCGTCTATCGAACGCTTCCCTACTCCGCGGGCGAATGATGGACGCGAGCCGTGGACTCGCCATGCTGGACCAGCTTGCGCCCCGAGAGCTTGCGCAAGCCGACATAGAATACCGGCGTCAGGAACAGGCCGAACAGGGTCACACCGATCATGCCGGCGAACACGGTAATGCCGGTGGCGGAACGGACTTCGGCGCCAGCGCCTTGCGAGAGCACGAGCGGAACCGTGCCGGCAATGAAGGCGACCGAGGTCATCACGATCGGTCGCAGACGCAGACGGCACGCCTCCAACGCTGCCTCGACGATGCCCTTGCCCTGGAACTCCAGTTCGCGGGCGAACTCCACGATCAGGATCGCGTTCTTGCAGGCGAGCCCCATCAGCACGACCAGCCCCACCTGTACGAAGGTGTTGTTGTCGCCACCGAACAGCTTCACGCCGGCCAGCGCCGAAAGAATGCACATCGGCACGATCAGGATCACCGCGAGCGGCAGCACCCAACTCTCGTAGAGCGCCGCAAGCACGAGGAAGGCCAGCAGGATCGCGACCGGGAAAACGAACAGCGCGGCATTGCCCTGCGTGGCTTCCTGGAAGCTGAGGTCCGTCCATTCGATGGCGATACCGTTGGGCAGCACCGAGCGCGCCAGCTCCTCGATCAGGCGCATCGCCTGCGCCGAAGACAAGGCGCCGGGTTCGGCCTCGCCGATGAAGTCGGCCGCCGGATAGCCGTTATAGCGCAGCACCGGATCGGGCCCGTAACTCTCCTTGACCTTCACCATCGAGCCGATCGGCACCATCTCGCCACGCTCGTTGCGTGTCTTCAGGTTGACGATGTCCTCGACGGTCCGGCGGAAATTTCCATCGGCCTGGGCATAGACGCGCCAGGTACGCCCAAGCATGTTGAAGTCGTTGACATAAGCCGATCCGAGATAGACCTGCAGGGTGCTGAACAGCTCGGTCAGCGACACGCCCTGTGCCTTGGCCTTGACGCGGTCGACCTCGATGTCGAGCTGCGGCACGTTGGATTGATAGCCTGAGAACGGAAAACCCATGCCCGGCGTCGCCATGACCGCTCCCTGCAGAGCAGCGACCGCCTCCTGCAGCGCCCCGTAGCCCAAGCCGGCACGATCCTCGACGAACAGCGAGTAGCCGGCGCCCGAGCCCATGCCGTCGATCGGCGGCGGCATCATGACGAAGGCCATGCCTTCCTTGATCCCGGAGATCTTCGCCTGCATGTCGTCGGCGATCTCCTTGGCGCTGCGGGTCCGCTCGTTGAACGGCTTCAGGATCGGAAAGGCCACCGCGTAGTTCGGCGTACTGGTGAACTGGATCGCGTTGAGGCCGGTCATCGCGACCACATGCGCTACGCCGTCGGTGGCGAGCGCAATGTCCCTGAGCTTCTTCATCGCCACGTCGGTGCGTTCGAGAGAAGCGCCTTCGGGCAGCTTCACGACGGCGATCAGGTAGAGCTTGTCCTGGACCGGAATGAAGCCGCGCGGCACGGCATTGAACATCGCCCCCGTACCAACCAGCAACAGCGCGTAGATCGCAAACACGATGCCCCGGCGCTTCAGGATGCGCGAGATCGAGCTCTGGTAGCCTTCGGAACTGGCCTTGAAGAAGCGGTTGAACGGCCGGAACACCCAGCCGAACGCGGCTTCGATGATCCGCGACAGCAGGTCCTTCGGGGCGCCGTGCGAGCGCAGGAGCTTGGCCGCCAGCGCCGGCGACAGGGTGAGCGAGTTGATCGCCGAGATCACCGTCGAAATCGCAATCGTGACGGCGAACTGCTTGTAGAACTGCCCGGTCACACCGCTCAGGAAGGCCATGGGCACGAACACCGCGCACAGCACCAGCGCGATGGCCACGATCGGCCCGGAGACTTCCTTCATCGCCTGGTGCGCCGCATCGAGTGGCGAAAGCCCCTCCTCGATGTTGCGCTCGACATTCTCGACCACGACGATGGCGTCGTCGACGACGATGCCGATGGCCAGAACCAGGCCGAACAGGGACAGCGTATTGATCGAGAAGCCGAGCAGATAGAGCACGGCGAAGGTGCCGACGACCGAGACCGGAACCGCGATAAGCGGAATGATCGAGGCGCGCCATGTCTGCAGGAACAAAATAACCACGAGCACGACGAGCACGATGGCTTCCAGCAGCGTATTCACCACCGAACGGATGGAATCGCGCACGAAGATCGTGCTGTCATAGTCCGAGCGGTAGCTCACGCCGGGCGGGAAGCGCTTGGCCAGTTCGTCCATCTTGGCGATGACGCCGTCGCGCGCCGCCAGCGCATTGGCGCCGGGCGCCTGGAAGACGCCGATGATGCCCGACGGGTAATCGTCGAGCTGACCGCGCAGCGTGTAGTCATTGGCCCCCAGCTCTACCCTCGCCACGTCAGCCAGGCGCACGATCTCGCCATTTGCGCCGGTCTTGAGAACGATCTCTCCAAACTCCTCGGGCGTGCGCAATCGGCCCTGAGCATTGATCGAGATCAGGAAATCGCTGCCGCTGGCGATCGGTTCGGCGCCAAGCTGGCCGGCCGACACCTGCAGGTTCTGCTCCCTTACCGCGCTCAGGATGTCGCCGGCCGTCATGCCGCGCGAAGCGACCTTGTTGGGGTCGAGCCAGATGCGCATCGCATAGTCGCCGCCGCCGAACAGCTGCACCTGGCCGACGCCCGGCAGGCGCGCCAGCTCGTCCTTGATCTTGGTGTTGACGTAGTTGCGCAAGTAGAGCGGATCGTATCTGCCGTCCGAGATCAGCGTGATCATCGTCAGGAAGCTCGGCGACTGCTTTTGCGTCGTCACGCCGAGGCTGACCGTTTCGGCCGGCAGGCGCGACAGAGCCTGATTGACACGGTTTTGCACGTCGACCTGCGCCAGCCGGGGATCGGTGCCGGGGCGGAAGGTGATGGTCATCTGCAGCACGCCGTCCGAGCCCGCCACCGACTTCATGTACATCATGTTTTCGGCGCCGTTGATCTGCTCTTCGAGCGGCGCCGCCACGGTGTCGGCGATGACCTTCGGGTTCGCACCGGGATAGACGGCGCGCACGACCACCGTCGGCGGCACCACATCCGGGTATTCGCTGATCGGCAGCAGCGGGATCGCGATGAGGCCGGCGACGAAGATCACGATCGAGAGGACCGCCGCGAAGATCGGGCGGTCGATAAAGAATTTCGAGAAATCCATGGCAGGCGCTCAGTTGCCTCCGACCTTGGTGTCCACCGTCACCGGCTTGACCATCGGCACGTCGTTCGGCTTGACCGGCATGCCGGGCGCAAAGATCTTCTGCAGTCCGGCGACGATCACCTTGTCGCTGGGATCGAGACCGGACTGCACCACCCGCAAGCCGTCGATCGTGCCACCGAGCACGATGTTCTTGCGCATGGCTTTGCTTTCAGGACCGAGCACGTAGACGTACTTGCGGTCCTGATCGGTCATCACCGCTTTCTCGTCGACCAGCATGGCCTTGAACTCGCCGCTGCCCTCAAGCTGGACGCGGGCATACATGCCCGGCACGAAGGCACGATCCGCATTGGGCACCACGGCGCGCATGGTAATCGTGCCGGTCGTGGCATCGACCTGGTTGTTGATGAAGTTCACCTTGCCCTCATGCGGATGGCCCTGGTCGCCGGCCAGGCCCACACGCACCGGATTGGCAGAAGCCGCGCGCTCCCCCTTGCGCGCCATCTCGCCGTAGCGCTGGAAGGTCTGTTCGTCGGGTTGGAAATAGACATAGACCGGATCCTGCGACACGACGCTGGTCAGCACGGTCTGGTCGGCCTGGATCAGGTTGCCTTGCGTCAGCATCGTACGGCTGACCTTGCCGGCAATCGGGGAGCGCACCTCGGTGTAGTCGAGGTTGAGGCTGGCCGTTTCCAGTGCTGCTTCGGCGGCATTCACTTCCGCATTGGCCTGGGCCAGCGACGTGCTGGTCCTGTCGAATTCGTTGCGCGAGATCGCGCCGGTCTTGATCAGCTGCTGCGAGCGCTGATCCAGTATGTCCGCGAGTCGGGCCGTGGCCTTGGCGCGTTCGAGCTGCGCGGCGGCGTTGTCGCGAGCCGCCTTGTAGGGACGCGGATCGATGACGAACAGAAGGTCGCCCTCCTTGACCTCGTCGCCCTCCTTGAAGGCGACGCGGCTGAGGTATCCACTCACCCGCGCGCGAATCTCGACAGCCTCGATCGCCGCAATGCGCCCGGTGAATTGATCCCACTGGCGCACCGGCTTCGACACGACGCTCGCAACATCGACCTCGGGGGGCGGTGGTGCCTGACCGACGGCGGGGCCGGATGCGGCAACGAAGATGGTCGCCGCGACGGCGGCAAAGACTGAAAACCCGGGCCGCGCGACTGCGGGCGTAGGGCGGCGAAACGACATGGCCGTCCTCATCAAGAATGCTGGCTTGCCAATTTTGGAGATGGCCAGACTTTATTGTTAACCAATTGGTTTAGTCAACTTCAAACATCGAATTGGAAGGAATATCTGCCTCGAGACGAGGAGTCCGGACGGACTGTCAGCCAAGTGGGTATTTCAAATGTCAGCGTCAAGCTTCCAAGCAAGCATTGCGAGCGAAGAACATTTCGAAAGCCCCGCTTTTCAAAATGGCGATTCGCTTCATCCCGGCGAGCCGTGCCCGTGCAGTGTTGACTACGTCACCCCCGCGTAACTTGCGACGACGAGACTGTCAGCACTGCCAGCAGCACATGCGGCGTCGTTCGTTCGCGGGCGCGATGCCTCCGTCGGCTCGCGACATGCCGGCATCTTCGCCAAGTTTGCTTTAACCGGCGAGACCTTCGACGTTCTTCGCCGGCTCCCACAACTCGATCGGATTGCCTTCGGGATCGTGGATGCGGCAGAAGCGGCCAACTTCCGAATCCCACTCCGTTCGGGTTTCCACGGCGATACCGTCGGCCTTGAGTTTCGCCATCATCGCGTCGAGGTCGTCGACGCGGAAGTTGATCATCCACTGCTGCTCGGCACGCCCGAAATAATCGGTGTCGTGGGCAAAGGGGCCGAATATCGTGCTGCCGGCATCTTGCGCCCACACCGATTTCTGAAGGTCGTCGATGCCCAGGTGCTTCTCGTACCAGGCGGCAAGGGCCTGCGGATCACGCGCCCGGAAGAAGACGCCACCGATTCCCGTTACCTTTGCCATGGCTCAGCGCGACCTCGAAAAGGCGAGCCAGAGGCCGCCGCCAATCAGGAATCCGCCGCTGACGCGCTCGAGAAAGGCGACACGGCGTGCCGAGAAGACGCGGCGTGCACGGCCGGCCGCCAGCGCATAGACGCTGTCGCTGACCACCGCGACCGCCATGGCGGTCACCCCCATGATGAAGATCTGGAGACCGAAGTCGCGCGCCGGATCGACGAACTGTGGAAAGAATGCACCGAAGAACAATAGGGTCTTGGGATTGCTGAGGGCGACCAATGCGCCCTGCAACAGGAAGCCTCCGCGCGGTGGTGCCGCCTCGCCGCCTCCGAGTTCACCACCGGCGCCCCGGATCATCTTCCAGCCCAGCCAGACGAGGTAGGCCGCGCCGGCGAGGCGCAGCCAGTCGAACCAGTGACCCATCGCCTCGACCAGCGACGTGAGACCGACGCCCACGATCGCCAGCATCGCCGCCAGACCCAGCTGCGTGCCGGCCACACTCAGCAGGCCCGCCCGCGTGCCGTGCTTCAGGCTGTTGGCGATGGTGAGCGTCACCGTGGGTCCGGGCACCAGCACCAGGACCACGCAGGCGGCCAAGTAGGCAGCATAGAGCTCAGGCGACATCGCAGGACCTCAACGGCTCATTCGAGTGTGATATTGTTGTCTCGCACAACCTTACCCCATTTGCCAATTTCCGCCTTCACGAAGGTGGCGTAGGTGTCGCTCGCCTCCCCGCCCGGCTCTGCGCCCTGCTGAAACCAGATCTTCTTGATGTCGGGCGCCTCGAACAGCTTGGCCGTTTCGCCCTGGAGCTTCGCCACGATCTCGCGCGGCGTTCCCGCGGGCGCCCACAACCCGTACCACGACAGAGACTCGAAGTCGGGCACGCCGCCTTCGGCCGCCGTGGGAATATCGGGGAAGGCCGGCGAACGCGCGCGGGCGAACACCGCCAGCGCCCGCACCGTGCCGCTGCGGATATGCCCTGCCGCGCTGCCCAGCCCCTCGAACACCGCAGCGACTTCGCCATTGATCAGCGCCGCCGTTGCCGGTCCGGAGCCCTTGTAAGGCACATGCACCATCTGCGCGCCGGTCCTCGCATTGAAGATCTCGCCCGCGAGATGGCGCGTCGTGCCGAGCCCCGAAGAACCGTAATCGACCTTGCCGGGATTGGCCTTGCAGTAGGCAATGAACTCGGAGAGCGTCCTGGCCGGCACCTTGGGATTCACGAGCAGCACGTCGGGCACGTAGGCCAGCCAGGTGACGGGGATCAGGTCCTTGTCGAGATCGTAGGACAGCTTCTTGTAGGCGCTGACCGCCACCGTGTGGTGTACGGCGCCGACCAGGAATGTGTAGCCGTCTGGCTGCGCCCGCGCGACGATGGCCGCGCCGACCGTGCCGCCGGCCCCGGCTCGATTGTCGACGATCACCTGCTGGCCGAGCTGTTGCGACAGCTTCGCCGCAAACGGCCGCGCGAACGTATCGGTGCCGCCGCCCGGCGCGAACGGCACGACCAGCGTGATGGGTCTGGACGGCCATGCCTGCGCCCTGACCGTCGTCATCGGCAAGGCGGCCGACAAGCCGGCAGCCAACAGCGTGCGGCGCCTTACGCCCATGTTATCGGACATGTGCGCTATCCTCCCTTGTCGAGAGGATGGCGCACGGAGCGTGCTACTCCAGCGTTCTAATACCCGCTCGGCCGGTCGGCGAAAGCGGCCGCCTTCTCGAGAGCCGCCGCGGCGCGCAGCATCGTCACCTCGTCGAAGGAACGGCCGATCAGCTGCAGGCCGAGCGGCAGGCCATCCTTGTCGAGGCCGGCCGGGACCGAGATGCCGGGCAGACCTGCCATCGAGGCCGGGATGGTGAACACGTCGTTGAGATACATGGCCACCGGATCGTCCATCTTGTCGCCGGCCGCGAAGGCCGCCGTCGGCGCCGTCGGCGTCAGCAGCACGTCGCAGGTCTCGAAGGCCTCCTTGAAATCGCGAGCGATCAGGGTGCGGATCCGCTGTGCCTTCTTGTAGTAGGCGTCGTAGTAACCGGCCGACAGCACGTAGGTGCCGATCAGGATGCGCCGCCGCGTTTCCTTGCCGAATCCCGCGCCGCGCGTGTTCTCGTACATCTCGGGCAGATCCTTGCCCGGTACGCGCAGGCCGAAGCGCACGCCGTCGTAGCGTGCGAGGTTCGACGAGCACTCGGCGGGCGCCACGATGTAGTAAGCCGGCAACGCGTACTTGCTGTGCGGCAGCGAGACCTCGACCGGCTCGGCGCCGGCCGCCTTCAGCATCTCCACGCCCTTGGCCCAGAGCGCCACGATTTCCTCGGACGTGCCGTCGACCCGATATTCCTTCGGGATGCCGACTTTCAGGCCCTTGATGTTGGGATCGCGCACGGCGGCGGCGAAGTCGGGCACCGGCAACGGCGCCGAGGTCGAGTCCTTGGGATCGTGGCCCGCCATCGCCTGCAGCATCAGCGCCGCATCCTCGACGGTGCGCGTGAACGGACCGGGCTGGTCGAGCGAGCTTGCGAAAGCCACGACGCCCCAGCGCGAGCAGCGGCCATAAGTCGGCTTCAGGCCGACGATGCCGCAGAACGCCGCCGGCTGGCGGATCGAGCCGCCGGTGTCGGTGCCTGTGCTGCCTGGCACCATGTAGGCCGCCACGGCCGCCGCCGAGCCGCCGGAGGAGCCGCCGGGTACCAGCTTGCGGTTGTCGCCCTTGCGCTTCCACGGATTCTCGACGCCGCCGAAATGGCTGGTCATGTTCGAGGAGCCCATGGCGAACTCGTCGAGGTTGGTCTTGCCGACCATGACCGCACCCGACTTCCAGAGGTTGGACGTCACGGTGCTTTCATAGGTCGGCACGAAACCCTTGAGGATGTTCGACGCGGCAGTCGTCTGCACACCCTCGGTGCAGAAGAGATCCTTGATCGCCAATGGCACGCCTTCGAGCAGCCCCGCCTCGCCCTTCCAGCGGCGCTCGTCGGAGGCCTTGGCCATGGCGCGCGCCTGGTCGGGCGTCTCCGTGATGAAGGCGTTGAGCGCGCGATGCTCGTCGAGCTTCGCGAGATGGGCTTCGGCGACCTCGACGGCGCTGGTCTCCTTCTTGGCAAGCGCTGCCGTGAGCTGGGCGATGGTGAGATCTGTGACAGCGGCCATCGTCTACTCCACCACTTTCGGCACGGTGAAGAAGCCGCCAGCGTTCTTGTCCGACGGATCGATGTAGACCGCCCCGCCCGGCGCGTTGGCCAGGACCTTGGCCGCGATCCCGCCGTCGGTCACCTTGTCGGCACGCATCGGCAGGGTCACGTCCGAGACCGACGACAACGGCTCGACATTATTGGTGTCGACCTCGTTCAACTGCTCGATCCAGGCAAGAATGCCCGAGAGCTCGCCGGCGAGCGGCGCCAGCTCCTCGTCGGGAACCTTGAGACGGGCGAGCCGCGCAATGCGCGCCACCGTGTCCTTGTCGAGCGACATGACAGCACTCCGAAACCACGTTTTCGGCGCGGTTGGTAGCCGTTTTGGCTTGCCCCCGCAAGGAAAGGGGCAGCCGGGCCGCCCTGTCAGGAGGCGGCCTGGGCCGCGCTGGCATTCTCCGCGTCGCGTTGCTTCGCCACCGCCTCGATCTTGGCACGCGCTTCCGGCCGGCTGGCCAGGAGCTGGTTGAAGTCCTTGCGGGAGAGCGCGAGCAAGTGACAGTAGCCATTGGCTACGACGTCGGCAGTGCGCGGCTGCGAGCTCAGCAGGCCCATCTCGCCGAAGAAGTCGCCCTCCTTCAGGGTCACGGTCAGGTTCTTGATGTGCACGACGACCTCTCCCGCCGCCACGAAGTACATGGCATCGGGCGGCCCGCCGACTTTGACGATCTTCTCGCCGGGCAGCGCCACCAGCGCGCGCAGGCGCTTGCTCATGGCGACGATGGCTTCGCGGTCGAGCGAGGCGAACAGCGACACGCGTCCGATCATGTTCGCCAGTTCGAGCCCCAGATCGAGCGGCGGCCGTCGGCTGATGGCGCCGCGCCGGCTGGAAAGCTGCTCCCTGAGATCGTCGTAGACTTCGCGGCTGATGATGCCCTCGCGCAGGCGCCGGGCATATTCCGCGGATTCGAAGCGGATGGCGGCGCGTTCGAGCTGGCGCGCTTCGACGGCTTCGAAGTAGCCGGGGTACTGCAGCGAGAGGGCCCGCAAGGCGCTGTCCACCGCCTTCTGGCGATTGCCGATCACCTCGGCCAGAGCGACCTCCGCATCGACGCCGAGAAGGTCGGAGATCGAATTGACGTTGAAGGCTGCGAGTTCGTTCAACACGCTGCCCGACACCATCAGCACTTCAAAGCGGTCTGCCAGCCGGTCCGTCAGCATGCGCTCCAGGCCGAAGCGGCGGTGCAGCCACAGCGCCAGCCGGAACCCTCGGTCGGGCTGCGAGACTTCCTCGACCCATTCCTCGTAGCCCTCGACCCCCTTGTCGCGAACCGTATCGATCAGGCGGTCGGCACGGGCCGCCAGCATGGCGACCATGCGGCGCGACAGGATCTGCTGCTCGAACTGTTCGAGATAGAGCTCCTTCTCGTGCGTCGAGAGCGTCACCAGACCGATCTTGACCCGCTCGTCGAGGGGCAGCGCCAGATCGTCCGGCATGGCCTCGACTTCGGCTTCTCCGGCGGAGGCCGGATCGGCGACGATCAATTCGGACCGCGCATTGTGCTGGCGGATGATCTGGTGCAGATGCCGGGTGACATTGGCGCGCGACAGCGCCAGCACGCGATCGCGCATCGCCAGTTCGAGACGGCTGAGCTTGTCGAGCCCCAGCAGGTGCATCACCAGACCGAGCGTCGTGGCATTCACAAACAGGGTGAAGAGCACGAAGAGCACGGCCGAGAGGGCGATGAAGTCGCGGATATGCTCGGGCAACCGCTCGTCGCCTGCCGCCACCATGGCCAGGACGATCGTCACGGCGCCGCGCAGGCCGCCCCAGACGAGGATCGCCTTGTATTGCTTGTTGACCGGCTGGACGAGCTTCACCGCTTCGAGCATCGGCAGCATGCCGAACACCACGAGCGCCCGCGCTGTGAAGGCGCCGACAGCCACGGCCAACACGGCCCAGACGTAGAGCCAGGTGATCTTCAGCAGCACGTTGGCGGCAAGCATCGAGGCCAGGACGAAGATGAGGCAGTTCGCCCAGAATTCGAGCTGTGCCCAGATCTGGCGCAAGGATGCCCACTGCCGGGGATGAAGATGGGTGGGCCCGTAGGCCGCCACAGTGAGGGCCGCCATCACCACCGAGACGACACCGGAAACGTGCAGGTAGCGGTCGGCAATAACAAAGGAGAGATAGGTGAGGCTCACCGTCACCGAGGCGATGGCGGCATCCGACTCGCCCAGTCGCGGCAGGATGACCATCGCCGTACGGGCCATCGCGAAGCCGAATACCAGGCCGCCCACGAACTCGCGCAGAAAGACGCTGACGGCGCTCGTCGGGTCGCCCTCGGCGGCGGCGGCGGCCGGATCGGCGACTGACCGCGACGCCAGGATGCCGATGAACAGGCCGAAGGCTGCGATGGCGACGGCGTCGTTCAGGAGCGATTCGCCCTCGGCCAGGATCGAGAGCCGTTTCGGCGCGCCGACATCGCGGAAGATGCCGATGACGGCCGCAGGATCCGTGGTCGAAACCACCGCGCCCAGCAGCAGGCAGACGACGATGTCCATTCCTGTCGCGAAATGCACGACGCCCGCTACACAGGCGATGCAGACCAGCACCGCCACGATGGCCAGGAGAAGCACCGCATGGATCTCGTCCATCAATCGGCGCACGTCGATGGTCAGGCCGGCGGTGAAGAGCAGAGGCGGCAGAAACAGGGGCAGAAAGACGTCGGTGCCGACTTCGAGCTTGTCGAGCCCTACGAAGGCCGCGCCCAGCGCGCCCAGCTGGATGTCACTTGCGATGATCCAGGACCCGAGAAAACCCAGGCCCATGCCGGCGATGGCCAGCAGCACGGTGTGTGGCAACCTGAAACGTTCGGCCAGCGGCACCAGGATGCTGACCACCATCAACACCATCGCGATCGCCAGCAAGGCATAATGCGTGTCGGTCACTGCGCCAATCACCTGCTACAGGTTCCGCCCGTCGACCCGGGCCGGTGGACGCCTTATAACCTCTGCGATGGCCCGACTGGCAATCCTGATTCACGGCATGTGGGGAACTTCCGGCGTCTGGCGAAACTGGCAGACGTTTCTCGAAGCCCGCGGCTGGCAGACGCTTGCCCCGTCGCTGCGCCACCATGAAGCGCCGCCCGAACAACCTCCCGAAGCGCTGGGCGCGACCAGCCTGTGCGACTACGTGGCCGATCTCGAAGCTGTCATTCGGGGGCTGCCCGAGAAGCCGGTCGTCATCGGCCATTCGATGGGCGGCCTGGTGGCTCTTCTTCTCTGTGCCAAGGGTCTCGCCAAGGCCGGCGTGTTGTTGACCCCTGCTCCGCCTTCCGGCGTGTTTCCCATCAGGCTGTCGAACCTGATGGCCTTCGCCCGCATTCAGCTGCGATGGGCGTGGTGGCGCAGGCCGCATCGCGCGACGCTTGGCGAAGCACAGGCCTATACCTTCAACACCACCGACCCGGCCGAAGGCGCAGCGCTGCACGCAACGTTCGTCCACGAATCCGGGCGCGCCCTGTTCGAGATCGCCTTGCCCTGGCTCGACAGCGCCAAGGCGAGCCACGTCGATCCCAGGCGCGTGACCGTGCCTCTGCTGTTCGTCGGCGCCAAAGAGGACAAGCTTGTGCCGCCGGATGTCGTCCGCCGCACGGCAAAGCGCTATGCGCACGTGTCCGACTATGTCGAATACGACAAGCAGGGTCATTGGGTCCTCGGTCAACCCGGCTGGGAACGCGTCGCCGAACAGGCCGAAGCCTGGCTCGCCGCCAAAGCAGGTTAGCATCATGTCCATCGTCGAATTTCCCGAGCTTAAGGCTCTGCTGGTGCGCGACGGCCGCCTGATGGCGCTCGATGTCGGCAGCAAGACCATCGGCATCGCCACGTCGGATGCGCTGCGCATGCTGGCGACGCCGCTCACCACCCTGAAGCGCGGCAAGCTTGCCGTCGATCTTGCCGCGCTGGGCGACCTCACGGCCAAGCATCAGATCAAGGCGCTTGCGGTAGGCTTGCCGCTCAACATGGATGGCACCGAAGGTCCGCGCTGCCAGTCGGTGCGTCAGTTCGTTGCCAATATCGCCAATCACGGCCCGCCGGCGCTGGCCGCCTTGCCGGTCGTCCTGCAGGACGAACGCCTCAGCACCGCGGCCGTGACCCGCGGCATGATCGACGACTACGACATGACCCGCGCCAAACGCGCCGAGCGTGTCGACGCCGCCGCGGCCGCCTGGATCCTGGAGAGTGCGCTGGCGCGGTTGCGCTAAGGACAGAGCGGCGCCGTCGCCGGCCGCGGCGGGACGTCGGCATCGAGCGAGCGCAGGAAGGCCACGAGATCGGCGCTCTGCTCCGACGACAGAGCAAGCGGGCGCACGAGCGGGACGCCGTCGCTGTGCAGGCGATCGGGATTCACTTCCGAATAATGCCTAACCACGTCTTCGAGCGTCGCGATGCTGCCATTGTGCATGTAAGGCCCGCCTCGCCCGACCTGCCGCAGACCGGGCACGCGGAATTCGCCGAAGTTGCTGTGCAGACGCCGGACGTGCCGCGTACGGCGCGCTGCCTCGCCAGTCGTGTCGTCGTTGAACTTGCCGAGGAGGTTGAAGGGACTCGCCGCGAGCCGCTCCAGTCCCCCCAGCCGGCCGCTATCGACTTCGCCTGGCCGCACGAAGAAGGGAATGCCGACATCGCCGAACTCGCCGTTGGTGAAACGCGGCCCGAAATGACAAGCATTGCAGTTGGCAGCGCCGATGAACAGCCGCAGTCCGCGCTGCGCCGACAAGGGATACCGCGCCGCCCCGTCGCGATCGCCGGCCAGCAGCGCATCCCGGAAGGCATCGAACGGCGTGCGCGGACTGACCAAGGTCGCCTGGAAGGCCGCCAAGGCCTTGGCCGCATCGACCAGCAGGCGTTCGTCGTCGTTATCGGGGTTTCTGCCGAATGCCTTTTCGTAGCCGCAGGCGAAAACGCGGTCATTGCGCAGCAGGGCGCCGACGCGTTCTGTGCCGCCATTCATCTCGCGAGGGTCGAGCAGCGGCCGGATGCTCTGCGCCCAGAGCGAATCGCCGGCGCCGTCCCAGCCGAACCAATGGCTGTAGCCGACATTCCAGAGGGACTGCGTGCGGCGATCGAGTTCGACCGCGCCCTGTGCCTTGGCCTGGCCGTCGCTCCAGTCGCGACCGGCCTGATGGCAGGTGGCGCAACTCATCCTGCCATCGCCGGAGAGTCGAGGCTCGTTGAAGAGGTGCTCGCCCAGGAGGATTCCGGCAGACGTACCGGAAACGCGGTTCGACGGATCTCGAACGGGCGACGGCGGCCATGGACCGTGCCGTCCGATGCTCCTCACCTCTTCGTCCGTCCAGTCGAGTAGCGATTGCGCCGAGGCCCCCGCCGCGGTCGCCGCCAGCACCAGGGCCAGCAGCAACCTGATCACTTGACGATGATATCGTGCGACAGCCGCTCGCTTTCCTCGCCGGCACGCACGTCGAAAGAGATTTCCCATCGACCAGGCATGTGAAACACCAGACCTTCGGCGCGATAGCGGCCGTCCGGCCCCGCGACGATAGCCGCCTTGTAGTTCATGCTGTGCCTGTGCTCCGGCATCTGGGCCTCGACGGCGACCAACTCGGCCGGATTGCCGCCCTTGGTGCAGACATTCAGGACCAGGGCAAAGGGCTCGCCGACCTCGATGCGCACCGGATCGGGGCGGAAGGCGATCATGTAGTGATCGGAGAAGACCACCCAGCCGGTGCCGCGACCGAGATCGAGCGGGCAATCCGCCATCGCCGGCATCGCCAGCGTCAACGCCATGAGCGCAATGACCAGTCGTCTCATCGCTTTCCACCCGAGAGTTCACCGCCGAACAGGCGGTCGCCGTTCTCGAAGGCAATCTTGCGGGCAACGTCGGGCGGCAGGTCGGCCAGCCACTGGCGTGCCCAGCGTGCATGCTCGATCACGTAATGCCAGCGTTCCGGCGTGAACGTGTCGGTGCCCAGCACGAAGCGATCGGGAAATTCGAGGAGTGTCTCGCGCCAGCCTGGCGCCACCCTGCCGTTCGAGGCATGCGAGGTCAGGAAGGCGAGATCGCACCACAGCGTCGGATAGGTACGCAGCATCTCGCGCACCTTCTCCGGTCGCTCGAAGCCCGAATGTGCCCAGAGCACGCGCGCCTTGGGATCCTGCTGGAAGTGGCGCACGACGGCATCGGCATCCGAGTGAGAGTGCAGGTAGAGGCCGTATTGCTTGGCAAGCTCCACGATGCGGCGCATGTTCGGCAGATCGGCATCGGCGCCGTAGATGTGGAACTCGCCGATCGCTACGTATTTACGCTTCGACAGGAGATCCTCGACGAAGGGAATCACCGTCGGATCCTTGGCCCAGGTCGAAATCTCGCCGCGCGAGCGATAGGGCCGCAATTCGGGCACGATGATGCCGGGCGCCGCGTCCTGCAGCATCCTGGTGCCGTCGTTGTTCGAGCTCGATACCATGGCGCGCTTGACGCCCGCCTTCTTCAGGATGTCCACGACCTGCGCGGGCGGCACCACGGTCCAGGCATCGTGGCTGTAGTGCATGTGCGCATCGAAGATCGGCAGCTCGTCGGCCTTGGCGGGCGCGACTCCAAGGGCGGCAATCAGCGGCAGCAGGACCAGGAAGCGATGCATATGGTTTCTTTCAGCCCCGCGGCTTGCGTGCGCCCGGCTTGAGAGGGCAAGCATAGTTGAAGCTAATCGAGATGCGCTCGCCGGAGAAGCGCGCCGGCGGCACCTCGTGACGCAGCCAGCTCTCGAACAGCAGCAGATCGCCATCTTTCGCCGGCACGTTGACGAAGGCCTGCTGACTTTCGGGCGCGTCGGCCCGCCGCGGCGGTGCGGCCATGTGATGGACCAGACGCGGGTCCTCGAACTTCAGCGCCCCCGCTCCTTTCGGCACCGAGACGTAATAGGCGCCGCTGATGAAGGAGGCCGGGTGAATGTGCATGGAATGTACGGTGCCGGCAGGCATCAGGTTCGCCCAGCAGTCGGCCATCGCCAGGTCCCGGCCCGAAAGATCGTAGTGCAGATCGCGCGCGAAGGCTTTCACATGGCGGTCGATCCGCTTGCGCAACCTGTCGAACAGAGAAGTGACGAGGTGCAGCCGGTCGAGCGAGCCGTAGGAAGTGTAGCCGCCCAGATAATGTCGCGCCGACCAGCGCCGTCCTGCCTCGTCGGAGAGGCTGAGGGACTGGCATTCGTCGGCCAGGTCCTGATTGAAACGCCGCCAGCCGCCGTCGATCAACGAAGCGCGGTAAACCAGTGTCGGAAATAGGGCACGGATCGCCATAGCGTGATTATCGGTGAACCGGGCGTCTCGTGCTATGCTTTCGCATGCTTACGACCGAGCAGATCGAAGCCTATCGCCGCGACGGCTATCTGGTGATCCCCCGCCTGATCCAGGGCGAACAGCTCGCGCACCTGCGGGCGCTCACCGACCAGATCGTAGCCGAGGCCCGCGGCGTTGCCGCCAACGACGATCTCTACGACCTCGAACCCAGTCACAGCGCCACGCTGCCGCGGGTACGCCGGCTGAAGCCCGCCATCTTCAAGCGCTACGCCTTCTTCCATGCGCTGGCGCGCGATCCCGCGATCACGTCGATCCTGAGCCAGCTCCTCGGCCCGGCCATCCGCTTGCATGGCGGCAAGCTCAATATGAAGTCGGCAGGGTATGGCTCGCCGGTCGAATGGCATCAGGACTGGGCCTTCTATCCGCACACCAACGACGAAGTGCTGGCGACCGGGATCTATCTCGACGATTGTGGGGAGAGCAACGGCCCGCTGATGGTCTTGCCAGGCACTCACCACGGTCCCGTCCACGACCATCACACCGACGGCCGCTTCTGCGGCGCGATGAATCCCGCCGCCTGCGGTCTCGATTTCGGCAAGGCCGTGCCGCTGATGGGTCCGGCGGGGTCGATGACCATCCATCACGCTCGGCTGGTCCATGGCTCGGCCCTCAACCACTCCGACAGCCAGCGTCGTCTGCTGTTGCACGAGTATGCCGCGGCCGATGCCTGGCCGTTGATGGGCGTGGCCGATTTCGACGAATTCAACAGCCGCATGGTGCTGGGCGAGCCGACCATCGAGCCCCGCATGCGCCCCGCGCCGATACGCATGCCGCTGCCCCCGGCCGGCCACCAAGGATCGATCTACGAGAACCAGCGCGGATCGGGCCGCCGTTTCTTCGAGACCTATGAGGAGCGCGTTCGCATTGCCAACTAGGTTCTTGGGACTGTTCGTCGTTGCCGCTGCGACGCTGCTCTCGGTCGCAGGGCAAAGCGCGTGGGCTGCCGAAGACCTCAAGATCGGCGGAAATCGCGGCACCATGGAATTCGCCATCGGCGATTCGCGCATCTTCCGCACGACCGGCGGTTTCCAGACGTGGCAGGGCAATGTCCAGGTGAACGACGCGGACATGCCCAAGAGCGCCGTCGAGGTCACCGTCCAGACCGACAGCCTGAAGATGATGGACCGCCAGCAGGCCGACATGCTGAAGGACTCGGACTTCTTCGACGTCGATCGCTTCCCGCAGATGACGTTCCGCTCGGAGAAGGTCCAACGGACGGGCACGGAAACGCTCAAGATCGACGGCTTCCTCACCCTGCGCGGCGTCACCCGGCCGATGACCCTCGATGTCACCGTGTCGGACCGCAAGCCCAACGCCGCACCCGGCGCGCGCTATGCCCGCGTCCGCGCCAAGGGAACGATCAAGCGGTCGGATTTCGGCATGACCAAGTATGTCGATCTGGTGGGCGACAACGTCGAGATCTCGATCACCACCGATGCTTGGCGTTGAAGGCCGCCGCCAGGGGCATCATCCCGGCGCCAAGGCCCTTCACTGGATCACCGCCCTGGCCGTCCTGGGCCTGCTGGGCGTCGGCTTGTGGATGACGGGCCTGCCGCTGGGGCTGCTGAAGCTCGAAGTCTATGGCTGGCACAAATGGATCGGCCTTACGGTCCTGGTGCTCACCATGGTGCGGCTGTGGTGGCGCTGGCGCCACCCACCACCGCCCCTGCCCGGCGCCTTGCCGGCTTGGGAGCGCCGCGCTGCCCACGCCGCGCATTGGGCCCTCTTCTTCCTGCTGCTGGCCATGCCGATCAGCGGCTGGCTGATGAACTCCGCCGCCGGCGTCGGACTCTACTGGTTCGGTTACGTGCCGATCCCCGATCTGGTACCGCGCGATCCCGCCCTCTTTGAAACGTTGCGCACGGTTCACCGTGTGCTATCGCGTCTGCTGATGGCGGTCGTCGCCCTGCATGTCGGGGCGGTCGTCTATCACGACGTGTTGCGCCGCGACGGCATCTTCCGCCGCATATGGCTGTCCGGAGAAAGATGATGCGCGCCTGGCTGTTGCTTGCCGCCCTCTTGATGGCCCGTCCCGCCCTGGCCGGCCCGCAGGATGCGTGGACGGTCGATACGCGCGCGCCCTCGCTCACCTTCTCCGTCACCCAGGTTGGCTCGATCGTGAGCGGCCGGTTCCCGACCTGGACGGGCGAGATCGTGCTCGATCCCTCGGCCCTGGCGTCGGCACGCATCGACATCAAGATCGACACCCGCACCGTGACGGCCAACAACACCGACGTCGATTCGCTGCTCAAGGGTCCGAACTTCCTCGGCGTCCAGAAGTTCCCCGAGGCCCGCTTCGTGGCAACCTCCATCGTCTCGAAGGGCGGCGACCGTTACGAGGCGCAGGGCAAGCTCACGATCCGCGACGTCACGCGCGACGCCGTCCTGCCGTTCACTTTGACGATCGTCGACGACCCGTCGAAACCGGGTGCGCTGCGCGCCACCGCGAAGGGCCGCATCGTCCTCAAGCGGCTCGACTACGGCGTCGGTCAGAACGAATGGGCCAGCACCGGCCAGATCGCCAACGAAGTGACCGTCGACCTCAACATCGCGGCAAGCCGGCCGCGATGATCTCGCGGCGGCGTGCATTGGCGTCCGGCGGCGCGCTGCTTGTCGCCCCCGAGGCGGCAGCGCAAGCCACGACCTGGCCCGACTGGGTCGGCGTCTATGTCGGCGCCGTCCGCTTCTATCGGTCGATCCCGCTGGAAGACATCGTCCCGCCCCCGCGGAACCCGAGGGTCGACTTCGACAGCCCAACACCCTTCGGCCTCCAATTCTCTGTCGACAAGACGGCGGGCGGCAGCAGTGTCTGGCTGCGCATAGACGGCGGCCCGATGCAGACGGCCGAACAGGGCGAAACATTGCGCTTCGGCCTGCTGGTCGACGGCGTTGCCTTGCTGGCGTCGACCGATGCCCGGCCGGCGCCGCGATCCGCCAACCTGACGGTCAGGCCCAACCAGCTTTCCACCGAAGCGCTGTTCGCCCATGCCGACGGCAGCTTCTGGCGGCGCCACTTCACCGCCAACTTCACGTCGGCGGGTGCCGACGTGATCCTCTGGGTGTTCGATGCCGCCGGCACGCGGGCGCGGACCTGGCGCGGCTCGACCCGGCGACGCGGCTGACTAGGGCCGCGGCCCGACATAGTTCGACTGCGGACGGATGATGCGGCCGCCCTTCTCCTGCTCGAAGATATGGGCGCACCAGCCGGCGACGCGGCCGACGGCGAACAATGCGGTGAAGGCGCTGCGCGGCACTTCGAGCGCCTCCAGCAAGAGGGCCGTGTAGAACTCGACGTTGGTGTCGAGGCGCTGTCCGGGCTTGTGCTTGCGCAGCGCGGCGATGGCGCTCTTCTCGACTTCGACGGCGAAGGCGAGCCGGCCCGCCGTCTGCGGCAGGGTCGCGACGGTGTTCTTCAGCACATCGGCCCGCGGGTCGCGCACCTTGTAGATGCGATGGCCGAAGCCCATCAGGCGCGTGCCTTTGGCAAAGGCGTCGTCCAGCCAGGCCGCCGCGTTCTCCGGCTTGCCAATCTCGTCGAACATGTCGAGCACCGGCCCCGGTGCGCCGCCGTGAAGCGGCCCCTTCAGGGCGCAGAGCGCCGCCAGCACCGAGGAGATGAGGCCCGCCCGCGTCGAGGCGACGACGCGCGCCGTGAAGGTCGACGCATTGAAGCCGTGATCGGCGACGGTCGCGAGATAGGCGTCGAGGCCTTTCTCGAAAGCAGCGTCCGCGCGCTTGCCGCGGGTCATGCGTAGGAGGTCCTGCGCGGTGGTCAGCGTCGGATCCGGCGCCAGGGCCGACTTGCCCTCGGCGGCACGCAGCAGCGCGGCGAGGAACACCGGCAGCGCACCGCAGACCAGATAGTGATGCGGCATCGGCTCGGAATCGGCCAGCATGCCGAGCCCGACCCGCAATCCTTCGACCGGCGTCAGTCCCTTGGTGGCAGCGACCAGCTTGGGCACCTCGGCGAAGGCCCGCACGCGCGCCGCCGCCAGCCCCTGGCGCACGGCGGCCTCGTCGCCGCCGCCCTGTGCGAAATCCGTCCAGAGCAGGGCCGCGACGCCCTCGAAGCCTGTCTCGGCGGCCAGTTCCTCGATGGCATGCCCCCGGACGATCAGCCGGCCGGCCTCGCCATCCACCTCGCTCATCAGCGTGTCGGCCACGACCACCCCGTCGAGGCCGCTGTTCACCCGTGTCTGAAGCATGACAATCCCCTTAGCTGTTCATGCTGAACATTCGGCCGAACATATATGTTGTCAATATTGATTGAATTTATCAATAATTATGAATGGCAACCGAATGGCTGAGTTCCAAGGAAGCGGCGCAACGATTGGGCGTCTCGGCGGCGACGCTCTATGCCTATGTGAGCCGCGGGCTGCTGCGCTCCGAAGGCAACAGCGGCCAACGCGAGCGGCGTTACCGCGCCGACGACGTCGCGCAGCTCAAGCGTCGCCGCGAAGTCGGGCGCAAGGCGGAGTCGATTGCCGCCAACACCCTGGACTTCGGTACGCCGGTGCTGGAATCGGCGCTCACCCTCATCGAGAACGGACACCTCTTCTATCGCGGCCAGGACGCCACCCTGCTGGCGCGCACGGCGTCGCTGGAGCAGGTCGCGCAGATCCTGTGGGACTGCGACGAGCGTCCGTTCGGCGCCAAGAACCTGCCGCCCATGTCGGCGGCGCTGCGCGGCGCCTGGCAGGCCGCCGCGGCATTGCCGCCGGTCGATAGCTGCCTCGTCCTGTTGCCGGCCGCCGCCCGATGGGATCATCCAAGCTGGGTAGAGGATCGCGGCGCCATGTTGGAGACGGGCGCCCGCATCCTGCGCCTGCTCGCCGCCGCGGTGACGTCGCAGCCCCTCTCCGACCGGCCGGTGCACGAACAGCTTGCCGAGGCCTGGCAGGTTCCCGCCGAGTACGCGCCGCTGATCCGCGCCGCCCTCGTCCTGTCGGCCGACCACGAATTCAACGCCTCGGCCTTCGCCGCGCGCGTCGTCGCCTCGACCGGCGCCAATCTATACGGCTCGACGATGGCCGGGCTGGTGGCGATCAACGGCCCGCGCCATGGCGGCCTGACGCGCCGCGTGGCGGATCTGTTCAGCGACCTCAAGGAGGTGGGCGACATCGACGCCGAACTGGCGCGGCGCGTGCGCGAACGCATCTACATTCCTGGCTTCGGCCATCCGCTCTATCCCGACGGCGATATCCGTGCGACCACGCTCCTCGCCATGTTGCGCGAGAGAGTGCCCCACTCCCCGGAGCTTGCCTTTGCCGACAAGGTCGCGGCATCGGCCGAGCGTCTGATCGACCGCAAGCCCACGGTCGATTTCGCGACGGTGACGCTCGAACGCGCGCTCGGCCTGCCGAAGGATTCCGCACTGGCCCTGTTCCTTCTCGGCCGCACCGTCGGCTGGATTGGCCACGCTGTGGAACAGGCCACGCATGGTTCTGTCATTCGTCCGCGGGCGCGCTATACAGGCCCCCGTCCCACACCAGCGCCGAGCGCGAGATGAGCAACGCCCTGATCGTCATCGACATGCAGCAGGGATCGTTCACTGCAGCGACACCGCGACACGACGCGACCGCCCTCGTGCAGCGCATCAACACGCTCGCCGCCAGCGTGCGCGACAAGGGCGGTGTCGTCATCCATGTCCAGCACGACGGGCCGCCGGGCGACCCGCACCAGCCCGAACTGCCGGGATGGCGATTCCTGCCGGATATCGACGTGCGACGGGACGACACGATCGTACGCAAGACCGCCTGCGATGCCTTTCTGCAGACGCGCCTGGAAGCGGTTCTGCGTGCCAAGGGAATCGACCGGCTGATCATCACGGGCTGCGCGACGGACTATTGCGTCGACACGACCGTGCGCAGCGCTCTGGCGCGCGGCTATCGCACGACCGCGCCGTCCGACGGCCATACGACCAGCGACCGTCCGCATCTGCCGGCGGTGAAGATCATCGAGCATCACAACGCGATCTGGGCCGACTTTCTGGCGCCCAACGGCCCTGCCGAAGTGTGCCGCTGCACCGAGGTTCGGCTCGACTGACGGGTCGGGCTGCGACCAAACGGTTATCCACCACAACGTTGCCTTGCGAGCGCGGCATGCGCGTGCTTAACGTCGCGCTTTAGTGACAAAGAAACGCGCGGGCGTGCCGAGGTTGCCCCACCTTCTCGGCATCGAAGGTCTGTCGCCCGAAACGATTTCGGGCTTGTTCGACCTGTCGGAAAATTACATCGACCAGAACAGATCGATCGACAAGCGGCGCGACATGCTCGCCGGCCGCACCGTCATCAACCTGTTCTTCGAGAACTCGACGCGCACGCGCACGAGTTTCGAGGTCGCGGCCAAGCGCCTGGGCGCCGACGTCATCAACATGGACGTCGCCACCTCGTCGGTGCGCAAGGGCGAAACCCTGCTCGACACGGCGATGACCCTGAACGCCATGCGGCCCGACGCCATCGTCGTGCGCCACAACGAGTCGGGCGCGGTCAATCTCCTGTCGCAGAAGGTGAACTGCGCCGTCATCAACGCGGGCGACGGCCAGCACGAGCACCCGACGCAGGCGCTGCTCGACGGCCTGACCATCCGACGACGACGCGGCAGCCTGCAGGGGCTGGAAGTGGCGATCTGCGGCGACATCATGCACAGCCGCGTCGCGCGCTCGAACATCCACCTGTTCCAGATCATGGGCGCGCGGGTGCGGGTCGTCGGTCCGCCCACCCTGATGCCCACCGACGTCGACCGCCTCGGCGTTGAAGTCCACTACAACATGAAGACCGGCCTCAAGGACGTCGATATCGTGATGATGCTGCGCCTGCAGACCGAACGGATGCAGGGCTCGTTCGTGCCGTCGATCAGCGAGTATTTCCGCTTCTTCGGCCTCGACCACGAAAAACTGAAAGTCGCCAAGCCCGACGCGCTGATCATGCATCCCGGCCCGATGAACCGCGGCGTCGAGATCGACTCCGAGGTCGCCGACGACCTCGACCGCAGCGTCATCCACGAGCAGGTCGAGATGGGCGTTGCCGTCCGCATGGCCTGCCTCGAAGCGCTGATCGGCGGCAACCGCAATCAGATCGGGGCCGTGGCATGAGCGGCAACATCTACAAGTCGGCGCCACCGCATACGGGTTCGACCGCCTACATCAATGCGCGCATCGTCGATCCCGGCGCCGACAAGGAATATCAGGGCGCCGTGCTGATCAGCGACGGCAAGATCGCCGACTTCGGCCCCAACCTCTTCGCCTCCGGCGCGCCGTACGGCATCGAGTCGATCGACTGCCGCGGCCTCTATCTGGCACCGGGTATCGTCGACACGCGCGTGCATACCGGCGAGCCGGGCGAGGAGCACAAGGAGACGCTGGAAAGCGCCGGCGCGGCGGCAGCGGTGGGCGGCATCACCTCGCTGGTGCTCCTGCCGGACAACGAGCCGCCGTTCGACGACGCGTCCCTGATCGAGTTCGTGGCGCGCCGCGCCCGCCAGATCAAGCTGGTGAACATGTACGCCTACGGCGCGCTGACCGTGGGGCTGGAGGGCAAGGAACTGGCCGAGATAGGCCTGCTGGCCGAAGCCGGCGCCGTGGCCTTCACCGATGCCGACCATGCCGTGGGCAATGCCCAGGTGATGCGCCGCGCCCTCTACTACGCCAAGGCCTTCGATGCGCTGATCGTCCACCTGCCACAGGAACCCAGCCTATCCGGCGGCCACATGACCAGTGGCGAGATGGCGACGCGGCTCGGCCTCGCGGGCAATCCGCCGCTTGCCGAAGTGATGATGGTTGAGCGCGACATCCGCCTCGCCGAAATGACCGGCGGGCGGCTGCACCTCGCCAAGATATCGACGGCGGAAGCGGTGAGCGTGATCGCTGCCGCCAAGGCGCGCGGACTCAAGATCACCTGCGATACCGCCGCGCCCTACTTTGCGCTCAACGACCTGGCGGTCGGCGACTATCGCACCTTCGGCAAGCTGGTGCCGCCGCTGCGCGCCGAGAAGGACCGTCTGGCCGTCGTCGAAGGGCTGAAGGACGGTACGATCGACGCCATCGTCTCCGATCACCGGCCGCAGGATCAGGACAGCAAGCGCGTGCCCTTCGCCCAGGCCGAACCGGGCGGCATCGGCCTCGAAACCTTGCTGCCGATCTCGCTCGAACTGGTGCACAACGGCCAGCTCACCTTGCCGCGCCTGTTCCAGCGCCTGTCGAGCACGCCGGCATCTCTGTTCGGCCTGCCCGGCGGCAAGCTCGCCAAGGGCGCGCCGGCCGATCTCGTGGTGTTCGACGCCGACTATGCCTGGAAGGTCGACCGCGACGAGTTGTGGAGCAAGACCAAGAACACGCCGTTCGACGAACGGCCCGTGCAAGGTCGCGTGATGGCCACCATTGTCGGTGGCCGCACGATCTATCGTGACGACAGTTTTGCAACCGCGGCAGCGGCGGCCTGATAGTCCGAGCTGCCGTCGATCTACTGTCATGGGCCGCGCAATTGCTGCCTCCAAACGGCCATATCGTCTGATATGGTCGCGCGTCTTTCCGGAACGGGGATTTGTATGATGCTCCGGCAGTCTCTTCTTCTTGGCGTCGCGACGGTCGCGCTCGCCGGCACCGCCAGTGCGCAGCAGCGCGGCCAGTCGCGTGACGATCTGCTCGATGCGTTGACCCGGCACATCCAGATCTGCAGCGAGATCACCGAGACACAGGCACGGCTTTCCTGCTTCGACCGGCTGCAGACGCAGATCGGCGGCGTGCAGGCGCCCGCCCCGACACCGACGCCAATACAGGCGAACCCCGCGCCGACGCCCACGCCGATCGCGCCCGCCAGCCCGTCCACTGCCGGCACCATGGGCGGCTCGGCCATCGGCGCGGCTCCGCTCGCACCGCAGCCTCTGGCCGTTCCGGGCGGTGGCACCGCGACGCTCGGAAGCGCCGGTCCGGCAACCGACCAATCGTCCGGCACACGGGCTTACGATCCCGACGCCGCCTTCGATCCGCGCTCGTCGAGCTACCGTCCTCCGGAAAACATCGGCCCGAAGCCGCAGCCGCAGGTACGCCGCACCGGGCCGCGCCCCATCCCCTATGCGTCGACGCCGCAGCCGCTCGTGACGCTCGGCGCCAACAATCTGACCTACGGTCCGACGCGCTACTGGCAGGTCACCGTCACCCTGACCTCGAACACGCAGCGGCCGGTCGAAACCCAGGCCGTCTGTACCTTCATGAATGGCGGCAGGTCGCTCGAGGATGCCTATTTCGGGCCGATCACGATCCAGCCCGGCGAGCAGATCACCACCGAGCTGGTCGGGCCGCCGACCACCGCCTATGTCGATTCCACCAACTGCCGGATCATGCGCCCCTAGGCCACGGCAATGATCTCGACGCTGATCCTGCTGCTGGGTCCCTTTCTGCTGGGCTACCTGATGGGCTCGATTCCCTTCGGCCTGCTGCTGACGCGCGCCGCGGGGCTGGGCGACATCCGCAAGGTGGGTTCGGGCAATATCGGTGCCACCAACGTGCTGCGCACCGGCCGCAAGGGACTGGCCGCCGCGACCCTCCTGCTCGATGCCCTGAAGGGCGTGGTGGCGGTCCTGATCGCCGATCAGGTCGGCCAGATTCCCGCCGTCGGTGCGGCGGCCGGCGCCGTGATCGGGCACATGTTCCCCGTGTGGCTGGGCTTCAAGGGCGGCAAGGGCGTGGCGACGACGCTCGGCGTGATGTGGGGCCTTTCCTGGCCGGTGGGCGCGATCGCCTGCGGGGCCTGGCTGCTGGCCGCCGCGGCCTTCCGCTGGTCGTCGCTGGCGGCACTGATCGCTGTCGTGGTTGCGGCCATCGCCGCCTGGTTCCTCACCGATCACCGGGCCGCCCTGCTGCTCACCCTGTTGGTGCCGCTAGTCTGGGTGCGCCACCACGAGAACATCGCCCGCCTGCTCAAGGGCACCGAACCCAGGATCGGCCAGCGCACGAAGAGCTGATCGGCACGGACGCCCGCTCGAACGCCGGTATCGCCATTGATCGCCTCACGGCCCGTGCTAGGGTCGCTGCACAACAACTGCAGGAGGCAATGACGATGTTCGTTGCACGTGTGGCGGCGCTCGCGGTGGCGAGCCTGTGCCTGACATCGGTGGCGTTGTCGGTCGCCGACGCCAAGACCTTGCGCTGGGCAAGCCAGGGCGATGCGCTGACGATGGATCCGCATTCGCAGAACGAAGGCCCGACCACGGCCATGAACCAGCATGTCTACGAGGGCCTGATCAGCCGCGATCCCAAGCTCGCCAAGGTGCCGGGCCTGGCGCTCTCGTGGAAGCCTATCGCCCCCGACACCTGGGAGTTCAAGCTTCACCCCGACGTCAAGTTCAGCGACGGCACGCCCTTCACCGCCGACGACGTGGTGTTCAGCTACAACCGCGCGCTGGCGCCGACATCGGACTTCCGCTCCTACATCTCCTCGATCAAGGACGTGAAGGCGATCGATCCGCTCACGGTGCACATCGTCACCAACGGGCCGAACCCGATCCTGCCCGACTACACGACCTCGATCCTGATCATGTCCAAGGCCTGGTCGGAGAAGCACAACGTTACCAAGCCGCAGAGCTTCAAGGATAAAGAAGAGACCTATGCGGTGCGCAACGCCATGGGCACCGGCCCCTACACGCTGAAGCAGCGCGATCCCGACGTGCGCACCGTGATGGCGAAGAACCCGACTTACTGGGGCGCCAAGGCCTTCCCCGACTATCCCGACGAACTGGTCTACACGCCGATCAAGGAGCCCGCGACGCGCGTGGCGGCGCTGATCTCGGGCCAGGTCGACTTCGTGCTCGATGCGCCCCTGCAGGACATCGCGCGCATCAAGCAGACGCCGGGCCTCAAGACGGAGGAGACCGCGCAGGTGCGGTCGATCTTCCTCGGCCTCGACATGGGGTCGGCCGAACTCAAATACTCCGACGTCAAGGGCAAGAACCCATTCGCCGACAAGCGCGTGCGCCAGGCCATGTACCAGGCGATCGACGTCAACGCGATCAAGGCCAAGGTGATGCGGAACTTCTCCGCGCCCGCGGGCCTCGTCACTTCGCCCGGCGTGCACGGCCACACGCCGCAGCTCGACCAGCGCCTGAAGTACGACGTGGCCTCGGCCAAGAAGCTGATGGCCGAGGCCGGTTATCCCAACGGCTTCAGCGTCTCGCTGGACTGCCCGAACGACCGCTACAACAACGACGAGCAGATCTGCCAGGCCGTCACCGGCATGCTGGCGCAGATCGGCATCAAGGTCGATCTGCAGGCCCGCTCCAAGACCTTGCACTTCCCCAAACTGCAGAAGAAGGATTCGAGCTTCTTCCTGCTGGGCTGGGGCGTGCCGACGCTCGACTCGCACTATGTCTTCACCTTCCTGTACCAGACCAGCGACGCGGCCAAGAAGGTGGGCAGCTGGAACTTCACCGGCTATTCCAGCGCCAAGCTGGACGAGCTGGCCGACGGCATGCTGAAGGAGGTCGACCAGGCCAAGCGCGACAAGATGATCGCCGACGCCTGGGCGCTCGTCGTCGCCGACATGCCGTACCTGCCGCTGCATCACCAGCTTATCGTCTGGTCGATGAGCGACAAGGTGACGATGCCGATCTTCGCCAACGACTCGCCCAACTTCAAATACGGCAAGATGAAGTGAGGCCGCGCATGCCGCTCTCATCTTCCCCGGACGACCGGGGAGGATGAGAGATGATGGCTTTCATCGTCTCCCGCCTTCTGCAGTCGCTGGGCGTGATGCTGGCGGTGTCGTTCCTGTGCTTCGTCCTGTTCAATTTCGTGGGCGACCCGGTGAACAACATGGTCGGCCAGGAGGCATCGCCCGCCGAACGCGCCGAGATGCGCCGCGAGCTGGGACTGGAGGATTCCGTCGGCGTCCAGTTCCTGCGCTTCCTGGGCAACGCCGCGACCGGCAACTTCGGCAAGAGCTATCGGCTGGCCCGGCCGGTCTCCGACCTCATCGTCGAGCGCATGCCGGCGACGCTGGAGCTTGTCGTGGTGGCGGCCATCCTCGCTCTGGCGATGGGTATTCCGCTCGGCGTGCTGACGGCGCTGCGCCGCAATACGCTCGACAGCGGCGCGGTGATGACCTTTTCGCTCGCGGGCGTCGCCATGCCGACTTTCGTGATCGGCATCCTGCTGATCTACGTCTTCTCCGTGGAGTGTAAATCCTGGGCGCCGGGACTCGGCCTGCCGGCCGACTGGTGCTTCCCCTCCTTCGGCCGCGGCGAGACGGTGAGCCTCGGCGGGTGGCAGACCGGCCTGCTGACCGACTCCGGCCTGAAGGCGATCGTGCTGCCGGCTTTCACCCTCTCGCTCTTCCAGATGACGCTGGTGTTGCGGCTGGTGCGCTCGCAGATGCTCGAAGTGCTGCGCACCGACTACATCAAATTCGCCCGCGCCCGCGGCCTCACCGACCGCGCCGTGCATTTCCGCCATGCGTTGAAGAACACCCTGCTGCCGGTCATTACCGTGATAGGCATCCAAGTCGGTGGCCTGATCGCTTTCTCGATCATCACCGAGACGGTGTTCCAGTGGCCCGGCATGGGCCATCTCTTCATCCAGTCGGTGCAGTTCGCCGACATCCCTGTCATGGCCGCCTATCTCGTCATGGTCTCCCTGATCTTCGTCACCATCAATTTCTTCGTCGATCTGCTCTACGCCGCGATCGATCCGCGGCTGCGTCTGGACCGTGCCCGGCTGGGAACGGCCGGCGGATGAGCCCTGGTTCTTCGCGCGACCTGCCGCCCGTACCTCCAGCCGTCCTTCCCTGGGCGCTGATCGGCGCCGCCTGCCTCGGTTCCTTCGCCGCGACCTCCAGCGGCACGACGCGCGCGCCATTCCTGCTCGACATGGCGCACGATCTCGACGTGGCCATGCCGCTGGTCGCCAACCTCGTGTCGCTGACGGCCACGGCCTGGGGCATCACCTCCGCCCTGGGCGGCTGGCTGTCGGACGTGATCGGCCGGCGGCCGCTCCTGATCGCCGCCCCCTTCGCCCTGGCGCTGGCGATGGTTGCCCAGGCCTGGGCCGGCTCGTTCTTCTGGGTCGCGCTCTGGGCCGCCGTGGGCGGCGGCTGCGCCGGCGCCTTCTCCGGCGTGATCTTCGCCGAAGTCTCGGGCCGCGTGCCCGACAGCCAGCGCGGCCGGGCGCTGGGCTGGGTGATGAGCGGCCAGTCGCTCACCCTGGTGGTCGGCGTGCCGATGGCCGCCGCGGTCGGCTCGGTCATCGGCTGGCGCGGCTGGCTGGTCTGCGTCGGCGGCCTGGCGCTCGCCGCCTGCCTCAGCCTCTATTTCACCGTCGGACGCGGCAGCGCCGGCCATACGCGCGGCGACGCGGCGCGGCCGTCGCTCAAGTCCGCGCTCTCGCCACGCGTGCTGGGGCTGCTGGGTACCGGCGTCGCCGAGCGCATCTGCTACGGCCTCGCCGCCGTCTACTTCGCCACCTTCATGCAGGTGACCTATCACATGTCCCTGCTCGAACTCGCCATCCCGCTGGCGGTGTTCGCGCTGGGCAACGTCGCGGGCACGGTACTGGGCGGCCAGCTCGCCGACCGGCTGCGCGACCGGCTGCTCACCTTCGCCGTTGCCATGGCGCTGTCGGGAGTCGCGGCCCTGGCGCTTTTCATGTGGCACCCCGGCCCGGTCGTCTCGATCGCTGTCGGCTTCGTCTATGTGCTGCTGAATGCGCTCGGCCGGCCCTCCTTCATGGCCGCGCTGGCCGCCGTGCCGGAGGAGGTGCGCGGCACCGTGCTCGGCCTCAACGGCACCTCGGCCAGCGTCGGCTGGATCGGCGCCGCCGCGCTCGGCGCCCTGATGATCGGTTCGGTCGGTTTCGAGGGCTTCGGCCCGCTGGCCGCGCTATTGTCGCTGCTCAGCGCGGGCGGTGCGCTGCTCAGCCGGCGGAGTGCGGCGACATGAGCGAAACGGGCGCGCTGGCGAAATTGCGCGACAGCGACATGTGGTGGAGCTTCCGCCACTCGCCGCTGGTCGTGGCCGCCTCGGTCGTAACCCTGATCTATTTCGCGGGGGCCGTGCTGGCGCCGTGGATCGCGCCTTACGATCCGTTCGACGTGAAGGCGCTCAACCTGATGGACGCCTTCACGCCGCCGGCCTGGGCCGAGGGCGGCAGCGCCAAGCATCTGCTGGGCACCGACAATCAGGGCCGCGACGTACTGTCGGCCATTCTCTACGGCTCGCGCGTGTCGCTGATGATCGGGCTGGCCGCCATCCTGCTCTCGGTCACGACCGGCGTGCTGCTCGGCCTGCTGGCGGGCTTCCGCGGCGCCTGGGTCGAGTCGGTCATCATGCGGCTGGCCGACATCCAGCTCACGGTGCCCGCCATCCTGATCGCGCTCACCCTCGATGGCGTCACGCGCGTGGTGCTGCCCAAGAACGTCCACGACAGCGTGGCGATCTGGGTATTGGTCTTCTCCATCGGCTTTGCCTACTGGCCGCAGTTCGCGCGCGTCACCCGCGCCACGACGCTGGCCGAGAAGAACAAGGACTATGTCAACGCCGCCCGCATCATCGGCGTGCCCGGTGCGCGCATTGCGCTCCAGCATGTGCTGCCCAACGCCTGGGGGCCGGTGCTGGTGATCGCCACCATCGAACTGGCGCTGGCCATCATCGCCGAGGCCTCGCTCTCCTATCTCGGCGTCGGCATGCCGGCCACGCAACCGTCGCTGGGCACCTTGATCCGCATCGGCAACGCCTTCTTGTTTTCCGGCGAATGGTGGATCGTGATCTTCCCGGTCATGGCGCTGGTGATCCTGTCGCTGTCGGTCAACCTGCTGGGCGACTGGCTGCGCGATGCCCTCAATCCACGGCTGTGCTGATTTCTACTTATAGTTGTTTTACAAATCTAGATTGCTCGCCTAGCGTCAGCGCATGTTCGACGGCCCGCTTCAACTCGATCTCGATCCGCGCGAACGCCGCGCCCGGCTGCGGCTGGCCCGCAGCGCCCGCATCGGCCCCGTGACCTTCCACGAGGCGCTGGCGCATTTCGGCTCCGCCCAGGCGGCCTGCACCAGACTGGCGACAGTCTCCGACGCCACCATCGCCCACGAGGAAGATGCGCTGGCCAAAGTCGGCGGCCGCTTCGTCGTCATCGGTGAGGAGGTCTATCCCGCTGCGCTGGCCGCCCTGCCGGATGCGCCCCCGGTCCTGAGCGCCATCGGCGATTGCCGCCTGCTCGATCGGCCCACCCTGGCCATCGTCGGCGCCCGCGACGCATCGGCGGCCGGCTGCCGCTTCGCCGCCGATCTGGCCGCCACCCTGGGCGCCGCGGGCTTCGTGATCGCCTCCGGCCTGGCGCGCGGCATCGACGCTGCCGCCCACCAGGCTGCGCTGGAAACTGGAACGGTCGCCGTCCTGGCTGGCGGCGCCGACCAGATCTACCCGCCCCAGAATGCCGGGCTCCACGCCGCCATCGCCCGGCAGGGTCTCCTCCTCAGCGAGGCCTCGCTGGGGGCACCGCCGGTCGCCCGCGCCTTTCCGCGCCGCAACCGCATCGTCAGCGGCCTCTCCGCCGGCGTCGTGGTCATCGAGGCGGCCGCCCGGTCGGGCTCCCTGATCACGGCCCAGCGGGCTGCCGAGCAGGGGCGCGAGGTCTTCGTCGTGCCCGGCTCGCCGATGGACCCGCGCCACGCCGGATCCAATAGCCTCATCCGGGATGGGGCCATTCTGGTGCGCGACGCAAACGATATTCTGAGTGTCCTCGGGCAGCCACGGCGCGCGCGCCAAGTGGCTGAAAAGCCTGTCAAAAAACCGCAAGATGCAGCCACCGCGCGGGTGGTGTCCGCGCTGGGTCCCACCCCCACCGCGGTTGACGAACTGGTGCGCCGATGCCAAGTGTCCGCCGCCTCTGTGGCGGAGGTCCTCATGGCTCTGGAGCTGGAGGGCCGCCTGGAGAGGCACCGGGGTAACCGCGTATCTCTGATGTAAATCAGTGATTTAACTCCGGTTTTTGATGTTGAACTGGAGCATGATCCGGCGATGGACGTACTGGTCGTCGAGTCCCCGGCCAAGGCTAAGACCATTGGGAAGTATCTGGGCCCCGGCTACACCGTGCTGGCCTCCTATGGTCACGTCCGCGACCTGCCGCCCAAGGATGGCTCGGTCCGCCCCGACGAAGATTTCGCGATGGACTGGGAAGTCGATGCCCAGTCGCAGAAGCGCATCGACGCCATCGCGCAGGCCGTCTCCAAGGGCGGCAAGCTCTATCTCGCCACCGACCCGGATCGCGAGGGCGAGGCGATCTCCTGGCATGTCATGGACATCCTCGGGCGCAAGAAGGCGCTCGACGGGGTGGACGTAAAGCGCGTCACCTTCAGCGCCAGCACCAAGAGGTGGGGGCTGGACGCCGCCGCCCACCCGCGCGACCTCGACCGCCCGCGGATCGATGCCGACCCCGCCCGCCGCGCGCTCGACTATCTCGTCGGCTTTACCCTCTCGCCGGTGTTGTGGCGCAAGCTGCCGGGCAGCCGCTCCGCCGGCCGCGTGCAGTCGGTGGCGCTCAAGCTGATCTGCGAGCGCGAGGCCGAGATCGAGGTCTTCAAGAGCCGCGAGTACTGGACGGTCGACGCCCTGTTCGGTACGGCCAAGAAGCAGACGCTCAAGGCCCGCCTCACCCATCTCGACGGCCGCAAGCTCGACAAGTTCGATCTCGACAATCAGGAGCGCGCAGAGCAGGCCAAGCGCGAGATCGAGCGCCGCGCCTTCGCGGTCTCCTCGATCGACCGCCGCCAGGTGCGGCGCAACCCGCCGCCGCCCTTCATCACGTCGACCCTGCAGCAGGAAGCCTCTCGCAAGCTGGGCCTCGGTGCGGCCACGGCCATGCGCATCGCCCAGCGCCTCTATGAAGGCGTCGACATCGGCGGCGAGACGGTCGGTCTCATTACCTATATGCGTACCGACGGCGTGCAGCTCGCTCCCGAGGCGATCGGCCAGACGCGCCGGCTGATCGAGAGCAAGTATGGCCAGGCCTATGTGCCGGCCAGCCCGCGCGTTTACACCTCCAAGGCCAAGAACGCCCAGGAGGCCCACGAGGCGATCCGCCCGACCGACCTCTTCCGCACGCCGCAGGACGTCGCCGCGCATTTGGACAAGGACCAGCTCGGCCTCTACGAGCTGATCTGGAAGCGCACCGTCGCCAGCCAGATGGAAAGCGCCGTGCTCGACCAGGTCACGGTCGATATCGCCAGCGGCGACAAGACCGTGCAGCTGCGCGCCACCGGCTCGGTGGTGAAGTTCAACGGCTTCCTCACTCTTTACGATGAAGGCCGCGACGACACCGCCAAGGAAGACGAGGAAGGCAGCACCATCCTCCCCGACGTCGCGGAGAACGAGGCGCTGGAACGCCGCGAGGTCGTGCCGGAGCAGCACTTCACCGAACCGCCGCCGCGCTATTCCGAGGCGAGCCTGGTGAAGAAGCTCGAGGAGCTGGGCATCGGCCGGCCCTCGACCTATGCCAGCATCATCGAGGTCCTGCAGCGCCGCAACTACGTGCGGATCGACCGCAAGCGCTTCATCCCGGAAGATCGCGGCCGCATCGTCACGGCCTTCCTGCAGACCTATTTCCCGCGCTACGTCGAATACAACTTCACCGCCGGCCTCGAAGAGGAGCTGGACGACATCTCCGGTGGCCGGATCGACTGGCGCCAGGTGCTGCGCGAATTCTGGAAGGCCTTCTCCGAAGCGGTCGGCGAGACCAAGGAGCTGCGCGTCAAGGAAGTGCTCGACAAGCTCGACGAGGAGCTGGGTCCGCACTTCTTCCCGGCCAACGACAACGGCAAGAACCCGCGCGCCTGCCCGTCCTGCGCCGACGGCCGGCTGGGGCTGAAGCTCGGCAAGTTCGGCGCCTTCATCGGCTGCTCGAACTATCCGGAGTGCCGCTTCACGCGGAAGCTCGGCATCGTCGATGCCGACGCCGATGCGGCGAGCGGCGAGAATCTCGACGGGCCGAAGATCCTCGGCGAGGATCCTGCCACCGGCAAACAGGTCACGCTGCGCAAGGGCCCCTACGGCCTCTACGTCCAGCTCGGCGAGCCCGAGGGCAAGGAGAAGCCCAAGCGCGCCTCCCTGCTGCGCGGCATGACGCCCGACGACATCACGCTGGAAAAGGCGCTGGCGCTGCTGGCACTGCCGCGCGAGCTAGGGCCGCATCCGGAGGACGGCGTGCCGATCCTGGCCGGCGTCGGCCGCTTCGGGCCCTATGTGAAGCACGGTCCCAAGTACAAATCGATCCCGAGCGACGAGAGCGTGCTGGAGATCGGCATGAACCGCGCCGTGGCGCTCCTGGCCGAGGCCAAGAACCCGCGCGGCCGCGCCGCCGCCAAGCCCATCCGCACCATCGGCAATCACCCTTCCGACGAGGCTGCGGTCGAACTCTACGATGGTCGCTACGGTCCCTACGTGAAGCATGGCGGCGTCAACGCCACCGTGCCGCGCGACATCAAGCCGGAAGATCTGACACTCGACCAGGCCGTCGCGCTTCTGGCGGAACGCGCCGCCAAGGGCGGCGGAAAGAAGCCGAAGGCTGCCAAGGCCAAGAAGGCCGCGCCGGTCGCCGCCAACGATACCGGCGAAAAGCCCGCGAAGAAGAAGGCCACCGCCAAGAAGAAGGCCGCGCCCAAGCGCAAGGCGGCCAAGGCCAAGGCCAAGACAGAGGCACCGCCGCGCACCGGCACCGATGGCTAAGGGCCGCGTCCCCACCCGCGACGAACTGCTGGCCTTCATCCGCGACAGCGAAACGCCGATTGGCAAGCGCGAGATCGCCCGCGCCTACGGTCTGAAGGGCGACCAGCGCATCGAGCTCAAGGAACTGCTGCGCGACCTGCGCGACAGCGGCGAGATCGCGGCCGACCGCGCCAAGACCTTCAAGGATCCCAAGGCGCTGACCGACATCACCGTGCTCGAGATCGTGCGCGTCGACGACGACGGCCATCTGCTGGCCGTGCCGCGCCGCCACGACGAGGACCAGGACGGCCCGCCGCCGCGCATCGAGATCGTCCCGCAAAGCTCGCGCGGCGCCCCGGCGCCCGCCGTCGGCGACCGCGTGCTGGCGAGTTTGAAGCGCCGCGGCAAGAACGCCTACGAGGCGCGCATCATCCGCCGCCTGGGCAGCGGCCCGAAGAAGATCCTCGGCCTCTACGAGGAGCCGGACGGCCGCCACGGCCTCGGCCTGGTGACGCCGACCGACAAGAAGCTGCGTCGCGTCTTCGACGTGCGCGCGGCGGACAAGAACGGCGCGCTGCCGGGCGACATCGTCTGGATCGAGGAAACCGGCGGCGCGCTGGCGCGCCGCGCCCGCGTGGTCGAACGGATCGGCCCGATGAGCGATCCGCGCACCGTCAGCCTGATCTCGATTGCCGCCAACGACATTCCGGTCGACTTCCCGGAAGCGGCAATCGAGGAGGCCGAAAAATCCAGGGCCGCCCCGCTGGGCGACCGCCTCGATTTGCGCGGCGTCCCGTTGGTCACCATCGACGGCGAGGATGCGCGCGACTTCGACGACGCCGTGTTCGCCGAACCCGACCCCGCCCATCCCGGCGGCTGGCGCATCCTCGTCGCCATTGCCGACGTCGCCTGGTATGTGCGCCATGACCGGCCGCTCGACCGCGCCGCGTACCGCCGCGGCACCTCGGTCTACTTCCCCGACCGGGTCGTGCCGATGCTGCCGGAAGCGCTCAGCAACCACTGGTGCTCGCTGGTACCGCGGCAGGACCGGCCCGTCCTGGTGGCCGAGATGTGGATCGACGCCGAGGGTCACCTCAAGCGCCACAAGTTCCACCGTGCCATGATGCGCTCGGCCGCCCGCCTCACCTACAACCGCATGCAGACCGCCATGGACGGCGCGCCCGACGAGGAGATCGCGCCGCTGATGGACGAGGTCGTGCGTCCGCTCTACGGCGCCTTCCATACCCTGCTGGCGGCGCGCGAGAGGCGCGGCGCGCTGGACCTCGACCTGCCGGAGCGGCAGGTCACCCTGGGCAAGGACGGCCGCATCGCCGAGATCGGCGTCCGCGCCCGCCTCGACAGCCACAAGCTGATCGAAGAGTTCATGGTGCTGGCCAATGTCGCGGCTGCCCAGGCGCTGGAGCAGCGGCACATGCCCTGCCTCTACCGCGTCCACGACCAGCCGGACCTCGCCAAGCTCGAATCGCTTCGCGAATTCCTGGGCACCCTGGGCGTCTCGCTGCCGGCCGGCCCGCGGCTGCGGCCGGGCGATCTCAACGGCGTGCTGCAACGCGTGGCGGAAAAGCCGATCAATCGCCTGGTCAACGAGACGGTCCTGCGCAGCCAGAGCCAGGCCGTCTACAGCCCCGACAATCTCGGCCATTTCGGTCTCGCCCTCGCCCGCTACGCGCACTTCACCTCGCCGATCCGCCGCTTCCCCGACCTGATCGTGCACCGCGCCCTGATCGCGGCCTTCGGTCTGGGCGAAGGCGGTCTTGCCGAAGCCGACAAGGGGCGCTTCGCGGAATTCGGCGAGCATCTCTCCATGTGCGAACGCCGTGCCGTGGCGGCCGAGCGCGGCGCGATGGATCGCTATGTCGCGGCCTACATGGCCGCCCATGTCGGCGCTGCTTTTTCCGGCCGCGTCACCAGCGTCACGCGCTTTGGATTGTTCGCCGCTCTCGACGGTTCGGGCGCAGACGGACTTATCCCCGTCCGCTCGCTCGGCCAGGAATTCTTCCGTCACGACGAAGGCCGGCAGCTGCTGATCGGCGAACGCACCGGCGAGACGTTCGGCTTGGGCGACCGGCTGAGGCTCAAGCTCGTCGAAGCCGACATTGCAACCGGAGGCTTGCTGTTCGAAATCGTCGAGGTGCTCGAACGGGTCGAACGCCACGCCTTGCCGCGCGGTTCGCGTTCGCCGCGTGACGCACGTCGCGGCGCACCGCGGCGTCCCGTCGCGCACGGCGGCCCCCCACGGGACAAACGGTCACGCCGACGAAAGTAAAAGCTGGGCTCATGGTGTTCGCCATGAACAGCGCACCGGCCCCGGTCGATTTCTGGACATCGATTCTACGCGGATGGAACGGCCGTTGCCCGCGTTGCGGCGAAGGCGCGCTGTTCGGTTCGTTTCTGAAAATGAAGAACCACTGCACCGCCTGCGAACTGGCGCTGGAGGCCTATCGCGCCGACGACGCTCCCGCCTACTTCACCATCTTCGTCGTCGGCCACATCGTGGTGCCGCTGGTTCTCCTGCTCGAACGCTGGGGTAACGAGCCGCCGCTTTGGGTTCACGCTCTTTTGTGGTTGCCACTCTCCGTTGTGCTTGCGCTCTACCTGCTGCCGCACATAAAAGGCGCCGTCATCGCGGCCCTCTGGTCGCAGCGAATAGCCTCTCCCAAACCTTCGGCGCCCAAGCCTTCAGCCGGGGGCCTCGACTCCTCGGTCTGAAACGACGTGGCCGCCCGCCGACGGCTTGTGCTAATGTCTCGGTCTGCCGGGTATGGAAGTGCCACAACTCCCTTTTCTACGTACGACGCTGGCGCGTGCCGCGTCGCTCCTTGCTGCCTGTTTAGTCGTCTCCTGCGCAACCTCAGGCGACGCCCCGCAAGCCTCGCTTCCCACCCGTGCGCCGGCCCTTTCCGCCGACGCCAACATGGAACGGGTGGTCCTGCAGGCCTATAGGGCCATCGGCGACCGCCATCTTTACGAGCCCAACTTCCACAATCTGTCGAGCGAGGCCTACCGCAGCTTCGCCAGCAGCGACCCCACCCTGTCGCTCGACGCCGGAGCCGGCGCCTTCACGGTCAAGCGCGACGGCAAGGAAATACTCACCCGGACGACGCCCAGCGACACGGCAGACGGGCGGGCCTGGGGCGGCATGCTGGCCGAACTGATGACCGGGTCCATCGAGGCCTCGCCCGCCCTGCAGGCGGTCGATCGCCAGGTGTTGATCCGCCAGGCGATCACCTCGACCACCAAACAGCTCGACCGCAACAGCCGCTACGCCGACCCCGACGAGGCGCGCGACAACCGTTTCCAGCGCGACGGCGGCGGCGGCATCGGCATCACCGTCGAGCGCACGGACGACAAGAAGATCATGATCCGCGCCGTGCAGGAGGGTTCGCCCTCCGCCAAGGCTGGCGTCCGGATCGACGACCAGATCCTGGCCATCGACGGCGAGTCGATGATCGGCCGCCCGCTCTCCGACGTGGTGCACAAGCTGCGCGGCTCCGTCGGCGCGCCGGTCAACATGACGGTGCTGCGCGCCTCTCAGGGCGCGGAGATGACACTGGCGATGAAACGGGCCCGCATCATCCCCACCACCGTGGTCTACGAACGTCGCGACGACGTGGCGCTGATCCATCTGATGGGTTTCAACTCGGCCACCACCGAGAATCTGCGTGCGGCCATCGACAAGGCCAAGGCCGAGATCGGCAAGGATCTCGCCGGCCTGATCATCGACATGCGCTCCAACCGCGGCGGCCTGCTCGACCAGGCCCAGACGGTCTCGGAAGTGTTCATCGGCGACGGCACCATCTTCTCGACCGCCGGCCGCCACCCCGACAGCCGCCGCACCTACAAGAGCTCGACTGGCCGCAGCAAGACCACGGAGCTGCCGATCGTCGTGCTGATGAACGGCGGCTCGGCCTCGGCGGCCGAGATCGTCGCCGCCGCCCTGCAGGATCGCGGCCGCGCCGTCGTCGTCGGCACCACGAGCTACGGCAAGGGCACGGTGCAGACCGTCGTGCGGCTCGCCAACGAGGGCGAACTGATCCTGACCTGGTCGCGCCTGCAGGCGCCGTCCGGCTACACCTGGAACGAACTGGGCGTCCTGCCCAATATCTGCACGGCCAAGGCCGGCGAGGCCGCCAAGCTCGCGACCGCGTCGGTCGAGTCGAACCAGAGCCAGCTCATGCGCTGGCATGCGCTGCGCAATCCGACCGGCCAGGAAGTTTCGGACCTGCGCAAGATCTGCCCGCCGGGCGAGACGGCGCCCGAGGCCGATGTCGAGATCGCGAGCCGCCTGCTGCACGACCGGGCACTTTATGCCCACGCCGTGCAGGCCGGCAGTCAGCAGGCCGCCGCCCGCTGACCTTCGCTGACCGCGCGAGCTGGGCCTGACACGGCAAGGCTTGACACCGGCGTCCCGCTGATTACTTTGCGCCCTCCTGCGAATTCGCCCTTCCGGGCATAAGGACAATTGTTATGGCCAAGCCCACCTCGATCCTGATCAAGATGATCTCCAGCGCCGACACCGGCTTCTTCTACGTGACGAAGAAGAACCCGCGCACCAAGACCGAGAAGCTCGAACTCAAGAAGTACGATCCGGTCGCGCGCAAGCATGTCGTCTTCAAGGAATCGAAGATCAAATAATTCGGCCGCCTGGCGTGCCTGACGGAACAGCCGCCCTTTCGGGCGGCTTTTTCGTGGGCTAGGCTCCGCCCCAATCCAACAAGGAGGAAGACAGAAATGAGCGCCCAGCTTTCGCGCGACGATTGGAAGGGCCGTGTCGGCGGTCTCAGCTACCGCAACCAGGCCTTCATCGGTGGCAAGTTCGCCCCCTCCCTCACCGGCAAGACCTTCGACTGCATCAACCCGGCGACCGGCCAGGTGCTGACCAAGGTCGCGGCCTGCGAACAGGCCGACGTCGACGCCGCCGTGAAGGCCGCGCGCGCCGCCTTCGAGAAGGGCACCTGGGCCAACATGGCGCCGGCCCAGCGCAAGCGCATCATGCTGAAGCTCGCTGAGCTGATGATGAAGAACCGCGAGGAGCTGGCCCTGCTCGAGACGCTCGACATGGGCAAGCCCATCGCCTTCTCGACCACGGTCGACATTCCGGGCTCGGCCAACACCGTGCAGTGGTTCGCCGAAGCCATCGACAAGATCTACGACGAAGTCGCCCCCACGCCGGGCAACGTGGTGGCCCTGATCACCCGCGAAGCGTCTGGCGTGGTCGCCTGCGTGGTGCCGTGGAACTTCCCGCTCCTGATGGCCTGCTGGAAGATTTCGCCGGCGCTGGCCGCCGGCAACTCGGTGATCCTGAAGCCCGCCGAACAGTCGCCGCTCACCGCCATCCGTCTCGCCGAGCTGGCGGCCGAGGCCGGCATTCCCGAGGGCGTGTTCAACGTGCTGCCGGGCTTCGGCGAGACCGCGGGCCAGGCACTTGGCCGTCATATGGATGTCGACGTGCTGGCCTTCACCGGCTCGACCGAGGTCGGCAAGTACTTCCTGAAGTACTCCGGCGAATCCAACATGAAGCAGGTCTGGCTCGAGTGCGGCGGCAAGTCGCCCAACATCGTGCTGGGCGATGCGCCCAATCTCGACATCGCCGCGCGTCGCACCGCCTTCGGCATCTGGTTCAACCAGGGCGAAGTCTGCACGGCCGGTTCGCGCCTCATCGTCGAGGACAAGATCAAGGACGAGTTCCTCGCCAAGGTCATGGCCATCGGCCAGAAGATGATGCCGGGCGACCCGCTCGATCCCAAGACGCAGATGGGCGCCATGGTCGACGAGACGCAGACCAAGCGCGTCATGGGCTACATCGATGCCGGCCAGAAGGAAGGCGCCAAGCTCGCCATGGGCGGCAAGCAGGTCCATATCGACAATGCCGGCTCCTTCATCGAGCCGACCGTGTTCGACAATGTCGACAACAAGATGAAGATTGCCCAGGAGGAAATCTTCGGGCCGGTCCTCTCGGTCATCCCGGTCAAGGATGCCGAGCAGGCGCTGACCGTGGCCAACGATACGATCTACGGCCTCGCCTCGGCGATCTTCACGTCCGACATCAACAAGGCGTTCAAGTTCGCCAAGAACCTTCGCGCCGGTTCGGTGTGGGTCAACACCTACGACGGCGGCGACATCACCACGCCGTTCGGCGGCTACAAGCAGTCGGGCATCGGCCGCGACAAGTCGCTCCACGCCTTCGACAAGTTCACGCAGGTGAAGACCACCTGGATCCAGCTCGGCTAACGCAGCGACGGATCAGGAAAAGGCGGCCTGACGGGCCGCCTTTTTTGCTGCCTAAAGACCTTCTCCGCGCGTTTCCCTAGTGGGAATCCCTCCTATTCTGTGGACAGAAAGTGTCTTTCATTGACACTGGAAATGTCTAATTTTATGAATTCGAGATCTTTCTAGGGGAATGCAGAAATGGCGACCAAGGCTGTGCTCACTGTCGTTTTGATGGCTGACAAGACTGTCGTCGCAGAGAGTGAGGATCCCATCCTCTGGCAGCAGATTCTAGCGGCCATCAACAAACCCGCTGACGACCAACGGAAAGATGAAATTCCCGATCTTTCAGACAATGCAACCGTGGATATCCCCGCTCAACGTTCTGGAAAACATGAGGACGCTGTGGCTCGGTTTGCTCAAAGCATTGGGGTCACTCATGCTGAGGTTACTGGCGCGCTGGCGCCCTCTTCAGTAGCGCCGTACCTGCATCTAGACGCCCATTGCTGGGCCGCAATGAAGAAAGCACTTGGTCAGCGGGGCAATCATTCCATTAGTCCCATCGGTCTTGCTGCTACCGTTCTTGGCCTCTGGTTCAAGGGAGCTGCGATCGATGCTGTGGTAACTCAGAATTTGGCGCTAGGCGTCCTCAACACGATCAACCTCACCGACAAGAATCCTAGCCGTGGGATAAAGAATACGAGATGGCTGCAATCTCGCCCCGGTGGAGTAATTGTTGTGAATCCCGCAGAAATTGCGAGGGCGCATGAGGTAGCTGCCTCATTCTGCACCAAGAACTGGGTCAAAGATCGTAAGGCCTAATGAACACTTCCACCTTTCTTTCCCGGTTGGATGATTCGGCACTTACTTCGGTGGACCGCGCTCTGGCGATTCTTTGGTTCGTGGGCCGCGACGAACCCCAGGCAGGCATGTCTGCCAAAGACATCTGTAAACTTGTCGAAGATTGTGGCCATCCGCGCCAGAACGTAAGCCGCCTTGAGGCGCAATTGTCGGCAGACCGGCAGGTTAGTCGTGTTCCCGGCAGCAACGCGTGGCGCTTGCATCCAAAAACTCGCCGCCAACTCGACTCTGTCTACACGACAACAATTGGGGCGCCGGCAAAGGTACTAGAGACCAGCAGCGTGCTTCCCCAAGCAATGTTTGCAAATACTCGTAGCTACATCGAGAAAGTCGTATTTCAGGTCAACGCTGCCTATGATTTCGGCTTGTATGACGCTAGCTCTGTGATGTGCCGACGGCTACTGGAAACCCTCATCATTGAGGTTTATGAGGCCGCAGATCGCCCTGAGGACATTACGGCGCCTAACGGGCGCTACCACATGTTTGCTGACCTCATTCGAGTCTTACTCGGCGACAGGTCCCTCCGCTTAAGCCGAAATGGCCAACAAGGGTTGCAAGATCTAAAAAGGCTGGGAGATCTCGCAGCACACAACCGCAGATTCAACGCCAGGCGCGAAGACATTGACCGACTTCGAGATGGTGTTCGGGTCGCTGCAGAAGAGTTACTGCATCTCGCCAAGCTCGCCTAGTGGGCTCGGCGGCCCATCGTTAACCCTTTATCAGAATCTCGTCGGTCGTCGTCACAGACGCATACTCGCCGTCGAGCAAAGCCAGCGTCAGTTGATGCACGTCCTCGGCCGGCCACAGGCGGCCGGTGAGATCGCGCTTGTCGCATGACCAGCAGGCATCTCCCGGCAGCCGCACCGCGAAGCCGAGATTTGCCGCGACCCTGACCGTCGCCTCGACGGAATTCGCCAGCAGCACGCCGCAGATGACGAGCGGCGGCCGCCCCATCTGCTCCAGCCGCTCCGCGAGGCCGGTGCCGATGAAAGCGCTGTGAACCTTCTTGGCGACCACGATCTCGCCGGGCAGTGGTGCAGTCAGCGGCAGGAACTCGTTGCCCTCCTGCCCTGGCCGGAATGGCGAATTGGGATTGGTCGAATCGTGTTTCACATGGACGACCGGCTTGCCGCGTCGTCGCCAGGCCTCGAGCAACCGCAGGATGTTGGCTTCCGCCTGCCGATTGTTGCGCGGTCCCCAGAGGGGGTGCTCCATCGCCTTCTGCTGGTCGATCAGAATGAGAACTTCGTCAGGCATGCAACCCGCACTCTTGCGCTCGTCGCGCGATGGTAGTGGAGTCCGGGAAACAACGCAGGAGGAAATGATGCAGATCGGATACTTCACGATGCCGTCGCATCCACCCGAAAGGCCACTGAAAGACGGCCACGAGTGGGATCTGCAGGTGATCCGCTGGCTCGACGAGCTGGGCTTCGCCGAATGCTGGATCGGCGAGCATCACACCGCGCCGTGGGAGCCGCATCCCTCGCCCGACCTGCTGGTGGCCCAGGGCCTGCTGCAGACCAAGAACATCCGCCTCGGGCCCGGCGGCTTCCTGCTGCCCTATCATCACCCGGCCGAACTCGCGAACCGCGTCGCCATGCTCGACCACATTTCGGGCGGCCGCCTCAACTTCGGCGTCGCCGCGTCGGGCCTGCCGAGCGACTGGGCGATGTTCAACGTGGACGGCATGTCGGGCGTCAATCGCGAGATGACGCGCGAAGCCCTCGACATCATCCTGAAGCTGTGGACCTCGCCCGAGCCCTTCGACTTCAAGGGCAAGTACTGGCACGTCACCAAGCCCGACACGATGTTCGGCTTCCTGAAGCCGCACATCAAGCCGCTGCAGAGCCCGCATCCGCCGATCGGCGTCGCCGGCCTCAGCAAGGGCTCCGACACGCTGAAGCTTGCCGGCGAGAAAGGCTATCTGCCGATGAGCCTCAACCTCAACCCGGCCTATGTCAGCAGCCATTGGGAATCGGTCGAGATCGGCGCCGCCAAGTCCGGCCGCACGCCCGATCGTGGCCAGTGGCGCATGGTGCGCGAGGTCTTCGTGGCCGATACGGACGAGGAAGCGATGCGCCTCTCCGTCGGCTCGCACATGGGCCGCATGATGCGCGAGTACTTCCTGCCGCTGCTCTCCCAGTTCGGCTTCTTCGAATACCTGAAACACGACCAGAGCGTCGCGGACTCCGACGTCACGCCGGAATACTGCGCCAAGCACAACTGGATCGTGGGCTCGCCGCGCACCGTCGCGGAGAAGATCGAGAAGATCTACGACGAGGTCGGCGGCTTCGGACAGTTGCTGGTCTTCGGCTTCGACTATGTTGAGAACCCGAAGGCGTGGCGCCATTCGCTCGAACTGCTGTCGCGCGAAGTGTTGCCCAAGGTGCAGCACCTCAAGCCGAAGGTGGCCAAGCTCGCCGCCGAATAGTCGCAGCAATCGCGGTCCGGGTGGCAGACGCCCTCCGGACCGCAACGCTGCGGCGACGCTAGTTCTTCAAGCGCTGGACCAGTTTGTCCTTTACGACCGGGTCGGTCTGCGCCACTTCGAGGATCGTCGTGTATTCCTCGACCGACAGGCCCTTGTCGGTAACGGCCTTGACGAGGGCCTGATCAGCCTCGTCGGCGATCCGCTCCCGGTCGGCGGCAGGCGCCTGGGCGATCTTCTGCTTGTAGCTGTCCTTTACGGCGGAGACGTTCTTGACGGCCGCCGCCGCGGCATCGAGCTTGTTGTCGGGAATGTTCGTCGGCGCCGACGGCACGCTTTTGGTCGGCGGCGATACCGGCGGCGACTGTTGCTGCGCGTTGACGGCAGGCAGCAAAAAGAGGCTGGCCGCCGCAAGAGCCGTCGCACAGACTCCGATTGTCGATTTCTTCATATCAAAATCTCCTTCGTCTCGCGGAGGGCCATCAACGGCCGCGATCGCTGCCGAGATTGATCATGCGATCCGTCGCTTCGGGGGCATGGGCTTCCAGCGACTTCGCATCCCCGCTCGCCCAGTTGGCGAGGCTCACGACCATTCCCATCCGGGTATCCGTCTGATCGGTGACGACAGGCTCGACGATACTGAGCCCGGTACTGTCGAGGAAATAGGTATGGTCTCCGAACAGGCGTTCGAGCTGTGCCATCGCCGGATGCTCCACCGGGATGGCATCCGCCTGCAACTGCTTCTGGGTTTGCTCGATCTGCGCGGAAGTCAACTTCATCGCACGCTCCTTCCATTGGAGTTTCGATCACGCAACCTGCGGCGACGGCCTCCCACTATCGTGGTCCGAGAGCATGCGAATTTTCGGCCGGCCCGCTCGTGTTCGATACGGGACAGGCGGCGCGATCAACTCGCCTGTCCCTACTGACGAACGCCACCCGGCATGAATGGTGTCATCGACGACGTGCTATTTTTCGCGCACGCAGCGGTCAGGTTGGTTGAGCGGATGCCTGCGCCACGTTCTGCTGCAGATGGGCGACCAGCGCATCGTCGAGCTTGAGACGCGCCGCCAGCATGCTGAGGTAGCCGCGCTCGGCAGCATTGTCGACGTCGATGGCGAGCAGCGACGCCGCGTAGATCTCGGCCGCTTCCTCCGGCGTCGAGGCAGCGCTCGCCACGGCATCGATGTCGAGCTTGGCGCGCAGCTCGTCCATGACGAAGGCCTTGTCGTCGGCCGCGAGCGGCAGCTTGTCCATCTCGGCGAAGATGCGCGCCTGTTCCTGCGCATCGACATGGCCATCGGCCTTGGCGGCCGCGATCATGGCGCGCAGCAGATGGCGCGCGAGCGCCTGCTGTTCGTTCGGCGTCGCCGGGTTGAACGGCGTGCCGCTAGGAGCCGGAAGCATCGGCACTGGCGCCTGCTGCGCCGGCTGTTGCGAACCTGCGGGCGCCGGCTGCTTGCCTGCCTGCCAGTCGCGATAGGCCTTGTAGGCAAGCGCACCGACGGCAGCCATGCCGCCAAGCTTCAGCGCCTCGCCGCCCAGCTTGCGTCCGGTCTTGGTGCCGAGAAGGATAGCGGCCAGTCCGCCGGCCAGCGCGCCGCCGCCCGCCCCGCGCAGGAAGTCGCCGCCGCCCCCTTGGCCCCCCTGACCTGGGCCTCCCTGGCCACCCATGAACTGATCCAGCAACCGCTTCGCGTCGAACATGCAGCCTCGCTCATTCCCGTTTGATATCGCGAGTGCATGTGGAGTGAAATTGTGGCGAAAGCTAGCGCCGCAGAAGCGCCGTCAGCTCGGGCGTTTCGACAATATTGCCGCCGCAGCGAATCCTGCCGCCGCGACCAGCATGATGCCCGCCAGCCCCCACAGAACGGGCGTATAGCCCCCAAAGGCCCCCCAGGCCAAAGACGCGAGCAGCGGGCCGGCCGCACGCATGATGTTAGTCGGCATGGTGAGCGCGCCCGACACGACGCCGTAACCTTCGGGACCGATGAATTCCGGCACCGCCATGCCGCGCAGGATGGTGACGAGGCCATTGGCAACGCCATAGATGATGGCGAACAGGATCAGCCCGTAGACGTCGCTGATGCCGGCCGCCAGCATCGCCATTGAGATCGGGAAGGCAAAGTAGATTCCGGCGCCGAGCTGGATGGTGGTGATGTGCCGCTGCCCGACCATCAGCAGGACGCGGCCCACGACCTGCATGGGCCCGATCAGGGCGATGATTGCCATCACCACGGCAATGGGTACGTCGCGGGCCTCGAGCAGCGGAATCAGGTGGAAGCTCATGGCGGAAAAGGCGAGCCCGTAGCCGGCGAAGGCGACGACCAATCCCCAGAACGCCGGCACGCGCACGGCCGCGGCGAGCGGACTCTTCTTCTTGCCAGCCGCTCCTTCCGCCGGCGGTCGCACTTCGGCGATCGGCACCGCCTCCTCGCGCGGTCCCGGGACGAACAGCCAATGGATCAGGAAGGCGACGCCGAGATTGATCGCCGCCAGCACTTCGAGCGCCGGCCGCCAGCCGATATGTTCGATCAGGAGCTGCGTGAACGGAATGCCGAAGGTGCTGGCCAGCCCGCCCAGGAACGTCATCAGCAGGATCGCCTGCTTGTAGCGCGGACCATAGACGCGGGTGATCACCGCGAAGGCCGGCTCGTAGAGGATTACGGCCTGGCAGGCGCCCAGGCCGATCCACATGGCATAGAAGACCGGCAGCGACTCGACGCGCGACCAGACGAACAGCAGGATGGCCGCCAGCAGCGAGCCGCCGGTCATCAGCAGCCGTCCATGGCCGCGATCGATCCATGCGCCGACGGCAATGGAACAAAGACCGGCAGTCAGCAGGCCGGCCGACAACGCGCCGAACATCGAGCTGCGCGCCCAGCCAAGCTCCTGCTCCATCGGCCCGATGAACAGCGGGAAGGTATAATAGACGAGTCCCCAGGAGATGAGCTGGCCGATGGAGAGCATCCACAGGATGGTCGACGGGCGTTTTCGCCACGGTCCTCCTGCTCCACTCTTCGCCATAATGCTGCCGATCCCGCCGACTTGCTTCCAGGCGAGGACTGTAGAGTGAACTGTAACCGCGTGGAATCTCGTTCTCGGGAGGCAGGATGGCGGAAACCAAGCGCATCAATATCGCCCTTCAAGGCGGCGGCAGCCATGGCGCCTTCACCTGGGGCGTGCTCGACTCCCTGATCGAGGATGGCCGCCTGGTCTTCGAAGCGGTGAGCGGCACCAGCGCCGGCGCGATGAACGCCGCGATCATGCTGCAGGGCTGGGCCAACGGCGGACCGGCCGGCGCGCGTGCCGCCCTCGCCGCCTTCTGGGGCGAGCTGGGCCAGATGGCGGTGGCCAGCCCGATCCGGCGCACGCCGCTCGATCGTCTGCAGGGCAACTGGAACCTCGACGAGTCGGCCGGCGCCCTGTGGGCCGACATCATCCAGCGCACGCTCTCGCCGTGGCAGCGCAACCCGCTGAAGTTCGATCCGCTGCGCGATCTGTTGCGCCGGCACTTCAACGCGGAAGCGGTACATGCCTGTCACGAGGTCAAGGCCTTCATCGCCGCCACCAATGTGCGGACCGGCAAGGTGCGCATCTTCACGCGCGAAGAACTCACCATCGACGCGTTGCTGGCCTCGGCCTGCCTGCCCAACGTCCACGACGCCGTGGAGATCGACGGCGAAGCCTATTGGGACGGCGGTTTCCGCGGCAACCCGCCGATCTGGCCGTTCATCTACAACAGCGAAAGCACGGACGTGGTGATGGTCGAAGTAGACCCGCCGTCGCGCACGGACGTCCCGCGCAGCAATGCCGAGATCGCCGACCGCCTGAACGAGATCACCTTCGGCGGCGCGCTGATGGCGGAGATGCGCGCCATCGCCTTCGTGCAGGAACTGATCGACAACGGTGCCATCACCGGCGAATTCAGCCACCGCCTGAAGAAACTACTGATCCACTCCATCGGCGATCCCGCCACGCTGGCGCCGCTGGGCGCGGTCAGCAAGTTCAATATCGAGCCGGAATTCCTCAATATGCTGTTCACGGCAGGCCGCGCTGCGGGAACCCGATGGCTGCTTGAAACGTTCGATAAGGTCGGGCGCGAGAACAGTGTCGATATACGTGCGCGCTTCCTGTGAGATTTGAACCGGAGACTTCATGCGCATCGGCATCGACCTCGGCGGCACCAAGATCGAAGGCATTGTATTGGGCGACGATGGGTCGGAACGGGCACGGATGCGCATACCGACGCCGCGTGATTGCTACGAAGCCACCGTCGAGGCGGTTGCCGGCGTGGTCCGCGATCTCGAAGCGAAGGTCGGCATGCGCTGCCGCGTTGGCGTCGGCCATCCCGGCGCCATTTCGCCGGCCACGGGCCTGATCAAGAATGCAAACTCGACGCGCCTGAACGGCCGGCCGCTCGACGTCGACCTCAAGCGTGCGACCGGCCGCGACGAGGTGCGGCTCTCCAACGACGCCAACTGCTTTGCCGTCTCCGAAGCCGCCGATGGCGCCGGCGCCGGCGCGGCGATCGTCTTCGGCGTCATCCTCGGCACCGGCGTGGGCGGCGGCATCGTGGTCGACGGCAGGCCGCTGGTCGGCGCGCAGGCGATCGGCGGCGAATGGGGCCACAATCCCCTGCCCTCGCCGCACGACGACGAACGGCCGGGCCCGGCCTGCTACTGCGGTCGCCGCAACTGCGTCGAGGCGTGGCTGAGCGGGCCCGCCTTCCAGTCGCAGTTCGCACGCGTCGCCGGACGCGAGCTGAGCGCCACCGACATTGCCGAAGCAGCCGTGCAGGGCGACCGAGTCGCCGGCCAATGTTTCGATCTCTATTGCGACCGGCTGGCCCGGGCGCTCGCCAGCGTCGTCAACCTGGTCGATCCCGACGTCATCGTGCTGGGGGGCGGCCTTTCCAAGATGAAGGCGCTTTACAGCCGCGTGCCGGAACGCTGGAAAGACTATATCTTCTCCGAACGCGACAGCATCGCCACCAGGCTGGTTCCTCCCAAACACGGCGATTCGAGCGGCGTGCGCGGTGCCGCCTGGCTGTGGCCCGTTTGAATCCCGTTACCTGAACGGCGGTTCGTCGAAGCTGCGGAGCTTGCGCGAGTGCAGCGAGCCGATCTCGCTGCGCAACAGGTCGATCGTCTCCAGACCGATATGAAGATGCTCGCCCACCGCCCGCTGGTAGAAGCGCGTCGCGGCTCCGGGCAACTTGATCTCGCCGTGCAGCGGCTTGTCGGAAACGCAGAGCAGCGTGCCGTAGGGCACGCGCAGGCGATAGCCCTGGGTGGCGAGCGTGGCGCTCTCCATGTCGACGGCGATGGCCCGGCCATGGTTGATGCGCCGCCGCTCCTGCGACCAGCGCAGCTCCCAGTTGCGGTCGTCGTAGCTCACGACCGTCCCCGTGCGCAGCCGCCGCTTGAGCGCGTCGCCGCGTTCCCCGGTCACCCGCTCGGCCGCCGTCTGCAAGGCTACCTGCACTTCGGCCAGGGCCGGCACCGGCACTTCCGGCGGCACCAGCTCGTCGAGGATGCGGTCGCGGCGCATGTAGCCGTGTGCCAGCACGTAGTCGCCGATGGTCTGGGACTGCCGCAGGCCGCCGCAATGGCCGATCATCAGCCAGCAATGCGGGCGCAGGACGGCGAGATGGTCGGTCGCGTTCTTGGCGTTGGAAGGGCCGACGCCGATATTGATCAGGGTGATGCCGCCCCGGCCATCGGCCCGCAGCAGGCTGTAGGCCGGCATCTGGAAGCGGTGCCAGGGCGCCGCTGCAATGGCGGCATCGGCGGCTTCCGGCGTATCGCCGCGCTGGACGATTGCGCCGCCCGGCAGCACGAGCGCCGTGTAGACGCCGTCCGGCCGCGCCAGCTCCTCCAGCGCCCAGACCAGGAAGTGATCGACGTAGCGTTGGTAGTTGGTGCACAGGATCCAGGGCTGGATCGTGCGCCAGTCGGTGCCGGTATAGTGGATCAGCCGCCGCAGCGAATAGTCGATGCGCACGGCGTCGAACAGGGCCAGCGGCCGCGGCCGGCCGTCCTCGAACTCCCAAAGCCCGTCGACGATCTCGTCGCCCACATTGGCGAGGACGGCGGTCGGAAAGTGACGCGCCAGCTCGGTGACCGAGAGCTCGCCATGGACGAACTCGTCGCCTGCCTCGGTGACGAAGGGATACGGGATCTCCTGGCTACTGCTGCCGACCTCGATTCTGGCGCCGAATTCCTCGGCCAGAGGCCGTAACTGTTCGAGCAGGTACTGGCGAAAGAACGTGGGCTGCGTGATCGTCGTCGAATAGAGTCCCGGCGCCTGGAACTTCGCCCAGGCCCGCCGCGTGAAGTGCACGGCGCCCGACGGCCGCCAGTCGACGCTGAGCTCCGGGTAACGAAACTTCAGCCGCTCTTCTGCGGTCGGCACGGCGCCGGTTTCGGCGTAACGCGCCAGCGCTTCGCGCAACGCCGTGCACGCCGCCGTATGGAGATGTTCCAACCGTGCGACCGCCTGCTCCGGCGTCAGTCCCTTCTGGTCGGCGTCGCTGGCCGTCATCTGCCGCGCTCCCGTGAGACGGCCATCAGTATGCCCAAACCGGCGCTACTTGCACTCGGGCTTGGGCAGTGCCTCGAGACGGGTGATGCGATATTCGATGCCGCCTTCGCTCTGCTCGTGCGTCCCGTAGAGTTCGATGCCGTTGTCGAGCGTCACGCTGCTCATCTCGAACGCGGGCTCGCCCTGCTTCTTTGCATCGTCGTCGAAGAAGCCGGCGCGGTAGTAGATGCGGGTACGGCCATCGGCCAGTTCTTCCGCGCCCTTGGGAATTTTCACATCGGCCAGGCGCTTGGGCACCCGGCCGATCAAGGCATTGACGGCCAGCGGCGGCTTCACCTTGTCGCCGAAGAAGAACAATCCCTCGAAGCCGTTCTCGCCGGCCTTCGCGGCGCGAATGGTGGCGCGCAGGATGGCGGAGGGGAAATACGTGCCGGCCGGCAGTCTCACGGTCTGGCCCTCGGGATCGCTGAAGCGCGCTTCGCCCGAACCGTCGTCGCCCAGCGTCGCCTCGCCCTTGACCAGGCTGGCGCGGCGTCCGCCCGAGGTCGAACGATGCTCGAAGGTGAGCTTCTTGCCGTCCTTGCTCTCCGTCATCTGCGTCTGCTGCTCGCTGGTAACGGCACCGCGTTGACCGCTCAGCTCCAGCCGCAGGCGCTGGTTGGCCACATAGCCATCGCAGGTGAGCTTGAGTTCGTAGGCATAGCTGCCGGGCGCGCCGCCGCTCGGCTTGCCGTTCTCCAGCATCGTCACGGTATAGGCCGCCCGGTGCGGCGTCAGTTCCTGCGCCATGGCCGGAACGGCGGCGGCAAAGACGAAGACGGCGGGCACAAGAAGGCGGAGATTCAGCATCGCGGCCTCGGCAGGGCTTGGAGTTGGACAAGACGAGCATCGATGGCGAAGTCGCCGTAATCGAGCAGCATCGAACGGGTGACCCCGTTGCCGAGCAGGTCGAGAGCCAGCTCGTATTCCGGGTGGGCACCTTGGTCGTTGGCGGCGAAGAAGGCGAAGCGCACGCTCCACGACGGCTGGTTGCGCATCAGGGCGACGTCGCCGCGCACGACAGGGGCGCCGGTCTGGCGAGGCGAGCGACTGATGACGGCGTTGACCAGAAAAGCGCCGTCGAGCCGGGCACCGTCGAACACCGAGTAAGAGGCAGACTTGTCGCCGTCGCGAGCGTGGCGCAGGACCAGCGAAAGATGTGTCGTGGGAAACAGCGTCCCGGCCGGCAGGTCGAAGCTGCGGACCTCGGGCAGCGTGAAGTTCGCCCGGCCCTTGCCTCCCAGCGATTCGAGGTCCGCATTGCCGCGCAGTTCCTCCTCGATCTCCTGATCCTGGATGTTTCGCACACTGAAGCGAAGGGCAAGGCCGTCCTTGGTCTCGTAGCTGGTAAAGCTCGAATCGGTCACGAACTCATCGCCTTCGCTGCGCAAGAACCTGAGCTGGATGCGCTGCTTCACCTCCCAGCCCTCGCAGGCTTCGACGGTCTCCAGGACCATGCGGCCGCTCACGTCGACGATGCCGCTGTTGGGGCGCGCCACGGAGAGCTTCATGTCGTAGGTGGCGCGATGCGGCACCAGCGGCGATTCCGCCGTCTGGGGGGGCTGTTGCTGCTGGGCGTCGGCGACCCTTATCCACAGAGCGAGCAACAGAAGCGCTCCGACGGCGGTGACGATGACCGCTGTTTGGGCGCGAGGACGGCGATAACTATAACTGGTCAACGGACACTGGCGTGGGGGCTAGGCCTTGTAGCCGACAGGCCAAGCGTAATATCCATGCGCGCGGAATACCAGAATGATCGCCTGCGTCAGGGCTGCACAGGGAGGATAGCGTCAATGGCAAACGGCAAGCCTCGGGTTCTCGCGACCCGCCTCTTTCCTCCCGATGTGGAAGCCCGCCTGTCTGCGAACTTCGACGCGGTGCTCAATCCACAGGACCGGATTTACGACGGCCCCGCGCTGGTCAAAGCAGCGGCCGGTTGCGACGCCATCATGTGCGCCGCGGGGGATGGGTTGAACGCTGAGACGATCGCCGCCCTTCCCGCTTCGATCCGCATGATTGCCACCTTCTCCGTGGGCTACGAGCACATCGACGTCGCCGCGGCGGCCAAGCGCGGCATCGCGGTCGCCAATACGCCCGACGTGCTGACCGACGCCACCGCCGACATCGCCATGCTCTGCCTTCTCGGCGCGGCGCGGCGCGCGCACGAGGGCGCCACGATGCTGCGCACCCATCATTGGATCGGCTGGTCGCCGACCCAGCTCATGGGCACGCACGTCACCGGCAAGCGACTCGGAATCCTCGGCATGGGCCGCATCGGCCAGGCCATGGCCGACCGCGCCCGCGCCTTCCGCATGCAGATCCACTACAGCAACCGCAGCAAGCTGGCGCCCGATCTCGAAAAGGGCGCGATCTTCCATGCCGATCCCGACGACATGCTGCCCCACTGCGACTTCCTCTCGATCAACGCGCCGATGACGCCGCAGACCCGCAAGTGGGTGAACGCCGAGCGCATCGCCCGCCTGCCCAAAGGCGCCATCGTGGTCAACACCGCCCGCGGTGGCGTGGTCGACGACGACGCCCTGATCGCCGCGCTCAAGAGCGGCCACCTCGCTTCGGCCGGCCTCGACGTCTTCGACGGCGAACCCAAGCTGCACCAGGGCTACTACGATCTCACCAACGCGTTCCTGCTGCCGCACATGGGCTCGGCGACCGTCGAGACGCGCAACGCCATGGGCTTCAAGGCACTCGACAACCTCGAAGCCTTCCTGCTCAGGAAGCAGGCGCCGCCCGACCTTGTGAAGATTTAGGCTTCTTGGGAGCGCGCGACACGCTCTTGACCTTCTTGGTGGGCTTGGCCGGAGCCGCTGTGGTCTTGGCTGCAACCGGGACAGGCGCCGGGGCGGCTGTCACAGGCTCTTGCACCACCACGGGCGCTTCGGTGGTGACTGGCGCGGGCTGCTGCGGTGCTGCCTTGTAGGCGGCCTCGTCCCAGCTTGCGGCCGGCGCATCCGCACTGGAGCGTAGCGGCGGGCTGTACTGGACACCATCCTCGGAGACCTGGCGTTGCGGCTCGTTGTAGTCGACCTCGTAAGGATCTTCGCCCTCGGCACGCTCGTTGCAGATCTGGCGGCCACGGAAGATGCGCCACATCGCGCAGTCCTTCTTGGTGACGACCGACGCGAGATGATCGGTCGAGGTCTTGTCGGAGGCGGCGATAAACCCGCCATCGGCGGCATAGCTCGCCGCCGACACGGCAATCGGCACACCACAGGCGCCGGTCAGCAGGGACAATCCCAGCGCCAGTGGCAGGACAATATAAATGGAGAGCCTGAAAGAGCTCATAATCTTCTTAATGAAAAGACTATAACCTCTTGAAGGTAATGATTTTTTCCTAGCCGGTCAATTTAGGCCGCCCCTACAAGACCTAGTCCTTCTTGGGGGGCGGCAGACGCAACCCGATGTGCAGCTCACGCAGCTTTTCGGCAGGCAGTTCGGCCGGCGCATCCATCATCAGGTCGACCGCCTGCTGGTTCATCGGAAAGCAGATGACCTCGCGGATGTTGGGCTCGTCGGCCAGCAGCATGACGATACGGTCGACGCCCGGCGCGGCGCCACCGTGCGGCGGTGCGCCGAACTTGAAGGCGTTGAGCATGCCGCCGAAGCGCGCCTCGACGTCTGCATTGCTGTACCCGGCAATGCCGAACGCCTTGTACATGATCTCCGGGCGATGGTTCCGGATCGCGCCCGAGCAAAGCTCGATGCCATTGCAGACGATGTCGTACTGCCACGCCTTGATGGTGAGCGGGTCCTGCGTCTCCAGCGCCTCGAGGCCGCCCTGCGGCATCGAGAAGGGGTTGTGGCTGAAGTCGATCTTCTTGGCCTTCTCGTCGTATTCGAACATCGGGAAGTCGACGATCCAGCAGAAGCGGAACTCATCCTCGGCAATGACGCCCAGTTCCTGGCCGACCTTGGTGCGCACCTGACCGGCGAACTTCCAGGCGGCTTCCGGCTTGTCGGCGACGAAGAACACCGCGTCGCCGTCCTCTGCGCCGGTCAGCGCCTTCAGCTTGGCGAGGCGGTCGCCCGTCACGAACTTGGCGATTGGCCCCTTCCCTGCACCGGCTTCGAGCACGATGTAGCCGAGACCAGGCTTGCCCTCGGACTGGGCCCAGGAGTTCAGCTTGTCGAAGAAGCTGCGCGGCTGGGCGGCGGCTCCCGGTGCCCGCAGGGCGCGCACGACGCCGCCCGCGGCCACGATGCTGGCGAAGACCTTGAAATCGGAGCCCGCGAAGACCTCGCCGGCATCGACGATGCGCAGCGGGTTGCGCAGGTCGGGTTTGTCTGTGCCGTAGGTCAGCAGCGCTTCTGCATAGGGAATGCGCGGGAACGGGAACGGCGTCACCTTGCGCGGCGTCTCCCGGCCGAAGCTCGCGAACTCCTCGAACACGCCGCCCAGCACCGGCTCGATGGCGGCGAAGACGTCGTCTTGCGTGACGAAACTCATCTCGAAGTCGAGCTGATAGAACTCGCCGGGGGCGCGGTCGGCGCGCGCATCCTCGTCGCGGAAGCAGGGCGCGATCTGGAAGTAGCGATCGAAGCCCGACACCATCAGCAGCTGCTTGAACATCTGCGGCGCCTGCGGCAGCGCGTAGAACTTGCCGGGATGCAGCCGGCTCGGCACCACGTAGGAGCGCGCGCCTTCCGGACTGTCCGCTGTCAAGATCGGTGTCTGGAACTCCATGAAACCCTGGTCGATCATGCGCCGGCGCAGGGAGGCGATGACCTGGCTGCGCAGCATGATGTTCTTGTGCAGCTTGTCCTTGCGCAGATCGAGGAAGCGGTACTTGAGGCGCAATTCCTCCGGCGTCGTGTCGTTTTCCTGGTAGACCGGGATGGGCAGCGGATCGGCCATCGCCTGCACGACCATCTCCGCCGCATCCAGCTCGACCGCGCCGGTCGCCAGCCGCGGGTTGACCGTGGAAGGTTCGCGGGCCAGCACCTTGCCGGTCACCGTGATCACGCTCTCGTTGCGCACGCCTTCGGCCGCCTTGAAGACGGGGCTGCTCGCGTCCACCACCACCTGGGTCACGCCATAGTGGTCGCGCAGGTCGATGAACAGCAGATTGCCGTGGTCGCGCTTGCGCTGCACCCAGCCCGACAGACGGGCCTGCTGGCCGACATGCTCCGGCCGCAACTGGCCGCACGTATGGGTTCGGTAGACAGAAGACATTACGTATTTTCCGGGTTTTAGAAGCCCGGCAAGAGGCACGGAAAGCGCCTTTAAGTCAAGGGAAGGCAGCCTTTCCGCAGGGGCCTTTGCCCCTCGCCGCGCCGCCCGCTATAGAACGCTCTTAATGAAGCTCATAACCACGACCGATGAATTGGCGGCTTTCTGCAAGCCGCTGGCCGATACCGAGTTCATCACCGTCGACACCGAGTTCATGCGTGAGCGGACCTACTGGCCCAAGCTCTGCCTGGCACAGGTCGCCGGCCCCGAGGACGCGGCGGCAATCGACGCGCTGGCCGATGGCATCGACCTCGCCCCCCTCGACGAACTGATGGCAAACCCCAAGGTCCTGAAGGTCTTTCACGCCGCCCGCCAGGATCTCGAAATCTTCCATTTGCGCCTGAACCAGGTGCCGGGTCCGCTGTTCGATACCCAGGTCGCCGCCATGGTCTGCGGCCACGGCGAAGCCGCCTCCTACGAATCGCTCGCCACCAAGCTCGCCAAGGCCAAGATCGACAAATCCAGCCGCTTCACCGACTGGAGCCGCCGGCCACTCAGCGAACGGCAGATCACCTACGCACTCTCTGACGTGACGCACCTGCGCGTGGTCTACGAGAAGCTGAAACGCCAGCTCGACAAGTCCGGCCGCTTCTCCTGGATTGCCGAGGAAATGGCGGTCCTGAACGATCCCGCGACCTATCGCGGCGACCCCGAACTGGCCTGGCGGCGCCTGAAGCCCCGCGGTTCCTCGCCCCGCCTGCTGGCGATCCTCAAGGAAGTGGCGGCCTGGCGCGAGCGCACCGCACAGCGGATCGACATCCCGCGGCAACGCCTGCTGCGCGACGAGCAGCTGTTGGAAATCGCCAGCCACGCGCCCAAGACGGTCGAGGAGCTGGCCATGACGCGCGGCCTCGGCCGCGGGTTCGCCGAGGGCTGGCAGGGACGCGAGCTGATCGAGGCGGTCGACCGGGCCCGTGCCCTGCCCGAGTCCGAGTTGCCCGCGCGCGAGCGTCCGGCCGAACAGATTCGCGCCCCCGGCGCAGTCGTCGACCTGCTGCGCACCCTTCTGCGATTGAAGGCCGAGCAGGCCGGCGTGGCGGGCCGCCTTGTCGCGAACGCCGACGAGCTGGATCGCATTGCCGCCGGCAAGCGCGACGTCCCGGCCCTGAAGGGCTGGCGGCGCGAGGTGTTCGGCGCCGATGCAGTCGATCTGATCGAAGGCAGGCTCGCCCTGGCGCTGTCGGGCGAGCACGCCAAGCTGATCCCGATCCCGGCGGACGCAGAAGCAGAAGTAGAAGCTTAGGTGACAACGATCATCGGCTTGAGATCGAAGGCCTCGGCCGCGGTCTCGAGCCGGCGGGCGGTCACGTCGCCCAGGCTGCGGCGCAGGTTCGACGGCACCAGCAGACGCAATTCGCGCTCGCTGCGGCGCAGCTGGAGCTGCGGCAGCAGACCGGGCGCCCCGCCGCTCAGATTGTAGGCGAGCCGCAGACACGCGCCGAGGCGCTTGGCAAAGGCGCGACCGCGGCCATCCGACAGCCGAAGCGCCGTGTCGATCATCGCCGACTTGGGATCGCTCTTGTAGCGATAGGTCAGCGCCATCGCGAGTACGGCGCGTTCGCGATGGTTCATTCCCGGCGACGGCAGATGCAGCACGCGGAAATAGGCCTGGTCGGCCCGATAGTCCGGATGGTCGTCCCAGGAGATGTCGCTGAGATGGCAGGCTGCGGTGCGCAGCACGCGGTCGGTCTCGCTCTCGCCGGCGAAGGCGGGCGTCAGCCAGTCGAAGATTTCCTGCGGCGAGAGATCGAAGCGACGCCAGCCGGCGCCCTGCTCCTCGGCAAAGGCGATCAGCGGATGGCGCGCGCGCTCGGCAGCGCTCAGCCGCGAATAGTAGAAGCCCTCGCGCAGACCGAAGGCCGAGAAGACGACATTGCGCGGCTTCAGGGCGCCGAGCAGCCGGTCGAGCGCCAGGCAGGCCAGAGGCAGCGTCTCGACACGACGGCGCGACACGCCCGGCATCTTCTCCAGGGACTTGGGGCTCTGCACCGCGATCAGCCGCGCCACCGCGCGCGCCTCGTCGGCCGGAATTTCGTACTGATGGATGATGTGCAGCGGATAGCCCGCCTGCTCCATATGCAGCCGGGCGAAAGCACGCCACGCGCCGCCCACGGCATAGAAGGTCTTGCCCTGCTCCTCGCGCAGCCAGCGTACGCTTTCGATGGCCTCGACGATGGCCTTCTTCGGATCGCCGCGCCCCGACGACATCAGCCGCAGCGGACCGACCGGCAGCGTGCTCGACGCGCCCAGCCGGCCATTGCCGAGAACCGCCAGTTCGAGGCTGCCGCCGCCCAGATCGCCCATGACGCCGTCGGCATCGGGCATGCCGCAAATGACGCCGTTGCCCGAGAAACGCGCCTCGTCCTGCCCGCTGACGGTATGCGCCACGATGCCGGACCGGCTGGTGATTTCGTGCATGAAGCCTGCGCCATCGGCGGCGTCGCGCACCGCAGCCGTCGCCAGCAGATCGAGCGACGTCACCTTCATGTTATGTGCGAGAGTCATGAAGCGGTCGATATTGGCCAAGGCCATCTCGACGCCTTCCGGATTCAACCGCCCTGTCGCGTCGAGGCCGCGGGCGAGACCGCAAAGTACCTTTTCGTTGAAGACAGGCAGGGGCGCCCGGCTCGCCCGTTCATAGACGACCAGACGAATGGAGTTCGAGCCGACGTCGATGATCCCGACGCGGCCCCGATCAAGGGGGTCGCGCATCTCGGGGGCGCCTGCGGTGCGTTCGCCGTCCATGCGCGCTCCGTCTAGCCGAAACAGATCGAGATTGCAGCGCCGGATTGCAGCCCTTCGCGGGGCGCGACCCGACGCCGCTCCCCGGTCACGAACTCAGGACAAGGCGCGGTACAGCACCACTCAGCTTCAGGGCGCTGCCCCGGCCCGAGAGAGACGGGTTCGTCATGAAATAGTGATGCGCGATGAAAGGTTCCTTGGCTGCACGGGGCCGGCGGTATTCGCCGTCCGGCGCCATCAGCCAGCTCTGCCCGTCATCCTTCAGGTTCGCGACCATGATCTGGTCGAGCACCTGCTCGCGCACCGTCTGGTTCTCGACGGGACACAGCAGCTCGACGCGGCGGTCGAGGTTGCGCGGCATCCAGTCGGCCGAGGAGATGAACACCTTGGCATCGAGCGACGGCAAGGCCTTGCCGTTGCCGAAGCAGACGATGCGCGCATGTTCGAGGAAGCGCCCGATCATGCTCTTGACGCGAATATGCTCGCTCAGCCCCGGCACGCCGGCCCGCAGACAGCAGATGCCGCGGATCACCAGATCGATCTGCACGCCGGCCTGCGAGGCGGCATAGAGATGGTCGATCAGCTTGGCATCGACCAGCGAGTTCAGCTTGGCCCAGATCGCCGCCGGACGGCCCGCCTTGGCATTGGCGATCTCGACGTCGATCAGGCTGATCAGCGTCGGACGCAGGGTCACCGGCGCGAAGGCGATCTTCTCCATCTGCTCCGGCCGCGCATAGCCCGTCATGTAGTTGAACAGACGCGCGGCGTCGCGACCCATCGCGGGATCGCAGGTGAAGAACGAAAGGTCGGTATAGATGCGCGCCGTGATCGGGTGATAGTTGCCCGTGCCGAAGTGGACGTAGGTCCGCGTCGCCTGCGCCTCGCGCCGCACCACCATCGAGACCTTGGCGTGGGTCTTGAGATCGATGAAGCCGTAGACGACCTGCACACCCGCACGTTCGAGATCGCGCGCCCAGCGGATATTGGCTTCCTCGTCGAAGCGCGCCTTGAGTTCGACCAGCGCCGTCACCGTCTTGCCGGCCTCGGCCGCCGCGATCAGCTCCTTGACGATCGGCGAGTCGTGGCTGGTGCGGTAGAGCGTCTGCTTGATCGCCACCACCGCCGGATCGCGCGCAGCCTGGCGCAGGAACTGCACCACGACGTCGAAGCTCTCGTAGGGATGGTGAACGACGATGTCCTTGGCGCGGATGGCGGCGAAGCAGTCGCCGCCGAAGTCGCGGATGCGCTCGGGGAAACGGGCATTGTACGGCGCGAACTTGAGGTCGGGCCGATCGTCGACGATGATCGCCTTCACGTCGCCGATGTTGAGCATCAGATCGAGATGGAAGACGTGCACGGTCTGCGTCTGCACGGGAATTTCGAGCTGGTCGAACAGGAAGTCGCGCAGCTCGGCCGGCATGGCGCTGTTGACCGAGATCGAGATCAGGTCGCCGCGACGGCGGCGCTTCAGCGCGCTCTCGTAGAGCAGCACGAGATCCTCGGCCTCCTCGTTGATCTCGACGTCGCTGTCGCGGATCACACGGAAGAAGGCGCGCTCGATCACCTCGTAGCCGGGAAACAGACGCGGCAGGTAGATGTCGATCAGGTCTTCGAGCGGCAGGAGGCGGATCTCCGGCCCGGGCAGCCGCACGAAGCGATCGACCTGCGGCGGCAGCGGCAGCAGCGCCATCAGCGGGCGGCGGTCGTCCTTGCGGTGCAGCTTCAGGATGCCCGAGAAGCCGCCATTGGGAATGAACGGGAACGGATGCGCCGGATCGATCGCCAACGGCGTCAGGATCGGGAACACCTGGTCGATGAAATACTGGTCGAGCCAGTTGCGTTCGTCGCCGGTCAGCTCGCCGGCATCCAGCACGGCAATCCCCGCCTCGCGCAGCTCCCCCTGCAGCGCCGCCCAGACATCCTGCTGATGTGCCATCAGGATGGAGGCGCGGTCGCGGATGGCCGAGAGCTGCTCGGACGGCGTCATGCCGTCGTCGCTCAACTGCGTCGAGCGGGTCTGCAGCATGTCGACAAGACCCGCGACGCGAACCATGTAGAATTCGTCGAGATTGGCTGCCGATATCGACAGGAAGCGCACCCGCTCCAGGAGCGGATGGCGCGGGTTGCTGGCCTCTTCGAGGACCCGGGTGTTGAAGGCCAGCCACGACAGTTCGCGATTGATGAAGCGGCGGGGACTGTCGGATGCTATTTCGGGGGCCGGCGTCTGATCCGCCGTTGTGTTGAGCGCGTCCATGTGGACCCCAAGCGGGGTACTCTCCCTAAGGTTCATTGAAACGGTATCGTCTCTACATGACCGTGTCATGGCAATTCAGTAATCCATTGATCTGAAAGGTTCTTTCCGGTCTATCGCATGAAGACAGTCCTCCTCCTGCGGCATGCGAAATCGGCCTGGGACAACGCCGCCCTGAGCGACCACGACCGCCCGCTGAACCGGCGGGGCGAGCGCTCGGCCGCCGTCATGGCCGATCATCTGGCGGCCGAGGGGCCCCGCCCCGACCTGATCCTCTGCTCGACGGCGATGCGGACGCGCCAGACCCTGGCGCCGCTCGTGAAAGCCCTGGGCCTCCCCGCACCGCCGATCTCCCTGGAGAAGGAACTCTATCTCGCCTCCGAGGATGCACTGCTCCGGCGATTGCAGAGGTTGGCGGACGAGGTGAAGACCGTCCTGCTGATCGGCCATAACGACGGGATCGGCCAGCTGGCCGCGATGCTGGCCGGTCATGGACCTGAACCGGCCCTGTCTGAACTGCGGGAAAAGTATCCGACGGGGGCGCTGGCGACGCTGCGCCTGCCCCGCGGCCCGTGGAGCGCCCTGGCCCCGGAAGCCTGCGAGCTTCAATCCTTCGTCAGGCCACGCGATCTCGACAGGAGCTGACGTCCGATGAATCGCAGGGGTGGATGGCTGGCCGCGCTGTTCGTCGGCCTGGTCGCCGTCGCCGGGCCCCTGCCCTGCTGGGCATGGGGAGCCACCGGCCACGAATGGATCAGCGGGATCGCGATCGAGAAACTGCCGGACTCGATCCCCGCCTTCGTGCGGACGCCCGAAGCCATCGCCGAGATCGCCGTCATGGGGCGCGAACTGGACCGCTCCAAGGGCGCCGGCCGCACGCACGACGCTGAGCGCAACCCGGGCCATTGGGTGTCGCTGGCCGACGACGGCTCGGTCGTCGGCGTCCTGCCGCTGGCCGACCTGCCGGAGACGCGCGAGGACTACGACACGCTGCTGCGGGCCAAGGGCTTTACCCAGTACAAGGCCGGCTACCTGCCCTATGCGATCGTCGACGGCTGGCAGCAGCTCCGCAAGGATTTCGCCTACTGGCGCGCCGCCAAGAAAGGGATTGAGACGGCCTCCTCGCCCGAGGAGCGTGCCTGGTTCGAATCCGATCTTCGGCTGCGGGAGAGGCTCACCCTGCGCGACCTCGGCGTGTGGAGCCACTACGTGGCCGACGCCTCGCAGCCCCTGCATGTCTCCGTGCACTACGAAGGCTGGGGGAACTATCCCAATCCCCACGGCTACACGACCAAGGACATCGACGCCTATTTCGAGGGAGAGTTCGTCAGGGACAATCTCTCGCGCGCCGCGATAGCCGCGAAGGTCGGGCCCTATCGTTCGTGCGATTGCTCGATCGAGGCGCAGACGAAGGCGTTGCTGCTCGCCACGCTGGCCCAGGTCGAGCCGCTCTACGCGCTCGAAAAGGACGGCGACCTCAAGCCCGGCGACCCGCAGGGCATTGCCTTTACGACCGACCGGCTTGCCGCCGGCGCCACGGCATTGCGCAACATGATCGTGGACGCCTGGCTCTCCAGCGCCGACACGCCGGTCGGCTACCCGATGGTGAACGTGCGGGATATCGAAAGCGGAAAGGTCCGGGCCACGGAGAAGCTGTTCAAGGGCGATTAGGGGGTGATCGGGGCAGTTTGTGATCTTCCTCGTGCTCAGCCTGATCTCTAGATTTGCTGCTGCGTCGCCGGCACGAGAGCGCGGTGCATCGCGAGACCTCAGGAGACCTGACATGCGCCCAGCCGGCATCCTTGCATTGGTCTTGTCGTTGATCGCCAGCAGTCAGGCGCAGGCTCAGCGAGACGGCGCCTACACGACTCCCGCGCCGTTCATGGAGCTGTTCTTCGACTTCAGTGGCAACGAGGAGCGCGACTATCCCGCCGGCCGGCCGACGATCGGCCAGATGCTGAGCGAGGCCGAGCTTGGCCTGCTGCGCAGCCACGCGGCACCGCCGCCTCTGATCCTGGTCGTCGGTTCCGACATCCACGTCTATGACAGCGGCAGCGGCGCGCGGCTGGCGCAGGCGCGCTTCCGGGCAGACCGCAATAGCGGGTTTTTCGAGATAACGGCGATCAGTCACATCGGCCCGGCAATGGCCTACCTCGCCCAGATCAAAGCCGATGGCGACCCGCGCTGGAAGGAGCGTCTGGCATCGCTGGTCGACCACGTCCGCGAGGTGCGTGCACTCAACAGCCGCGCGGCGGACAACTGGCTCGACCGGCTCGATCCCCCCTCCTGGCGAACCCACAAGGACCAGATCCGCGCCATGGTCGACTATGCCTGCGCGCGCGCCATCGACTATGCCGGTTCGCTCGGCGACGGTACCCGCTTTACCGTCGCGAACGTGAATGACGACTTCTTCAACGGCAAATCGGCCGCGTACCCGATCCCGTTCCGCAACGTCATGATCGCCACGTTCATGCTCGACACCGTGCGCACCGCGACCGAAGTGCAGCGCGCATTGGCGCAGGCAAAACTCGACTGGCCCAACGCCCTTGTGCTGGTGAGCAGCCGGGCCGGCAGCAACGTTTCCGCGGGCCTGACCGACGGAACCAATTGGCTGGTGAGCTTCCTGCAGGCGGCATCGGGCTTTACCCTCCCCGGCCAGCGGATAAAGATCGCGCCCTACATGGAGATACGCCCCGGCCTCGGCGACGCGCAGCTAGCGGCGGATAGTCTCAACTACTACACGAGGCAGGTCTGGGGGCCGCTCTACTACCGCGAACTGATCGCCGATCGCGTCTTCTCCAACATCCCCACTATCTACCTACCCGGCCGGCCGGCGCTGCCGGGCGACCCGGGCCTCACGTCGGCCGACGCGATCGACCAGTTCATGATCCGTCTCAAGCACTCGCTGCGGGACTCGCGCGAGATGCTGTCCAACACGGTCGCCTTCTGGATGGTAAACGAGCTTGGCCGGAAGAACTGGAATCCGGCTGCGGTCGACATACCAGGCCTCACGACGGGACTGCCCGCCAACCTGCCGGGCTATCCTGCAATCACCCTCAAGTGATCTGCGTTCGTCACGGCTGCGCCACGACGACAAAGGCGGTCCATCGCGGTGCCTTACGCGAGGCCGAGGCCCATGCCGCCGTCAACGCGGAGAATCTGGCCCGTGACGAACTGGGCTTCGTCTGAAGCCAGATACAAGGCGGCATAAGCCGTGTCGTAGCCCGTGCCCATCTTGCCGCGCAGGGGAACCTGCGCATCGCGCGCGGCGCGAACCTCGGCCGTCGAGCGGCCCGTCGCCTGGGCAATTCCGGATACCGCCATCGGCGTGTCCATGAAGCCCATCATGATGGCGTTGGCCCTGATGCCGTGGCGAGCGTTGGACTGGGCAACGTGCGTCGTCAGCCTGTTCACCGCCGCCTTGGAAACTTCGTAGGCAAGCTGCGTCGCGCCGCTGGTCGCCGCCAGCGAGGAGATGTTGACGATCGCCCCGCCCTGCCGTTCGCGCATCGCCGGAAGGGCCGCCTTGATCGTCTGCCACATGCCCTTGAGGTTCACGTCCAGGATCCGGTCGAACACCGCCTCTTCGAGGCGATGGGCGGGAGCATCGCCGCCGCCGCCGATACCGACATTGTTCACGAGAATGTCGAGACGGCCATAGCGGGCGAGCGCCTGCTCGACGATGCGCGCGCAGTCGTCGGCTTTCGTGATGTCGGCGGCCAGAGAGGATACGGCAGACGCCGCGGAAGTTTCGCGCGCGATCTCGTCGGATGCGATCTGATCGGCCGTCTTCTGCGCCCGCTCGGCAATCCTGTCCACGCAGAGCACGGTCGCCCCCTCGCGAGCGAGCAACTGCGCAATGGCGGCGCCATTGCCAATCGTTTCACCCGGCGTCTGTCCGGCGCCGACGACGACGGCGATCTTTCCTGCAACACGTTTGGCCATCTCGAATCCCTTGCTTGCGAGACGCCGAGTTTGGCCACCGCCGCACCGAATGCAAACGCATTGGCGCCGCTTGTGCCGCCCTGCAACTACTCTGCGATAGGCGCAGCAGGGATTGCCGTGCGATGGCTTCGGTTCCGTACGAGAGCCGCCCCGTCCGCAGGGTCCTCCGGGCTTCAGGGGCCCGAAGGACCGCGGCAACGGCTGCCTTACATCTTCTTCCAGTCGCCCGACTGCTCGAAGGCAAACGCGGCCTTGTAGATCGTGGGCTCGTCGAAGTGCTTGCCGACCAGCATCAGCGAAACCGGCAGACCATCCGACATGCCGCAGGGCACGGCCATGGCGGGATGATGGGTGATGTCGAACGGCGCCGTGTTGGAAATCATGTTGAGCGCGCGCTCGACATAGAGCTCGCGCGGCGCATCGGCGGGCGGCAACGGCGTCGCCTTCAGCGGCGTCGTCGGCATCATCAGCAGGTCGAACTCGTCGAGCGCCTTGTCGTAGGCCGCGGTCAGGAGCCGCGTCTGGTTCATCGCCTTGCCGTAGTAGCGGCTGCCGTAGTAGCGGCGGACATAGGTGCCGAACATGGTGAACAGCTTGGTCGTGTCCGACATCTCGTTGGCGCGGTTGCGCCAGTTGCGATGGAAATCCATCAGGCTGGTGACATAGAGATCGGGCCGGCTGACGCCGTACCCGTCGCCCCACATCATGGTCTGGGTCAGCCCTTCGGTGCCGATGGGCATCCACAGCGCGGGGGCCACCATGTGCATGGGGATCGAGACCTCACTGACCTCGGCCCCCAGCGCTTCGTACTTCTTGGCCGCCGCCCGGACCTTGGCGTTCACGTCCTTCTCGGCGTTGGCCTGGGCGAAGCCTTCCGTCACGAGGCCGATCTTCATGCCCTTGATGTCGCCCTGAAGCGCCTTGGTGTAGGGGTGCGTCTTGACGTTGATCTGGCGCGAATCGTAGCCGTCGGGGCCGGCCAGCACCTCCAGCAGGAGGGCATTGTCGCTGACATTGGCGGTCATCGGGCCGGTATGATCGACGTAGATCTCGATCGGCATGATGCCGGTATAAGGCACCAGCCCATGGGTCGGCTTCATGCCGTAGGTGCCGGAGAAGGACGACGGCATGCGGATCGATCCGCCCTGATCGCCGCCCAGCGCCATGTCCACCTCGCCCAGCGCGACCAGCACCGCGCTGCCCGACGACGAACCGCCGGCCGAGTAGCCCATCTTGTGCGGATTGTGCACCGGCCCCGTCGCGTTGGTGTGGCTGCCGCCGGACAGGCAGAAATTCTCGCAATGCGCCTTGCCGACGATCGTGGCCCCCGCGTCGAGCACGCGCTGCACAACGGTCGCGTCGATGTCGGGCACATAGCCTTCCAGTGTCGCGGCACCGTTCATCATCGGCACGCCGGCCAGCATGATGTTGTCCTTCAGCACCACGGTCTTGCCCTTCAGCTTGCCGCGAGCAGCGCCTTCGACCTTGGTCTTGACGTACCAGGCATTGTGCTTGTTCTCGTCGCCGGTCGGCCGATAGCCCGGCGTGCGCGGATACTTCACGCGCGGCAGGTTGTCAGGCATCGCATCGACGACGTTGTAGGCCGCCACGCTCCCCCGCATGAGGTCGATGTAGGACTTCACGTCGGCATCGGTCAGCGACAGGCCGACATCGGCTGCCACCTCGCGCAGTTGCTCTTCGGTCGGAACTTGAACGGCCATGGCTTCCTCCTCTTTCAGTCGATACCGGATTCAGGGTGCGAGATGCCGCATCAGTTGCGGATCTGACTTCACGGCGGCAGCCGCACCTTCGAGGGCGACCTGGCCGCGATCCATCACATAGGCGTAGCTGGCGACTTCGAGAGCCAGCTCGATATGCTGCTCGACGAGGATGACCGCCATCTCGCGCGAGAGCTGCTTCAGGCGGTCGGCGATCTCCTCGATCACCCCGACCCACACGCCCTCGGTCGGCTCGTCCAGCATGATGAGCTTCGGCCTGCCCAGCACGGCGCGGCCGATCGCCAGCATCTTGCGCTCGCCGCCCGACAAGGTGCCGGCCGTCTGCGACAGGCGTTGCGCCAGCTTGGGAAAGAAATCGAGCACGTAATCCATGCCCGAGCGATCGGGCTGGCGTACGCAGCCCAGCAGCAGGTTCTCGCGCACCGTCAGCTTGGTGAAGATGCCGTGCTCCTGCGGCACGTAGCCGATGCCGCGCCGCACCCGGCGCTCCGCCACTTCCCGCTCTACAGCGGCGCCATCGAAGCGAATCGTTCCGGACATGGGCGGCAGTTCGCCGAACAGCGCCTTCAGGAGGGTCGACTTGCCCGCACCGTTGCGGCCCAGCACGGCGACGGCGCCGCGCGCCGGCGCCTCGATCGAGACGCCGAACAGCGCCTGGCTGCGGCCATAGCCGGCGCAGAGGCCATCGACCTGCAGGAGGCTTGAGTCAGACACGGGTCGTAAACACCTGCTGGACCTTGGAAGAGCGCTGGATCGCCTCGACATCGCCCTGATCCAGTACCTTGCCCTGGTCGAGCACGGTCAGCCGGTCGCAGATGTCGCGGATAAAATGCAGATCGTGCTCGACGATGATCAGGGAGCAATGGGCCTTGATCGGCGCCAGGAGCTCGCCGGTGACGCGCCGCTCCTCCGGGCTCATGCCGCCGGTCGGCTCGTCGAGCAGCAACAGCTTCGGCCGCAGCGCCAGCGCCATCGCGATCTCCAGCCACTGCTGCTGGCCGTGGCTCAGTTCGCCCGCAAGGTCGTCGGCACGGTCGACCAGCCGGAACCGTTCGAGCAGGCTGCTGACTTCGGCGTCCAGCGCGCGGCGCGACAGCGAGAGCAGAAGCCGCGGCAGGCTCTCGGTCGACTGCATCGCCAGCAGGACGTTGTCGTAGACCGAAAGTTCCGGCAGCACCGCCGTGATCTGGAACTTCAGGCTGAGGCCGGCGCGGGCACGCTCGTAGGGCGTCGCGCGCGTGATGTCGTGGCCGTTGAACACGACGGTGCCGCTATCGGCAAAATGCGCGCCGGCGATTGCCTTGAGCAACGTGCTCTTGCCCGAGCCGTTGGGGCCGATCAGTCCATGGAACGTGCCCGCCTGCACGTCGATGTCGACGCCGTCCAGTGCCTTCAGGGTGCGGAACGTCTTGCTGACACCGCGGATCTCGAGGAGCGCCATGGCGGCCTCACCCGTCCCGCCGGCGCCGGCCGTAGGAGCCGATGCGCTCGCGGTCCGACACGAAGAGGCCGAGGATGCCCTTGGGCTGGAACATCACGACGCCCAGCAGAATGAGCCCGAGGATCACCGGCCAGATCGGCTTGATCGCGTCGATGTCGGACAGCACGTACGACAGAACCTCGACCGTCACCGCCCCGAACACGGGACCGATCAGCGTGCCCGATCCGCCCAGCAGGCTGTACAGCACCGCCGTCGTCGAAAGGCCCGGCCCCATGTTGCCGGGACCGATGAAGCCCTGGTGGTAGCTGTAGAGCGCGCCGCCGAGGCCAGCGACCAGACCGGCCAGGGAGAAGACCACCGCCTTGAAGAGCTGCACGCGATAGCCGAAGAAGGCCAGCCGTTCCTCGTTCTGGCGCATGCCGGCAAGCACCAGCCCAAGCTGGGACCGTTTGAGGAAGCGCGCCCCGACATAGATCAGGATCAAGAGCGCCAGGGCGAGGAAGTAGAAGGCCACCCCTTCGACGAATTCGTAAGCGCCGATCTTCAGCAGCTTCACCGAAGACAGGCCATTGCCCGCGCCGACATACTGCCAGCCCGACACCAGACGCTCGGCGGCATACGCGCCCGTGAGCGTACCGAGCGCCACGAAGATCGTGGTCGGCGGCTTGCGGCCCAGCAGCAGGAAGGCCGCGAACAGGGCCGCCAGCAGCAGGCCGACCAGCATGGCGAGCGGCAACGTCCCCCAGAGTTCGCTGAACTCCAGATCGCGCCCGACCAGCGCGATGGCATAGCCCGCGACGCCGAAGAAGAGCGCCTGGCCGAAACTCATGATGCCCGAGAGGCCCCAGCACAGGTCGAAGCTGATGGCGAGCAGCGAGAGGATCAGCACGTTGGTCGCCAGAGTGATGAGGTCCGTCCGCTCGCTCAGCACCATCGGCACGATCAACGCGACGACCAGCGCACCTCCCTCGATGTAGGGAAGGACTCGACGGAACGCAGGGGAGCGTGTTCCCCGGCGTTCGGACACACGCTCGGCTACCACGGCCATCCGGACGCTTCCCTGGTCAGCATTCCTTGGGATCGACCATCTTGTCGCTTTCGATCACCGCGTAGCGCGTCTTGCCGGCATCGACTTTGCACTGCGCGATGTACATGTTCATCCGGCAGTGCATCTTGCCGGGTACCATCTCGGCGCCGCCGCCGGGTCCCTGGTCGATCTTGGCCTTGTCCATGGCGGCCGACACCGCATCGCGCGCCAGGTCGCCGTTCGTCGCCTTGACCGCCGCCTCGTAGAGCTTGATGCCGCGATACATGCCGGTCGAGGCGGAGCCTGCCGTGAACAGATACTTGGTGTCGGGGAAGCGCTTGGAGTAGTCGGCCTGGAGCTGCTTGCTGAACGGATCGTCGACCGACTGGAAGTAGTCGAGACAGCTATAGAGCCCGTCCATCTCCTGGGCCGGGTGATAGTTCAGCAGGTTCTCGTCGTAGTAGACGCAGCTCAGGACGCCGCCGTTCTTCTGAAAGCCCGATTCGTAGAGCTGCTTCACGAAGGGCTGCAGGCCCGGCGGAATGACGGTGTTGAAGACACAGTCGACCTTGCCATCGCGGATCTTGCCGATGGTCGCCGAGTATTCGGCCTGGTCGAGGGGATAGTATTCCTCGAACACGACCTCGCCGCCGTTGGCCTCGATGACCTTGCGGGCATACTTGTTCAGGAGCTGCGGCCAGACATAGTTGGCCGACGGCAGGGCAAAGCGCTTCTTGCCGGCCGTCTTGATCAGATAGGGAATGAGCTTGTCGCACTGCTGCGCCGGCGTCGGCCCCGTGCAGTAGAGCGACTTGGTGCACTCCTGCCCTTCGTAGAGCTGCGGATAGATGTAGAGCGTGCGACCGCGATTGACGATCGGGTCCTTGATCGCCTGCCGCATCGCCGAGGTGATGCCGCCCAGCACGACATTGACCTTCCGCTCCTGGATAAGCTTGCGCACGTTGCCGACGGCGATCTTGGGATCGGACGCCGTGTCTTCGAGGAAAAGCTCGATCGGCCGGCCGGCGACCCCGCCGCTCTTGTTGATCTGTTCCACCGTGAACTGCGCCACCTGCCAGTTGGCGTTGCCGGACGGCGCGATGGCGCCGGTGATGTCGGTGGCGATGCCCATGCGGATGGGATCGGCGGCAAAGGCGCCCTTTGGCGCCAGCATCCAGCCGCCACCCCCGGCGATCCAGCCGGCGGCGCCCAGCGCCCCGGCGCCCAAGAGACGTCGCCGCCCCAGAGAATGCATCTTGTCGCTCATGTTCAGAGCCTCCCCTGCGTAATGAAGCCTTGCGGACGGAACTTCACGATTACCAACGCGATAATGAAAACCAGCGGATCGGCGAGCACCGGCATGACGAGCCAGGGCAGGCCCGCTGCCATGCCGCCGACGACTGCGGCCCCCAGGACAGGCCCTTCGAAAGTTCCGACACCTCCCAGCATCACCGACAGGAACGCCTGCACCAGGAAGCGCGTGCCGATATCCGCCGAGAGCTGGTAGAGCGGCACGATCAGCGCGCCGGCCAGTCCGGCGAGAGCTGCGCCGAAGGCGAAGGTGAAGGCGTAGAGCCGCGACGTCGAAATCCCGCAGGCTCTCGCAAGGTTGGGATTTTCAAGCGACCCGCGCACCTGCAGGCCGACCGAAGTGCGCGCCAGAAACAGCCACGTACCGGCGATGACGCACGCCGTAACGACGACGATGACGGTGCGCCAGATGGAAAAGTCGACGCCGAAGACTGTGAAGGCGCCCGGCAGCGGTTCGGAGATCGACTTGTAGTGGCCGCCCAGCAGCCCGCGCACGATCTCGCGAATGACCAGGCCGACCGCGTAGGTTCCCAGCATCGCGATGATGGGCGACGCATAGAAGCGCCGGATGACCAGCCGTTCGAGGACGAGGCCGATCAGCGCCAGCACCAGTGGCGCGGCCAGGATGCCGGCCCAGGCCGACAGGCCGCTGCTTTCGAAGACGTAGACCGTGTAGGCGCCGAGAAGGACGAACTCGCCGTGGGCAAAATTGAAGATGCCCATCATGCTGGCGATGATTCCAAGCCCCAGCACGATCAGCACCATCACCGACATGAAGGCGAGCAGATCGAACACAAGCTTGATTTCGATACCCATGGTCACCGCATGCGATCGCAGCCACGGCGGCCCGACGCGTTGGCTACGCGAGAACCGCACACCCCATGTATTTAAAACAGAAAATTTTCACTTTTCAAATAGTTTAAGTTCGGCGCCCAAGCGTCAGAACTTTTCGAGCAACTTGAAGTCGAAGCCGTCGGCTTCCGCAAAGTAGATCGGCATCTCGGCGCGCCGGTGACGCAGCCCGACGGGCCCCCGCCCTCCGCGATAGACCATGTTCGACGCACTGCTGGTCAGGCTGGGCAGGTGCAGCGTCTCGGACTTGCGCGCCAGCGCCTCCAGGAAATAGAGCGCTTCGTAGTTCGCCTGTGCCACGGCGCCCGGAACCGGCGCAGAGGCTCCGAACGCCTTCTGGTAGGCGGCGAGAAACGCTTCGTTGGATGCGGTTCTCACGCTGGCGAAGTAGCCGAAGGCCGCGAACAGGTTCGTCGTGTTGTCGGCGCCGATTCCCAAAAGGACGGTTTCGTCGATGCAGTTTGCCAGCCGCAACACCTTCTCGCTGAGACCGTATTCGGCGAACAGCCGGTTGAATAGAATGCCGTCGAGGCCGATGAGCGAGATGAAGACGACATCGGGTTGCAGCGCCCGTATGCGCTCGACATAGCGATGATGGTCGTCGTTGCCCAGCGGGACGAAATCCTCGCCCACGACCCGGCCTCCGGTCTCGGCGATGTAGCTCTTGACCTCCCGATGCGAGAGCCAGGGCCAGACATAGTCGCTGCCGATCAGATACCAGCGTCGGGCATGCTTGCGCTCGGCCAGCCAGGCAATCGCCGGGCGCGCCTGTTGCGGCGGGGTCTCGCCGATGGCGAACAGGCCGGGCGTTCGTTCGCCGCCTTCGTAGATCGAAGGATAGATGTAAGGGAGATGGCCGGCGAATGTCCCGCGCAACGACATGCGAACCGCACTGATATGGTTGCCGACGATGACATCGGCGCCATCGAACTCGACGATGTCTTCGGCGTCGCGCGTCACCTTCTCGATCGCCGCGCCGCTATCGACGACGGTGAGTTCCAGTTCGCGTCCCAGGATCCCGCCGCGCGCATTGATCTGATGGGCGGCGAGAACGGCGCAGTTGAGCGACGACGGCCCCCAGATACCCGCTGTGCCGGTCATCGTGACGAAGTGCGCGACCCGTAACTTGGATTTGTCCCGCCGGAGCGTTTTCGGCAGGCCGGGAAGCAAGGCGCCGGCAATGGGCGCGCCTCCACCGGACCCAAGGGCCGAATATGGCGCCTCGAGCATCAGCACGGGTCCGCAGCCTCGTCGACAAGACTCAAGGGAGATCGCCGCATGTCAGCCTCCGTATCCTGCCATCATGAGCCCCCGGCCACGCGTCCGAAACCGTCAACCGCTTCCCCCGCTGCCCGGACAGGCTGCCGCCAAATATTGTTGAATTTTCAACAATTGAAGCACATATAAAGGCGCATCGTCGAGCATGCATGTTCCGTGCCTTTGGCAGGTTCCGAGGTCGCCCGTGTCAAATTCTTCTTCCGCCGATTCACCTATCACCGTGCATCTGGCCTATCTGCTTGCTCAAGCGAATCGCGAGATCAACCGCCAGCTCGACGCACGATTGCGCGCCGAGGGCGTGCCCGTCGAGCAATGGCGCATCCTCAAGGTGCTGTCGGATGGCAACGGACGGTCCATGGGCGATCTGGCCGAAGCGGCCCTGCTCAACCATCCGACGCTCACCAAGACCATCGACCGCATGGTCGCCGACTCGCTCGTCTATCGCATTTCCGATCCTGCGGATCGCCGCAAGGTCCTGATCTTCTGTTCGGAGCGCGGCAAGGAGCTGGCGAAGCGCCTGGCGCCGCTGGCCCTCGGCCAGGAAGCGCACATCGCCAAGAACTACGGCGGCAAGGCGACCGCCCAGCTCAAACGACTGCTCGAAGACTTGATCGAGCGCGCCGGCTAACGACGGCCTCTCCCCCTGGCGGGGACAGTCCTACCAGGTCATGCGCAGGCCGGCGGAGATCGCGTGGGTGTCGTCGCGGCCGGTGATCTCGCCGTCGTAGCGGGCGTAGATCGAGGTCGAAGCGCCGATCTGCGTGTTGAGGCCGAGGCCGACCACGGCCGCGTCGCGCAGGGGCTGAGCGCCGTAGACGGTGAAGGCCACGGCCGGTGCACCGGCGAAGGCCGCCGTGATGGGCCGCGACGTGTCGGCATATTCGTGCGCCCAGCCCAGCCGGATCGTCACACCCAGCGGCCGTTCCATCCCCACCGGGATGTTGGCGCCGAGATCGGCACCGATGATCGTGCGCACCGAGGTGGTGTTCTGCTGCGCCACCCCCAGGTTCAGGGATTGGGCGCCGGACTCGGTGAAGGGGTTCTGCGACACCGCCACGGTCTGGAAGCGGGCGAAAGGCGTGATCGTCGCCTGCGCCGCTTCGAGGAGGCCGATCCGGTAGCCCGCCTCGATCTGGCCGAGGAACTGGTTGGCCCCGGTCTGGCCGCTGGCGATGCGGGTGGCCAGGCCCGGGATCGCCATGACCCGCTGCAGGCGGTTGTCGCTGTAGGCGTAGCCCGCCAGCGCGTCGACGTAGAGGCCACCTTCCGTGAAGCTGGCGTAGAGCGCGGCGCTGTAGGTGTCGGCGTTGCCGTTGCCCATGAAGCCGTTCACCCACTGCCGGCCGCTCGAGTAGCCGACGGCAAGGCCCACCAGGAAGCGCGGGTCGAGGCGATAGTCGACGCCGATGGCGGCGCCGCCGAGATTGTAAGTGAGCGTGCCTGAGTTGGTGTTGCCGCCGACGCTGCCGAAGCCGCCGAGGCCGCTCATCCAGGCTCCCCACTTGGGCAGGTCCTGGGTGTCGCAGGCGACCACGCAAGCCTCAGCCAGCGCCACGCGCGTGATGCCGGCGCTGCTGCCGTTGCGCGCCTGCGCGACCTGCTGGCCCAGCGTGTTCATGAACACCAGCGAGGCGCCGACGTTCACCGTGCCGAAGCCTGTGTAGGGCTGGCCGCTGATCGCATCGAGCGCCGCCGGTCCCTGCTGGGTGTCGAGCCCGGCCAGGGCATTCAGCACCGTGTTGAAGTCCCCGGTCGCCGTCGGCGAGGCGATGTCCAGCGCCGTGCCGACGGCATACTGGTTGCGCGTCTGCGCGCCCGAGGCGAAGGCGCTCGCCGTCTGGAACAGCAGCAGATAGACGTTGTTGGCGTCGTAGCTGAGGCTGGGCGTCAGGAAGGCGAGATTGCTCGTGACACCGCTATAGGTGCCCGTCAGGCCGCCGGTGGCCGTGACGATGGTGTAGGTGGTGTTGCGCTGATAGGTGCCCGATGCCGCCAGCACCTGCACCGTGGCGCCGCCGCCGATCGTGGCCGTGCCGGTGGCGACGATCTTGTCGTTCTGGCCGCCGCTGTTGACCTCGACCTGATAGACGCCGCCGGTCTGTACGAAGTTGCCGGTAACGTTCAGCGTGCCGATCGAGTTGCCGGGCGCCAGGACACCGCCGTTGGAGGTGAGCTGCCCGATGAGCGTGCCGCTGCCGCCGAGCATGCCGCCCGCCCCGATCGCGACGTTGCCGGTCAGGCTGCCGTTCACCGTCAGGAGGCCCGCCGACACCGTCGCGCCGCCGCCCACGACATTGTTGCCGGTGAGGATAAGCTGTCCGGCGCCGGTCTTGGTCAGGCTGCCCGTGCCGGAAATCGCGCCGGCATAGGTCCCGTTCGTCGTCTGGTCGAACACGAGGGCGGCGTTGTTCACAATGTTGCCCTGCAGGCTGGCCGAGTTGCCGGTCAGCGTGCCGCCCGACACCACAGTGCCGCCGGCGTAGCTGTTGGTCCCGGTCAGCGTCAGATTGCCGGCGCCGTTCTTGGTGAACCCGCCCGTGCCCGACATGTTGCCGGCGTAGGTCCCGTCGACGCTCTGGTTGAACACCACCGCGGCATTGTTCGCGATGTTGCCCTGCAGGCTGGCCGAGTTGCCGGTCAGTGTGCCGCCCGACACCACAGTGCCGCCGCTATAAGTATTGGCGCCCGTCAGCGTCAGATTGCCGGCACCGCTCTTGGTGAACCCGCCTGTGCCCGACATGTTGCCGGCATAGGTCCCGTCGGTGCTCTGGCTGAACACCACCGCGGCGTTGTTCGCGATGTTGCCTTGCAGGCTGGTCGTGTTGCCCGTGAGGGTACCACCCGACACGGTCGTACCGCCGCCGTAGCTGTTGGCGCCGGTCAAGGTCAGATTGCCGGTGCCACTCTTGGTGAGCCCGCCCGTGCCGGACATGACGCCGGCATAAGTGCCGTCGGTGCCTTGGCTGAACACCACCGCGGCGTTGTTCAGGATGTTGCCTTGCAGGCTCGTCGTCGTGCCCGTGAGCGTGCCGCCGGACACGGTCGTGCCGCCGCCGTAGCTGTTGCTTCCCGTCAGGGTGACGTTGCCGGAACCACTCTTGGTCAGGCCACCCGTACCGGACATGTTGCCGGCATAGGTGCCGTCCGTGCTCTGGCTGAACACGACGCTGGCATTGTTGACGATGTTGCGCTGCAGGCTGCTCGTCGTGCCCTGCAGGATGCCGCCCGATACGTTCGTGCCGCCCCTGTAGGTGTTGACGCCGTCGAGGATGAGCGTCCCCGCGCCGGTCTTGGTCAACGCGCCCGATCCCGAGATCGCGCCCTGCAGGGTGAGTTGATTGCCGTTGGTGTCGAACGTGCCGCCGGGGGCGCTCAACGTGATCGGCCGCGCGATGGTGAAGCTTGCCGTCGCCTGCAGCGTGCCGTTGATCAGAGTCAGCCGCGTACCGGCTGCACCGAAGGCGCTGTCGGAACCGGCCTGCACGGTGCCGCCGGTGATGGCCGTGCCGCCGCTGTAGGTGTTGGTGCCTGTCAGGGTCACGGTGCCGGGGCCCATATAGGCGATGTCGCCGCTGCCGCTGATGTTGCCGGCAAAGACGATATCGTCGGAACGGTTGAAGGCGAGCGTCCCCTCGTTGAACACGTCGCCCGCGATCATGCCGGTGGTACCGCCATTGCCGAGCTGCAGGATGCCGCCCGAGATGATCGTGCCGCCGCTGTAGGTGTTGTTCGCCGTCAGGATCAACGTGCCGAAGCCGGTCTTGGTAAGCACGCCGTCGCCCGACATGACGCCCGCATAGGTGCCGTCGGTCGCCTGGTCGAAGACCACGCGCGCATTGTTCTCGATGGCGCCCTGCAGGCTCGTCGTCGTGCCGGTCAGCGTGCCGTCCGACACCACGGTGCCGCCGCTGTAGGTGTTGGCGCCTCTCAGGGTCACGTTGCCGGAGCCTGTCAGAGTGAGGCGGCCGCTGCCCGACATCGTGCCGAAATAGGTGCCGTCCGTGCTCTGATTGAAGGTCACGGTCGCGTTGTTGACGATGTTGCCCTGCAGGCTCGTCGTCGTACCCTGCAGCGTGCCGCCCAGCACCGTCGTGCCGCCCGTATAGGTGTTGGCGCCGGTCAGGATCAGGGTGCCGCTGCCCTGCTTGACCAGCGAACCCTCATAGCCGCCCTCCTGGCCGCCGTCGGCGATCACGCCGGCAAAGGTCGTGTCGTTGGCCGTGCCGACCGTCAGGCTGTTGCTGCCCAGCGAGATCTTCGAGCCAGCGACACCGGCGAGATCCTGGATCGTGCGGCCACCGCTGGCGCCGGAGAGGTCGAGGCTCGCGCCGGCGCCCGCGAGGTTCACCCCACTCGACGTAGCGACACTGCCGTTGTCGTAGAGCACCAGCGTCGCGCCCGCCCCGACCATCGTGGCGCCGGTATAGCTGTTGTCGCCGGCCAGCCCCTGCGCGGCATTGGCCGCCAGGACGAGCCCGCCGCTGCCCGAGATGACGCCGGTGAAGCCTCCCGTGGTGCCGGTGATGGTGAGCGTCTGGTTGCCCAGCACGACGCTGAGGCCGCTGCCGCTCGAGCCGCGCAGGCCGCCGACCGTGGCGCCGTCGGTCGTCCCCGAGATGTCGAAGGTCGCCACGCCGCCCGCGAAGCTCGGCGAGAAGGCGACGTAAAGCGTGTCGGCGATCGAGCCCGCCCCCGTCAGTGCCAGGGTCGCCCCCTGGTAGATCTGCGTGACACCGCCATAGGTCGACACGCCCGACAGTGTCAGGCTGCCCTCGATGATCGTCAGCGCGCCGCGCGTGACGCCGGGCCCGGCATCGACGATCGTCCCCGAGAACGAGCCTGCGGCGTTGTCCATCACCAGTTCGATGCTGCCGAGCTGCACCGTGCCGCTGCCGTCCAGGCTGCGGATCAGGCTGGCCGGGGCGCTAGTGCCGCTGACATCGAAGGTCGCGCCGCTCTCCACCATGACGCTCGAGTAGGAGATAATGCCCGAGCCGACCAGCGCCAGGGTGCCGCTGGAGATCGTCGTCGCACCGCTAAAGCCGCTTATGCTTTCAAGGGTCAGCGTCCCACTGCCCTGCTTGGTCAATCCGCCGCTGCCCGAGATGCTGCCGCTGAAGGTCGTCGAGTTTGCCGTACCCACCGTCAGCGTATTGCCGCCCAGCACGATGAACGTACCGGCGACACCGCTCAGGTCCTGGATCGTCTGGCCGCCGCTGCTGGCGGAGATGTCGAAGGTGACACCGGCGGCTGCGAGTGCGACGCCGCTCGACGCCGCGATGCTGCCTGTCCCGGCCAGCGCCAGCGTCCCGCCGGCGATCGTGGTGGCGCCGGCGTAGAGGTTGGTCCCCGTGAGAGTCAGCGTCGCGCTGCCTGTCTTGGTCAATCCGCCCGTATCGCCAAAAGGCTCGATGACGCCGGCGAAGGTCGTGTCGAGCGAAGAGACGACGGTCAGCGTGTTGGCGCCGAGAACAACGTACGACGAATCGACACCGCTCAGGTTCTGCACGGTCACCGACGAGACGCAGCTGCAGCCGATGTCGAAGAATGCGTTCGCGCCGGTGAGATTGAGGCTGCTCGACGTGGCGATGCTGCCATTGCCTTCGAGGATCAGCGCCGCATTGCCTTCGATGGTCGTGGCTCCGGTGTAGGTGTTCACGCCGCTCAGGATCTGGCTCGCGCCGTTTGCGATGCGCAAGCTGCCGCCCGTCCCGCCGGCGATGCCGCCGTCCTGGATCGACCCGTCGAAGGAGAAGAAGAATGTGCCGAGCGTGATCGTCAGCTCCTTCGACCCCAGGGCAACGACGCCGCCGGCGCCGGGCAAGCCGACCAGGACGAGGAGGGAAGCGCCCGCCGTCGTCTGCGAGATGTCGAAGGTCGCAATCCCCGGGCCACCGTAGAAGCCCACGCCGGTGTTGGCGATCGAGCCTGCGCCCTTGAGGGCCAGCGTGCCGCCGCCGCTAATTGCCGCCGGCCCGCCGAACGTCGAGACCCCCGACAGGGTAAGCGTGCCGCCCTCGATCAGGATGCCGCCTACATCGCCGCCATCGTCGATCGTGCCGGAGAACTCGGTCGACGCATGGGTGATCCGCAACATATTGGCGCCCAGCTGGACCGTGCCGGCGCCCGCCAGCGTCCGGATGCTGCTGACGAAGACATTGTTGCCGATGTCGAAGGTGGCGCCGCTGGCGACCGTCACCACGGCGGACTCGGAAATCTGGCCGCCGTTGGCCAGCGCCAGGGTGCCGGCGCCGATCGTGGTGGCGCCGGTATAGCTATTCTCGCCTTCGAGGGTCAGCGTGCCGCTGCCGGCCTTGATGAAGGACCCGCCCAGCGCCCCGCCCAGCCCGTTGTCGGCGATGACGCCGCTGAAGGTGGTCGAGTTCGCCGTCCCCGCGGTCAGCGTCCGGTTGCCCAGCGCCACAATGCTGCCCGCGACACCGCTGAGATCCTGGATCGTCTGGTTGCCGGTGCTGCCCGCGATGTCGAACGTGGCACCCGCGGCCGCGAGATAGACGCCGCTCGACGACGCGACGCTGCCGCTGCCGGAAAGCGCCAGCGTGCCGTCATTGACGGTTGTCAGGCCCGCATAGGTATTGACGGCGGTCAAGGTGAGCGTGCCGCTGCCTGCCTTGGTGATGCCGCCGAGACCCGAGATCGCCGTCGCCAGCGTGACGTCGTTGCCGTTGGTATCGAAAGTGCCGCCGTTGATACCGATCGCTTCCAGCCGTGGCGAAATGTCGATCGTGTTGCCGGTCGCCCACTGCACGCCGCCGCCGCTCAGGGTGACGTTGCCGGTGCCGAAATTGTCGAGGGTCGTGAAGTTGATCAGGCCGCCGATGATCGCCGTGCCACCCGTATAGGTGTTGGTACCGGTCAAGGTCAGCGTGCCGGTGCCCTGCTTGATCAACCCGCCGTTGCCGCCGAAATCGTCGATGACGCCGGCGAAGGTCGTCGAGTTGGCCGTCCCCACGATCAGGCTGTTGTCGCCGAGGCGGACCGTTGAGCCGGCGACGCCCTGGAGATCGTTGATCATCTGCTGGTTGAGGCAACCGCAGGAGATGTCGAAGACGGCGCCGTTGCCGGCCAGATTCACGATACTCGAACTGGAAATCGCCGAGTTGTCGTCCAGTTCCAGCACGGCATTTTCGTTGATCGTGGTGGCGCCAGTGTAGGTATTCACGCCGGAAAGTATCAACGCGGCGCCCGACGCCAGGGTGATCCCGCCGCCCGTGCCGCCACCGAGACCGCCGTCCTGGATGTTGCCGTAGTAGTCCCCGATGCCCGTGATGGTGAGCGTCTTCGAACCCAGCGCGATCACGCTGCCCGTCAACGGGGCATCCGCGATACTGGAGACGGTGGCGCCGCCCGCGGTCAGCGAGATGTCGAACACTGTGCCCGCCCCGCCCAGGAAGATGACGGCCGACGAGGCGATGCTGCCGGAACCCGACAGTGCCAACGTGCCCGCGTTCACATTCGTGTCGCCGGTATAGTCGTTGTTGCCGCTCAGGATGAGCGTACCGCCGCCGGACTTGGTCAGGTCGCCCGCACCGGTAATCAGTCCGCTTTGTGTGAGTGTCGTTCCGTTCGCCACCTCGAAGGTTCCGCCGCCCGCATTCAGCGTCGTCGAACGCAACATGTCGAACGTTGCCGTAGTCTGCAGCGTGCCGCCGCCGAAGGTGAGGCCGCCGTCTGCGCTTCCGAGACCGTTGTTTGCCGAGATCGAGATCGTGCCGGCGTTGATCGTCGTTCCGCCGGAATAGGAGTTGGAGCCCGACAACGTCCAGGTGCCGGTCCCTTGCTTCACGAGCGATCCGCCGCTTCCGACAATCGAACCACCGTAATTCGTCGACAAGTTGTTGGCGCCTACGGTGAGCTGCTTACTCCCGAGGAACACCACTCCCTCTGTACCGGCGATCGAACCAATCGTCGTCCCGGCGCCCGTGAGCTGTGAAATCTGCAGGCTGCTCGCCGCGCCGACGAGTGTAAGTTCGGCCTGTCCGCCGCTGCCGTCATCCAGGATGCGCACCGACGCACCGTTGCTCGCCGTGACTTTCGCATTCTCCAACGTCGCCCCTGGCCCCGGAGGGGGGCCAGGATCAGTACCGCCGACCAATAGACTGCTGTTGTCGAGGTTGATGATCGCCGTGCCGGCCCTTGATGTATCGTCGAAGACAATCGCTGCGCCACCGGACAGGGAGAATGATGTCGCATTACCAGCTGTCGCCGAATTCCAGAACGTATAACCATCGCCGGCGCCCGTAGCCGTAAAGGTCTGTACGTTCGAGGAACTATTGACGATGCCGCCGTTGCGGAAGAGCATCTGGCCGCTGAAAGTATAGGCTTGGGCCAGACTGTCGAACTGGAACGTACCGACGCCCGTAGCATCGGAGATATCGACGGCCGATGTTCCCGTCGCCCCGAATGTCGCTGTTCCCAGCGCGCCAGGCGCCGACCCTCCCATCCAGTTGCTTCCGAGACTGTATTGGCCGGTCGTCCCCAGCCAAGTCTGTGCGTCCGCCCCGAACGGCGTCAGCGCCGTAGCGCCCAAAAGACACGCAACAGCCAACCGCGCCGTGCGCGCCATCTTCACGCTACGCATTCCCACCGTCCCCAAACCCCACCACAGGTCTTGGGAGGCCCTTTAGCACATCAACTGTAATATGTCTCGCCCGATGCAACTAGGGCGATTAGATTTGTTGCCGCTCAGTAGGTGCCGGGGTACTGGCCGCCATCCATCAGGATGTTCTGGCCGGTCATGTAGCCGGCGTGGACGCTGCAGAGGAAGGCGCACATCTTGCCGAATTCCTCGGCGGTACCGAAGCGGCCGGCGGGATGGGCCTTCGCGCTTGCCGCATACTCCTCCTCGAACGCGACACCTGCCTTGGAGGCGCGCACGCGCATCGTGCCGCGCAGGCGGTCGGTATCGAAGGGACCGGGCAGCAGGCCGTTGATCGTGACGCCGTTGCGGATGGTCTTGCGCGCCACGCCGGCGACGAAGCCCGTGAGGCCGGATCGCGCGCCGTTGCTGAGACCGAGAATGTCGATAGGCGCCTTCACCGAACTCGACGTGATGTTGACGATGCGACCGAAGCCGCGCTTCATCATGCCGTCGACCGACGCCTTGATGAACTCGATGGGCGTCAGCATGTTGGCGTCGATCGCCTTGATCCAGTCGTCGCGGTTCCAGTCACGGAAGTCGCCCGGCGGCGGCCCGCCGGCATTGTTCACGATGATGTCGGGCTCGGGGCAGGCCGCGAGGACCTGGTTGCGGCCGGCTTCCGTCGTCACGTCGACGGCGACCGCCGTGACCTTGACACCGAACTTCCTGGCGATCTCCTCCGCCGTCGCATCGAGTTCCGACTTGGTGCGGGCGTTGATCACCAGATCGACGCCCTCCTCCGCCAGCGCCATCGCGCAGCCCTTGCCCAGTCCCTTGCTGGCCGCGCACACGATCGCCTTGCGGCCTCTGATACCCATATCCATGACGTGTTCCTCTCCAAAATAATCGGATTCTTACTGTCGTCCTGAGCGCAGCGAAGGACCTCATCGCCGCACGCGACAGGAGTTCTCCGTTGCCAACGCCATGAGATCCTTCGCTGCGCTCAGGATGACGGGGGCGCCGCTTCAGTTCACGCGCGTCCAGAGCTGCGTTTCGCCGAACATCGGCGTGCCGACATAGCCGCGCAGGCGCAGCTTGCCGTCGGGTTGCAGGCTGATGTTGGCGTTGTAGGTCTTGCCGTTCTCGCCGTTGTAGATCTTGCCGTCCTCGAAGGCGTTGGGATCGGACGTGGCCTTGAAGCCCCAGATGAGCGGCATGCCGAGCACCTTGCGGCCGCGCAGCGCGGGGTTCTCGTTGCGATAGTCGGTGGCGGCGTCGGGTGCGACGACCTTCTTGTCCGGCCCCTTGGGATTGATGAGGCCGGCAACGAAACCGCAGATCGGGCCGTTCGCAGTATCGGGGCACGGCCCGATCTTCACTTGCGCCACGCCCGACGCGGTGAGCCACGTGCCGGCCACACCCTGCTGCGCCGAGGCTGTCGACGCCAACAGGCCCAATACCGTAGCCAGAACCAACGTCTTCTTCATCGTCTTGCTCCCCCTCACGGCGCTCCGCCGATTTCGGCCAGCACGTCGATGGCCAGCCGGCGATCGATCTCGCGCCGTTCAGCCAGCGCACGCCGGTCGAGCGCGGCGACGACGCGACGGGCCGCTTCGGCCGAGCGTTCCATGCGCGACACGAGATACTGCACGACACCCGCGCCGGCGTGCAATTGCCGGTCGGCGAGTTGCTTCAGGATGATCGAGCCCAGCAGATCGTCGTCGGGCGGCGCGACGGCAACGGCCGGTGCGGCCCGCAACCGCGACGCCAGGTCCGGCAGGGCGATGGCCCAGCGCGCCGGCGGCTCCGGCGAGATCAGCAGCAGAGAGCCCCGCCGCTCGCGCATCAGATTGTAGAGGTGGAAGAGCGCCCGCTCCGGCGCGCGCTGCGCTTCCTCGATCACGATCGCGGGCGATGCGGCGGCAAGTTCGGTCAGGTCGGCGACGCTCTTGCCCTCGAGGTCGGTCCCTTCCATCACCGCCGCCCCGCTCCGCACCGCCCAGATGCGGCCGAGATGGGTCTTGCCGCAGCCGGTGGGACCGTTCAGCGACAAAGCCGGCGCCGGCCAGTCGGGCCAGCGATCCATCCAGGCCAATGCCTCGCGGTTGCCGTCGGCGACGACGAAGTCCTCGCGGGCATAGGTCGGCGGCGGAAGTGCGAGATCGAAGGTGAGTTGATTCGCCATGACGCTTCGACAGACCGATCAGCTCGCGGTCCCGCGATAGATGTCGCTCTCGCGGTAGCGGGCCAGAAGATGGCGCACGATCACGCCGGCAACCGCCGCCACCGGAACGGCCACCAGCACACCGACAAAGCCGAACAGCGAGCCGCCTGCCAGCAGGGCGAACATGATCCAGACCGGATGCAGCCCGACCCTGTCCCCCACCAGCTTGGGCGAAAGCACGTTGCCTTCCAGCGTCTGGCCGAACAGGAACACCGCCGCGACCTTCACGACGCCCATCCAGTCCGGCGGGAACTGCGCCAGCGCCATGCCGAGCGCCATCACCGCACCGACGAAGGTTCCGACGAAGGGAATGAACGAGATCGCGCCCGCGATCAGCCCGATGACCAGACCGAACTGCAGGCCGACCAGTGACAGGCCGATGGCGTAGATCGAGCCCAGGGCCAGACAGACCAGCGCCTGGCCGCGTACATAGCCCGCGATCGCGGCATTCGATTCATGGGCGAGCTTGCGGATCGTATCGGCATGGTCGCGCGGCAGGGCGCCGTCGATCGCGGCCAGCACCTTCTCCCAATCGCGCAACAGGTAGAAGGTCACCACCGGCGTGATGAACAGCAGGCCCAGCAGGTTGATGATGGCGACGCCGCGCTGCGCGATGGTCCCGGCGAGACCGCCGGCCACCGAGAGCGCCTTGCCCGCCCATTGCGTGGCTTCGGTCTGCAGATCGCTCATGGTGAGCGGCGGCAGGCCCAGCCGGTCGCGCAACGGTTCGAGGAACGGCTGGACGCGCTCCGCCACCTTCACGATGTATTCCGGCGCCTTGACGATCAGCGCCTGCACCTGGCCGAACAGCGGCGGCAGGATCGCCATGAAGAAGCCCACGGCGAGCAAGGCTGCCACGATCGTCACGGCCGTCGTCGCCATGGTGCGCGACAGGCCCATCCGCTGCAGGCGCAGGACGACGGGATCGAGGAAGTAGGCCACCACTATGCCGACGACGAACGGCAGCAGGATGTCGTTCAGCAACCACAGGATCAGCAGGAAGGCGGCGGCCGCAATGACCCAGAAACGCCAGCGGCCCGAGGAAGTCACCGAGGCTGCAGGCGCCACTGGTCGGCGTCCTTGTCGAGCTGCAGGCCCGCCTGCGCCAGGATGCGCTGCAGTTCTTCGGGCGTGCCGAAATAGTCGAGGCGCAGTTCGGCGCGATCCGATTCGAGTTGCTTCACGGCCACGTTCTTGACCGCCGGCACCGAGCCCAGCCGCTGGCGAACCTGCACCCAGTCGCCCAGCGCGCGGATCGGCACGACGACGTCGAGCGAGTCCTGCGAGTCGCGCCGCACGGTCGCGATGCCGCGCCAGTCCTCTTCGACCTTGGCATGCATCTTCTTGGCGGTATCGCCGAGCTGCGCGGCGTCGGCCAGCGACGTCTTGGCGATGTCGGTGCGCTGGCCGGTCTGCGTGTCGTAGCGCATGCCGCTCACGGTGAGCGGCCCGGAGGCCTTGTCGCCTTCGACCGTCACCACGATGATGGTCGGCATGCGATAGCGCGCATTGAGCCGCGAGAGGGCCGAGATGTCGCCGACATAGGCTTCCTCGGGCGACATCGCGCCCTGGTCGGTCTGGTCGCCACGCATCACGGTGACGGGCACCGAGCTGTTGGCGCCGTCGAGCTGCTGCCAGGCATCGCGCCAGGGATTGCGGTCGTCCAGCGGCTGGAGGCCGTCCCGGCCCTTCCACAGCGGCACGATCAGCGCAGGCTTCTGGACCGTTTCGACGGTCTTTGCGCCGGCCCCGCTCATCCACGCCTTCACCTGGTCCGGCGCGAAGACGACGGTCAGCGTGCCGATATAGCGGCCGGGCGCGGAACGCTCGCGCACGAATTCGACGCCGCGCACCATGCTGTCGAGCTGCGCCTCGCCGACCTGCGGCAAGCGGGCGCGGTCCTCCGGCGCCACCATACGATCCACAAGCATCTGCAGGGCCTTGCGGCGGGCATCGCGGATGCCCTGGTCGCGCGCCTTGATGGGGTCGGGGCCCGTGGCGTCGACATCGACGCCCTCGACGGTATAGGCGTTGCCGGCCGGGACCTGCGCCAGCGCGCCTCCCGACACAACGCCGGCGGCCAGGGCCGCGACGAGCGCGGCGACAATCGTGGAAAACCAGCGGCCTATCGGCATTGCGGGGGTCCGGTTTTTGTTTATGTTCGCGCCACCTGTTTAGCATGAATGAGCCCGGCTTGAAGCCCGACGCCCCTCACGACGATTCCCCCGACGCCTCCTCCGAAGGGCGTGGCCACAATCGGCCGCCTCTGACCTACAAGGACGCGGGCGTCGATATCGACGCGGGCGACGCACTCGTCGAGCACATCAAACCGCTCGCACGCAGCACGAATCGTCCCGGCGTCATGGGCGGGCTCGGCGGCTTCGGCGGCCTGTTCGATCTCAAGGCCGCGGGCTTCAAGGATCCCATCCTGGTGTCCGGCACCGATGGCGTCGGCACCAAGCTCAAGGTCGCCATCGAAGCGGCGGTGCCCGATACGGTCGGCATCGACCTCGTGGCGATGTGCGTGAACGACATCGTCGTGCAGGGCGCCGAGCCCCTCTTCTTCCTCGACTACTATGCGAGCGGCCGGCTCGACGTCGATGTCGGCCGCCGCCTCGTGGCGGGCATCGCCGAAGGCTGCCGGCGTGCGGGCTGCGCGCTGGTCGGCGGCGAGACGGCCGAGATGCCCGGCATGTATGCCGAGGGCGATTACGACCTCGCAGGCTTTTCCGTGGGCGCCGCCGAACGCGATGCGCTGCTGCCGCGCGCCGATATTGCGGTCGGCGACGTGGTGCTGGGCCTCGCGTCCAGCGGCCCCCACTCCAACGGCTATTCGCTGGTCCGTCGCGTCGTCGAGCGCAGCGGTCTCAAGTACACCGACAAGGCACCCTTCGCCGACAAGACGCTGGGCGAGGCGCTGCTGGAGCCGACGCGCATCTATGTGAAGCAGGTGCTGCAGGCGGTGCGCGCGACCGGCGCGATCAAGGGCCTGGCGCACATCACCGGCGGCGGCCTGCCCGGCAACGTGCCGCGCTGCCTGCCGGACGGCCTGCGTGCCCGCCTCGACGCGCGGCGCTGGACGGCGCCCGCCGTGTTCCGCTGGCTGCATGAGGTGGGCCAGGTGCCGACCGACGACATGCTGCGCACCTTCAACTGTGGTCTCGGCATGATCGTCGTGACGGCAGCCGCCGATGCCGAGCGCGTGGCCAAGGCGCTGACCGACGCCGGCGAGACGGTGCATCACGTCGGCACCATCGAGCGCGCGCCGACCGACGAAGCCGACTGCGTCGTGGACCACGCCGACACTCTATGGCGAAGCTGAAGGTCGGCGTTCTGATCTCGGGACGCGGCAGCAACATGGCGGCGCTGATCCGCGCTGCCGAAGCCGCCGACTATCCCGCCGAGATCGCCTGCGTCGTGAGCAACAAGGCCGACGCGCCGGGCCTCGCCATCGCCGCCGCCGCAGGCGTGCCGACGGCGGTTGTCTCCCATCGCGACCACCCCGACCGCGAGGCGTTCGATCGTGCGGTCTCCGCGGAGCTGGAACGCCATGGCGTGGGCTTCGTGGTGCTGGCGGGCTTCATGCGCATCTTCAGCCCCTGGTTCCCCACACACTGGGCCGGACGGCTGATCAACATCCACCCGTCCCTGCTGCCGGCCTTCAAGGGCATGCACGTCCATCGCCAGGCACTCGACGCCGGCGTGCGGCTGAGCGGCTGCACCGCGCATCTCGTCACCCCCGACCTCGACTCGGGGCCGATCATCGCACAGGCGGCCGTGCCCGTTCTGCCCGACGATACCGAAGAGACGCTTTCAGCACGCATCCTGCGCCAGGAGCATCGGCTCTATCCGCTGGTGGTGCGCTGGTTCGCCGAGGGCCGGATCGCGGTCGAGGGTGAAAAAGTCGCGGTGAATGGCGTTCCACCAGGCGCGGCCCTCCTCTTCTCCCCGGAACACTAGTTCTGTATATAGTGGCCAACGTTTTTCATCGGGGACGAGATATGGCTGAGGCGCCGGACGACTATCGGGCACATCTGGAGACCTACGAGGGTTTCAGCAAGCTGGTCACTTTCTCGCTGCTGTGGATCGTGGTGATCCTGGCCTCCATGGCGCTGGGCATCGTGGGCGGCCTGTCGATCCTTGGCCTGCTCCTGGGCGTCGGCGGTTCGATCGCCCTGCTGATCGGTTTTGCCGTCTTGAGCTGACGCTCCGGCAGAACGCAGACAAAAGAAAAGCGGCCCTCTCGGGCCGCTTTTTTTCGTTTCGAGAGGCCGGCTTCAGCCGACGATCTCGGAGCCTGCGAAGAAATAAGCGATCTCGATCGCGGCATTTTCCGGCGAATCCGAACCGTGCACCGAGTTGGCTTCGATCGATTCGGCAAAATCCTTGCGGATGGTGCCGGCATCGGCGTTGGCCGGGTTGGTCGCGCCCATGATCTCGCGGTTCTTGGCGACGGCGTTCTCGCCTTCCAGAACCTGCACGACGACGGGGCCCGACGTCATGAAGGTGCACAGGTCGTTGAAGAACGGACGCGCCTTGTGCACGCCGTAGAACTGCTCGGCCTGCTGGCGGCTCATCCAGATGCGCCGCTGGGCGACGATGCGCAGACCCTTTTCCTCGAACCGGGCGTTGATCTTGCCGGTCAGGTTCCGGCGGGTCGCGTCCGGCTTGATGATCGAGAAAGTGCGTTCGACGGCCATGTTTTCCTCTTGCCCGTATGCATTTGGCATGTGGGCGCGCCTTATAAACGCGGGGTCCCGGTGCGGCAAGCCGGTTGGACCGGCCTCCCCCGCATGCTAAACGCCGCCACCCCATGCTTCATGTCAGCGACCTGTCCTTTCGTCACGGCGAACGCGTTCTCTTCGACCGCGCGTCGGTGGCTTTCTCCGATGGCTGGAAGGTCGGCCTGGTCGGCCGCAACGGCGCGGGCAAATCGACCCTGCTGCGTATCATCCAGGGCATGATCGAAGCCGACAGCGGCGAGATCAACCTGATGGGCCGCACCCGTATCGGCTCGGTGCCGCAGGATCCGCCGGGCGGTGACATTCCCGTCCTCGACGCCGTGCTGGCGGCCGACGTCGAGCGGACCGCGCTGCTGGCGGAAGCCGAAACCAGCCACGACGGCATACGGCTTGCCGAGATCCACATGCGGCTCGACGAGATCGGCGCTGCTTCCGCACCCTCGCGCGCCGCCGCGATCCTGAGCGGCCTCGGCTTCGACAACGAGGCCCAGTCGCGGCCGTGCGGCGAGTTCTCGGGCGGCTGGCGTATGCGCGTGGCGCTGGCCGGCACGCTGTTCAGCGATCCCGACCTGTTGATCCTCGACGAACCGTCGAACCATCTCGATATCGAAGCCATGATGTGGCTGACCGAGCATCTGCGGAAATTCCGCAACACGCTCCTGATGGTCAGCCACGACCGCGACCTGCTGAACGACGTGTGCGACCACATCGTGCATATCGACCAGCAGAAGCTCGTGCCCTACACCGGCAACTACGACTTCTTCGAGCGCACGCGCGCCGAGCGTCTGGCCAACGATGCCGCGCAGCAGGCCAAGGTGGCCGCGCAGCGCAAGCACATGCAGGCCTTCGTCGACCGCTTCAAGGCCAAGGCCAGCAAGGCGCGTCAGGCGCAGTCGCGCATGAAGATGATCGAGAAGCTGGGCCCCGTCGCCTCGGTGCCCATCGAGGAGAGGATCGCCTTCAACTTCCCCTCGCCCGACATCCTCGCCTCGCCGATCGAGACCCTGGACGGCGTGACGGTGGGCTATCCCGACGGGCCGCCGATCCTGCGCAACCTCGACTTGCGCATCGACATGGACGACCGCATCGCCCTGCTCGGCCAGAACGGCAACGGCAAGTCGACCTTCATCCGCGTCCTGTCCGACCGGCTGCAGCCGCGCGAGGGCCGCATCAAGCGCACGCCCAAGCTGCGTGTCGGCTACTTCTCGCAGGACCAGGAAGAGAGCCTCGACTACGAGGCGACGCCGTTCGACCACATGAACCGCGCGCTGGGTCCGGGCAGCGGCGAGGCCAAGGTGCGCGCCCAGCTCGGCCGCTTCGGCTTCTCGCGCGACCGCGCCAACCTCAAGGTCGGCGTGCTGTCCGGCGGCGAGAAGACACGCCTGCTGCTGGCGCTGGCCACCCGCAACGCGCCGCACATGCTGCTGCTCGACGAGCCGACCAACCATCTCGACATGGATGCGCGCGCCTCGCTGGTCGACGCCATCAACGACTTCGAGGGCGCCGTCGTGCTGGTGAGCCACGATACGCATCTGGTGAAGATGGTGGCCGACCAGCTCTGGGTCGTGGCCAACGGCAATGTCGTGCCCTTCGACGGCGATATCGACGACTACCAGGCGCGGCTGCTGCGCGAACGCAGCGGCCGACCTGCCAAGGAAGGCAAGGGCAAGAAGGATAAGAAAGAGAAGAAGGAGAAGGCCGCGTCTGCGCCCGCTCCCGCACCGGCACCCTCCGAGAAGGTGAAGCGCGGGCCCTTGAAGCGCGCCCTGGAAGCCGCCGAAAAGAGCATCGCGACGCTCACCAAGCAGCGCAACGACATCGAGGCCAAGCTCGCCGATCCCGCGACCTACTCAGGCCCGCCGACTGTCGCCGCCGAGCTGCAGAAGGAAAAGCTGCGGCTGGAGCGCGAGCTGGCGCATGCCGAGCACGAGTGGATGGTCGCGCAGGAAGCCTTCGAGGCGGCCTGATCCTTAGTCTGCCGCGGCGGGTGCCGCCTTATGCGTGACGCTCTGGCGGAGCGACATCACGATGCCGACATTCGCCACGTAGAGACCGATCGCGATCCAGAAGATAACGGCGGGCAGTCCCAGGTTCATGAGATAGCCGAACAGCGGCGGCGCCAGGAACGAGCCGATGTCGAGCCCGGAATAGACGAAGCCGAACACCTTGCCGGTGGCGCCGGGTGGCGTGGCGTTGCGCACGATCATGTCGCGCGACGGGTTGGTCGCCCCGCCCGCCGCGCCGGCCAGCGCCAGCACGATCGGCAGCAGCGCCGGCGACACCGCTTGCATGGCGATCGGCACCGTGAAGGCCGCCGCAACGATCAACCCGATGGCCGCGACGCGATCGTGGCGGCGCACGCGGTCGGCAAAGAGACCACCCACCAGCATGCCCGCCGCCGAGCCCACGATGAACACGATCAGGCAGAAGGCGGCATAGGTTTCGGTGACGCCGAACATGCTGCCCCAGGCCGGCACCGCAAACTGCTGGATGCCGACCGTGTTGGCCGCGAGCAACGCGAAGTAGACGAGACAGAGCAGCAAGGTCGGCTGCAGGAAGAGCGTCAGCGCCGGCGTCGTGCCGTGCTGCGCGGCGGCCGCACGTTCCTTGATGCGATGATCGACCAGCTCGCGACGATGGATGAGCACCAGGAACGACAGGATGATGCCCGGCAGCGCGCCGATCAGCGCCGCGCCGATCCAGCCGAACAGGCTGTCGAGGAAGTACATGACCGGCGCCGCCGCCCATCCCAGCGAGCCGCCGAGGCCGTGAATGCTGTAGGCGCGGCCGAGCCGGCTTTGCGTGACGGACGAGTTGAGCAGTGCGAAGTCGGCCGGATGAAAGACCGAATTGCCGAGCCCCGCAACGACGGCGATGGCTGCGAAGGCCGGGAACGAATGGGCGAAAGAGATCAGCCCCAGGCCGACGCCGACGACGAACAGGCCACCGGCCAGGATCGGCCGCGCGCCGAAGCGGTCGACCGCGAAGCCTGCCGCGGTCTGCGCCACGCCGGAAACGCCGTAGAAGATGCCGGCCAGCAGGCCGACATCGGCATAGCTGAGGCCCACTTCCTGTCGAACGATCAGCAGCATCGTCGCAAAGGCGAGCTGATAGTAGTGGCTGGCGCCATGGGCGACACCGATCAGGCTGATCACGCGGACATCGTGCCGAAACGGCTCGGCAGTGGTTGCAGACATCGACACCTCTTGGCGGCGATACTAGGCGATCCGCTGCGCGAACGTTCTCCGGAAATCTGCGGGGGAGCCATGCGCCCGTGATGACGCGATGCAATATCGCTTGCTAGTGTCCGCGCCGGCATTAGGGAGAAGCGTATGAAACGATGGAAGCACCGTCCGGAAGGCTCGACCTGGGGCGATTGGGGCGACGACGATCAGCTCGGCCGCCTCAACCTGATCACCCCGAAGAAAGTGCTCGAAGGCATCGCCGAGGTGAAGGAAGGGATTTCCTTCTGTCTGAGCCTGCCGCTCGACTTCCCCGGCGGCAACGTGCTCAACGCGCGCCGACTCCCGCCCGTGCTCTCGCCGACCGGCGACGAGAATGGCTGGCGCTTCAACTTCCTGACCAACACGCTCAACCCGATGTTCGTCGACGTGGCGAGCGACGACCGCGTGATCCTGACGCTGCAGTATTCGACACAGTGGGACACGCTCGCCCATGTCGGCGGCATGTTCGACGCCGACGGCGACGGCGTACCCGAGCCGCTCTACTACAACGGCTACAAGGCGGGCTCCGATGTGGTCGGCCCGCAGCCCGACGCCGGCCGCGACGGCTGCGGCCATCTCTCCTATGCCCACAAGCTCGGCGTGGAGAACATGGCCGCCAAGGCAATCCAGGGCCGCGCCGTCCTCGTCGATCTCGAGAAGCACTACGGTCGCGACCACAAGTACGTGAACTACGACGACTTCAAGCGCGTCCTCGACGCCGACAAGGTGGTGGTCGAACCGGGCGACATGCTGCTGCTCTACACCGGCTTCACCGACGAGATCGTGAAGATGGACAAGAAGGTCGATCCGGCCCGCGCGCATGCAATGTGCTGCGTGCTCGACGGCCGCGACAAGCGGCTGCTGCAGTGGATCACCGACAGCCAGATCTCCGCGCTGATCGCCGACAATTACGGCGTCGAGGCGGTCCCCGCCCTGCCCGGCCCGGAAGGCGCCGAGCATCCGTCGCTGCCGCTCCACAATCACTGCCTCTTCAAGCTCGGCCTGAACCTGGGCGAGATCTGGTGGCTGAAGGACCTGGCGCTGTGGCTGCGCGACAAGAAGCGGTCGCGCTTCCTGCTGACGGCGCCGCCGCTGCGCCTGCCCGGCGCCGTCGGTTCGCCCGCGACTCCCGTCGCGACCGTCTGACCATCGTGGCTGCCCCATCGCTCTCGACACTTGTCGCGCAGGGTCTCAAAGCCGAACGCTTCGCGCTTGTGGATGTGGGCTGCTCGGGCGGCCTCGATCCCAAGTGGCGGGCGTTCGGGGCGCGCCTGCGCGCGCTCGGCATCGATGCCAGCGCCAGCGAGTGCCAGCGGCTGGCGGCGGCCGAAAGCAATCTCGACGTCGAGTACGTCGCGGCCTTCGTCAGTCCGCGCGCCGACAAGCCGGTCGATCTCTCGGCCGGCCCGGCGGCGCCGCACATCATGAAGATGCGCGATCGCATGAGCTTCATGCGCACGCGCGAGATTCGCGAGGAGCGGCTGAAGACCGCTTCGGCCGAGGAGCAGTTCCGCCACAATGCCTGGGAGATGACGGGGCTTGCCGATCCGACCAAGCCTGTCGTCGTGCCCGACCTGCTGGCCAGCAAGGGCTGGACCGATCTCGACTATCTCAAGATCGACACCGACGGCATCGATTGGGAGATCCTGCAATCGTTCGACGGCCGTCTCGCGCCGCTCCATCTGCTCGCCGTCCAGCTCGAAGTGAACTTCATCGGCGACGGTTCGGCCGAGGAACACGCCTTCCACAACACCGACCGCTTCATGCGCCGCCAGGGCTTCGACCTGTTCCGGCTGGACGTGCGCAACTATTCCACGCGCGCCCTCCCCGCACCCTACATTTGGCCAACGCCGGCCGAGACGCACTCGGGCCGTCCGTTCCAGGGCGAGGCCTATTACGCGCTGGACCTCATTCGCCTTATCGGCGCCTCGGGATCCGAGTCCATGTCCGTCGAGAAGATCGCCAAGCTCGCGGCAATCCTCTCGGCCTGGGATGTCCCCGACGCCGCTGCCGAACTGCTGCTGCACTATCGCGAAAAGCTCGCTGCAACGTTCGACGTCGACCGCGGCCTCGATCTCCTGGCCGCCCAGGCCCAGCCCGAACGCGCGCGGCCGCTCAGCTATCGCGATTACATGGCGAGGTTCGAAACCGATCCGCCGGATTTCTACCGGCCCGAAGGACCGATCCCTCTCGGCGAGCGCCTGAAGGCCGCATGGCGCGCCTACCTGTCGCCACGGTCGAAGCGATAGCCGGACGGAGCGCGCCGGCCCGTCGACGTCTGCAAGAAGGAGCATCGCCCGTGCCGAGCCCACTGGAAGCCGTCACCACATACTTCCATGCAAAGGACGGAAACCGTCCCTTCCTAATGCGCCAGGCCTTTGCCGAAGACATTCGCCTGGAAATGATCGTGAAGACCGAGGCGATCTCTTTTCCGAGTTCGGCCAACGGACTGGCCGAGATCGAGGAGGTTCTCGTTCGTCGCATCGCGACCGATTTCGAGAACGTCTACACCTTCGGCCTCGCGCGCCCAACGGCGGCCCATCGACGTCACTTCCCCTGCCATTGGCTGGTCGCCATGTCGGCCAGGAACGGAGGTACGGTCCGGGTCGGGAGCGGACGTTACGACTGGTATTTCTCGCCCGACGCGCCGGGCCTCGTCGAGAAGCTGGTCATCACCATCGACGTGATGCAGGTCTTGCCGGCAGACGAACTCGGCAGCGTCATGAACTGGGTTGGCCGCCTGCCCTATCCCTGGTGCACGCCCGGCGAGGTTATAGCGGGCATGCCACGCATCGAGGCTCTCGCCCCCGTCGAACGCTACCTGAAAGAGGCTCGGCCGATTCCGCCGGAGAACTGACCGAGCAGCCCCTTGGGCTACGCTTTCAGCTTGAACACCCGCTGCGCGTTCGTCTCGTAGATCTGCTTACGCTCGGCCTCGGTCACGGCCGCGCCATCCATGAAGCGCACCGCCTCGGCATCGTCCTCGTAGGGGAAATCGGCAGCGAACAGGATGCGTTCGACGCCGAGCACGTCGAGCGAGAGCCGCAGCGCCGGCATCGAGGTCACGCCCGAGGTCGTGATGACGAAATTATCGAGGAAGTACTGGCTTGGCAGCTTGGGCAACTTGTCGACGGCGCCGATCTTCACTTCGAGCAGATAGCGGTTGTCGATGCGCTGCAGCCAGAACGGTATGCCCTCGCCCATGTGGCCGAGCACGATCTTGAGCTTGGGAAAACGATCGAACGTGCCCGACATGATCAGGCGCATGGCATGCAGCCCGGTCTCGGCGGCGAACCCCCAGCCGGCGAAGTAGAGGGCGTAGTCGAGATACGGCGCCACCATCGACGGCGCGGGCTCGCGCGGATGCAGGTAAATCGGCATGTCGAATGCCTCGGCCGCCTCGAAGATGGGTCGGTATTTGGGGGCGTCGAGATACTCGCCCATCGTATGGGAGTTGATGATCAGGCCGCAGAGGCCGAGCTTGCGGGCGGCGCGCTCGATCTCGCGCGCCGCGGCCGCCGGATCCTGCGGCGCGATCGCCGCCAGGCCGGCGAAGCGGGTCGGATGGGCTTTCACCGCCGCCGCCAGCGCATCGTTCGACTCCGCCGCCAGCCGTGTCGCCAACGCTGTCTCGAACACCTGCACGCCCGGCGAGGTGATCGACAGGATATGCATGTCGATGCCGAGCGAATCCATGTGAGCAATGCGGCCGGCGCCGATATCGAGTAGGCGATCGTCCAGCGGCTTGTTTGCAGGGGTCTGCGCCAGGATCGTTTCACCCATCTTGGCGAAGCCCGGCTCGACGTTGCCGCCGGCCAGCAGGACATGCCATTGCGCCATGATCTCGGGGGTCACGAAGGCTTCTTCCACCGCAATGCGCCGTATGGCCATGATCATGCTCCCCCGGGTGATCCAGTCTCGACCATCGTAGGTAGCGCAGCTCCAAGCAGGCGTCGATCAGAAGAGAGACTCAAGCCGTTTGCGGCTCCGGGTTACGCCGAAGTTGCAAATTCGGCCATGCCGCGTGGCGGACCTTCAAAGAACGATGGAGGTGAAAACCGAATGCCACCATTATCGCGAGAGAGAGCAAGACCGTCGTGAAGAGAGGAATTCATCGCATGTCAGGTACCGAAGACGATCCTCCCAATGCTTCGCGCCGGCTGGCGATGGCTTCAGGTGCAGCCCTGCTCGGCTCCACGCTCCTCGGCGGCATGTCGGCCCACGCCCAGACCGCTGGAGCGCCGGCTTCGGCGCCGGCGAACGACGCCATGCCGGCGGGCTACAACATCCTGTTCGTGCTGGTCGACCAGGAGCATTTCTTTCCGAAGTGGCCGTTCCCGGTGCCGGCGCGCGAGGCCATCAAGAAGAAGGCCGTCACCTTCCTCAACCATCAGGCAGCCTCGTGCGTGTGCTCCTCGGCGCGGTCCGTCGTCTATACCGGCCAGCACATCCAGCACACCACCATCGCCGACAATCTGAACTATGTCTGGCAGCGCGATCTGCCGACCGACATCAAGACCATCGGCCATCGCCTGACCGAGCTCGGCTACCACGCCGCCTACCAGGGCAAGTGGCACCTCTCGGCCAATCTCGATCTCACGGACAAGGCCATCGATGCGCCGCTTGCCAAGTATCGCGAGACCATCGCGTCCTACGGCTTCAAGGACTTCTTCGGTGTCGGCGATCTCATCGACCTCACGCTGGGTGGCTACAAGTACGACGACACGACGCTGGCCTCGGCGATCACTTGGCTGCGCACCGAGGCGGAGACGCTGCGCACCAAGGGCCAGCCTTGGTACCTCGCCGTGAACTTCGTCAATCCGCACGACGTGATGTACTTCAACTCCGATCTGCCGACGGAGAACATCCAGAGCGCCAGCCATGCCATGCCCATCGCGCGCGCGCCCGACGACGAACTCTACCGCGCGACCTGGGACAACTCGCCGTTGCCCACCAACCGGCATCAACCGTTTGACAGTCCCGGCCGACCCGTCGCCCAGAAGATCTACCAGCAGATCCTCGACCTGCAGGTCGGCAAGTGGCCGGACGAGGATCGCCGCTGGCGGGCGCTGCGCGACTACTACTTCAACGCCATCCGCGACTGCGACCGCAAGGTCGAGCTGCTGCTCGACGCGCTGCGCAACAACGGCATGGACAAGAACACCATCGTGGTCTTCACCGCCGATCACGGCGAGATGGGCGGCGGCCACCAGATGCGCGGCAAGGGCACGAACGCCTACTGGCAGCAGAACCACCTGCCGCTGATGATCCATCATCCCGCCTTCCAGGGCGGCACCGAGTGCCAGGCCGTCACCTCGCAGCTCGACCTCACGCCCACCATCATCGGCCTGACCGGCAAGGATTCGGCGGCGCGGACGCGGGCGTCGGAGGGACTGAAGGGCAAGGACTTCTCGTCGTGGCTGCGCAACCCGGCGCAGGCGGGCGTGCACTCGATCCGGCCCTCCTCCCTCTACAATTTCGACATGCTGTCGTTTCAGGACCCGAAATGGGCAGCGATGACCGTCGACACCCGCGCCTATCGCGCCGACACACCGGAGAAGCAGCTCGCGGCGCTGGCCGGAAATCCCCCCAACTTCCTCAACAGGGTCGCGATCCGCAGCATCTGGGACGGCCGCTATCGCTTCTCGCGCTACTTCTCGCCGGTCCGCTTCAACACGCCGACGTCGCTGGAAGAGCTGTTCGAGAAGAACGATATCGAAGTCTACGACCGCCGCGAGGATCCCGAGGAGATGAACAACCTCGCCGTCGACCGGAAGAAGAACGGCGATCTCATCCTGGCACTGAACCAGGAAGCCAACCGGCGCATCGCGGAAGAAGTCGGCGAAGACAACGGCCACTTCCTGCCGATCCGCGACGGCAAGTGGCACTTCCCGCCGGCCCGCGAGCGGTAGGCGAAGAAGGACGCGCCTCTCTAAGCCTTCTTTTCCCAGCCGCCGGTCTGGGTCTGCTGCCAGTAGACGACGGCATGGCCGGCGGACTTGTAGGTCTTCCAGCGTTCGCGGGCATCGGCGACGGCGGTGTCGTCGCGCCCGTCGAACAGCTCGAAGCAGCGCTTGTAGTCGCCCACTTTGTCCGAACGCGCGCGGTCGGCCACGAACAGGAACGACGCGCCGTTCGGATTCTCGTCGAGATGCGTCAGCCACACCGGCTGGCGGTCGGCTTCGCCGTCACGGGCCGAGCCGTGCGGCAGGAAGCCGTTGGGATCGTAGGTCCACAGATGCGTGTTGAGGGAGTCGACCCGCTCGGCCGAGCCCAGCATCACGACAGCGCGCTCGCCCGCCTGCAGGGTCTTCACCAGCAGGCGGGGCAAGGCGTCTTCGAGCGACGAACGGGTCAGGTGATAGAAGTTGACCTCGGTCGCCATGGCCCCTCTTCCTCTCGCCCTCAGCGCTCGTAGTTGTCGGCGATCAGCTTGTCGAGCAGGCGCACGCCGTAGGCCGTGGCGCCCTTGGGCGTCGTGCTGTCGCCCTTGCTCGACCAGGCCACACCGGCGATGTCGATATGCGCCCAGGCCACGCCCTCCTTCACGAAGCGCTGCAGGAACTGCGCGGCCGTGATCGACCCGCCGTCGCGGCCGTTGCTGACGTTCTTCATGTCGGCGATTTCGGAATCGATCAGCTTGTCGTACTTCGGCCCGAGCGGCATGCGCCACAGCTTCTCGCCGATCTGCGAGCCGGCGTCGCGGAGCTTGTCCGACAGCGGCGTGTTGTTGGAGAAGAGGCCCGCGCGCTCGTGGCCGAGCGACACGATGATCGCGCCGGTCAGGGTCGACAGCTCGACCATCGCCTGCGGCTTGAACTTCTCCTGCGCGTACCACATGGCGTCGCACAGGATCAGCCGGCCCTCGGCGTCGGTGTTGATGACCTCGACCGTCTGGCCCGACATCGACTTCACGACGTCGCCCGGCCGCTGCGCATTGCCGTCCGGCATGTTCTCGACCAGCGCGCAGACGGCGACCACGTTCGCCTTGGCCTTGCGGCCGGCAATCGCCTTCATCGCGCCCACGACGGCGCCGGCGCCGCCCATGTCCCACTTCATGTCTTCCATGCCGCCGGCCGGCTTCAGCGAGATGCCGCCGGTGTCGAAGCACACACCCTTGCCGATCAGCGCGACCGGGGCCTGGGTCTTGGGGCCGTTCATCCAGCGCATGACGAGGAGCTGCGACTCGCGCTCGCTGCCCTGCCCGACGCCCAGCAGTACATGCATGCCGAGCCTCTTCATCTCGGCTTCGCCCAGGATCTCGACCTTGACGCCGAGCTTGGTCAGCTCCTTGGCGCGGCGGGCAAACTCGACGGGATAGAGCACGTTGGCCGGCTCGCTCACCAGGTCGCGCGCGAAGAACACGGCATCGACCGTGGGTTCGAGCTGGGCATAGGCCCTGCGAGCCTCGGCGGGGCCGCCGCTCACCGCGACGGTGAGCTTGGTCAGCGAGAGCTTCTGCTCGGGCTTGTCCTTGGTCTTGTACTTGTCGAAGCGGTAGTTGCGCAGGCGCGCCCCCAGCGCGATGCGGGCGGCGATCTCGCCCGGCGACAGGCGGCTGCCCTTCACCGGATCGACGACCACCGTGACGGCCTTGTGGCCCGCGGCATTGGCTTCGGCCGCGATGACCCCGCCCAGCCCTTCCGCGGCGCGAGCGTCGAGCTCCTGGCCCTTGCCCACGCCCAGCAGCAGCAGGCGGTCGGCGCCGCCGGTATTGCCGAGGACGGTCAGCGTCTGGCCCTTGGCGCCGGTGAAACGCCCCGCCGCCATGGCGCGCGTCAGGGTACCGCCGGCCTTCTTGTCTGCGGCCTGCGCCGACGCCAGGAGTTGCTTATCGGCTGCAACGAAGACCGCAACATTGCCGGAAAAGGCCTTCGGAAAGGCCGAAAACTCTACTTTCATTCGATTCCCTCGCTCCTGGCGCGTGTTTGGCGCCGATTTTTCGCCCCTGCGACGGGACGGCGCAAGCGATGTTTCGCCGGCGCCAGAGTGCAAATTCGGGGTGGCGTCCGAACGCCTGCGCCAGTATCAGTACCGGCCCTCAAAACGGACATGGAAATGACCACAGGAACTCTGCCTCGCGTCTCGGTCGTTGGTCTTGGCAAGCTTGGAGCCCCCCTCGCGGCGGTTCTCGCCAGCCGCGGCTTCTCTGTCATCGGCCTTGATGTGAACAAGACGTTCGTGGATGCGATGAACGCCGGCAAGATGCCGATCGTCGAGCCGCAACTCAACGAGCTGATCGCCGCAAACCGGGAGCGCCTCACGGCGACCATGGACGCCAACGAGGCGGTCCAGAAGAGCGACGCCAGCTTCGTGATCGTGCCGACGCCGTCGGACAGCACCGGCTTCTTCTCCAACCGCTTCGTGCTGCAGGCGATGGAGACGCTGGGCAAGGCGCTGAAGAACAAGAAGGGCTACCACATGGTGGTCATTACCTCGACGGTGATGCCGGGCTCGACGGGCAGCGAGATCAAGGCCGCCCTCGAAGCCGCCTCGGGCCGCAAGGTCGGTCCCGACCTCGGCCTCTGCTACAATCCGGAATTCATCGCGCTGGGCTCGGTCGTGCGCGACATGCTGTTCCCCGACTCGATCCTGATCGGCGAGAGCGACAGCAAGGCCGGCGACATGCTGCAGACCATCTACCTGCAGATGTGCGAAAAGAAGCCGCCGGTGCAGCGCATGAACTGGGTGAGCGCCGAGCTGACCAAGATTTCGGTCAACACCTACGTCACCACCAAGATCTCCTACGCCAACATGCTGGCCGACATCTGCGACCGCCTGCCGGGCGCCGACGTCGATGTCGTGACCAAGGCGCTGGGCGCCGACACCCGCATCGGTGCGAAGTATCTCAAGGGCGCGATGGGCTATGGCGGCCCCTGCTTCCCGCGCGACAACGTGGCCTTCGCCGCACTGGCCCGCAAACTCGGCGCCCGCGCCGACGTGGCCGAGGCGACGGACCGCATCAACAACTTCCAGGTCGAGCGCCTGACGAACCTGGTCGCCAAGTTCGCCAAGGCCGGCACGCGCATCGCCATCCTCGGCCTCTCCTACAAGCCGCAGACGCCGGTGGTCGAGGAAAGCCACAGCGTGAAGCTCGCCGCCAAGCTCGCCGATGCGGGCTATGTCGTGGCCGTGCACGATCCGCTGGCGCAGGACGCGGCACTCGCCGTGCTGGGCGACAAGGTGGTCGGCGCTTCCTCAATCGAGGGCGCGGTGCGCGAAAGCGACCTGCTGATCGTCGCCACCGGCTGGCCCGAGTACAAGGACATCGACCCGGCCTGGAGCAAGCGCAACAACGGCCAGCGCCTCACCGTGCTCGACCTGTGGCGCACGCTGCCGGCCGACAAGTTCGCCGACGTGGCCGACATCCTCTATCTCGGCTCGGGCCGCTAGGACCGCGCCTCCCTTCCGAAACATCGTGAAAAGCCCGCGTCAGCGGGCTTTTTGCTTGTCTGCGGAGCGCAGCGGCTGCGCGCTGCCGGCAAATTGACGCTCCGCTCAACGACAGATATCTATCCGGACATGAGCACCGCCTTTGCGGCATATGTCAGCGACAGTCTCAAGTCAGAGCTGTTCACGCTCATCGATGTAGGGTGTTCCGGCGGCATCGATCCAGTGTGGCGGGTGTTCGGTCCGCGGCTGCGCGCGGTCGCTTTCGACGCCAGCCTCGACGAATGCGAGCGCCTTGCGCGCGAGGAAACGCACGCCGACATCAAATACATCGGCGGCTTCGTCGGCCTGTCGCCCGACCATCCCTTCGCCCGCCGTGCCGCCGGCAAGCCCCTCTTCACGGTCAATCCGATCTTCCGCACGAGCGCGTGGCGGACGCTGCAGCTCAGGAAGGCGCGGCTCGAAGCGGCCAGCCTCGAGGAAAAGCTTCGCGACAATCTGTGGAGCCTGACCAAGCTCGCCGATCCCGAGAAGCCGGTGGTCGTGCCCGACGTGCTGAAGGAACTGGGCTGGAGCGACGTCGACCTGCTCAAGATCGACATCGACGGCCCCGACTATCAGGTCCTGAATTCCTTCGACGGCCAGTTCGACGACCTCGGCCTGCTGGCGGCCCGTCTGGAAGTGAACTTCTACGGCGGCACGGACGATACCGAGCACGTCTTCCACAATACCGATCGCTTCATGCGCGACCGCGGCTTCGAGCTGCTGGGCCTCGACGTCCGCACCTACGCGATGGCTGCCCTGCCCTCGCCGTTTGCCATTACGTCGCCGGCCCAGACCGTCACCGGCAGGCCTGTCCAGGCCGATGCGCTCTATGCGCGCGATCCGGCCTCGCCGCAGCAACGGGCGATGGGCGACGCCATGCCGGCGGAAAAAATGGCGAAGCTCGCGGCGATCTTCTCGATCTGGCAGCAACCCGACGCCGCCGCCGAATTGCTGCTCGCCTATCCCGACAAGCTCGGCACGGTCATCGACGTCCAGAACGGACTGGAGATGCTTGCCAGGCAGACGCAGGGAGAGGTCGAGCCGGCGCTGAGCTACGCCGAGTACATTGCCGCCTACGAGGCCGACACGCCGGCCTTCTATCCGCCGCCGCCCGAACCACCGCCGCCGCCCCCGCCGCCGCGCACACTGGGACGCCGCCTGCGGGCAGCGCTGCAGTCCTTCCGCAACCCCGACAACGTCGTCCTGGGCGACGAATAGGCGCCGCGGGCTGCGGCGCCTGCCGGGTCGACCGTTGGATCAGACCGCGTGGCGGCCGCGGAAGCGCAGCACCTTGCCGCGCAGCGACGGATCTTCGCGCGGGATGCCGGCCAGCACCTGGCTGCAGAACGGGTTGATGTTGGCGCCGATGTGGTCGGTGAACAGCGGCCAGTACTTGTTGTAGATCACGTTCACGCCGATGAAGCGACGCGGCAGGCGACGGCCTGCGGGGCGCGTCTCGTGCTCGATCGAGGCAGTCTGGCGGAACAGCTTGGCGACCGCCTTCAGCCGCTTCTCGTCGACGGCGCTCGCCAGCCGGCCGCGGCGCACCGGCTCATCGGGACGCTGCGTCGCCAGACCGAACTCGAAAATGAACATGTGCGCCTGGCCGATCAGCTCCTTGAACGGTCCCCGCTTCACGCCCGGCAGGTCGGTCGGCAGACCCTCGCACTCGTCGGGCACCAGCAGGGGGCCGACGAAGCCCATGCCCTGCCACGCCTTGGCGAAGCGGGTCACGAACTCGGCGCGCGTCGCCACGATCATCACCGACGTCGAACGCGGGAAGGTCACGACCTGATCGCAGACGAACGGCAGCGTGTGCGGCAGGTCGTAGCTCAGATCGTCGTAGAGCTGCCATTCGAGGCTCGTCGTCGTGTACGGCACGGTCGCCGGCTCCATGGCGGCGTCGAGGCCGGCCGTGAAGCGCTGGTAGGAGGTGTCGCGGTCGAGCCGCACTTCCTCGATGGTGACGTCCGGCCAGCCCCAGGTCTCGGCCTGCGCCGGCAGGTAGGGCGTCGACACGTCCCAGATGTAACGATCCTGATCGTTCATCTTGGTCTGCCGGCCCTTGTTGTTGGCCGCCGCGACGCGGGTGTGGTCGCAATGATAGCCGAACAGCTTGTCGATCAGCGTATCGACCCGGCCGCGATAGAGCGCGAGACGCGCCGCGAGGTTCGAGTCGCAGTGCCAGCCGAGGATCATCTCCTCGTCGAAGCCGTGGATGGCGAACATGTCCTCGCGCAGCGCCGCCTGGAAGTCGCCCAGCGCGTCGTACTTCATCGGCATGAAGTTGTGCACCACCTGGTTCAGGTGGAAACGCACCGACCAGTCGCGCAGCTTGCGCAGGTTCTCGGCCGGATCGCGGCGGTCGAAGGCCGCCTCCCACAGCATCTCGGGCAGCTCGAAGCGCGGGATCTGGTAGAAGCCGTCGGGCACGGCGCCCAGGATGTCGCTCAGCGACTCGCCCTCGGTGCGCGGCACCAGCAGCATGTCGGTGTTGGTGTAGAGGATCCAGCGGTTGTTCGGATTGGACCGCCGCAATGCCACGTTGCGCGACTGGCATTCCAGCGCGACCAGATGGGTCTTCGACTTGAGATGGGCGTGCTGCTCGGGGCGCACGCGCAGGACGCGCATGACCTTCTTCGCCTTCTCGGTCAGCGTATCGTGGATCGCCTCCGGGAAGGTCGGATGATCTTCCGGCGTGTTGTAGTCGACGAACAGGATCTCGTCGTCGGGATCGGACATCACCTCGGCCAGCGCGTTGAAGCTGATCGCCGCGCGCTTGTGGAGGTTGTAGCCGTGGCTGTCGTTGCGGCCGTACAGGATAACCGAGAACATCGAAGCCTCGTCCAGATGATGTGACTGCGAAGAACCGTTTAGGCGCCGATCCGCTTCAGCTCGTTGCGGGCGGCGGCATGCTCGATCAGGGACGGCGACGCATGGTCGACGACCTGCCGCCAGTGCCGCTTGGCCCCCTCGGGATCCCGCGCGACGGCGAGCGCGCCGAGCTGGAACCACGCTTCGGCACGACGGCAATCGGTGTCGGCCTGGGCCATCACTTCCTGCTCGGTGGCATGGCCGGCATGGAGCGCCAGAAGGATCGCGGGCCACGCGCCCTGCTCCGCCGCCTGGACGGAAGCCGGCGGCTGGCCGAGGCGCAGGCGCGCGGTCGCCTGATAGAGGCGCCAGTAAGGATCGTGCGGCTGCCGGGCGATCACGCTGTCGAGTTCGGCGAAGGCCAGTTCATAGGCGGCCAGGCGCAGCGCGATGCAGGCGCGGGCGGCGGCCTGGCTGGTCGGCAGCAGGGCGAGCTGCCGGTTGAGATCGGCATTGGCATCGTCGGGACGGCCAAGGCCCATCAGGATGACGCTACGGGTGCTGAGCGCCTCGGCGTCCGACGGACGCGCCGTCACAACGGCCTCGATGGTCGTCAATGCTTCGTCGTACTTGCCCATGGCGGCCAGCGCTTCGGCCTTGATCGCCTGCACGTCCAGAAGACCGGGCTTGAGCTTGAGCGCACGCTCGTAGTCGGCCAGCGCCTGGGCGGGCTTGCCGCTGGCCAGATAGGCATTGCCGCGCGCGATGTAGGGCAGCGCGTTCTTCTTGAGGGACCGCAGGACCGTATCGTAGGCGTTGATCTCCGACCGGAAATTGCCGCGCTGGCGGACGGCGAACGGCCGATCCGGCGGGCCCGGCCGGGTGGCCGCCCGGATATTGCGCGCCTGGGCGTACTTCGCCTGCGCCGCCTCGCTGCGGCCGATCATGTCGAGCAGTTCGGCCTGGGCCTCGACGGCGGCATCGAACTGAGGTGCGATCGCGGTGGCTTCCTCGAACAGGCGCACCGCCATCTCGGCGTCGCCGCCGCGCGCCATCACGCGCGCCCGGAGATAGAGCTGGTCGGCTTCCGTATCCGCATTCGGCTTCGCTGCGGCCGGAATCCGGTTCGGACCGCCGCGCTCTCGCCATTTAACTCGAAGGGATTCCGACAGTTTCGACAAGATACCTACGTCACTCACACGAATGCTCCCAACCGTAATGACCCCTGTGGCGGGTCGCCGAGAGAATCGATGCGTAAACCCTTATGGAGGTCTTGGCGTAAAGTCTCATCTCTGCCGGGCAGGTCCAGACGCGCCCCGCTAACGTACCGACCGACTGCCGTCAAGCAGTTACGCAACATTATTGCGCACAGCCCCTCACAAGTTCACGACGCAGAGGCAAACTCCAGGAGCGCATCCCCCCATTTGAGACCGCTCCGCTCGTCGTAGACGAAGTCGTAGAAATCGAACAGTTTGAAACCGCAACTCTCGAGCAGTCCTATAACCTCTCCAGCCCTGCCTTGCGTTGCATAGAGCGGCGAAAAAAGCAGCTCGACCAAAATAAAGCGGACCTTGCCGCTGCGCAAAAGCTCTCTTTCCCCCTGCAGAATTTCCAGCTCGTGGCCCTGCGTGTCGAGCTTGAGGATGTCGATCTGCTCCAGCCCTTCGTTGGCGCAGAACTGCCGCAGGGATTGAAGTTCCACCTCGACCGCCGCCGAGGCCACGACCGAACCGTCGATCAGCCCCTCGGCACCCTGCGCGATCGGCGAAAGGGCATTGATGGCGGCGTTGGTGTAGCTGTGCATGGTCGAGGTGCCCGCCCGGCTGCTGAGCGCCAGCCGGCGCGGCCGCACGCGCGGGCTCCCGGCAAAGCGCTGCGCCATGCCGGCGAAGGTGTCCGGATGCGGCTCCAGCGCCCAGACCTCGGCGGTTGGAAACGTCTCGATGAACCGGGCGACCGTATCGCCCTTGTTGGCGCCGACATCGACGATGACGGGCGTCGGCCCCGCAAGCCGCGCGGCCAGATCGTCAGTCGCGTTCTTGTTGAGGAAGCCTCTCTCGCGAACCTTGGCCGTCGCCGTCATCGTGCTGCCCAGCCCGACCACTTCCACGGCGACCGAGCCCTCCGCGCTGCTGCGGATGACCAGCGCCGCCACGGCCGTGGCGTCGGGCGCTTCGAGGACGACTTTCTGCGCCCCGCCGGCGAGTTCCGCCCGACTGACGAACGTCTCCCGATCGCCGGCAACCAATCCGACCTCGGCCCGGCCGGCCAGCAGGCGAACGTCGACTTCCACTTTCAGGCCGCGGTTGATGGCGTGGCCGACAGGCCATTGGTTTGGCCAGCTCGCGAGATAGGACCATGCCTGCGTGGACGCGGTGAAACGCGGCGGCCTTTCGATTGCAGTCCTGGTGTCGCCGTGGAGCGTGTATCGACTCAGCTCGAAACCATCGGTTTCCGTATCCTCAGCACCCATGGGGCGCCGCGTCGTGCGCCACAGTCCGGCCAGCCGGTCGATCATCAGGCGTTGTTTCCTTCCGACATAGTGTGCAAGACACTTATCCACCGCCCCGAATGCAGCGGATCATCACTCGCGCCCCAAAGCCGGTCAATGTTTGACGGCAGGCCCGGGCGATGATTGATATCGCCCGCAGCGCCACCCAGTTCAACGCAAAGATGCCCCAGCAGATCAGAGGACTAATCCAGGACCGGCCGAACGTTCACAACGACTCGCCGGTCAGGGTCCCTTCCGGCGTCTCTCGTGTCCTTCGCAACGTCGTTCCCTGGAACACAGATATTGCCCTCATCGAGGCGACGACGGCTCCCGAACAGTGGAGCTACGCCCTCTCGTACCCGTTGCACGAAGAGTCGCTGCAAGGCCTTGCGCCCGACGACGCGCTGATCATCGAATGCCGGGTGCGGGTGCATGAAGGCGACCTGGGCATTGTCGCGATCGGCGCCGACTATTCGTCCTTTGCCTCTCGCGAGCGAACGGTGCGCGCGAACACGGCCCCGGTAACTGTTCGGGTGTGGCTGCGCGATCCTGGCAAGGCGAGCCACCTGCTGTTCCGCAACGCTGCGTCCGACGGGACGGCAACCCGCTTCGGCATCCTGGGCCTCCGCGCGCACAAGATGCCGGGCGGCAGGAACTTCCAGGCCTCCTGGTCCTCCCCCGAAAGCCGCAGCATCCCGCTCGCCGAGCTTGGCCGGGCGCTCGCCTGGGCCGGGACGACGTGGGACCAGCCCTTCCCTGCACGTCCGCTCGCCGCCACATCCGCCTCGCTCGAGATCGTCGATACCGCAGACCTTCCTTCGGTGCTCGGCGTTGCGGGCCAGGCCCAGCCGATTGCCGCCAACGGCAAGGCGCTGGCCGACTGGAAGATGGAGGCCGACGACGCCCCCATCCTCGAACAGCTCTGGCGTGCCGTCGCGCCGCGCCGTCATCTCGAATTCGGGACCTGGGAAGGCTTCGGCGCGACGCTCGTCGCGCGCGTTACCGACGCGGATATCTGGACGCTGAACCTTCCCGAAGGCGAGACCGGCGCCGATGGCGAGACGCTCTATTCCTCCACCGATTCGGGCCAGTTCATTGGCCGGCTCTATCGCGAGGCGGGCTTTGCGTCGCGCGTACACCAGGTCCTCTGCGACAGCCGCGACTTCGATACGCGGCCGTTCGAGCGGGAGCCTTTCGACACCGTGCTGATCGATGGCGGCCATACGCCCGATGTCGTCGCCAGCGATACCGAGAAGGCGCTGCGCGTCGTCAGGAAAGGCGGAACCTGCGTCTGGCACGATTTCTGTCCAGACCCCGACACGCTCAGCCGAAACCTGGCGCCTCTCGGGGTCGTCCAGGCCGCGGTCGAAAACTTCGACGCCTGGCGGGCGCGCTTCGACCGGCTGTTCTGGATTCGCAAGAGCTGGATTCTGGTCGGGCTGGGCGCCAAATGACCGAGCACCGGCGAAATGCCGGCAACGCCCCGCTGCCAACTCACCTAGGGACGACGATGCCAGGGACGACGATCAAAGAGCGTATTGAGACGGTCATCCCGGGGCGGGCGGCCATCGAGCTGGTTTCCTTCTACGAGGAGTTCCGCAGCTACTATCCTCTCTGCGAGCTCGAGACGAAGCGCTGGTTCGTCGACAACGTGCAGCCGGACTGGTGGATCTTCGATATCGGCGCCAACGTCGGCTACTACTCCATCCTGTTCGGCCAGTTGGCGCCCAAGGGCCGCGTTCTCTCCTTCGAGCCGACCTCGACCGCGACGATGCTGCGCGAGAACCTGCAGCATAACGGGATCGCCAATGCCGAGGTCCACGACGTCGCCCTCGGGGCCGTGACCGGCCTGCATCAGGACCGCATCTTCCGCATGTGGGGCGGCGACGGCGACGTGAAGGACTACCCGTTCTACCGGCTCGACGACTTCGTCGCCGAGAAGAAGCCGGCCCGCGTCGACTGCATCAAAATCGACGTCGACAGCTTCGACTTCGAGGTTCTGCGCGGCGCCGAGCAGACACTGGCCCGGCACAATCCCGTCATCGTGGTCGAACTCAATCATGCGCTGGCCAAGCGCAACCAGAGCGCCGGCGAGGCGCTGGCCTGGCTGGCGCAGCGCGGCTATCGCCAGGCGCTCGTTCTGGACAACGACAACTTCGTGCTCCAGCGGGACCGCGAACAGCTCAAGGTCGCGGGTGGCGCGACGCTGGAGCTGGTGTTCCCGCCGCCGATGCGCTTCGAGGAGCCGCTCGACGCCGTCGCCGGAACGATCCTCGACCGGCCGCTGACCACCGGCGAGCTGCAGAACGAGGCGAAGTTCCGCAACGACCGCGACGCCGGTCCGTCGACGTCGCTGGTCGGCGCCGTCTCGCGCGCCATGCGCAAGCTGATCTCGGGCGCCGCCGGCAGCGGTACCGGGCGGCATGAATTCTCCGCCCTCACCGGCCGCACCATCGAAACATCGCCGTCGATATGGAGCTACGCCCTGTCGCTCGCCTTCGACCCCGGCGTAGTAGCGACCGTGCCGGCGGGCGGATCGCTGGCGGTCGAGATCGACGTCGAAGTCAGCGAAGGCAAGCTCGGCATCGGCATTGCCGGCGCCGATCCCTCCACGTTCGTCTCTCCCGAACGCACGCTCTCGGCCATGACCGGCCGGCAGCGCGTCGTCGTCGCCGCTCCGGCCGCTCAAGCGAAATCGCTGGTGTTCCGTAATGTCGCTTCAGAGGGAACGCGCACAGCCTTCACCCTGTCGGCGGTCAGGGCAAAGGCGAAGCTGCCGGCAGCTACTTGACGAACTCCGCCAGCCGCTCCATCGGCACGGCAACCACGTTCGGCGACAGGGCCGAACCCGCGGGCGGGCGCTCGATCAGCCCCGTTGTGTGCGAGAACACCAGGACCTCGTAGGAGAGATCGCTCCGCAGGGTTTGCAGCAAGGCTGAAGCGCTCTGATGCTGGGCGTGCAGCGCCCGCTCGTTCAACTCCATGAGCAGCAGCGGGCGCATCGACTTCAGGACGGTCTTGGCACCGGCAACGACGCCGGCCTCGCCGCCCTCGACATCGATCTTGACCACGTCAACTTTAGACAGGCCATGCCGTGCGACCACCGAGTCGAGCGTCTCCAGCGGCACGCGTTCGGAACTGGCGCGAACGACATCGTCGTGGGCGAAGTCGCCCAGCGTGTTGTGTCCGGCGTGGACGCCATGGGCCAGATGCAGGTCGACGACCCCCGCCGTCGCGCCCAGCGCCGCCGCCACGACATGGACATTGTCGAGGCCGTTACGACCGAGATTGCGTTGCAGATGCGCCCTCTCGCGCGAACTCGGCTCGACGGCGATCACCTTGCCGAGAGAGCCCACGCGGCGGGCGGCGAAGAGCGTGTAGTAGCCGTCGTTGGCGCCGACATCGACGAACGCCATGCCCGGCTTCAGGAAGCGGTCGACGAAGGCGAATTCGTTGGGCTCGAACGAGCCGCAGACGTAGAGGCAGAGGCTGTTGTCGTTGCCCAGCGTCAAATCGACCGTGGTGCCGCCGTGCCAGCGCACCGTGAGCGGCACGGCCAGGTCCTTCTCGCGCGCCGCTTCCCACAGGGCGCCGCGCCGGCAGGCCAGCCAGCGACGCTGATCGTAATATTCCTCGGCGAAGCGCCACCCCGGGCGCGGCTCAAGGCTCGGCCGCCGCGGCGCCAGAACGCCCGCATAGGCAACACCGATCGCCGGCGCGTGGATAATCAACCAACGACCCATATTGTCGAGGTGATAGCCCACGCCGGAGCACACCCGGTCCCAGGTGCTGGCAATGCTGATCGGGCCTTGGGCCGTCGTCATGCCGATTTTTACGCTCCCACTGTGCCGTGTTCGGCTAAACCACCCACTGCCGACCGTCAAGCAATGCCTGTGTGTTGCCATAGTCTGCCCGTAGGTCGATGCGTTGCAGCAGACCTGCTACGGAATATAATGGATGTCCCTCTCTCAATCTGCCGGTGAAATGTCCGCGTCTGTCCTCCGCACCTTTGTTGCGATCGCCTTCCTGCTGTTGCCCGCCGCGGCATCGGCTCAACGGCAGCCTGCTGCCGGCGCGGCTGCGCCGACTCACAGTCTGCGCGTGGTCGCCCGCGTCAACGACGACGCCATCACCGACTTCGATCTTCAGCAGCGCGTGCTGTTTGCGATCAGGACGAGCGGCCTCGCCGACAGCGCCGACCTGCGCCAGCGCATGGCCGGGCAGATCCTGCGCCAGATGATCGACGAACGCCTGCAGGTGCAGGACTCCAAGCGCCTGGGCGTGAAGCCCACCGATGGCGAGATCCAGAATCGCTTTGCCGAGATCGAACGTTCCGCCGGCATGGGCCGCGGCCAGTTCCGTCAGTATCTGCAGAGCGTCGGCGTCGCACCCGACATCGCCGTGCAGCAGATCGAGGCGCAGATCGCCTGGGGCAAGATCATCCGTCGCAAGGTGCGTAGTCAGGTCGATGTCTCGGAAGGCGAGATCGACGACGCGCTGGCACGCATGCGCGGCAATGTCGGCAAGACCGAAACGCGCGTGGCCGAAATCTTCATTCCGGTGGATCGCGCCGACGGCGCCGACGAGGGCAAGCGCAGCGCCGACCGCGTCGTCGAACAGCTTCGTCGCGGTGCGCCATTCGCCGCAGTCGCGCAGCAGTTCTCGCAGGGCGCCACCGCACAGTCCGGCGGCGACCTCGGCTGGGTTCTGCCCGGCGGCCTCGACCCGACGCTGGACAACGCCATCGAGAAGCTGCAGCCGCGCGCCTTCTCCGAGCCGATCCGCACCGCCGCGGGCTGGCACGTGCTGATGGTGGTGGACCGCCGTCCCTTCGCGGCCGCCCGCCCCGACGACGTTCGCCTGAACCTGGTGCAGCTGACGCTGCCGTTGCCGCTCAACGCCTCGGCTGACGAGACGAACCGCGCCATGCAGGAAGCCCAGAAAGCGATGACCGGCGTGCGCCAGTGCTCCGACCTGCACGGCCGCTCGCGCGAATTGAAGGGCGCGACCTCCGGCGACCTGAACGGCGTGCGCGTCGGCGACCTCGCCGCCAACACGCAGATGTACGAGCAGTTGCCGAAGCTCCCGATCGGCGGCGTCGGGGGACCGTTCCGCGTCGCCGAAGGCCTGCAGATCGTTGCGGTGTGCGGCAAGTCGGGCGGCGACGGCCTGCCGACGCGCGATGCGATCTCCCAGCAGATCCTGCTGCAGAAGCTGGAAGCCGCGGGCCGCCGCTACATGCGCGACCTGCGCCGCCAGGCGACGATCGACATCAAGTCATGAGCCCTTCCCTGCCGCTCGCCATCACCATGGGCGAGCCGGCCGGTGTGGGCGGCGAACTCACGCTCAAGGCGTGGCAGGCACGGCATCGCGCCGGCCGCGCCTTTTTCGTGCTCGACGATGCCGCGCGACTGAGTGCGCTGGCGACGAACCTCGGCCTCGACGTGCGGGTGCACGAGATTGCGACCCCCGAGGATGCGGTCGTGGTTTTCGGGACCGCCCTTCCCGTCCTGCCGGTGCATCTCGCGAAGCCGGTGGTGCCGGGGCGGCCCGATCCGGCGAACGCCGGGGCGACGCTCGAAGCCATCGAACGCGCCGCCCAGTTCGCCATCGCCGGAACCATCGCCGGCATGGTGACCAATCCGATCCAGAAGAAGACCCTGCAGGACGCAGGCTTCGAGCATCCCGGCCACACGGAATTCCTCGCCGAGCTGGCGGGCGGCGTCGAGGTCGCCATGATGCTCGCCTGCCCGCAGCTTCGCGTCGTGCCGGTGACGATCCACCTATCCCTGGCGGATGCGGTGCACGCGCTCGACGGCGCGGCCATCGAACGCGCCGGCCGCATCACCGCGCAGGGACTCTCGGAGCTTTTCGGCATCGAGCGTCCGCGGCTTGCCGTGGCGGCGCTCAATCCGCATGCCGGCGAACAGGGCGCGATGGGCGACGAAGAGCGGCGCGTGATCCAGCCCGCCATCGAAGCGCTCCAGCGCGCGGGCATCGATGCCCGCGGTCCCGCGCCCGCCGACACGCTGTTCCATGCCGGCGCCCGCGCCAACTACGACGCCGCGCTCTGCATGTATCACGACCAGGCTCTGATCCCGATCAAGACCATCGACTTCGCGGGCGGCGTCAACGTCACCCTGGGCCTGCCCTTTGTGCGCACCTCGCCCGACCATGGCACCGCCCTCGACATCGCCGGCAGCGGCCGCGCCGATCCGACGAGCCTGCTGGCCGCGATCGACATGGCCGACGACATGGCGCGCCGGCGCGGCACCTAGCCGGCAGCATCCGACATGGACCGGATCGCAGCCCTGCCGCCGCTGCGCGAGACCATCGCCGCGCACGGCCTCGACGCTAAGAAGCGCTTCGGCCAGCACTTCCTGCTCGACCTCAATCTCACGCGGCGCATTGCGCGCGCGGCGGCGCCGCTCGATGCGGGCACCGTCGTCGAAGTGGGTCCCGGTCCCGGCGGCCTCACGCGCGCGCTGCTGCTCGAAGGCGCGGCGAACGTTGTGGCCATCGAACTCGATCGCCGCGCCATCGACGCCCTGCGCGAACTCGAAGCGGCCGCCAACGGCCATCTCGCGCTGGTCGAAGCCGATGCGCTGCAGGTCGAGCCGGCATCGCTCGGCCCCGCGCCGCGCCGCATCGTCGCCAACCTGCCCTACAACGTCTCGACGCCGTTGCTCGTACGCTGGCTGCACGCGGCCGACGACCTCGCCGACATGGTGCTGATGTTCCAGAAGGAGGTCGTCGACCGGCTGGTCGCCACGCCGCGCAGCAAGGACTATGGTCGGCTCTCCGTGCTGGCCCAGCATGTCTGCGAGGTCCGCCGCCTGTTCGACATTCCGCCCTCCGCCTTCGTGCCGCCTCCCAAGGTCGTGTCCTCGGTGGCCAGGCTCACCCCGCGCCCTGCCGCCGACCGGCTGGCCGATCTCCGTCCCCTGGAGCGGGTGACCGCTGCCGCCTTCGGCCAGCGCCGCAAGATGCTGCGCGGCTCCCTGGCGGGCCTGTTCGGCGATCCCACGGCCGTCCTGACGGATCTCGGCCTGTCGCCCACCGCCCGCGCCGAGGAGCTTTCGGTGGCCGACTTCGTGCGCCTGGCAGGACGGCTTGACTAGTGAGTGAGCGCTCACTATAAACAGACTCATGATCCGGTCCCTGGCCTTCAATCTCTATTTCTATGTCGGCACCCTGATCGCGGCGATCCTCGGCATCCTGCTGGTGCCGATCCCCACGCCGGTGCTGCTGCGCGGCCTGCTGCACTACTGGGCCCGGGCTGTCGTCTGGGGCATGCGCTGGATCGGCGGCATGAAGGTCGAGGTGCGCGGCCGCCATAACTTGCCCAGGCACGGCCCGGTGCTGCTGGCCAACAAGCACCACAGCGAATGCGACGGCATTCTCCTTGCCGCGGAAATCCCCGGCATCGCCTTCGTCGCCATGCAGGAGCTGTTTCGCTATCCGCTGATCGGCGCGATCCTCTATCGCCTGCAGATGATCCGCGTCGACACCTGCGGCGGCGGCAAGGAACGCGAGAACCTGGCGCAGTTCGCCAAGCGCGCCTGCGACAACGGCCGTCACATCGCGATCTATCCCGAGGGCCATCTGATGGCGCCGGGCGAACGCGAACGCTACCGCTCGGGCATCTTCTATCTCTATCGCGACCTCAACCTGCCGGTGACGCCGGTGGCGACGTCGGTCGGCCTGCTGTGGAACCGCCGCGACTGGTGGAAGAAGCCGGGCCGCGCGGCCATCGAGTTCCTGCCCGCCATCGAGACGGGCCTCGACAAGGCCACCTTCATGCGCCGCCTGGAAGACGCCATCGAAACCGCGAGCGATCGACTGATCGCCGAGTGCTCGGGCCGTCCCTATGCGCCGAGCCAGCTCGTCCTGCGTTCGCAGGGCCAGTTGGGCATCGGCCAGCCGATCACCGCCCCTCGCGCAGCGCCTTGACGAAATCCGACAGGCCGAGCTGACGCTCGCGCTTCAGCCGCTCGGCCATCAGGATGGCCTTGAGCTGCATGACGCTGGTGGCGATGTCCTTGTTGATGATCGTGTAGTCGTATTCGGCCCAGTGGCTCATCTCGTCGGCGGCCTTGGCCATGCGGCGCGCCACGATTTCGGGTGCGTCCTGCGCCCGCGAGATCAGGCGGCGTTCGAGGTCGCGCGTCGACGGCGGCAGGATGAACACCGTCACCAGATCGTCGCGGCCCTTCTCCTTGAGCTGCTGCGTGCCCTGCCAGTCGATGTCGAACAGCATGTCGCGTCCGGCCATCAACGCCTCTTCGACCGGCTGGCTGGGCGTGCCGTAATAGTGGTCGAACACGCGGGCATGTTCGAGGAACTGGTCGCGCTCGATCATGTCGCGGAAGGTCGCCGCATCGACGAAGTGATAGTCGACGCCGCCCTGCTCGCCCGGACGGCGGTCGCGCGTCGTGCACGAGACGCTCAGCTGAATGTGGGGATCGTTCTCCAGGAGCTGCCGCGACAGGGTCGTCTTGCCGGCGCCCGACGGCGAGGACAGGACCAGCATCAGGCCGCGCCGCTGGATCATCGGCGCCTCGGCATCACTCGACATTCTGCACTTGCTCCCGCATGCGCTCTACGGCGCCTTTCAGATCGATGCCGATGCGCGTCAGCTCGATGTCGGCGGACTTCGAGCAGAGCGTATTGGCCTCGCGATTGAACTCCTGACAGAGGAAATCGAACTTGCGGCCCACCGGATTGTCGGCGCGCGCATCGGCCAGCAGGCTGCGCGCCTGCGCGATGTGGGCGGTGAGCCGGTCGAGTTCTTCGCGCACGTCGGCCTTGCCGACCAGCAGCGCCACTTCCTGCGCGAAACGTTCCTCCGACAGTGCCGGCACGCGCTCCAGCAACTCGGCAAGCTGTCCCTGGAAGCGCTGGCGCACGGTGCCCATCTGCGTCTGCGCCCGCTCGGCCGCGCGCACGCAGAGGCTTTCGATCTCCGCCACATGGCCCTCGATCACGCCGGTCAGCGCCTTGCCTTCGGCAGCGCGGGCGGCGACCAGACTCTTCAGCGCTTCGTCGAGCGTCGACTGCAGCGCCTTGTCGAGCTTCGCCAATGCCTCTTCGCTCTCCGCACTGTCCTCTTCTTCCTCGATGACGCCGCGCACGCGCAGCAGGCCGTCGGCCGACGGGGCCGCGGCGCCGGTGGTGCGGCGCACTTCTTCGACCAAAGCGCCCAATTCGGCCAGCAACGTCCGGTTGATGCTGAGCGGCTTGCTCTGGCGTTCGCTCGCAATGGTAAGGGTGAGTGAAACATTGCCGCGCTTCACGCGCCCGCCGACCGCGGTTCGCGCGGGGTTTTCCAACCGCTCGAAGCCCTGCGGCACGCGGCAGCGGATCTCGAGGTTGCGCCCATTGACGCTCCGCGCCTCCCAGACCCAGCGCCGTCGATCGTCCGATCCCTGCGCCCGGGAATAGCCCGTCATGCTCGCAATCAAGTTATCCTCGCTCCAATGGGCGTTCATGTCTCATTAGTGTACTGTCCGGCTAATTCAAATGGAGTTTCTCAGAATGAATGATCGGGCTGGGGGCAAGCGTGGTTAAGCGCACCGGGCTGAAGATCTTCTCAATTCTGGTCGGTATCGGGATTGCGCTGCTCTGCTTCGAGGTGGGTGCCACCGCATGGCTGACGTTGCGGGACGGAAAGTACACGTCCGCTGCAAAGTTGTTCACCCAGAATACCAATACGTTCGTGGAAGCGGCTGCCCGAGAATCCGGCTGCCGCTACGGCGACACGTTGTTCCCGCATCCCTACCTGGCTTTCGTCCACAGCAAGGGGCAGCCCTGCTCGCTGCGCAACATCAACAATATCGGTCTGTTCGGCGAGGACTTCCCGGACCAGCGGCGCACCGATCGCTTCGTCGTCCTGCTGACCGGCGGATCGGTCGCCGCCCAGCTCGGCCAGATGTATCCCAAGCCGGCGCCGCGCTATCTCGAAGACGAGCTGAACCGGAACTATGTCAGCCCCAACGGCAAGCCGTTTCTGGTTCTGAACGGCGGCGACGGTGCGTGGAAGCAGCCGCAGCAGACCATCCTGTTCTCGATCTATGCCAACTTCGTCGACGCCGTTGTCACGCTCGACGGCTACAACGAACAGCTCATGATCCAGCCCGGCGTCGTGTCGCGCTTCGAGCTGCCGGGCAACAACTTCCTCGACGCCAACCCGATCGCCGCCCAGGACGGCTTCGGCAAGGTGGTCGTGAGCTGGATGGCGGGGCGGGTCGCCGCCTGGATACAGAGCGGCTTCCTCGAAAACTCCCACGGCGCCTACCTGCTGGTCGAAGGCCTGTCGCAGCTCACCACCAAGACCGATCCGAGGACGGCCAAGCTGTTCTGGGAGATGATGAAGCTGCCGCAGGACATCTACGACGATCCGAACAAGCTGATGGCTCACCAGATCGAGCAGTACCGGAAGTACATCCGGATCATGGACATGACGGCCCGCCACTACAACGTGAAGTCGATGTTCTTCCTGCAGCCCGTGCCGGCCGTCGACAAGCCGCTGACGGAAGAAGAGAAGCGCGCCACGCCGGACATGACCTACGGCAAACGCTATGTCGGGATCGTGCGCGATCTCGAAACTCTGAACGAAGGCGGCATTGCCGTGCGCAGCCTGCTCGACATCTATGCCGGCGAGAAGGAAACGATCTACGCCGATTCGATCCACGCCTATCAGGCGCCGGACGGCGAAAGCCGCGGCTACCGCATCATGGCGGCGCGCATGGCGCGGGACATGGCGCAGGGCTGGGACCTGAAGGCGAAGGCCAAGCAGTAAAGCGATCGGGGCGTCCCAGGCATGAAGAGCTTCACCGGCATCGTCATCACCGGCGCATCGAGCGGCATCGGCGAGGCAATCGCCCTCGACTATGCCCGGCCGGGCGCCGCGCTGGCCCTGACCGGCCGCGACGCAGAGCGCCTCGAAACCGTGGCCGGCGCCTGCCGCGCCAAAGGCGCCACCGTCTTCGCCGAGACCATCGACGTCGTCGAGCGCGAACGCTTCGCCGACTGGCTCAAGGCCTTCGACGACGCCCACCCGGTCGACCTGATCCTGGCCAATGCCGGCATCTCGGTCGACAAGGACAATTCTTCCATCGACGACTTCGCCGTCATCCGCCGTACCTTCGACGTCAACGTCTTCGGCGTGCTGAACACCGTCGAGCCGCTGCTCGACCGCATGATCGCGCGCGGGCGCGGCCAGATCGCCGTCGTCTCCTCGCTGGCGGGCTTCATCGGCCTGCCCTATTCGGCGTCCTACAATGCCAGCAAGGCCGCCGTCCGCGTCTGGGGCGAGAGCCTGCGCTACGTGCTGAAGAAGCACGGCATCGGCGTCAGCGTGATCTGCCCCGGCTTCGTCGTGAGCCGCATGACCGCGAACGCGCCCTTCCCCATGCCCTTCCTGATGAGTTCGGCGCGCGCCTCGGCGATCATCCGCCGCGGCCTCGCCAAGGACCGCGCGCGCATCGCCTTCCCCATCGGCACCAAGGCCGCCGTGTGGCTCGGCTCCGTGCTGCCCGGCGGCTGGACCGCGCGGCTGATGGGCGCTTAAGCGCCCTCTAAGCGCCCGGCGTGATGTAGGGCGAGTCGGCGACGCGCCAGCGCGCCGGCGGTTCGGCACGGAAGATCTGGCGCAGGTGCACTTCGTCGGGGCCGTCGGCAATGCGCAGCATGCGCGCCACGGCGAAGGCACGGTGGATCGGCGCGTCGTCGCTGCCGCCCATGGCGCCGAACAGTTGCAGCGCGCGGTCGGCAATGCGCTGCGCCATCTCCGGCACCGCGACCTTGACCATCGACACGTCGCGCCACGCCGCATGATGGCCGTCGGTGTCCAGCCGTTCGGCGGTGCGCAGCACCAGCAGCCGCGCCTGTTCGATCTCGATGCGAGACCGCGCGACCGCGTGCTGGGTCGCGTCGTAGTCGACCAGGGTGCGCCCGAAGGTGGTGCGCTCGGCGGCCCGCGCCATCATCAGTTCGACAAGCACCTCGCAGGTCCCGATGGCCCGCATGCAATGGTGCAGCCGCGCCGGCCCCAGCCGCACCTGCGCGGCGGCAAAGCCCTCGCCCTCTTCGCCCAGCAGGTTTTCCAGCGGCACGCGCACGTCGCGAAACTCCAGCTCGGCGATGGGCGCGATGCTGTCCTCCCATCCGAGGAAGCGCAGTTCGCGCACGACCTTCAGGCCTGGCGTATCCATCGGCACGATCACGCAGGAATGCCGGCCGGTGCGCGACGCTTCGGGACGCGAGACGCCCATGACGATGACGAAGGCGCAATCGGGATGGGCGCCGCCGGTGATGTACCACTTGCGTCCGTCGACGACCCAGTCGCCGCCGTCGCGTCGCAGGCTGGTGGCGATATTGGTGGCGTCGGCGGACGCCACGTCGGGCTCGGTCATGCCGAAGGCGGAGCGGATGCGGCCGTCCAGCAGCGGCTCCAGCCAGCGCTGCTTCTGCGCCGGCGTCGCGGCATGCTGCAGCATGATCATGTTCGGGACATCGGGCGCCTGGCCGTTGAACACTTCCGACGCCCAGGGCAGGCGGCCCATGATCTCGGCAATCGGCGCATAATCGCGGTTGCTCAGGCGATCCGGCTGCCAGAGGTTCCACAGGCCCCGCTCGCGCGCCCGTGCCCGCAGTCCGGCGAGGAACGGCGGCGCTCCCGGATGTCTGGCAACGTGGGCCACCCACTCGCGATGCCGCGGCAGTATCTCCTCGTCGAAGAACGTCTCGACGGCCGCGCGCAACTCCGATGCGCCACCCGATGTCTTCATCGCTAGCGAGCGCTCGTCTGGATCAGGATTTCCGACGTCAGCGTGCGATGCACGGGGCAGCGGTCGGCGATTTCCATCAGCCGCTTGCGTTGCGCGTCGTCGAGCGGTCCTTCGAGTTCGATGGTCCGCTGGATGCGGTCGACCTTGCCTTCCTTGGTCTCGCAGCTCTCGCAATCGGCCGCGTGAATCTTGCCGTGCTGGAGCTGCACCCTGACCTTCTCCAGCGGCCACTTCTTCTGCCGCGCATACATGCGCAGCGTCATCGCCGTGCAGGCGCCGAGGCCGGCCAGCAGATAGGCATAGGGATCGGGCCCGGTATCGTTGCCGCCCTTCGCGACCGGCTCGTCGGCCGCCAGCACATGCGCGCCGCTGCGCACCGTCTCGGAAAACGGTCCGGTCCCGTTATCCTCGACAACCACGATACCCGGCTCCACTGCGGTCGCGAGGTCGGCCATGACGTTCTCCTTTGAAAGGCAATCACTTCATCTGGTTGGTAAGCAGCGCCGCCGCGCCGCCCTGGTCCTTGCCGTATTTCAGCAGCGCAGCGCGGCCGCCTGCGGCATAGGCCGCCACCGCGCCCAGCAGGCGCTTGAGCTGGTCGGGGCTGGAGCGGTCGAACTTGCAATAAGCACCACGCGTCAGCTTGGCGATCTGCGGAAAGAGCCGCGATGCGGTGCGATCGTCGCCTTCCTGGAAAACGAACACCGGCAGGCCGAGCAGGCCCAACTGCCCCGCCTCGTGACCGACCGCATCGACATCCTCCTCGCAGCAGTCGCCCACGAACACCACGGCATCGAGCCGGCTCTCGCGCTTCTGGTCTCCGGCATAGCTCAGGAGGCGCGCGATCTGCGTACGGCCGGCGAGGCAGCGCACCGCGCTCATCAGGCGCGCCAGCTCGCGGCCGTCCGATGTCCACTTGCTCACCTTGAATTCCTCGAAGCCGCGATAGAAGGCGAGCCGCACGTCGAGACCGCCCAGCGTATCGGCGGCGACGAACATTTCGCCCTGGAGGGCGCAGGCATGGTCCCAGGTCGGTTCGCGGCTGGCCGTGGCATCCATCGCGAAGAGCAGCCGTCCGCGTCCGCCGGGCTTGGCCGCCGTCGGCAACTTGCCGACCTCGCGCACGAAGGCGTCGACTTCGTTCGCACCTGCAGAAGACGGAAGTTTGCGATCGCCGATCACGTCCTTTGACCCTCCGTTATCCGTTCAATATGGTGCACGCGCGCAGTCGCGCCAACACGAAGCATGACCGGAAACGCCCCAACCTTCGCCACGCTGCTGCTGCGCGTCTTTCTACCCTTCGCGCTCGCCTACTTCCTCTCCTACATCTTCCGGGGCGTGAATGCGGTCATCTTCCCGTATCTCGAACGGGATGTCGGCATCACGGCGGGCGATCTCGGCCTTCTCACCTCGGCCTTCTTCCTGTTCTTCGCGGGCTGCCAGCCCGTGCTCGGCGTCATGCTCGACCGTTACGGGCCGCGCAAGGTGCAGACGGTGCTGCTGGCGATGGCCGGCGTCGGCTCGGCGCTGTTCGGCCTCAGCTTCTCGCTCGGCGAGCTGGTTGTCGCACGCGTGCTGATTGGCCTCGGCTTCGCCGGCGGGCTGATGGCCGCGATCAAGGCGATCACGCTGTGGTATCCGCCGGAACGCTGGGGCCTCATCACCGGCTTCCACATGATGGCGGGTGGCCTCGGCTCGATGGCCGCCACGCTTCCCGTTCAATGGTCGTTGTCGGTCATGAGCTGGCAGGGCCTGTTCTTCTGGCTGGCCGGGCTCTGCCTCGTCACCTCGGCGATCCTGTTCGTGGTCGTGCCGGAACGCGGCACGCCCAAGGCACAGGGCACCCTGCGCGAACAGTTCCGCATCACCGGCATCGTGCTGACCGACGGCTTCTTCTGGCGCATCCAGCCGTTGCTCACCTTCCAGCAGGTCGCCTTCATCGCCAGCATCACGCTATGGATCGGGCCGTGGCTGCGCGACGTCGGCGGCATTGCCGACAGGGACGTGCGCGCGGACATCCAGCTCTACACGACGGCAACGATGACCTTGGGCTTTGCGCTGAGCGGCGTGCTGTCGGGCGCCTTCCGCCGGGTCGGCGTGAGCGACTTCGCCTCCTCCACTTTGGTCAGCGTGCTCTTCGCGCTGGTCTGCGCCTGGCTTGCCTTCCTGCCCACGTTCCAGCCCGTACTGGCGTGGCTGCTGTTCGGCTTTCTCGGCGCCTATCCGATCCAGTACATGCCGCTGCTCGCGCGCTCCTTCCCGGCACACTATGCCGGCCGGGTCAGCACCAGCTCGAACCTCGTCGTCTTCACCATGATCTTCGCCCTGCAATGGGCAATCGGAAAGATCGTCGACCTGTGGCCGCGCACGGCAACGGGATATGCGACCGACGGCTACACCTGGTCCTACGGCGCGCTGTTCGTCCTGCAGGTGGCGGGACTTCTATGGCTGTTCATCTCTCAGGCGCGTCCACTGGCGGAGGCCCGGCCCGTGGCGGCGGACTGAGTTACTGTTCAGTCCGCGGCAGGCCTTCCGTGGCCGCTTCCCTATCGTGCGCATCCTCTGGCGGAGATTCAGGCTGAAGCTGGGCCTCGGCCTCGGCAGACGATGATGGCGCTTCCGAAGTTGTCTCAGATTCAGGCTGAGGTTCGTCCGGCGGCGCAGATTCATTGGCCAGCGGCGGCAGATTGAGCGCCGCTACGAGATCGCGGACTTCCTGACGGGCCGCGACGTGGCTCAACGTCAACGACGGGCCGCTGCCGCCGCGCTTGAGATCGAGCAACGTGAGGCCGTTCAGGAACAGCTCCTTGTAGATCACGCGCTCGCTCAATCCCGCCGCGACGCGGAAGCCGATGCGCTTGGAGAGCGCTTCGATCACCGTGCTCATGTCGCGCTTGTTGCGGGCGGCCAGGGCGGAGAGGCGATTGCGCATCACGATCCAGTCGACCGGCCGGCCGCCCTGCACGGCGCGGATCTGGCGCTGCTTCCACACCGCTTCCGAGTAGATCGAGGGCCGCACGATCTTGAGCGTATCGGGATCGACCCGCGCCAGCAGGTCGAGATCGATGAAGCTGTCGTTGAGCGGCGTCAGCAGGCTGTCGGCCCAGGTGTGCGCCAGCCGGCTGAGATGCGTGTCGCTGCCCGGCGTGTCGACGATCACGAAATCGGCTGCACCGACGGCCGGCTCCAGCGCGGCGGCGAGGCGTGCGCGCTCGTCGGCCTCGGCGGCGCTGCGCTCGTTCAAGGTCGAGATCGGCACCGGCGTGTGCATCGGCATCGGCAGGTCGACGCCCTTGCGCTTGGCATAGGCCGCGCGGTTTTCGAGATAGCGGCTCAACGTGCCCTGGCGCGCGTCGAGGTCGAGCGTCGCCACCCGCGCGCCGTCGCTCATCAGCGACACGGCGATATGCAGCGCCGTCGTCGACTTGCCCGAACCGCCCTTCTCGTTGCCGATCACCAGCACATGGCCGCGCCCCGGCGCCCGCGGCGCCTGCGTCTGGGCGACGCTCGGATTGGGGGCTGGCTGGAAGGTATCGCTCACCGGCACACTCACAGGCGAACTCATGGTGCTTTGCGGATCCAGACGGCGGTGTCGTGGAACACCGCGCCGCCGTGCGGCCAACCGGGATCGGCCGAGGTCAGGATGTTGATGCCGATGCCGGTCTCGAAGTTGCGATTGGGCCAGATGCCCTCGACCACGACGACGCCCTTCTGCTGGCCCTTGCGCGGCTTGGCGTGGACGACGGTCTTGCCGCGGTCGTTGCCGATCTCCAGGCGGTCGCCCTCGGCGATGCCCATCTCGACGCACTGCTCCGGATTCATCAACGCGGTCGGCCGCCCTTCGCGCTTCTGCGAGCTGGGCGTCTCGGTGAAGGTCGAGTTGAGGAAGGTGCGCGCCGGTGCTGCGACCAGACGGAACGGCTTGTCCTCCGTCGCATTGTCGATCACGTCGAAATGGTCGGGCAGCACCGGCATGTCCTTGCCGCGTGGACCGTAGGCAGACCAATCCGGCTTGAAGCGGAACTTCTTGTCGGGCCAGGCGAAGCCGTCGAGGAAGTGCGAGGTCTCGAAGCCGAGATGGAAATCCTGGCCGCCCTTCTGCCAGTTGGTCTCGGCGTCCCACATGCCCGAGGCCTTGAGGCTCTCGTCCATGATCTCCCAGGCGGTCATGTCGAAGCCGCGATGCTTGGCGCCCAGCCGCTTGGCCAGCTCGGAGATCACGTAGTGGTTCTCGCGGCACTCGCCCGGCGGCTCGATCACGGCCTTCGTGACCTGGAAGAAGGTGTGGCCGCTCGCGGTGTAGAAGTCGTCGTGTTCCAGGAACATGGTGGCCGGCAGCACGATGTCGGCGAGCGCCGCCGTCTCGGTCATGAACTGCTCGTGCACGCAGACGAAGAGGTCGTCGCGCTTGAAGCCGGCATGGACCTTCTCCAGCTCCGGGCAGACCATCGCCGGATTGGTGTTTTGGATCAGCATGCCGGTCACCGGCGGGCCGTTCTTCAGCGCCTCGGGATCGCCGGTCAGGATCGGCCCCAGGCGCGACTGGTCGAGTTCGCGCAACGACATGTCGATCAGGTCCGTCCCTTCGATCAGGGTCTTGTTGATCGGGTACATGCCGGTGTGGCCGTAGAGCGCGCCGCCGCCCTTGTATTTCCACGCGCCGGTCACGGCCGGCAGGCAGGTCACGGCATGCATGTTGGCGGCACCGTTGCGGCTGCGGCTGAAGCCGTGATGGCAGCGGATGAAGGCGGCCTTGGTCTGACCGTAGAGCCGCGCGAAGCCCACGATCTCCTCGACCGAGAGGCCGGTGATCTTGGACGCCCACTCCGGCGTGCGGGTCGCGACGTGGGCGGCCAGCTCGTCCGGCGCGTCGGTGTAGCGGCGCAGGTAATCCCAGTCGGCATAGCCCTCCTTGAAGAGGACGTGCATGACGCCGACCGCCAGCGCGCCGTCGGTGCCCGGCCTGACCGCAAGGTGGATGTCGGCCTGGTCGGCCGTCCCGGTGCGATAGGGATCGACCACGACCAGCTTGGCGCCCCGCTTCTTGGCCTTCATGGCGTGGGTCATGACGTTGACCTGGGTGTTCACCGGGTTGCCGCCCCAGATCACCACCAGATCGGAATGCGCGTCGACCTCGCGCACATCGGCGCCGCGCTTGGCGCCGACACCGGCGATCCAGCCGGTATCCGACAGCGTCACGCAGATCGTCGAGAACCAGCGCGAATACTTCATCGTATGGCGCAGCAGGTTGATGCCGTCGCGCTGCACCAGCCCCATGGTGCCGGCGTAGTAATAGGGCCAGATCGTCTCGCTGCCGTGCTGGCGTGCCTTGGCGATGAACTGCTCGGCCACGATGTCGAGCGCATCGGCCCAGGAGATTTCCGCGAACTGCTTGGAGCCCTTGGGACCGACCCGGCGCAGCGGCTTCATCAGCCGGTCGGGATGATGGATGCGCTCGGCGTAGCGCGCGACCTTCTCGCAGATCACGCCGGCGGTGTAGTCGTTGCGCATCGAGCCGCGCACGCGACCGATCCGCTTGGCATCCAGCCGCTCCACATCGAGCGCGCAGGTGCTGGTGCAGTCGTGCGGACAGACCGACGGCACGGTGGTGACGCCGGCATCGCCGTGGTTCACCCGTGCATCGGGGGCATAGGCATGGTCGTCGGGGGACATTACGCGGCGCTCCTCATGGACCGGCCCAACATACAGATGACACGTCGATGAACAATGTGGATGGGAAGGGCCCTGATCCACATGTTCATCCGATCGCACACACCATGCAAGCACGCCGGACGGCGCGCCGGCGCTCCAAGTGCGGTGACATCAGGACAGGTCGGACAGCCAGATCCGGTCGAACAGGTCGGCCAGCGCCCGATAGGCCGGTACGGAAACCTGATCGAAGCCGTTGACGCCGACGGCGAGAAATTCGGAAAGAAGCCGGTCGGCGGCAGCGGCGTCGCGAACGTGCAGGCCGAACTCGCCCAGATCCCCGGCAATCGACGCCTGTGCCGGCAGATACGCAGCGGTCGACCGCAGTCGCGCATTCGCCGCGGGCAGGCGCACCATCGCAATGCGAGTCACGGAGGGCTGGGCATCGGGGCCGATCAGAGTGGTGCCGAACATCAATCCGCCCAGCACGCTGGCCGGCGGAGATGCCGGGAACAGGCAGAAGGTAAGCGTCGGCACGCCGCTCGAATCTTCGCCCACGCTGCCCTGGGTCGCCCGCTTGCCGATATTGATCATGCCCTTGAGTTCCAGCAGCCCGGTCGGCAGGACCTCGGTATAGAAGGCATGCAGCCGGTTGGGCGTCGACGAATTCGCGATCGTCAGCTCTCCGCGGATCAGTCGGCCCTGAAAATAGGGCGACCAGGCGTGGGAGTAGCAGACGAACGTGCCGGCCAGGGAAAGAGCGGCATTCTGGCCGTTCACACGTCCCGAAAACACCTCGATGTCGCGCGACAGGACATTTCGATCCCGGCCGTGACGGACGCAGATTTCGTCGAGGAAAGAATCGATGTCGCAATCCGCAATCCACTGGCCGGATCGGTCGAGTTCGAGCACCTTCGCCCAGTCTTCGTAGACTTGGCGTTCGCGCGGCTGCGCCCTGCCCTGCAGCCACTTGTCGGCCCGGCCGATATCGAACGACGTGTTGGCGTTGACACGGCGAAATGCCGCCGCGAGGTCCTTGCGTGCGACCGTGCCCAACAACGCTGCCGTAAGACGCAGCTTACGGTCGATATCTCGCGCCACTCGAACTCCTCGCTAGCGAACCCGTAGTGATTTCCATACTCCATTTCCCCGGAAAAGACGCAGAATTCCAGTGCATTCCTCGACAGAGGACTACTGAAAATACGCTTTTGCGGGAGAAGCCGTCTGCGAATCGTCATCCGGGCCGGCAAAGATGACGCTCTGGACGGCGGCAGCAGGCTGCACCAGCATGCCCGCCGCGTGTCTTCAGATCGAGTTCCTGTCCGCAACGTCCGGCGTGCCAATGCGTCCGACGCCCCCGCGATAGAGCGTTTCGCACCCGGCCTGTGGCCGGCGACGGCGTCGGAGGATCGTGCCGTATTCGTCGTCGACGGCGATGCCGGTCCGCTGGCCGCCATGCGGCTGCGCCACGCCGGCGAGCGCCTCGAGATCGAGCGCCTCGCCGCGCGCTCCACCACCCTCGCCCGCAGGCTCGTCGCCTTCGCCGAGCGCACGGCGCGCGCCATGAAGATGCAGGAACTGCATCTGCAGCCGGGCGCCACGTCGAGCGAAGGCGCGGCGGCCCTCGGGTTCCGCAACGGCGCCAGGCGCGTGTCCGGCCGCTGGTGGCATCGCATGCTCGACCATCTCGAGAATGCCGGCGTGCCGCTGCTGCGCGACGGCTCCGCCTCGCTCGATCAGACGCTCTACTATCGCGGCATCTGGGCGGCCATCGCGCTGCTGGTGGGTTTCGGCATCATTCCGCTCACGGTGTTCAGCCCGGGCGACGTGACCTTGCTGCATGTCGTCGTGCCTGCAATCGTGTGCACGGTCGGCACGCTGTTCGCGCTCTGGCAGATCGGCCTGATCGTGCAGGCGGCCCGGCGCGGCAGCCGCGGCCTCGTCGCCCTGACGATCCTTGCCGTCGCCGCCTTTTCCGCCGTGGCCGTCGGCGGCCTCTTCTACGACCGTGCCCTGCCCTCGCTCGCCGAGCTGTGGGAGATCTACGGGGGCGACGAGGAGCTGGGCGATCTCGAAGTCGCCACCAGCAACGACGGCACGACGCTTCTCGTGGACGGCGCCTACGGAGTCGGCAGCGCCGATCTGGTGCGGCGCGCGCTCGACAGCAATCCGCGCGTCCGCCGCGTCGTGCTGGCGGGGCCCGGCGGCCGCATCGGCCCTGCCTTCGAGATCAACCGCATGATCCGCGAGCGCAGGCTCGCCACGCATGTCGAGAGCGGTTGCGCCTCGGCCTGCACCATCGCGTTCCTGGGCGGCACCGACCGCTCGATTTCCCCGACCGGCCGGCTCGGCTTCCATCAGGGCAGCTTTCCCGGCCTCGGCGCCAACGACATGTTCGAGAGCAACCGCGACATGCGCCGCTTCCTCGTCGCCAGCGGCGTCACGCCGGCTTTCGCCAAGCGCGCCATCGACACGCCTTCCGACGAAATCTGGACACCGACGCCGCAGGAACTGCTGGCCGGCAAGGTCGTGAACCGCATAAATCGCTGACGAGCTGAAAAGAGGTTCCTCCGGCATGATCCCTCGCGGCCTTTCCTACGACGATGCGATGCGGCAGTTCCGTTGGCCGGCGCCGGGGCGCTTCAACATCGGGCGCGCGATCTGCGAGCGGCATGCCCCCGACACGCTGGCGATGATCGTCGAGAATGCCGACGGCTCGATCCGCAACTGGACCTTCGGGCAGATGCTGGCGGCCAGCTCGCGGCTGGCAAATGCGCTGGTCGCGCGCGGCCTCGGCAAGGGCGACCGGCTGGCGGTGTTCCTGAGCCAGAGTGCCGAACTCACGATCTGCCATCTCGCCGGCTATCGCATGGGCGCCGTGATCCTGCCGCTGTTCACGCTGTTCGGTGAGGAAGCCATCGAATATCGCCTCACCAATGCCGAGGCCTCGGCCATCGTCACCGACATGAGCCAGCTCCCGAAGCTGCTGGCCGTGCGCGATCGCCTGCCCCATCTCAAGACAATAATCGTGATCGGCGCCGGCGCGCATGGCAGCGCCTTCCTCGACTGGCGGCTGCTGCTGGAGGCGGCGTCCGACAATTTCACGACCGTCGATACGATGGCCGAAGATCCCGCCCTGCTGATCTACACGTCGGGCACCACCGGCCAGCCCAAGGGCGCGCTGCATGCCCATCGCATGATGCTGGGCTGCCTGCCGGCCGTGGAGCAGTGGCTGAGCCACTGGCCGATGGGCAACGAGGTGATGTGGACGCCGGCCGAATGGGCGTGGATCGCCGGCCTCTACGATTCGCTGTTCCCGGCCTGGTACTACGGCACGCCGGTGCTGGCGCATCGCTTCGCCAAGTTCGATCCCGAGCGCGCCTTCGCCCTGCTGGCCAAGCATCGCGTCGGCGTGAGCTTCATTCCGCCGACCGCGCTCAAGATGATGAGGCAGGTCCACAAGCCGCGCGACCGCTGGACCTACGATGTCCGCGCCGTCTGCACCGGCGGCGAGGCCATGGGCGAGGAACTGCTCGCCTGGGGCCGCGACACGTTCGGCACCACGATCTCCGAAGGCTACGGCCAGACCGAGATGAACATGATGCTGCTGAACTCGCCGGACTGGTTCGAGGTCCGGCCCGGTTCGTGCGGCCGCGCCTGCCCCGGCCGCAAGGTCGCGATCGTCGACGATCGGGGCAATGTCCTGCCGCCCGGCGAGGAAGGCCAGATCGCCGGCTGGCGGCACGATCCCATCGTGATGCTGGAATACTGGCGCAACCCCGAAGCCACGGCGCGCAAATATGCCGGCGACTGGCTGCTGACCGGCGACCTCGGCCGCATCGACGAAGACGGCTACGTCTTCTTCAAGAGCCGCGACGACGACGTGATCACCTCGGGCGGCTACCGCATCGGCCCCGGTGAGATCGAGGAATGCCTGATGAAGCACCCCGCCGTCGCCATGGTCGGCGTCGTGGGCGTGCCGGACAAGGTGCGCACCGAGATCGTGAAGGCCTTCGTGCAGCTCCGCCCCGAGATCGCAGCCACCGACGCGCTCAAGACCGACCTGGCGAACTTCGTGAAGACGCGCCTTGCCGCCCACGAATATCCGCGGGCCGTCGAGTTCGTGGCCGAGCTGCCGCTCACCACGACCGGCAAGATCCTGCGCCGCGAACTGCGAAAGCTGGGTTAATTCCTAGAGCTTCTCAAGCCGGTCCCGAAACCAGGCGGCCAGCTTGCCTTCGTCGAGTGTGTCGGCGGCGAGCGCTTCCACGGCCCTGACCGCATCGGCGGGATCGAAGCGGAGACGATAGCCATTGTCCGCGAGGAACAGGCGCGCCGCGACCCACGCCACGCGCTTGTTGCCGTCGACGAACCCATGATTGCGCGCAAGGCCGTAGGCATAGGCGGCAGCCAGATCGGCCGCGTCGGATTTTCCGTAGGCCGCAAGGTTTCGCGGCCGGGCCAGCGCCGACTCTATGGCGCCGCCGTCGCGCACGCCGTCGGGACCGCCATGCTCGGCAATCTGCCGGTCATGAATGGCCTGGAGCACGTCCAGCGCGACCCAGCGCCAGGCGGTCATTTCGCGAGGGCGCGCAGCACGTCCTTGTCTTCGCGCATGATGTCTTCGGCGAGACTCATCTGGCGCTCGAAGTCCGGATTGTAGGGCGTCAGGCGATAGCTGCCGTCCGGCGCCTCGGTCAGATAGACCGTGTCGCCTTTCTGGACCTTGAGCCGCGCCATCGCCTCCTTCGTCAGGATGAACCCTGCGGAGGCGCCGACCGTGGTGACCTTGAATTTCAGCATCTGCTCTACTTCTATATAATGATTATTATATAGAATTGCGGGATGCGGAATCAATCAGCGCGCTGGAGTCGCGCGCGCAGCGTCAAGAAGGCTAGCTTTGAAAGAGGCCGGGGAGGCTGTTGAGCAGGGTCAGGAAGCCGATCAGGGCGGCCGGCCACCAGGAGTGCAGATGAAAAGGCATGGGCTATACTCTAAGAATATAGATTAGAAATATCACTTACTTGACTGAAAAGAAAGAAACTTTTTGGGAGTAGACCGATGCGCTGGATTGCCCTTTTCGCTCTCGCCGCTGTCTGTCTTGCGGCTGGAAAGATACAGGCTCAGCCCCAATATCCCGACCGGCCGGTCAAGATCATCGTCCCCTACATCGCCGGCAGCGCGCCGGACGTGGCCGCCCGCCAGGCCTCGGACAAGCTGACGGCCGGCCTGGGCCAGCAGTTCATCGTCGACAACAAGCCCGGCGCCAGCGGCAACATCGGCGGCGAGGCGGCCGCCCGCGCGACGCCCGACGGCTACACCCTGCTGCTGATGACCGGCAATCACGTCATCAACCCGTTCCTCTACGCCAAGCCGGGCTACGGGCTGAAGGACTTCGCGCCCATCACGATCATCACGCGCCTGCCCTCGCTGATGGTCGTGCCGCCGTCTTCTCCCGCCAAGACCGTCGCCGAGTTCATCGCGCTCGCCAAGTCGAAGCCCGGCCAGCTCAACTACGGCTCGGGCGGCATCGTCAGCCTGGCGAACCTGTCGGCGCAGGCCTTCCGGCTGGCCACGGGCATCGACTACGTCCACGTCCCCTACAAGGGCGCGCCCGACATCGTGCGCGGCCTGCTGGGCGAGCAGATCGACGTTGCCTTTCCGACCATGCCCACTGTGGTCCGGCTGGCGCAGCAGGGATCGCTCAGGCCGCTGGCCGTGACCTCGGCCAAGCGCTCGGCGGCGATGCCCGACGTGCCGACGCTCCTCGAAGCGATGCCCGCTGGCCTCGACGGCTTCGTCCAGGATTCGTGGCTGGCGCTGGCCGCCCCGGCCGGCACGCCGCCCGCCATCATCGAGCGCGTCTACGCCACGCTGAAGAAGGCGGCCGAGGCTCCGGAATTCCGCACTGCGCTCAGCAGCGACGGATCGGAGGTCGTCTTCAACACACCGGCCGAATTCGCCGCTATGCTGCCCGGCGAGAGCGAGAAGTATCAGCAGCTCATCAAGAAGCTGGACATCAAGATCGAATAGAGGAGTTCAAGGATGGCCGCCGTTGCGCCGCGCATTCACGAAGCCCCCGACGACCTGCTGGCCGCCATCGACTTCTGTTACGAACAGGGCTGGACCGACGGCCTGCCCGTCGTACCGCCGCAGGTCGACCGCGTGAAGGCGATGCTGGCCGCCGACGCGCGGCCGGCCGATACCGTCATCTGCCATCATCCGGCGACCACGCTCGATCTCTCGCTGCATGCGGCGGCGGTCAACGCCGTCATGGCGGGCTGCCTGCCCGAGTATTTCCCGGTACTGGTCGCCGCCTTCGAGGCGATGAACCGGACCGAGTTCAACTTCCATGGCTCGACCGCCAGCACCGGCGGCTCGGCGCCGCTGCTGGTCGTCAGCGGTCCCATCGTCGACGAGATCGGCATGAATGCCGACGTCAATCTGTTCGGCCCCGGCAACCGCGCCAACTCGACCATCGGCCGCGCCACGCGCCTCATCCTGCGCAACGTCTTCCAGATGCTGCCGGGCATTTCCGACAAGTCGACCCAGGGCAATCCCGGCAAGTACAGCTTCTGCATCGCCGAACGCAGCCGCGGCAATCCCTGGCCGCTGCTCTGCGAGGCGCAGGGCTACCCCAAGGGCACGTCGAGCGTCACGACCTTCGCCGGCGGCGGCTTCTGCAACGTCGAGAACCACGGCGGCAACACGCCTGAACAGATCCTCGGCTCTGTCGCCGACGCCATGGCCAACTACGGCTGCATCACCCTGGGTCAGAGCGTGGTGATCCTGGCGCCCGAGCACATGCGCATCCTGGCCGATGCCGGCTGGACGCGCGAGCAGGCGCAGGACTGCCTGTTCAGCCAGGCCAAGCGCTCGGTCGAGGGCATGAAGAGCGTCGGCAAGTATCGCGACCGCGAGTACGACCGCCAGCACGACGAGAGCGCACACAAGCTGGTCGAACAGGGCTTCGTCCATCGCGGCCTCGGCCCCGCCGACATCCTGATCACCATGGGCGGCGGCGATGCCGGCGGCCATTCCTGCTTCATTCCGTCGTGGAGCCGCGGCCGCTCGTCGTTGATGCAGCACGCGCCCATCGCCCCTCTTCCCAACAAGTCATAAGGAGACGCCGATGCAGCTCTATTCACCCATGTCGACCACGCCGAAGCGCAAGGCCTTCCGCGCGCCGCCGCTCGCCAGCCTCGACGGCGCGCGCATCGGCATCCTGGAAAACGGCAAGCTCAACGCCGAGGAGATGCTGAACGAAGTGGCGCAGCTCTTCGTCGAGCGTCACGGCTGCACCGTGCGCATGCTGTCGTCGAAGTCCAACGCCAGCGCCCCCGCCCCTTCGCCCACGCTGGTGAAGCTGGCGCAGGATGTCGACTTCGTCGTCACTGGCCTGGGGGATTGAGGGTCCTGCTCAACGTGCAGTCTGCACGACGGAATCACCTTCGAACAACTCGGCAAGCGCGCGCTTGTGATCTGCACCACACCTTTCGAGGTGACGGCAAAGAACATCGCGCGCGTGCTCGGCCTGCCTGACTATCCTTTCGTGAAGGTCCAGCATCCCATTGGAAGCTGCACCCTGCCCGAACTCAAGACGCGGGCGGAAAAAGCCTACGAACAGGCGCTGCCGATCTTGCTGGGGCCCTGACCCCTCCGCCTCGTAGCGGCTTGATGACAAGCCGCGAGACGAGGCACCTCCCCATTTGAATGGGGAGGCGAAGAAACCTCCTCCCCATTCAAATGGGGAGGTGTCGCCGTAATCGGCGACAGAGGGGTCATCTCCCCTCTACAAAGACAATCAGCTCGCCGCGGCGGCTTCGGAGAGGTTGAACTGGAGTTCGGCCAGGCGGGCGTAGAGGCCGTCGCGGCGCACCAGGTCGGCGTGGCGGCCGACATCGACCACCCGGCCCTGGTCGATCACCACGATGCGGTCGGCCTTCTGCACGGTCGCCAGACGATGGGCGATCACCAGGGTCGTGCGCTTGTGCATCAGCTTGTCGAGCGCCTGCTGGACGGCCAGTTCGCTCTCGGCGTCGAGCGCGCTGGTCGCCTCGTCGAGCAGCAGCACCGCCGGATCGCAGAGCAGCGCGCGCGCGATGGCGACGCGCTGGCGCTGGCCGCCGGAGAGACGCACGCCGCGCGCGCCGAGATCGGTGGCGAAGCCCTGCGGCAGCGCGTCGATGAAGCCCAGCGCCGAAGCCGCGTCGGCGGCCGCGCGCACCTCGGCGTCGCTGGCGTCGGGCCGGCCGTAGCGGATGTTGTCGGCGACCGAGGCGCTGAACAGCATCGGCTCCTGCGGCACGGTCGCCAGCGCGCGGCGCAGTTCGTTCAGCCTGAGATCGCGCACGTCGATGCCGTCCAGCCGCACCGCGCCCTTCTCGGGATCGTAGAAGCGCAGCAGCAGGTTGAAGACGGTGGTCTTGCCCGCGCCCGAAGGACCCACGATGGCCACCGTCTCGCCGGGCGCGACGTCGAGGTCGAAGCCGTCGAGCGCCAGCGCATCGGGCCGTGCGGGATAGCGGAACGAAACGCCGTCGAACGCGACCGCGCCCTTCACCGGGTGCGGCAGCGGCTTGGGCATCGCGGGCTCGGCGATGGACGGCGGTTCGGCGCGCAGCTCGGCCAGCCGTTCGGCCGCGCCCGAGGCACGCTGCAGGTCGCCGATGGTCTCGCTGATGGCGCCGCCGGAGCTGGCGACCAGCACGGCGTAGAAGACGAAGGCCGAGAGATCGCCGGCGCTGATGCGGCCGGTCAGCACGTCGTGGCCGCCCATCCACAGCAGGAAGCCCACCGCCGAGAAGACGATGAAGATCACCAGCGTGGTCATGATGGCGCGCCGCGAGATGCGCTTGGCCGCTGCCTGGAAAGCCCGCTCCGTCGCCTCGCCGAAGCGGCGGGCCGCGCGATCCTCCTGGGCAAACGCCTGCACGGTGCGCACACCGTCGAGCGCTTCGCTGCCTTCGGAAACCATGTCGCCCATGCGCGCCTGCGCCTCGCGCGACAGCGCCTTCACCTGACGGCCGAACAGGATGATCGGCACGACGGTGAGCGGCACGACGGCCAGCGTCCACGCCGCGAGCTTGGGGTTGGTCACGACCAGCATGACCACGCCGCCGAGGCACATCAGCGTGTTGCGCAGCGCCACCGAGGCCGAGGAGCCGATGACCTGCTCGATGAGCTGCGCGTCGGCGGAGATGCGGCTCATCACGTCGCCGGAACGCTTGATTTCGAACCAGGCGGGCCCCAGCCGCACGACATGCGCGAAGAGATCGCGCCGCAGGTCGCCCACCACCCGCTCACCCAGCCAGGAGACGAGGTAGTAACGGGCGCCCGACGCGATCGCCAGCACGATGGCCACCGCCAGCAGCGAGGCCAACGCATAGTTCAGGACGTCGGGCCGGCCCTGCGCAAAGCCGCGGTCGATCAGCGCCCGCAGACAGGCACCGAAGGCCAGCACCGTCCCCGCCGCCACCAGCAGCGACAGCAGCGCCAGCACGGTCCGGCCGCGATAGGGCCTGAGATAGGGTCCGAGGAGCGCGAGGCCGCCGAAGCGTTTCATGGGGCCGCCTTCACGGGGCCTGCCAGTTGATCGGGAAGCCGAATTCTTCCGACAGGACCTCCAGCAGGTCGCCGCCGCCGCGGGTATCCAGCCACTTCCCGGCCTCGGCCGCGAAGGCATAGTGGCGGGCGCCGCTGCGGGGCGAACTCAGCCAGACTTGCCTTGTGGGTGCATGTTTATTGACGATCCAGGTGCCGTCATCGCCTTCGACGGTGAGGACCCCGCCCTGCAGCTCGGCGTCGGCATGGTCGGCAATCGCCTCCTCGAGGGCGGCGAGCAGGCTGTCGGCGAGGCTTTCGAAAGCTGAATCGGTCATGATCCGGGCCGGTCTACAGGCCGAGGAAGGCCCGGACAACCGACTTGTGGCCGCGTCCCCGGGCTTGTATACCCGCGGCCCTGTCGCGGGCCGGTCGGAATCGGCCCTGAGCGCGCTGGAGAAAGTTCATGCAAGACAAGATCCACCCGGACTACCACAAGATCACCGTGGTGATGACCGACGGCACGTCCTTCGAGACGAAGTCGACCTGGGGCAAGGAAGGCGCGAGCCTCCGCCTCGACATCGATCCCAAGACGCATCCGGCCTGGACGGGCGTGCGCCAGAGCATCGACCGTGGCGGTCGTGTGCAGCGCTTCAAGGATCGCTTCGGCATGACCGGCTCGGCCACCGCGGCCATGGGCGCCGGCACCAAGGCGTCGGGCGCGAAGGCGGAAGCCGCTCCTGAAGCAAAGCCGGCTAAAGGCGCAGCCAAGAAGAAGTAAGTCCCGGTTTCCGCCGGGCCTCTGCTACAGTCGCGCCGCGATACCCAACGGGAGGCGGCGTGGTGAAGTCTGTACGAGTTGTCTGTGCGCACGATTGTCCCGACATGTGCTCACTCATTGCACATGTCGATAACGGCAAGGTGGTGCGTGTCCAGGGCGACCCCGACCATCCCTATACGGCAGGCTTCGCCTGCGGCAAGGTCAACCGCGACGCCGATCTGGTGAACTCGCCGGAGCGCATCGCGACGCCTCTGCGCCGCAGCGGTCCCAAGGGTTCGGGCCAGTTCACGCGCATCACCTGGGACGAAGCGCTCGACGAGATCGCCGCGCGCTGGAAGGCGATCATCGCCGAGAGCGGCCCCGAGGCGATCCTGGGCTACGCCTACTCCGCCCATCAGGGCTTGATGAACCGCGGGCTGGTCGGCGGCCTCTTCCATGCGCTCGGCACGTCGCGGCTGCAGGCCGGCACGGTCTGCGACACCTGCTGCGAGACCGCGTGGGACGTGACGGTGGGACCCGTGGGCGGCGCCGATCCCGAATCGGTCGTGCATTCCGATCTGGTCGTGTCGTGGGGCGCCGACCTCGCGGCGACCAACGTCCATTTCTGGGCGCTGGCCGAAACGCAGAAGAAGCAGCGCGGCATGCCGATCGTCGTGATCGATCCGCGCCGCACGCGCAGCGCCAAGGCAGCCGACCTCTACCTGCCCATCCGCATCGGCACCGATGCCGCCCTCGCGCTGGGCGTCATGCACATCCTCGTGCGCGACGGCCTCGCCAACCGCGACTACATCGCCCGGCACACGCTGGGCTTCGACAAGGTCGAGCGCGACGTGCTGCCGAGGTTCACACCGGAACGCACCGCCGAGATCACCGGCCTCTCCGTCGCGGACATCGAGAAGTTCGCCGCGATGTACGGCAAGGCCAAGGCCGCGCTCATCCGTCTCGGCGAAGGCATGACCCGCCTCGTCAACGGCGGCCAGGCGCTGCGCACCGTGGTGCTGCTGCCGGGCGTCACCGGCCACTATGCCGTGAAGGGCGGCGGCGCGCTGCTGCTGACGGCCGCATCGTGCGATCTCAACTACGCCGCGGTGCGCAAGCCCTCGGGCCCGGCGACGGCGCGCATGGTGAACCACCTGCGTCTCGGCGAAGAACTCCTCAACATGAAGGACCCGCCGCTGCGCGCGCTCTATGTCTCGGCCAACAACCCCGCCGTGACCTGCCCCGAGGTGCACAAGGTGCAGAAGGGCCTTAGCCGCGAGGACCTGTTCACCGTCGTGCACGACCCGTTCATGACCGACACGGCGCGCTACGCCGACATCGTGCTGCCGGCCGCGAGCTACCTCGAAACCGACGATCTCTACCGTGCCTACGGCGCCTACTGGATGCAGTGGGGCCAGAAGGCCGCCGAGCCGGCGGGCGAAGCGCGCTCCAACTTCCACGTCGCGCAGGCACTGGCGCAGCGCATGGGCGTGACGGACCGGATCTTCACCCTCACCCCGCGCGAGGCGGCCGAGGAGCTGCTCAAGGGCGCGACCGGCCCCGCCGCCAAGGCCGATCCGGCGAAGCTCTTCGCCGGCGAGCCGCACCACATCGCGCACGACTGGCAGGGCCAGCCCTTCAAGACGCCGTCGGGCAAGCTGGAGTTCTATTCCGAGCAGCTCGCCAAGCAGGGCGTGTCGCCGGTTCCCGACTGGCAGCCCGATCCCATCGAGGAAGCGGATGCGAAGAAGTGGCCGCTGCGCCTGCTGACGGCGCCCGGCTATTTCCAGGCGCATACGGCTTTCTCCGGCGTCGGCTTCCTGCGCAAGCGCGAGGGCCAGCCCTTCTGCATCCTGCATCCCGAGGATGCCGCCAAGCGCGGCCTCAAGGATGGCGACCAGGTGCGCGTGTTCAACGAGCGCGGCGAGGTCGGCCTGATGCTGAAGGTCGTCGACGAGGTGCAGCCCGGCGTGCTGCTGGTCCCCGGCCAGCGCCCGACTTCCGAGGCGGTGTCCGGCACGATCAACATGCTCTGCTCGGACCGCTACACCGACATGGGCGAAGGCGCGACCTACCAGAGCACCTTCCTCGACGTCGGCCCCTGGAAGGCACAGACGGCAGCTTAACGCCGGGGGCGCGCCACTCCGGTGGCGCGCCCCCTAGCCCATCTCAAATCGCGAGCCGAACGAGCGGCTCCAGTTGTTCGCCGCGGCTGGCGGCGCGCAGAGGTGCGGTGTCGGTGTAGACGCGCTCCTCCACGATCCTGCCGTCGCGCAGCCGGAACCTGTCGACGCCGCGGGTGTCGACGCGGATGCCGCCGCGCACGCGCGTGGTCTGCCATTCGACGACGACCACATCGCCGCGCCATGTCCAGTCGAGGAGCTGCCAGACCAGATCGGGCGCGACCTCGTTCACGAAGTCGGTGAGCCGGCCGAACTCCTTGCCCGCCACCGGCCGGTCGTAGAGCGGCGAGTGCAGCACGCCGTCGGGATGCCACAGCGCCAGGAACGCCTCGCCGTCGCGCGCGGCCCACGCGGCGGCAAACTTGGTTACGAACTCCTGAACGTCCTGATCGGTCATCGTCCTGCCCCGTTGTTCGAACAACGAAGCTAGGGAGCGATGACCGTCCGGTCTGGCGGAGTCCGGACTCTATCGTCTGCTCCAAGCCCTCGGATCAAACGAAGCGGTGCTGCGTGCGGACGCGGTTGGCGAGCTTGGGCACAGCCTGGCCGACGATCAGCGTCTTGAAGTGATCGGTCTGCTGGTGGTCGGCGAAGGCCGCTTCGTCCCTGAAGACTTCATAGAAGAAGAACTTCTCGGGCTCGGTGAGCGATTGGTGGATCTGGAAGGCATGCACGCCCGGCTCCTTCTGCGCCTGCGGCAGGAACTGGCGGACGATGGCGGCGACGGCATCGGTCTCGCCGGGCCTGGCTTCCCAGAAGGCGGTGACGACGAGTCCGTCTTTCAGCGCGTGAAGATTTGTCATGTGAGTTCTCCCGTCGAAGGTTGACGGGCGCGTTCTACCGGGCGGCACATGGCCGTCGTTTCGGCCGCGGTCGAAATTGGCCTTGGTTCGATACCCGGCAAAGTTGTTGGGTAATCGTTTCGCGTCGGGTATGCTCAAACCGAGTGAAACAAGAAATCGGCCGAACGATCGAGACGGTACGGACGATCGATTCTCTATGGGTGGCGGAGACTCGAGCATGGCAAACACGGTAATGAACGTCGCGCTGAGCGACGCCTATAAGGCTAGCCTGACGCAAGGCGGGTCCGGCAACGGCATCTATGCCTGGGCCTTCGCCTTCGACGGCACGCCGGCGACCAAGCTCACGCAGGTCGAGCTGGTCACCAACGGCGTCGCGGCGGTCAACCCGCAGCTCAACCTCACCCAGGGCGACGGCACCTTCCTGTCCGGCACCGTCTATTTCGTCGTCCAGCAGACCGCGGGCACCGGCATCGCGCCGCTCGATCCCAGCACGATCACACAACCCGGCAGCCTCTATTTCGAGGACGCGATCGCCAGGAACTATCGCTACGATGTGGTCGAAGCCACGATCTCGAACGCTCCTGCCGACGTCGCCGACATCACCAGCATCGTCCAGTTCGGTTCGACCCTCTCGATCTCGGCAAACGGCGTGACGCGCGGCTACAACACGAGTGCCGCCGATATCTACGCCGCCCTGCAGAACAACCTGCCGGCCGGCACCGAGCACTACACCTTCGCCGGGACGCCGCTGAACCAGTTGCGCGAGGCCCTGCTGGCCGGCAGCAACCTGCCCAACAATCCGGCCAACGTCTCGGCCGACTGGGCAGCCTACGTCACCAAGTTCCAGGGCATCGCCGACCAGGTCTACCTCGCCTCCTACTTCAACGGTGTCGCCGCGCAGAACGGCAATCCGGCGGTGCCGCCCAGCCTCTCCTACTACGGCGTGAGCTACGACAGCACCCGGGACATGTTCTGGCTGACGCCCGAGACGATGACCGGCGTCACCACCACTCAGGGCGTGATCGGCATCACCTCGACCGAATTGCAGCAGAACATCTACGCCCAGACCGGCACGCTCAACATCTACGCGAACAAGGGCGACGCAACCCCCACCCAGACCTTCAACACCTTCACGCCCAACAATGCCTGGGGCGACATCACCAAGTATTTCGTCGCGGGCTTCGATGCCGGCTACTGGGGAGGCAAGGCCAACTCGCCCAACCCGACGATCAAGGAAACGATCAGCTTCAATCAGACCTGGAACTGGGACGCCCCCTACAGCTACGCCGCCATCAACGCCCCGGCAGGCACCAACAACTACGGCTACACCAACACGCTCGGCACCGGGACGGGCACGCCCGGTCCTGGCCGGCAGATGTTCTACGATCCGCTGGCTGCGACCTTCGTGAAGGCTGGCAACGCCTACGGCTATTCCTATTCCGACCTGCTCTCGACCGGCGGCACCAATCCGCAGCTCAGCCTGTGGAGCGGCAACGCGAACGTGTCGTCGATCAACGTCACGCTGTTCGACTTCAACGAGACCCCGACCGGCTACGCCCCGCAGGCCGGCGTTCCCTACATCTCCGGCGCCCTGCCGATCCCCACGACCACGCACAGCACCAACACCTTCATCTTCGACATGTCGGTGGCAGGCACCTTTGCGCCGAAGGCCGGCACGCCGATCACCTTCGGCATGTATGCCCCCGGCGACGCCCATGCCGACAGCAAGGGCTTCATCCGCATGGATGTGTCGTCGTCCTCCTCCCCCAACTACGGCAATTACTATCAGATCGTCCCCGACGCGACGCTGGGCTGGAAGCTCGATGCCACCAACCCCTATACCGCGACTGGCGGCTTCGCGATCAGCAACGTCTTTATGCCGTCGGCCGCCGCCACCGGCTGGTACCAGCTCACGATCGGCAGCGGCACGCTCGGCAAGACGTACAACATGTACGTTCAGGGCACCGAGAGCACGATCACGACCGCCCAGATCGACGGCGGCGCGTCCGCGCTGATCAGCCCGGACAATACCGCCAAGTTCTCGACCAACGGCGGCGGCACGGCGATCACCTACAATCCGATCTATTTCTCCAACGCCAATCCGACTCCGCCGGCGCCGCCGAAGAACCTCGATGCCCCGCAGGTCGGCTTCGACCAGGGCGGCACCTTCGTGCCCATCGCCGACCCGACCAACATGCTGCTGGGCAGCCTCGCCTTCAGCTCCACGCCGGGATCGAGCAACGTCCTGCCGCCCAACAACGTCGCCGAGCTGACGATCGCCAACCTCGCCAATCCGAACTGGGTCATGACGCCCATCGTCACGCAGGCGACCGCGAACGGCGACTGGCAGACGGCGATGAGCACGCAGTTCGGCAACGGCAGCTACACCGCCTTCATGCAGCAGTATCTGCCGCAGGACTGGGGCCTCACCAACCCGGTCGGCGAGGCCACCAAGCTCGTCGACTTCAGCGTCAACCTCGCCACCTTGCCGCTGGTGGCGGCGAGCGGCGGCACGGCGGTGTCGCTCACCCCCGGCGCTCCCGGCACCACGGCCGGCAACTGGATCGACCTCGTGGTCTCCAGCTCGACCCTGAAGAACGGCACGCTGATCGCCTATGCCACCGACGCCGCCGGCAACATGCTGAATCGCGACGGCAGCGGCACCACCACCTCGCTGGTCGACGCGACGCTGGCCAAGATCGGCGCCGTGGCAGCCGACAACGGGCAGATGTTCTACAGCGGCCAGCAATCGATCTATCTGCCGGCCGGCGACAACCTGAAGTTCGCCATCGTCACCGGCGACGACGTGGTCAACATCAATCCGACCACCAGCGTCACCGACAGCGGCGGTGGCACGCTCGCCGTGTCCGTCGCCGGCAGCGGCGGCCAGATCAACCTCTCTGCCATGGTCGACAATACGCTGAGCGAAGCGGCAGTGCTGGCCGCCAGCCAGCGCACCACCGACCATGCCTGGGTCTATCTCTCGCAGGGCAGCCAGGTGCAGGTCGACCTGGCGTGGAGCGGTTCCTACGTCAACACGGTCCACTTCGTGCGCATGGACCAGAACCCGGCCAATACCGAGCAGCTCCAGGTCGGCGGCGTGGCCTACGGCAACACCGACGCCTTCCGTGCCGCCATGGCCCAGCACTGGGAGTTCAGCTCGACCCAGGGCAATTCGACCGGCACGTCGCAGGCCCTCTGGACCGTGACGGGCGGCGACGGCTACTACGCGCCGGTGCTGGTCAACCAGCTCGGCAACGTCTTCACCATCGACGCCACGACGACGCTGACCGCGAACCCCGACGGCACCACCCACGTCCGCGTGTTCGGCCAGAACACCTTCGGCTTCGAAGACATGAACGCCGCCACCCCCGGCGTCGACTTCGACTACAACGACATGATCGTGAAGCTCTCGCTCCTGTCCTGAGGAAACAACACAATCCTCATCCTGAGGGCCGTGCGAAGCACGGCGTCTCGAAGGGTGGGCAACAGTCGAAGCGCTACTTCACCATGGCCTGGGCGGCGACCCTGATGCGGCCGCTGCGGCGCGCCTTGTCGAGCGCGTCGTGGTCCTGGTCGGTCTGCTTGGCATAGGCCATCGCGAACCTGCCGATGGCCTCGTCGAGCGCTTCGCTGTTGCCGCAGTAGCCCGCGATCATCGCCGGATCGCCCGCCTTGGCGTGAGCCAGCGCCAGCGCCCAGCCGCACAGGCCGCAATACTCGACGAAGCCGTCGAGATCCTGGTCCTCGGCTTCGCTGAACTTGATGCTGCCCTTCATGTCTGCGAGCTGGCGCACATAGAAATCGCCATGATCGGGGATCTCGCCCCAGCCCAGGAAGATGTCGGGCGAGCCCTGCGTCAGCCGCTGGCCGACGACGACGCGGCGGCCCTGGTTCTCGAAGCGGAGCTTGTGGTCGACATAGGGCTCCAGCACGGAGTTCTGCGCCTGCTTGACCTGGAGGAACAGCGGATCGTCGTTGTCGATGCCGCGCAGCAGCACGATCCAGCAGCCCGTGCCGACGCTGCCGACGCCCACCACCTTGCGGGCCGAATCGACGATGCGATAGCGCGACAGCAGGACCCGCCGGTCGATCGGCAGCGACTCGATGTAGGAGCGCAGCATCATGTCGAGCGCTTCGTTGACCGGGATGCCGCCTTCGGTATGGGTCTCGCGCACGATCAGCGGCACTTCCTCGATGATGCGATGCTGGCCGTCGACTTCCTCGGTGAGCTTCTCGAGGACGGCGACATGACCCTTGCTCCGCGCCTTGTCCATCACCTTCTCGGCGTTGCGCCGCGCCTTGGGCGACAGCGTGTCGAGCACGGCGCGCTCGTCGATGCGGTCGTACCAGATCTGCAGGAATCCCATTTCGGCGTAGCGCCGCATGCGCTTGCGGTAGGAGCGCACGACGGCGCGGGCCGCCGCCTCGGCCTCCTCCTTGTCGCCGCCCATGAAGCGGACGGACACGGCCGCGCTCGCCGCGAGCCGCTTCAGGTCCCATTCCCACGGGCCCGGATGCACCTCGTCGAAGTCGTTGATGGCGAAGATCAGGTTGCGCTCGGCCGAGGCGAAGACGCCGAAGTTGGAGACGTGCATGTCGCCGCAGGCGCCGACGCCGATGCCCGAGACGGGCGTCGTCGACAGATCGGCCGCCATCACCGCCGCCGAGCCGCGCAGGAAGGCGAAGGGCGAGACCAGCATGCGCGCGAAGCGCACCGGCACCAGCTTCTGCGCACGGGTGAGGTTCTGCTTCTCCAGGATGGCGACGGGATCGGCGCGGTCCGGGGATTTCTCGTACTGGCCCTGCGCCTTTCGCGATACCTTGTCCCGCAACGCCTTGCCGGCCGCCAGCCGCTCGGCCGTCGAGGGCCGCGGCGCGGTGAAGCTTTCCAGCAGATGGTGACTCTCGATGGCATCGTTCATGCGCTCGTACGTGCGATCGATGCTTTCCCTGATCGAAACAACTGTCATGGGCCCTCCGCGCGTCTCAATAGAATACCCGCTGCAGTTGCAGCAAGGGCCACGCCAACGAAGCACCCCGGCACCCAGAAAGCCGCCGCCGTTACATCCGCCACCGTCAATCCGCCCGACAGGCCGGCGAGGTTGGCGATCAGCCCGGCCAGCGCCGCGCCCAGTGCGCCGCCGGCCTGCTGCACCGTGGCGACCGACGAGGCCGCGACGGTCTCCTCTCCCTTGCGGGCGCCGCTCATCACACGCTGTGCAGTGAAGGCCCAGGTCGAGCCGATGCCGATGCCCAGCAAGATGATCGGCCCGATCGACAGGGCGAACGGCTTGAGGGTCAGCACGCCCGAGAGGCCGAACAACCCCACCGCCATCGAGAGCGGCCCCAGGACCAGCAGGCGGTCGACCCAGCGCGGCGACGCGCCGGCCACGATCAGCGACGCGCCGGTCCAGCCCAGCGAGCCGCCCGCCACCATGTAGCCCGCGACCAGCGGATCGAGCCCGTGCAGGACCTGCAGGAAGGTCGGCACGTAGATCTGCAACGGGCTGAACGCCGCCGAGATCAGCAGCACCAGCCAGAGGCCGATGCCCGTCATGGTGCGCAGGGAGAATGCATCGCTGGGCAGCAGCGGCGTCGGCGCGCGGCGGTCGAGGCGGAGCATCAGGATCAGGCCGGCAATCGACGCGACGACCAGCGCGGCCTTGACCGACAGCACGGGCGATGCCGCCGCCACCGACATGGCGAGGATTGCCGCGCTGATCAGCGCCACCCTGAGGCCGGGCACGCGCGGGCGCTCGCCGTGGCCGGTGAGCGTGCGCGGCAGGGCGCGCAGCGCCAGCACGGCCAACAGGACGGCGAGTGCGGCGACGGCATAGAAAGAGCCGCGCCAGTGGCCGTAGGTCGCGAAGACGCCGCCCAGCAGCGGCCCCACCAGGATCGACAGGCTCCACGCCCCCGACAGCAGGGTGATCGCGCGCGTCCAGACGATCTCGGGAAAGGTGGCGCGCACCAGCACGTAGGCCATGGCCGACAGCAGGCCACCGCCGAAGCCCTGCACGAAACGGCCGGCGACGACCTGCACCATCGACGGCGCAAGCGCGCACAGCAGGGCGCCGATCCCGAAGAGCAGCGCGCCCGCCGCGAAGGCGCGGCGCGCGCCGATCACCGCGTTGATGTAGCCGGTGCAGCAGGCCGCGATGATCGACGAGGCGAGGAAGCCGGTGTTGGGCAGGCTCATCAGGGTCGCGCCGCCGACATCCTCGACGATGCTGGGCAGCACCGTCGCCAGCATCAGCACGTTCATGGAATGGAGCAGCACGCCGCCTACCAGGACCGCGAGCGCGGGAAACCAGGCGGGCTTCAGCAACGCGGCCCATCCGACTTTCTGCGCGTGCATGGACATGGTGGCGGCCGCTCCCCTTCCCGGCGATATCGCCGTTGCCGGAGCCGGCACCATAGCCTATTTTAGAAAGCGTTTACTTTCTAAATTTCCACCGCCGGCGGCGGAGCGTCAGATGGCAATGGCGGCAACGAGCGACGACCGGATCCTGTTCCAGCTCAAGACGCGCGGCCCGCAGACCGCCGCCGATATCGGCACGCGCCTGGGCATAACGCCGACCGGCGCCCGCCAGCATCTTGTACGCCTGCAGGCGGACGGTCTCGTCGAGGGCGAGGAGCAGCGCCAGAAGCGCGGACGGCCGACGCGGTTCTGGCGGCTGACGGATCGCGGGCACGGCCGCTTCCCCGACCGCCACGCCGACCTCACGCTCGAACTCCTGCGCTCGACGCAAACGCTCTTCGGCAAGGCGGGCCTGGAGAAGCTCGTCCGTCACCGCGAGGAGGAGTCCCTCGCCCGCTACCGCAAGCTCGTGCCGCGAAGGCTGCCCTTGCGCGCGAAGCTCAGGGCCCTCGCCGACGCCCGCAGCCAGGAAGGCTACATGGCCCGTGTGATTGCCGAGCGGGACGGCAGCTTCCTGCTCGTGGAGGATCACTGTCCGATCTGCGCCGCGGCCGCGACCTGCCAGGCGCTCTGCCGGTCCGAGCTGGCAATCTTTCAGAATGTGCTCGGCGATGGCATCATGGTTCAACGGATCGACCACCTCCTCGCCGGCGCACGGCGCTGCGCCTACAGGGTCCGGCGATCCGCCTGAGCGAGCCTGGACATTAGGGTCCGAAAACCGCCAGCGTCCGTCGCGCGTGCGTGAGAGATTGCCGTCATGGAACTGCTCGATCGCAAGACCTACTACCGCGCCTTCCAGAGCCACGACGCCCGCTTCGACGGGCGCGTCTTCGTGGGCGTGACGTCGACCGGCATCTATTGCCGTCCGATCTGCCCGGCCCGTGCACCGAAGTTCGAGAACTGCCGCTTCTTCGCCTCCGCCGCCGCGGCGCAGGAGGCGGGCTTCCGCCCCTGCCTGCGCTGCCGGCCGGAGATTGCGCCCGACCTCGCCTTCTGGCGCGGCACCGCCAACACGGTGAGCCGCGCGCTGGCGCTGATCGCCGACGGCGCGCTGGACGACGACGAGGCCGGCGTCGAAGCGCTGGCGGAACGGCTGGGCGTCGGCGGACGCCAGCTCCGCCGCCTCTTCCAGCGCCATCTCGGCGCCTCGCCGGTGGCCGTGGCGCAGACGCGCCGCGTGCTCTTCGCCAAGCAGCTCATCCACGACACGCGCCTGCCCATGGCGGAGGTGGCGCTGGCCTCGGGCTTCGGCAGCGTGCGCCGCTTCAACGAAACGTTCCGCGGCCTGTTCGGCCGGCCGCCCAGTGCGCTTCGCCGCAAGAGCGGCGCCGACACCTCGGCGCGCGATGGCGTTACCCTGCGGCTGGCCTATCGGCCGCCCTACGACTGGCCCGGCATGCTGGCCGCACTGGCCGCCCGCGCCGAGCCCAACACCGAATGGATCGAAAGCGGCGTCTGGCATCGCTCCATCGAACTCGACGGCAACAAGGGCACCGTTGCCGTCGCCCACATGCCGGAGCGCAACTCGGTGATGGTGACGATCCGCTCCCCCGAGGTGAAGGCGCTCCCCGCCATCGTTGCGAAGGTGCGCCGTGTATTCGATCTCGGCGCCGATATCGCCACCATCGGCAGCCATCTCGCCCGCGATCCCAAGCTGGCGCCGCTGATCGCCAAGCGTCCCGGCCTGCGGGCTCCCGGCGACTGGGAACGGGATGCCCCGGTCGCCGCCGTCGACGATCGATCGCCTCCCGCATGGCGTCCGTGGAATGCCTATGCCGTGCAGCATCTCAGGATGGCCGACCATGGTTGAGACATTCGAATTCCTCGTCGACCGCCTCGCGACGCCCATCGGCGAACTGTTGATCGTGGCCGACCGCCAGGGCCGGCTGCGCACCGTCGACTGGACCGATCACGAAGCGCGCATGCGCCGCCTGCTCGACCGCTACTACGGCCAGGGCCGCTACACGCTCGACGCCGCGCGCGATCCCGGCGGGTTGACGAAGGCGATGCGCGCGTATTTCAAGGGCGACATCGACGCGATCGACAAGCTGCCGGTGGAAACCACGGGCACGGACTTCCAGCGCAGCGTCTGGCGCTCGCTGCGCAAGATCCGCCGCGGCAGGACGATCAGCTACGCCGAACTCGCGAGCCGCATCGGCAAGCCGCGCGCCATCCGCGCCGCCGGACTCGCCAACGGACAGAATCCGATCAGCATCGTCGTGCCCTGCCATCGCGTCATCGGTTCCAACGGCACGCTCACCGGCTACGGCGGCGGCCTGCCGCGCAAGAAGTGGCTGCTGGAACACGAAGGCGCTCTGTGATCCATCGCGCGCGACGCGACGTCAGCGACGCTTGACGCCAACTCATGGGCTCGCCACGGTCGACGTGGAGGGTGGAATGAGAATGATATTGTGTAGCGTAGCTTTGCTTGCGCTCGGCGGCTGTACTGCAACGGTGCCTGTCGCGGGCGAAACGGCCGACGGCGAGAAGTTCACCGGAACCTTCAGCACGCCGGGCGATGGAAGAGGCGGCGGTGCGCTGGCACTCAGCGGCGACAAGGGTGCCGTCTGCGATGGACGCTGGCAGCTCGACGCCGATCGCCTCGGCTCCATCGTTGTCGTCTGTGAAGACGGCCGCACGGGGACAGCCGAACTGTCGGTACGCGAAACGCCCGGCACGATGAGAGGCATGCTGGGCGGCAAGCTCTTCAAGGGCACTTTCGACGATCCGACACTCGCCGCGGGTAAATGATGCCGCTGACGTTCAAGATCGATCACGACAAGCGTTTCGTTCATGTTACGGCCGAGGGCCGCGTCGTCCTCAAGGATGTCGAGGATTATTTCGACGTGCTGATGGTGCAGGACGCCATGCCCTACCCCAAACTGCTCGACTGCACGCGTGCCCAGTTCGAGGCGACCGACGACGACATGATGGTGCTCGGCGCGCGGGTCAGCGCCTACGCTGCCGTGGACCCGCGCGGGCCGATCTGCCTGGTCGCCGTGACCGGCGAGGCAATCGACATGCTGCGCCGCTTCACCAATCTCGGCGGCGCCGAACGGGCCGCCAGGATCGTCGCCACCGTCGACGAAGGCCGACAGTGGCTCGCGGAGCAGGCCAAGGCGTAGCCGGGGCTTTCGTCCTCCTGTGGCTCTCTTGTCATCTCGCGCGGCGTAACCTCCGCGCTGGAGCGCAGCGAAGGATCTCATGCCCGTGGCAACGGCGATGAGGTCCTTCGCTACGCCCAGGACGACAAAACTAGATCTCCTTCAAGCCTCCAGCCTTAGGGCTGGATATCGAGCCCCTTGTAGAGGGGCGCGCTGTAGATGCCGTGGGCCTTCACGTTCTTGATGCTCTTCTTGGCGACCAGGAAGAGCCTGGAATGAGCCGCGGGAATCATCAGGGCCTCGTCGTGCATCATGCGCTGGACGAGCTTGAAGTTCTTCTCGCGGTCGGCGTCGTTGGTCGCCGTACGGCCGGCTTCGAGCACCCGGTCGGTCTCGGGGTCGTTCCACATCATGCGGTTCGGCACCGGCCGGTTCTTGGAGTGATAGTAGAGATACATCTGGTCGCCGGCCGAGGTGTAGGGCACCGAGAGCGTCCAGATATCGTAATCCTGCTGCGCGATCTTCTGGAAGAACACCGTGGGATCCCAGGTCTGGATCTTGATGTCGATGCCGACGGGGCGTGCGGCCGCCTGCAGCACTTCCGACAGCTTGGGGTTCTGGCCCACGGTGTAGGAGTACATCAGCAGCTCGAGCTTCTTGCCGTCCTTGTAGCGGAAGCCGTCGTCGCCCATCTTCCAGCCCGCCTCGTCGAGCAGTTTCTTGGACAGCTCGGGATCGCGCTTGGTCAGCACGTCGAGCGTGGCCGGCTCGAAGTCCAGCGACTTCGGGTGGACCAGCGAGCGCGCCGTCTCGGCCTGGCCGAAGAAGATCGCCTTGTTGATCTCCTCGCGGTCGACCAGATGGGCCAGCGCCTTGCGCACGCGCTTGTCCTGCAGGTTCTCGCGCGTGCTCTTCAGCCCCCAATAGTACATCGCGAAGTCGGCGGTCGGTTCGTAGACCGTGAGATTGGGCGCCTTCTTCAGGGTCTCGATCGCCTGCAGCGGGTTCCAGTGGCAGAAGTCGGCCTGGCCCGACAGCATGGTGGCGATGCGCGTCGTCTCCTCCGGCACGATGCGCCAGATCATCTTCTGGTACTTCACCGGCCCCTTGTTGGCATAGACGCCGGTCGGCCCCCACTTGTAGGCATCGTGCCGCTTCAGCACGAGCTCCTTGCGCGGCTGCCAGCTCTCCCAGCACAGCGGCCCGGTGCCGTCGAACCCCTTGACGCCGAAATCGGCGCCCAGCGCCTCGACGTTCTCCTTGTTGATGATGGTCGCCGCGAAGTTCGCGAGATCGACCAGCAGCTCCGAATGCGGCCGCTTCAGCTTGTAGACCAGCGTGTAGGGGTCGGGCGCGGTGAGGCTGTCGATTTCGCCCAGCCGCCAGTAGAACGGCCACCTGGCCGAAGGGTCCGCCAGCCGCGTAAAGGAATAGATGACGTCGTCGGCGGTGAACTTCTTGCCGCTGCAGAAGGTCACGTCGTCGCGCAACTTGAAGGTATAGGTCAGCCGGTCGTCGGAGACGGTCCACGACTTGGCCAGAAGTGGCTGAACGTTCTTCAAGTCCCAGTCGAGGGCGACCAGCGTGTCGCCCATCATGAACATGGGATGCCCCATGCCGCTCGATGTGTTGCTGTGGGGATCGTATCTTGGTGCGTCCTGCGAGCGGATATTCACCAGCGTCTGCGCCGCGGCCGGTATCGAGAACGCGCACCAGCCCATCGCGAGCGCCACCACGGCGCCCGTTACTCCCTTGATCATGAATTTCCTCCCGTCGGTGTTTCCCCGCTTGGAAACCAGCCTAGCGGCTGCCGACACGATCGTGAAGGCCATCCACTGGAGCGGAACACCCCGGACAGGCTAAATTTGAACGATGCCGATCATCTACACTATCGACCACGAGGAGCGCCTGGTGCTGGCGCGGGCCGAAGGCATCATCACCCTGACGGACATCGAAGATTTTTCCGACGCCGTCGTGGCACAGGATGCCCTCGCCTATCGCAAGCTGTTCGATGCCAGGGACGCGGCCGGCACGTACGACGACAACGACGTGATGATCCTGGCGGCGCGGGCCAGCGCTTATGCGACGTTGACGCGGCGCGGCCGGCTGGCGCTTGTGCCGCGGCGCAACGCCGTGCCGGACCTCGCCGAACGCTACATCAATCTCGGCAAGTTCGAAGGCCGCGCCCGGGTCTATCGCACCCGCGAAGAGGCGCTCGAATGGCTGAACAGCCCCGAAACCGAGTCCGACTCCGAAACTTGACCGGCTAGGCTGCCGGGCCGGTATGGTCGAGCCGCAGCCGCGAGGCCGGCACGCGGCCATCCTCGGCCGGCTGATAGACGACGCTGAACAGGGTGCGCGCCTTGGCAAGCGCTTCCCCGAAGCCCTTCTGCTCGCTCTCGAAGGAGTCGAAGCCGCAGCGCAGCATGAACGGGATCTGGTCCTGCAGCACGCCGCCGGTGGCGCGCAGCTCGCCGCGATAGCCCAGCCGGCCGCGCAGCAGGCGGGCCTGGCTGTAGGCGCGGCCGTCGCTGAACTTGGGGAAGTCGAGCACGATCAGGCGCAGGCTGCCGACATGCGGCGCCAGCTCCTCGACCGGATCGGTGTTGGCAAGCGACACCGCCGGCCATTCCCGGCGCGACTGCCAGTCGGCGAAGCTCAACGCGACGAAAGACGCGGGCAAACCCGCTTCGCTAAACAGCGGCATAGACTCGCTCCTTGAAAGGTTGGGCGCCGACGCGGCGGTAGGTATCGACGAAGCGCTCGCCGGCGCTGCGCGTGTCGAGATAGGTGGCGACCAGCGCATCGACCGCTTCCACGACCTTGTCGGCTGTCACGGCCGGCCCGAGGATGGTGCCGATGGCGGTCTTGCCGAAGTCGACGTCGCCGCCGAGGCTGAGCTGGTAGAGTTCGACGCCGTTCTTGTCGACGCCCAGGATGCCGATATGGCCGACATGGTGATGGCCGCAGGCATTGATGCAGCCCGAAATCTTGATCTTGAGGTCGCCGATATCGTGCTGCCGCGCCAGCCCCGCGAAATGCGTGGAGATGCGCTGCGCCACCGGGATCGAGCGCGCATTGGCCAGCGCGCAGTAATCGAGCCCCGGGCAGGCGATGATGTCGGTGATCTTGCCGACATTGGCCTCGGCGAAACCGAGCGCTGCCAACGCCCTGTAGACCTTCGGCAGATCGTCGAGCGCGACATGCGGGAAGATCAGGTTCTGCTCGTGGCTGACCCGGATCTCGCCCTGGCTGTAGGCGTCGGCGATGTCGGCAACGCCCTCCATCTGGGCGGCACTCGCATCGCCCGGCGGCGAGCCCGCGGGCTTCAGCGACGCCGTCACGATGGCATGGCCCTGCACGCGATGCGGCGCGACGTTCGACTTGAGCCAGAGCGCGAAGTCCGGGTTCGACAGGCGCTCGGCCTCGACCTGGCCCGAGACAGCCGGCCGCTCCGCCAGCACCGGCGGCGCGAACTGTTCCGCAATCGCCTCGATGGTTCCGGCCGGCAGGCGCAGCGCGCTGTCGCGGATCGAGGCGTATTCGGCCTCGACCTCCTCGCGCATCTTCTCCGCGCCGATCTCGTGGACCAGGATCTTGATGCGCGCCTTGTAGAGATTGTCGCGGCGGCCGTAGCGGTTGTAGACCCGCAACGTCGCTTCGAGATAGGCCAGCAGCTCGTCGCGCGGCAGGAACTCGCGCAGGGTCTTGCCGATCATCGGCGTGCGGCCGAGGCCACCGCCCACGATCACCTCGAAGCCCACCTCGCCCTGCCCGTTCTTCCAGAGACGCAGGCCGATATCGTGGACGCGCACGGCGGCGCGGTCGTTGGGCGAGCCGGTGATGGCGATCTTGAACTTGCGCGGCAGGAAGCTGAATTCGGGATGCAAGGTCGACCACTGGCGCACGATCTCGCACCAGATGCGCGGGTCCTCGATCTCGTCGATGGCCGCACCGGCAAAGTGATCGGCCGTGACGTTGCGGATGCAGTTGCCGCTGGTCTGCATGGCGTGCATGTCGACTTCGGCCAATGCCGCCAGCGCGTCCGGCGCATCCTCCAGCTTGATCCAGTTGAGCTGCAGGTTCTGGCGCGTCGTGAAATGGCCGTAGCCGCGGTCGTACTTGCGCGAAATCTCCGCAAGCTTGCGCAACTGGTGCGACGCCAGGGTCCCGTAGGGAATGGCGATGCGCAGCATGTAGGCGTGGAGCTGCAGATAGAGACCGTTGGTGAGACGCAGCGGCTTGAACTGCTCCTCCGTCAGCTCGCCGGCGATGCGGCGGCGCACCTGGTCGCGGAACTGCTCGACCCGCTCGGCGACCAGCGTCTTGTCGTAGTCGTCGTAGCGGTAGAAATGAGTGTCAGGCATAACGCACCGCTTCCGCCGCGATGGCCTCGAAGGTGAGGCCCGAGGCGCGGATCTTTTCGCGCAAGGACAGCGGCTCGATCGTGCCGGCCTCGTCTTCCGAGACGGCGACGAGGAACGGATCGACCACTGTGAAGCTCTCGGCGCGGGCGCGCTCCAGCAGGATTTCCGCGCCGCGCGGGTCGCGCGCGACGGCGGCATGCTCCAGCCGGTCGGTCCACTGGCCGGCATCGTCGAGCCACACCACCATGCCGTCGACCAGACGATTGGCAGACGCGACCTGCAGATCGCCGCTGAGATTCTTGGCCATCAGGACACCTGTGCGAGCTGGGGTTGGTCGGCGGTGGCGGCATAGGCCGCGACGTCGCCCACGACGATGAGGCTGGGACCGGCGTCGCCGCGCTGGGAGCGGGATGCAACGAGCCGCGCCATATCCGAGAGACGGCCCGAGGAGACCCGCTGGTCGGGCCGCGTGCCGTTCTCGACGATGGCGACCGGCAGGTTGGGAGGCGAGCCGGCGTCCAGCAGTCGGTCGCGCACGGAAGCAGCTTCCGAGGCGCCCATATAGATCGCGAGCGTATGGCCTTCGGCGGCGAGCGCGGCCCAGGCCGGCTGTTTCGCCCCTGTGGCGCTGTGGCCGCTGACGAAGGTCACGGCCGACGCGATGCGGCGATGGGTCAGAGGAATGCCCGCCGAGGCGGCGCAGCCAAGTGCCGCCGTGATGCCGGGCACGATCGTGTAGGCAAGGCCCGCCGCACGCAGGGCGTCGACTTCCTCGCCGCCGCGGCCGAATATGAAGGGATCGCCGGCCTTCAGGCGCACCACCGTCTGGCCGGCGCTCACGCGGCGCACCAGTTCGGCGTCGATATCGGCCTGCGCCCAGCCCGGACGGCCCTTGCGCTTGCCGACGGAAACGAACTCGGCGTCGCGACGGGCGCGCGCCAGCACCGCCGGCGGCACGAGATCGTCGTGCAGGATGGCGTCGGCCTCCTGCAGGAGCTGTGCCGCGCGCAAGGTCAGGAGATCGGGATCGCCCGGCCCTGCCCCCACGATATGCGCAATGCCCTCTGCGGCCTGGTGGCTGCGGGCAGCATCCAGATCGCCCAGCACGGCGCGGCGGGCGCCCGCCTCGTCGCCCTGCATCGCCAGCCGCCCGGCCGGCCCTTCGACCAGACGGCGGAAGAAGGCGCGGCGGCGGGCGGGATCGGCGATCAGCGCGTTGACCTGTGCCCGGAAGGTCGCCGCCAGCCGCGCCAGCGCGCCGAGCTGCTGCGGCAACGCCGCCTCGATGCGGCCGCGCAGGATCGCCGCGAGCGTCGGCGACGCGCCGCCCGTGGAAATGGCCACCACGACCTCGCCGCGATCGACGATGGCCGGCAGAATGAAATCGCAGAGGGCCGGCCGGTCGGCCACGTTCACCGGCACGCCGGCCTCTCTGGCCAGGCGCTGGGCAGCCGCATCGCCGTCGAGATCGCCGGTGACCACGAAGGCCGCCGAGGCGCCGCGGAAATCCTCGACCCGGGCCTCGGCCGGCGCGAGCCGGATCACCTCGGCGCCGGCGGAGCGCGCGAGATCGGCCCGGCCCTGGGCCTTGGCGCCCTCGCCCACGACCACCACGCGGCGGCCGGCGAGATCGAAGAAGAGCGGCAGGTGCTTCACGAAACGGCGGCCCGCAGAACGATGTTGAACGCCAGCATGCCGGCGGCCTGGGAGACCGACAGGACCCACAAAATGGCTTCAGGTTTGCGCAGGAACTTGGACATGCTGGTACCGCCTCTGATCTGGCGATATCTCGCACATCCGCCATGATTTGATTTCCCGAAGGTCTCCCCGAAGGCAGCATTTCCTGCCGTTCAAGACCCTGCGAAGGAAATTTTTGCTCCTCTTGAAGGCGGCTTTCCCGGACCTAAATCAGGACCGTTCCCAGTGCCCGTCAGGGGCTGGGACATCACACATCGCTCAGGAGAGGATGAACATGCGCACTTTCGACTATTCCCCGTACTATCGCGCCACCGTGGGCTTCGACCGCGTTTTCGACCTGCTCGACTCGGTGTCGGGCCAGGCGAACACCAACGGCTACCCCCCGTACAACATCGAGAAGGCCGGCGATAACGCCTACCGGATCGTGATGGCGGTTGCGGGCTTTGCCGAAGCCGAGCTGAACGTGACCCAGAAGGAGAACGAGCTCCTGGTCACCGGCCAGACCGCGCCCGCGAACGGCCAGGAGGAGAAGCAGTATCTCTACCGTGGCATCGCCGGTCGCAACTTCGAGCGCCGCTTCCAGCTCGCCGACCATGTGAAGGTCACGGGCGCCAAGCTCGCCAACGGTCTGCTGACCATCGAGCTGCAGCGCGAGATCCCGGAGGAGAAGAAGCCCCGCGCGATCCCCGTCACCACCGGCCAGGCCGCGCTCACTCACTAACGCACTCCAAGTAGGTAGCAGCCTACTGTCCTGAAGGGGCGCCACGGGAAACCGTGGCGTCCTTTCTTTTTGGCCGCGTCATCCTCCTCTCCATTCAAATGGGGAGGTGGCCCGTAGGGCCGGAGGGGTCATGCCCCACTGTCAGCTCAGACGCTGACACCTCTCCCGTTGACGGGGGAGGCTTTGCACTACGCCTTCGGCAGGAACACGACCGACGGCTCGACCTCGATCAGGAAATCCTCGCTCGCGAGGCTCGGCACGCCGATCCAGGTCGTGCAGGGCGGATTGTCGCCGAACGTCGCCTTGAGCGCGGCGCTGATGGCCTTGCCCTCATGGATATGGCTTTGCTTGATGTAGAGCCGCAGCGCGCCGACCTGGTCGAGGTGGGCGCCGGCCGACGCCAGCGCCGTCGCGAGATTCTCCAGGCTCTTTTCGAGCTGGCGACCGATGTCGCCGGGACCGACGAGGTTGCCGTCGGCATCCCAGGCAACCTGTCCCGAGACATGCACCTCCCGCCCCAGCGGCGTCGCGATCACCGCGACCTGCGCGAAGCCGTATTGCAGACTGTCGAAGAGATCTGTGGGCGCGTGAATGGATCGGGTCATGCCGGACCTTCTCATGGCCTTTGAGAAGCTGCCACTCCAGCATACTTGTCATCCTGAGCGCAGCGAAGGATCTCATGCCGATTGCCCCACCGATGGCAAGCGGCGATGAGGTCCTTCGCTTACGCTCAGGACGACAGAGATATGTCTACTTCGCGTGCTTGCCCGTGAGCTGCGGGGTGTGTGCGCCCTCGCCGCCCTTCTCCTTGTGCTGGAGGCGGGTCGTGCGGGCCCAGGTGCGCTTCAGCTCGTCCTTCACGTTGATGTGCAGCGTGCCGACCTTCTCGACGGTGAGTTCGATCCTGTCGCCGTCCATGAAGGAGTGCAGCCCGCGATGGTTGGTGCCGGTGGCGAGGATGTCGCCGGGCTGCAGGGTGTGGATCGAACTCACCCATTCGATGCAGCGCGGGATCTGGTGCGCCATGTCGCTGGTGTTGAACTTCTGCATGGTCTCGCCGTTGTTCTTCAGTTCGATGGCGAGGTTCTGCGGATCGGCGATCTCGTCGGCCGTGACGATGCAGGGGCCGATCGGCGCGAAGGTGTCGCGCGATTTCATCTGGAAGAAGACGTTGCCCGGCGGCGGCAGGCCGCGGGCCGACCCGTCGATGAAGCAGGTGTAGCCGAAGACGTGCTTCATGGCGTCGGCCTGCGAGACGCGCGTGGCCGGCTTGCCGATCACCAGCGCGAGTTCGGCCTCGCCCTCGAAGATGCTGGCCGGCGCATCGGGCAGCACCATCGTGTCGCCGTCGCCGATCACCGCCGTCGCCGCCTTGTGGAAGGCGTTGATCTGCGGCTTCTCCGGCAAGGTGCCGTCCTCCATGTAGTTCACCGCCATGCAGACGATGTTGCCGGGCTTCGGCACCGGCGGCCGCAGGCGCACGCCCTTCAGCGGCTGGCCTTTACCCTCGCTGGCCGCCTTCTCGACCTTGGCCTTGTAGGAATCCCATTTGGCGATGAGGCCCAGGATCAGGTCGCGCGAATCGAGGTGCGGGATATCCTTCACGGCGTCGGTGACGTCGACGACGCTGTCACCCTTGATGACGCCCAGCCGCCACTCGTTGAAATAACAAAGCTTCACTTCTTCTCTCCCTCTTCAAGCACCTTCTTGGCCACGTTGGCGGCCGACATGGCCGTCGGCCAGCCGGAGTAGAACGCCAGGTGCGTGATCAACTCGATCAGCTCTTCCTTCGTCACGCCGTTGGCGATGGCTCGCGCGAAATGTCCGGTCTGCTGTTCCGTGCGGTTGAGCGCCACCAGGGCCGCACAGGTGATCAGGCTGCGGTCGCGCTTGGACAGGCCCGGCCGCTCCCAGACGTCGCCGAACAGCACGTTGTCGGTCAGGTCGATCAGCTTGGGCGCGAAGGCGCGCAACTGGTCGCGCGGGTTGGCGGCGGGTGGCTTGGACATGGATCATACCTCCTTGCTAAGGGCTGGCATGATGCCGGAAACGCTCCGGCGGGGCTTCTCCCCATTGCGACTGGAACCCCTCCTCGACGCTGAGGAGATTGCCCCCGTTGGCTGCGTTCAGCCGGTCCGTGTCGGCCCAGCGCTCGTGCACGCGGCCCCACGGATCGCACCAGTAGTCGTAGACCTGGCTGCCGAGCAGATGACGGCCGATGCCCCACATATGGTCGTACTTGCCGAGCTTCTTGAGATACTCGTGATCCTGAAAGATCGCGTCGATGTCGTGCGCCTCGTAGGAGACGTGGTTCAGGCCCCGCTTCTCGTTGTGGATGCAGAACAAGACATGGTGATCGACATAGTCGTCGCCGCGGTCGAGCCGGCTGAACGCCCCGATCACGTTTTCCTTCGGGCCGGCATAGACGTCGTCTGAGCGGATCATGCCCAGCGTCTCGCGGAACCACGCGGCCGTCTCCTGGACATGCGGCGTCGCCAGCACGCCGTGCCCGATGCGCTGGATCGGCGTCGGCGACCTGGTGAGCCGCATGACGCGGCCGGCGCGCCGGTGCGGCTCGCTGCCCGTGTTCAGCAGGTCGCGTTCGGTCTTCGCCGCAGGCACCGCCTGCATGCCGTGGATGATTTCGATCTGGTAGCCGTTCGGTTCGGTGAGGCGCACGCGCTTGCCGCCGCCCGGCTCGTCGATGGTCTCGATGCCCGACGCGCCCGGCAGCTTGGCGACGCGCTTGAGATCGTCCTCGCTCGCCGCGTGATAGGCGAAGCCGATGAACTTCGTGCCGCCCTTGTGGACGGCGTGCAGGTGATGATGCTCGTCGGTGCCGCGCATGTAGAGCGCGTCCGGCGTGCGCTCCGCCCGCACCAGTCCGAAATGGGTGAGGAACTCCTCCATCTCGTCGAGGTCCGGCGCCTCCATGCGGGGAAAGGCAAACTCTGCCACCTTGATCGCGACCATCGTTTCCTCCGTACCTTTTCGTGTTCCTATCGGCGCATGTTGGCGGCGAGCCACCGTACCGTGGCCGCCACCGCCTGATCGTCGATGCCCCAGAAGCCGTGATAGTGCGACGAGCCGCACGGATCGGCCGTCTTGCTGCGCGGGCCGCCGCCTTCCAGCGTGACGACATCGACCCGCGGCGAGCCCGTCAGCATCTCCTTGAATTTCTCGGCATCGGCCGGCGGCGAGGCACGGCAGGAATCGAGCCGGTGACGCAGCAGCAGCACCGGCACGCGGATTTCCATCACGTCGCCCACGGTGCTCGCGCTGCCGCCCTTGCCCTCGTTGCCCATCAGGACGCCGGACGAGATCACCGCCGCATCGGGCAGCACCGCCGACTGCCGCGTGAAGACGCTGGCAACCGCAAGCGCGCCGCGGCTGGTGCCGATGATCGCCACGGGCCGCGCCTCCTCGCGCGCGGCGGCGACCACCGCGGCCACGTCCTGGGCATAGGCTTTGCCGAAGCGAAAGTTGTGCGTGCTCTTGAGGTCGGCGGCGACGTCGGGCACGAACACGGCATAGCCCGCCCGCACATAGAGGCTGCGCGTGCGGACCAGGTGATTGTCGGCAAGCCTGCTGCCGATGCGGCCCTGGGAGTCGATGTCGAGCACGCCGTCCCCGCCCGCCATCAGCACGACGCTGCCGATGGGAGCGGCCGGCCTGTCGACCAGAACGCGCAGGCTCACGTTCGGCCGCGGCGACAGGGTGAGCAGCGTGTCGGCCGCGAACGCCGGCAGCGCCAGGAACGACAGTCCCAGCAACGCACCGAGGAACGCGGCCGGCCACATGGCTACTTGCTCTTGAACTTGTCGGGCAGGCGTTCCTCGTTGCCGAGCGCCACCCTGCGCACGCCCTCGCTGTCGGGGCTGGGCGGGAAGCCTTCGGCGGCACGCGGCGCCGGCGTCTCGACGACCGTATTGGAGAGCCGGCCGACGCCCGTCACTTCGACGTCGATCGTGTCCCCCGCCTGCAGCGGCCGCGAGTTGGCCGGCGTGCCGGTCAGCAGGATGTCGCCCGGCAGGAAGGTGATGTGGCGCGCGAGGTCGGCGATCAGGTAGCCGCAGTCGAAGATCTGCTCGCTGACCGCGCCCTCCTGCACCATCCTGCCGTTCTTGTAGCTGCGCAGGGTCGACTGCCGCACGTCGACGCCGGAGACGAGGCCCGGCCCGATGGGACAGAAGCCGTCCATGCCCTTGACCCGCAGCATCGAGCCGCCGTCGGTGTCGCGGAAGTCGTGACAACCGAAGTCGTTGGCGGGCGCGAAGCCCGCGATGCAGTCCCACGCCTCCTCGCGCGTCACGTTCTTCGTGACCTTGCCGAACACGACGGCCATCTCGCCCTCGTAGTTCACGTAGGTATAGCCCTGCGGCTTCACCAGCTCGCCCTTGTGGGCGTTGAGCGCGGTCAGCGGCTTCTGGAAATAGGTCGGCGTCTTGGGCGGCACGCGCGTGTTGTTGAACTCGTAGTAGCGCGAGATGTAGTTCACGTGCACGCACAGGATCTTGGTCGGGCTGCAGGGCGGCAGATGGACCACGTCCTTCTCCTCGCAGGTGCGGCCGTCGGCGAAGACGATCTTGCCGTCCCTGAACTCCACCCAATAGGCGCTGCCGTCCTTCATGACGTGACGAACTTCTTTGCGCGGCCCCTCGAGAACGCTCATCCTGCTCACTCTCCTCGCCTAGAGATCGAACCAGACGTGGACGTTGCCGGTGCCCGCCGCGTTCTCGTATTCCGAGAGCTGCGTGCCCCGGGCGCGGCAGGCCTTGCCGCCCAGCGCCCCCATCATCTGCGCATAGTGCGCGCCATGGCCTTCGTATTTCGCGGCCTCCAGTTCGGGGAAGCGGTCGAGCACGGTGTCGTGCCGCCCCTCCTTCCACAGCGCCAGCACTTCCCGGTCGAGCGCGCGGTTCCTGGGGTCCGACACATTGTCGGGATGCCAGATGCGCGGGTTGGGCGGGATGTGGTCGAGGTCGTAGAACTTGTGGCTCATCGCGCCCGAGGCCAGCAGCACGACCCGCGCATCGGAGCGGCGGATCGCTTCGGCCACCACTTCGCCCATCTGCAGGAAGTGATGGAACTTCGCGGTCTGGCAGGTGCCGACGCTCAGGACCTTCTCGCCGCGCCCGAGATAGTGCACGACGTTGATCGTGGGATAATGCAGCGGCAGCGTGGCCTCGCGGGCGTTGCGTGCCGGCACCCGGCGCTCCATCGCCACGTCCTCGACCAGCGCCGCCAGCTCGGGCGCGCCGCGATAGTCGTAGGCGAAGCCCGACATGGCGAACGGCAGCTCGCTGGACGTGTAGAGGCCCTTGTAGTGCGGCGCGCCGGCCACGAGGTGCATGGAGGTCGTGATCCAGTGCGTATCGAACAGCACGAAGGTGTCGGGCTTCACCGCGTCGATCCTGGCCCGCACCCGGTCGAAGCCTTCGATGAGATCGGAGTCCCGCCCGTTGCCGCGCTGCACGCGCACCTCCTTGGGCTGCACCAGCCCCGGATGATGCGAAACGATGGCCGCGCCGACGATCTGGCCCATGACTACCTCTCCTTTCCCACGCTCTTCTCCTCCCCCGTCAACGGGGGAGGTGCCTCGTCTTACGAGGCGGAGGGGTCATGACCCCTCCGGCCCTACGGGCCACCTCCCCATTTGAATGGGGAGGCGAAGAGAAGCGTCCTCCGACGTTCATTTCCCCGCCGCCTGGATCGCGCGCCAGACGTTTTGGGCGCTGGCGGGCATGGCGACGTCCCTGACGCCGAGCGGCGCCAGCGCGTCGAGCACGGCATTCATCACCGCCGGCATGGCGCCCACGGTGCCCGCCTCGCCTGCTCCTTTTGCACCGAGGGGATTGTACTTCGTGGGCACCGGGTTGGACTTGATCTCCATGCTGCACATCGTGTCGGCGCGCGGCATCGTGTAATCGAGGAAGCTCGCGGTCAGGAGCTGGCCGCTCTCGCGGTCCCACACCACCTGCTCGCCCAGGATCTGGCCGACGCCCTGCGCCACACCGCCGTGGATCTGGCCCTTGAGCCCGATCGGGTTCATCACCGTGCCCACGTCGTCGACCACGGCATAGCGGTCGAGTTTGACCTCGCCGGTCTCGGGATCGATCTCGACCTCGCAGATGTGACAGCCGTTGGGATAGGTGTCCTTCTCGCCGAGGAAGGTCGCATTCTCGTAGAGCCCGCCCTCGAAGCCGCTCTTGGGCCACTTGGTCGGATTGAACGCCGCCATCGCGACCTGCTTCAGCGGCACCGACTTGTCGGTGCCCTTGACGGTGAAGGTGCCGTCGACGAACTCGATGTCCTGCTCGCCCGCCTCCAGCAGATGGCCCGCGAGCTTCTTTCCCTTCTCGATCACTTTGCCGGCAGCGAGGAACAGCGCGGAGCCGCCCAGCACCGTCGAGCGCGAGCCGTTGGTGCCCATGCCGAAGGCCACGCGGTCGGTGTCGCCGTCGATGAACTGCACGTCGGCGGGATCGATGCCTAGCCGCTCGTTCAGGATCTGCTTGAACATCGTCTCGTGGCCCTGGCCCTGGTTCTTGGTGCCCATGAGCAGTGCCGCCGTGCCGCTGGGATTGAAGCGGATCTCGGCATATTCCGGCTGCGCCGTGCCGGCCGCCTGTTCGATGGCGTTGACGATGCCGAGCCCGCGCAGCTTGCCGCGCCTCTTCGACTCCTCGGCGCGCGCGCCATAGCCCGCCACGTCGGCGAGCTTCAGCGCCATGTCCATGTTTTTCTCGAACTCGCCACAGTCGTAGAACGGCCCGACCGGGCTCTGATAGGGCAGTGCCTTTTCCGGCAGCATGTTCCTGCGCCGCAGCTCCACCCGGTCGACGCCCAGCTCGCGCGCCGCATCGTCGATCAGCCGTTCGATCAGATAGATCGCCTCCGGCCGCCCCGCGCCGCGATAGGGCGCCGTCGGATTGGTGTTGGAGAGCACGCCGATCACGTTGATATAGGCCGTGGGGATCATGTAGACGCCCAGCACCGTGCCGATCATGCCGAAAGGCGACAGCAGGTTGCGGTCCGACCCGACATAGGCGCCGATGTTGGCCAGCATGTTGAGGCGAAGCGCCACGAACCTGTTGTCCTTGTCCAACGCCAGCTCGATCTCGCCGATATTGTCGCGGCCGTGCTCGTCGGCCATCACCGCCTCGGAGCGCTCGCAGGTCCACTTCACCGGACGCAGCAGCTTGCGCGCCGCCCAGAGCGTCAAGCGGTGCTCGACATACTGCCAGCCCTTGGTGCCGAAGCCGCCGCCCACGTCCTGGGCGATCACGCGCATCTTGCTCTCGGGCACCTTGAACACGCTCTGCGCCAGCATGTTGCGCACGCGATGGGGGTACTGCACGTCGGCATAGAGGATCATGCGATCCTCGCCCTGGTCGTAGGTGCCGAGCGTGCCGCGCGGCTCCATGTACTGCGCATGCACGCGCGTGATCGCGTAGCGCCGCTTGATCACCTTGGCCGCGCCCTTGATCGCCTCGTCGGTCGCCGCCTTGTTGCCGCGCTCGATGAAGTTGGAAATGTTGTCGGGGCAGTCGTCCCACACCGCAGGCGCGCCGGGCTTCACCGTATCCTCGGTCGAGGTCACCGAGGGGATCGCCTCGTAGTCGATCTCGACCAGTTCGGCGGCATCCTTGGCTTCGGCCAGCGTGGCGGCCACCACCATCGCCACCGGATCGCCGACATAGCGCACGCGGTCCGTGACCAGCGCCGGCCGCTGCGGCGCGAACATCGGCTTACCGTCGGGCCGCTTGCGCGGCATGTTGGCCTTGGGCATGCCGAGCCCGTCGGCCACCACGTCGTGGCCGGTGTAGACTGCCAGCACGCCAGGTGCGGCGGCCGCGGCGGCGGTGTCGATGCGGTTGATCCGGGCATGGGCATGCGGGGAGCGGACGAACACGGCATGGGTCTGGCCGGGCAGGTTCACGTCGTTGATGTAGCGGCCCTGCCCGCGCAACAGGCGCGGGTCCTCGAAACGCAACACCGGCTGGCCGATACCGTACTTGCTCATGAGCTTCTCACTCCCCGAAACGTCTTTGTCCCGACTGTAGGACGGGCTCGCGACGCGGGCGAGAAGAAGACCGCGGATGAAAGCGGCGCTCTTCGGCCGGGCGGCATCCCCTCCGGGCAATTCTTGTTGCCGCAGCCGTAGCACAAACGGGCGCTACATGCTCTATGCTGGCGCCGGAAGAAGTCACGGGAGTTGCGCCATGAAGAGCTACAAGGTCGTCGAATTCGGCAAGCCGCTGCAGAAGGTCGAGGAGACGAACCCCACTCCGCAGGGCACGGAAGTGCTGGTGCGCGTCACCGCCGCCGGCGTCTGCCACAGCGACGTCCATCTGTGGGAAGGCTTCTTCGACATGGGCGGCGGCAACAAGGTGTCGACGCAGAAGACCATGAACCCGCCGCGCACCATGGGCCACGAGATCGTGGGCGACGTGGTCGCCGTCGGCCCGGACGCGAAAGGCGCCAAGGTCGGCGACAAGGCGGTGGTCTATCCCTGGATCGGCTGCGGCAAGTGCTGGTACTGCACCAGCGGCATCGAACATCTCTGCCCGACCCCGCGTGCACTCGGTGTGAACAACGACGGCGGCTATGCCGACCATGTCCTCGTGCCGCATGCGAAATATCTCTACCCCTACGGCGACCTGCCGGTGGAACTGGCCTGCCTCTATGCCTGCTCGGGCATCACGGCGTTCAGCGCGGTCAAGAAGGCGCAGGGCCAGGATGGCGGCAAGCCGATCCTGGTGATCGGTGCGGGCGGCGTCGGCCTGATGGGCGTGCGCTTCGCCAAGTCGGTGCTGGGCCGCGAGCCGATCGTGGCCGACATCGACGAGAACAAGCGCAAGCTCGCGCTGGAGAACGGCGCGGTCGCGGCCTTCGATCCGCGCGACAAGGATGCGCGCAAGCAGATCCTCGAACTGACCGGCGGCACCGGCGTCGGTGCGGCCATCGACTTCGTGGGCGCGGAAAGCTCGGCGCAGTTCGGCCTGAAGGCGCTGGGCCGCGGCGGCCGGCTGATCATCGTCGGCCTGTTCGGCGGCACCTTCTCGATCCCGCTGCCGATGTTCGCCTTCACCGGCTGCCAGATCGTGGGCTCCGTCACCGGCAGCCCGGCCGAGATGAAGGAGATGATGGACCTCGTTACCGGCGGCAAGGTGACGCCCGTGCCCGTCATCAAGCGCAAGCTCGACGAGGCCGACGCCACGCTGCAGGAACTGCGCAAGGGCCTCATCATGGGCCGCGCGGTGCTGGTGCCTTAGGACACCTCTGTCGTCCTGAGCATTAGCGAAGGACCTCATCGCCGCCCGCCATTGGTGAGGCAATCGGCATGAGATCCTTCGCTGCGCTCAGGATGACGAGTCATTCATCCGGATCGCGGAGACTTTCCTTATGAGCCAGGCCGGGCGGGCGCTCGCCTATGCCTTCGAGATCGGCGCACTCTCGCCGCCGGAAGGACGGACGTTCCTGATGCGCGCCGAGCCGGGCGCGCTCGGCGATGTCGATGCCGAGCAGTCGCTGCGGCCGGAGTTCCTGCGCCTGAAGAGCGCGCACTGGAAGGTCGTGCCGCGTCTCCCCTCCCTTCCCGACGGCTACGGACAGGGCCTCGTGCTGCTGACCAAGCACAAGGAAGAGAACTTCGCCAACATTGCGCGCGCCTGGGATCTCCTTGTGCCCGGCGGCGTGCTGGCCTGTGCCGGTGCGAACGAAGATGGTGCCGCCAGCCTGGAGAAGAACGTCGGCAAGGCGTTCGACGGTGCGGGCAGCCTGTTCAAGTTCCACAGCCGCGTCTTCTGGTTCCCCAAGGGCGAACGCGCCCCGCCCGACTACTGGCGCCGGCTCGCCACCCTGCAGCCGGTCGGCGACGGCTCATGGAAGAGTCAGCCCGGCCTCTTCTCCTGGGACCGCATCGACGACGGCTCCGCCCTGCTCGTCCGCCATCTGCCCACCGATCTCGCGGGCACCGTCGCCGATTTCGGCTGCGGCTGGGGTTTCCTCGCGCGGCATGTGCTGGCGCATTGTCCCGGCGTCGCGACCATCGACTGCATCGACGCCGAGCATCGCGCGCTGGAAGCCGCCGAGGCGAACGTCGCCGACGCGCGGGCGAAGTTCCACTGGCTCGACCTGGTGACCGAAGCCGCGCCCGCGACCTACGACGCCATCGTCTGCAACCCGCCCTTCCATAGCGGCCGCGCGGCCACGCCCTCGCTCGGCCAGCAGATCATCGAGGCCGCGTCGCGCGCGCTGAGGCCCGGCGGCCGGCTCTTCATGGTGGCCAACCGCGGCCTGCCCTACGAGCCCACGCTGAAGGCCGGTTTCACCAGCTTCGAGACGCTGGCCGACAACAACAAATTTCGGATCACGAAAGCCGTCCGCTGACGTCGAGGGGCAGGCAGCCCCTCCTCGTTTGATCGTTGAACCGGCCTGCGATCTGGAACACGCTGCCGCCGGAACAGGTCCCTATTCGGTCTGATCGAGTACCCACGCTTTCATCTGCGAGGTGTCGAACGTGACCATTCTTCTCGACAAGAACGTCATCACCGAGATTGCACGCGGCAACGCCGCCGTCTCCGAAGCCTTGAAGCGCATGCTGGCATCGGGCGAGCAGGTCTACATGTCGCGCGCCGCCTACAACGAACTCGTGCGCGATTCGCCGGTGCACCTGCGCATGGGCTACGAGAAGCTGCTGCAGGACCTGAAGATCGCGATGGCTCCCGCCTCCGCCATGCCGGGCAGCCTCAAGGATCGCGGCGATTTCTATGCCGACAACATCACCTACGATCCCAAGCCGGGAGAGCTCGGCAGGGTCAAGGAGTATGGCGGCGGGAAATCCAAGGAGACGCCGGGCGACGCGTTCGTGGCGGCCGAGGCGAAGGCCTTGAAGGCGCGCCTCTGGACCCTCGACGGGCCGTTCGGCAAACGCGCCGAGAATCTCGGGGTCACGCTTGCCACCGAGAGCAAGACGCTTAAGGCAACGAGCGGCACGGAAGACATCGCACAGGCGCGGCGACTCATGGGCCTGAAGCCTTTCAGCTTCATGCAGAACAACCCGCCCAAGCCGACGCCCGGCAAGGGCGGCGCGCCCGGTTCGGGCGGCGGCGGCGGCGGCGGTGGATCGAAGACGGGAACGGCGACGACAACGGCCGACGTCGGAAAGCCCATCGAGCCTGTGGTGGAACACGGCCCGAACATGCGCGGCGACGCCAAGTTCCAGGGCGCAACGCTTGCCTTCCAGGGCGCCAACTTCATTCTCCAGAAGATCAACGGCTCCATTCAGGCCAAGCGCTTCGAGGACGAATGGAAGTCGCGCTGGCTGCCCGAAGTCACGCGGCGGCTCGCGGCCGATCCCCAGCTCGGTGCGCTGGTTCTGATTTCCTACGCGAAGGCCAAAGGCGACGCCGAGAGCGCCATCGACACGGTGACGGTCTTCCAGAGCATCCAGGTCGGCTATGGCATCAACGTCGACGAGGCGCTGCGCGATGCGCAGTCGCAGGTCCGCATGGCGCCCGGCCGGTCCGATGTCGGCGACAGGATCTGGCTGAAGCCCAAGGCGCCGATGGATATCAAGCGGCTGCGGCTCCCGTTCGGCACGACCATCGCCGGACTGGCCACCTTCGTTCCCGGCAAGGAGAAGCTGGTGCGCATCCGCTTCAGCGGCAGGCTGGGCTTCGACGACAAGATGTTCAGCAAGGAAGTGTTGAGCGTTCCCGCCGGCATGAAGCCGCGCTTCTACTATCTCTGGCCGCCGGAGAAGGTGAGCTATTTCCAGTTCGGGTCGTGGCAGACAAAGGACGTGGACTGGGAAATCTCGAACGAGGCGGAGATCGGCTACGGAGATGTCGATCCCTTCCAGCAGGGCGTCCCCGTCGTGAAGCTCGACTCGTGGATCAATCCGTACAACTCCACCGCCGCGATGGTCTGGCCTGCCGACAACAGCACGGCCAACCTGTTCCAGACCGCCGACGCGACGCAGGACAGTATCGGCCTGCTCGCCGGCCAGGGCATCGGGCCGATGCGCTGGGTCCGGCCGGAGTTCATCCGCATCCTCAAGGCACCCTACGATTCCTAGAGGCGGCGCAGCACCGAATAGGAGAAGTGCTGATCCGATCCGCCGGGCGTCTTGTGGGTTTCCCGCGCCTCGTCGATCAACCGGAACGAACGCCCCAGCCGCGCCGCCAGGGTCTGCGGGCTGTATCGCTGAACCGGCAGGCCGCTGCACTTCTCCGGTCCGTCGAGGGCGAAGGTCGCCATGATCGCCGTCGCGCCGGGCTCGGTGGCCGCTTCGAGCGCGGCGATATAGGCGTCCTGTCGTGGCGTGTCGGTCAGGAAGTGGAAGACCGCGCGATCGTGCCAGACCCGATAATGCCGCGGCGGCTTCCACTGCGTGATGTCGGCCACGATCCACGACACCTTGCTTGCAGCCGCACCGAGCCGCGCCTTCGATTTCGCCAGCGCGGCCTCCGCCACGTCGAGAACGGTGATATCGCCGTAGCCCTCGGCCAGCAGATCGTCGACCAGGGTCGAGGCGCCGCCGCCGATGTCGATAATGGGCGCCGTGCGGTCCGCTGCCGCCGCCGCGATCATCTGCAACGATTGCACCGCGTGGCGCTGATACCAGCTCACCGCCGTCTCGGCCTTGGCGGTATACACATCTTCCCAATGGCTGCGCGAGCTGCCCATGGGTGCCTCCTGTTCTCGGCGACACGCGCCAGAAGCTGAAGGCTCTCCTGTAGCCCGTTTTCAGAGAGGCCGCGAGCGGCTCATCGACGCTGCGCGCCGATCAGAAATTCCTTGTTGCCTTCGGCGCCTTCGATGGGGCTGTCGGTGGTGCCGAGCACGGTCCAGCCGGGCTGCTCGGCAAGCCAGGTCGAGATCGTCGCGCGCACTTCGTCGTGCAGCGCGGGATCGCGCACGATGCCGCCCTTGCCCACGCGGCCCTTGCCGACCTCGAACTGCGGCTTGATCAGGGCGGCGAGATGCGCGCCCGGTGCGGCGAGCGCCAGCGCCGCCGGCAAGGCGGTGCGCAGGCCGATGAACGAGGCATCGCAGACGATCAGTTCGACGGGATCGGGAATCTCCGCGCGCGTGACCTCGCGGATGTTGGTCTTCTCCATCGAGACGACGCGCGGATCGGTGCGCAGCTTCCAGGCGAGCTGGTTGGTGCCGACATCGACGGCATAGACCTTGGCCGCGCCCCGCTGCAGCAGGCAGTCGGTGAAGCCGCCGGTCGAGGAGCCGACATCGAGCGCGATGCGGCCTTCGACGGGAATGGAGAAGAAGTCGAGCGCGCGTTCGAGCTTCAGCCCGCCGCGCGAGACATAGGGATGCGGCTGGCCGCGCACCTCCAGCGGCGTCTCGCCTGCCACCGCCTGCCCCGCCTTGTCGAGCCGGCGCTCGCCGGAGAAGACGAGCCCGGCCATGACGAGGCGCTGCGCCGCGGCACGCGTTTCGGCGAGCCCGCGCTCCACCAGCGCCACGTCCAATCGTGTCTTGGCCACTCGATGCCTACGCTTCTCCGCGCTTCACATGAACGCGCGCCATGAAGGCTGGCACGAAGGCGGGCACGAAGGCGATCAGCACCGTGCGGTTCGCTGACGGTAGCCGTCGTAATACTGGCTGCCGCAGGGCACGCGCTGCTGAACGACGTCGTCGCGATAGCCGTTCTGGCCGCGGTTCGTCACGGTCACCGTCGTGTAGCCGTCGTTCCGATAATACTGATTGTTATAGTAGGTCGGTTGCGGCTGATAGTAGGTCGGCTGTGCCGGCGGGTAGTAGCGCGGCGGCGGATTGCCGTCGTCCACGCAGGCCGCCCCGGTCACGCCGACAGCTCCGACGAGCACCAGCCTCAGAAAGCCCCTCAACATCCTCATTCTCCCAACCAAAGATGCTCGAACGCCCTGCTACTATAAAGTGAACCGATGTCGGCCAACATTCCCAAAATGACCGATGCGGGACACAGGCAGGGAACATTCGGCATGAGCACCAAACTTCTGGAGGGCGAGCGCGCCCTGGTCACCGGCTGCGCCGGCGGGATCGGCCGCGGCATCGCACGGGCCCTCAAGGCCGAGGGCGCGACCGTCCTCGGCAGCGACATCGCCCCGCCGCCGGCCGAAGACGGCATCGAGTTCCTGGCCGGTGACCTCTCCAAGCGCGACGGCTGGAGGACCCTGCTCGACGGCGCGATCGAGAAGCTGGGCTCGATCTCGCTGCTGGTCCATGCCGCCAGCCCGCGCCGCCGGGAAGCCGACACGCCGCTGTCGGTCGGCGAGGAGACGTGGGACGCCATGCTCGACGTCAACCTGCGCTCGGGCTTCTTCCTCGCACGCGAGGCCGGCCGTCACATGCGCGACGCCGGGATCAAGGGCCGGATTCTCCTGATCACGTCGCAGCATCGCCTCATGCCGCGCAACCTGCCGCATTACAGCGCCGCCAAGGCCGGCATGACCATGGCGATGAAGGAGCTGGCGCGCGTGCTGGCGCCCGATGGCATCCGGGTCAACGCACTGGCGCCCGGCGCCATTCCCGGCGGCGGCTTCGTCGCCGACGATCTCGGCAGCCTGGTCGCGCAAATCCCACTTGGCCGCGCCGGCACGCCGGACGACATTGCCCAGGTCGCCGTCGCGATACTGTCGGAAAGATTTGGCCGTTATGTCGTGGGTACGACAGTAGAAGTCGATGGCGGATTGGGCCTGCTGAGCTGGATTCCTTCCAAGGCTTGACCCTATTCCCCGGGCAGAGTTGAGTGAGTGTCCGCAACGTCGATTTCCGAACGACAGGAGATTTCACCATGACGCTTCGCATCAATTCCACCGCGCCCGATTTCAAGGCCGAGACGACGCAGGGCCCGATCGAGTTCCACAAGTGGATCGGCGACAGCTGGGCGATCCTGTTCTCTCATCCCAAGGACTTCACGCCGGTCTGCACCACCGAGCTGGGCTACATGGCCGGCCTCAAGCCGCAGTTCGACAAGCTCAACACCAAGATCCTGGGCCTCTCGGTCGATCCCGTGACCAACCACGCCAAATGGGCCAAGGACATCGAGGAGACCCAGGGCCACGCCGTCACCTTCCCGATGATCGGCGATCCCGAACTGAAGGTCGCGACCGCCTACGACATGCTCCCCGAGGGCGCGGGCACGACGTCGGAAGGCCGCACCGCCGCCGACAATGCCACCGTGCGCTCGGTGTTCATCATCGGCCCGGACAAGAAGATCAAGGCGATGCTCACCTATCCGATGAGCTCCGGCCGCAACTTCGACGAAGTGCTGCGCCTGCTCGAGAGCTGCCAGCTCACCGCCAGGCACCAGGTCGCCACGCCGGTGAACTGGAAGAAGGGCGAAGACGTGATCATCGTCCCGGCCGTCTCCGACGAACAGGCCAAGGCCAAGTTCCCGGGCGGCTGGAAGGCGCCGAAGCCCTACCTGCGCATCGTCCCGCAGCCGAAGGACTAAGTTAAAGCATATCGCCTCACCCGGAGGAGCACGCCGGAACGCGGCTCCTCGGGGTGAGGCTTTGTTTTGGGTGGGGGAGAAAAGACGATGACCGACGAACTGTGGCGCTGGTCGGCGGTCGACCTCGCGCGGGGGATTCGCAGCGGCACGGTTTCGAGCGAGGAAGCCACGCGCTCGACGCTCGACCGCATCGCCGCCGTCAATCCGGCGCTCAACGCCATCGTCGAGGTCGCGGCCGACGAAGCGCTGGCGGCGGCCCGCACCGCCGACGCGCAGCGCCGCAGCGGCCATGCGCTGGGCCCGCTGCACGGCGTGCCCGTCACCGTCAAGGTGAACGTCGACCAGAAGGGCCACGCCACGACCAACGGCGTCGAGGCCTTCCGCGACGTCATCGCCACCGAGGACAGCCCGCCCGTCGCCAACCTGCGCCGCGCCGGCGCGGTCATCGTCGGCCGCACCAACACCCCCGCCTTCTCGCACCGCTGGTTCACCGACAACGCGCTGCACGGCGCGACGCGCAATCCGTGGAACCAGGCGCTGACGCCGGGCGGTTCGAGCGGCGGCGCGGCCGCGGCGGTCGCGTCCGGCATGGGCGCCATCGGCCACGGCAACGATTTCGGCGGCTCGATCCGCTATCCCGCCTATGCCTGCGGCGTCGCGGGGCTGCGGCCCACGCCCGGCCGCGTGCCGGCCTACAATCCCTCGGGCAAGACCGAGCGCCCGATCACGGCGCAGATGATGTCGGTGCAGGGACCGCTTGCCCGCACCGTCGCCGACCTGCGCCTCGGCCTGCTCGCCATGGCCGCGCCCGATCCGCGCGATCCCAACTGGGTGCCGGTGCCGCTGCAGGGCCCCGCGCCGCCGCGGCCCGTTCAAGTGGCGCTGGTGCCCGATCCGTTCGGCGACACCGCGCCCGAAGTGAGCGACGCGATCCGCGCCGCCGGCCGCGCTCTGGCCGATGCGGGCTACGCCGTCGTCGAGACGCCGCCGCCGCGGCTGGGCGATGCGGCCGACCTCTGGCACCGCCTCGTCGTCGGCGAGGAGCGCCGCGGCATGGCCGACCTGGTCCGGCAGTTCGGCGACGAGGCCGCCAAGCGCAACATGGACGGCCATCTGCGCTATGCGCCGAAGATCGACGCCGGCGGCGTCCTCGACGGCTTCGGCACGCGCCTCGCCCTGATGCGCGAGTGGTCGCTGTTCCTCGACCGCTTCCCCATCGTGGTGACGCCGGTGTCGCATGTGCTGCCGTTCCGCGACGGGCTGGACCTCGAAGAGGACGAAGCGATCATCGCGGCGATGATGGATGCACAGCGCTCGCTGCTGGCGATGCCCGTGCTCGGCCTGCCCTGCGCCTCGGTGCCGACGGGCATCGCCGCGAACAACACGCCGGTCGGCGTCCAGGTCGTCGCCAGCCGCTTCCGCGAAGACCTCTGCCTGGGCGCCGCCGAAATCATCGAAGCCCACGCCCCGAAGCTGACGCCCATCGACCCGCGCTGATTGGCGAGCAGACACGCCAGACAATATTCACTGCGCAGTGAATATTGACAAATGCTAGAATATTCGGCCTAATGTTATTATTCACTGTGCAGTGAATAATGCAAAATGGACCAGGAACACAAATATCGGCAGGAAAAATCGGTTCTGACGGCGCTGATGGCAGCGCTCCAGAATCTGCCACATGTGCGCGCAGCGTTGGTCCGGTCGGAGCACCCCCTCGACGGGATCGCCAAGTCGGATGCCAAGATCGACGTCGCCATCGCCGGCAAGCCGGTCACGCTCCTCGTCGAACTCAAGCAAACAGTCTACCCCCGCGATATCCGGCAGATCCTCTGGCGGCTCCGGCAAGCCCGCGATGTGTTTGCCAACGATCGGGAGCCAGCCGTCGTCCCTTTGGTTGCCGCCGAGTCAGTTTCGACCGGGGCCCGCGATCTCCTCCGCGCCGAAAACGTGGGCTTCTTCGATATGGGAGGAAGTCTCTTCGTCCCGGCCCCCGGCGCCTATCTCTACGTCGACCGCCCTGCCCCTCCGGCGCAGAAAAAGAACATTCGCTCCCTTTTCACGAGCAAGCGGTCGCAGGTCCTGCATGCCCTGCTCATCCATCGTCGCGTATGGATCGGCGCCATCGAACTTTCGACCAAAGCCGAGGTTTCTCCCGGCACCGCATCCGAGACTCTCACGGCCCTCGAACGGATGGAGTGGGTTTCGTCGCGCGGCCAGGGGCCGAACAAGGAGCGCCAGCTCTCGAATCCGTCGGCATTGCTGGACGAGTGGCGCTCGCACATTCTCGCATCGAGGCACAGCCTTGCCCGGCGGCGGTACTATGTGCCCGGCGGCGACAGCACGACGCTGGCCCATCGCCTTGCCGACGGATGCGCCCGCGCGCGCGTCGAATATGTCCTGACGCAGGACATCGCCGCGCAGCAATACGCTCCCTTCCTGTCCAGCATCTCCCGTGTCGCCTGCCGCATGATGCCCGGCGCTGCCACCGACGAGATCATGGACCAGATGAAGGCACGGCCGGTCTCCGAGGGGGCCAACCTCGACGTGATCGAGACAACCTCCCGCAGGGAATTCCTCTTCAAGGAGGAAAGGGCGCAGCTTTCGCTGGCCAGCCCCGTGCAGACCTACCTCGATCTCCTGCGCAGCGAAGGGCGGTCGCGCGACATGGCCGAGCATCTGAGACACGAAGTGCTGGAAATCTAGATGACCAAGCCGACGACAGCCGACGGATACGAAAACAGAGTCACCGAGGCCTGCGAGCGCGTCCTCGTCACGCTGATCCGCGGCCTCGGACCCTGGCGCGACTCGATCTTCCTCGTAGGCGGACTCACCCCGCGCTATCTCATCGACAAGCGCCCTCCCGCCATTCCTGCCCATGCCGGCACCGGCGACGTCGACATCGTTATCCAACTGCAAATGCTGGCTGAGACCAACGCCTACCACACGCTCGAAGACAATCTCAAAAAGATGAAGTTCAGGCGCGGCACGAACAGGAACGACACGCCGGTCTCCTGGCGATGGATCGTCGAAGCCGATGCGGGAACGAATGTCATCGTCGAACTTCTTACCGATGACCCGGTGAAATCGGGCAACAGAGTAGTAGAGCTACCCGCCGAAGGAGGAAATATCTCGGCGCTTCATATTCCTCATTCCAGCATCGTCTTCGATCACCACAGGACAAAGACGATAAGAGCCGAGACGCTGGGCGATGACGGCATCGCCGAAGTGACGCTGTGCTACGCGGACCTGGTTGCCTTCGTCTGCCTCAAGGCCTACGCCATCGACCAGCGCGACGAACGCAAGGATGCCCACGATCTGGTCTACTGCCTGAGGCACTACGAGGGCGGCCTCGAAGCCGTCGCCACGGAGTTCCGTGTCGCGCGGCAGGGCAAGCACAAGGCGGTCGTAGACGAGGCCCTCGGTATCCTGAGCCGCCACTTCGCGGACGACGGCGAAACCGAGGGTTATCTGAAGATCGGACCCGTCGCCGTCGCCAAATTCGAGATCGGCGAAGACGAAGATGCTCGCGACGATCGGATTCTGAGGCAACGAGACGTTGCGGACCTCGTCATGCGCGCGCTGAACGCAATCGACGCATAAGCGACTTCCGCGCGAGATGACGGAGGACGAGCGCGCCCCTAACCCCTCGCCCGTTCGGCCGACTGGCCCAAGGCGGCGAGCGCCGTCGCGACGATCTGCGGGGCGTTGAGGCCGGCCCATTCGTATTGCTTGGCAGGCGAAGCGTGGTCGATGAAGCGGTCGGGCAGGACCATCGGGCGGACCTTCAGGCCCTGATCGAGCAGGCCCGCGGTCGCAAGATAGTTCAGCACGAAGCTCGAGAAGCCGCCGACCGAGCCTTCCTCGATGGTGATCAGCACCTCGTGCTCGCGCGCGAGGCGGCGGATCAGGTCGGTGTCGAGCGGCTTGGCGAACCGCGCATCCGCGACGGTCGTGCTCAGGCCCTTGGCGGCGAGGTCCTCGGCTGCCACCAGGCATTCCTGCAGGCGCGCGCCGAAATTCAGGATCGCGATCTTGGTGCCCTCGCGCAGCACGCGGCCCTTGCCGATCTCCAGCGGCGTGCCGCGGGCCGGCAGTTCGACGCCCACGCCCTCGCCGCGCGGATAGCGGAAGGCCGAGGGCCGGTCGTCGATCTGGGCGGCCGTCGCCACCATGTGCATCAGCTCCAGCTCGTCGGCCGCGGCCATGATCACGAAGTCCGGCAGGCAGCCGAGATAGGCAACGTCGAAGGCCCCGGCATGGGTGGCGCCGTCGGCGCCGACGAGGCCCGCGCGGTCGATGGCGAAGCGCACCGGCAGCTTCTGCAGCGCCACGTCGTGCACCACCTGGTCGTAGCCGCGCTGCAGGAAGGTCGAGTAGATCGCCGCGAACGGCTTGAAGCCCTCGGTCGCGAGACCCGCGGCGAAGGTAACGCCGTGCTGCTCGGCGATGGCCACGTCGAAGCTGCGCTCGGGGAAGCGCTCGGCGAACTTGTCGAGGCCGGTGCCCGAGGGCATCGCGGCGGTGATGGCGACAATCTTCTTGTCGGCCTCGGCTTCGGCGATCAGCGCCTTGGCGAACACGGCCGTGTATTGCGGCGCGTTGGCCACCGGCTTGGACTGCTTGCCGGTCACGACGTCGAACTTCACGACGCCATGGTACTTGTCGTCGCTCGCCTCGGCCGGCGGATAGCCCTTGCCCTTCTTGGTGACGACATGGACCAGGATCGGCTTGTCGAGCTTGGCGTCGCGGGCGTTCTTCAGAACCGGCAGCAGATGGTCGAGATTGTGACCGTCGACCGGGCCGACATAGTAGAAGCCCAGCTCGTCGAACAGCGTACCGCCGGCCACGAAGCCGCGCGCGAACTCCTCGGCGCGCTTGGCCGCCAGCTCCAGCGGCTTGGGCAGGGTCTCGGCGATGCCGCGGCCGAGATTGCGCAGCGTCACGTAAGGCCGGCCCGAGAGCAGGCGCGAGAGATGGCCCGACAGTGCCCCGACCGGCGGCGCGATCGACATGTCGTTGTCGTTCAGCACCACGATCAGCCGGCTGCGCAGCGCGCCGGCATTGTTCATCGCCTCGTAGGCCATGCCGGCACTCATCGCGCCGTCGCCGATCACGGCGACCACGTTGTTGTTGCCGCCCGCGAGATCGCGTGCGACGGCCATGCCGAGCCCGGCCGAGATCGAAGTCGAGGAGTGCGCCGCGCCGAACGGGTCGTATTCGCTCTCGCTGCGCCGCGTGAACCCGGAGAGGCCGCCTTCCTGGCGCAAGGTGCGGATGCGGCTGCGGCGGCCGGTGACGATCTTGTGCGGATAGGCCTGGTGGCCGACGTCCCAGATCACGCGGTCGCGCGGCGTGTCGAACACGTAATGCAGCGCCACGGTCAGCTCGACGACGCCCAGCCCTGCGCCGAGATGGCCGCCGGTGACGGAGACGGCCGAGATCGTCTCCTGGCGAAGCTCGTCGGCGAGCTGGCGCAACTGGTCGGCGCGCAGTCGGCGAATGTCGGCAGGAACGTCTACGGTGTCGAGAAGCGGCGTCGTGCTTTTCGGCATGCTCGGGCCAGTCATGGCGTTACTATACTCCCGCGCGGCGGCTCCCGCGCCCCTATCTCAAGTACGGCGCGCCACCACGAAATTTGCCGCCTGTTTTAGCAAGTCCGCGGAACCGCCGAACGGTTCGAGATGCGCGGCCGCCTGTCGCGCCAGCAGCCCGGCCTGCGCCCGCGCCCGCTCCACGCCCAGGATCGACACGAAGGTCGCCTTGCCCGCCGCGGCATCCTTGCCCGGCGTCTTGCCGATTTCGGCCGCATCGCCCTCGACATCGAGCAGGTCGTCGACGATCTGGAACGCGAGGCCAAGGTCGTGCGCATAGGCCGAGAGTGCCGCCCTCAAATGATCACTGGCCTTGCCCAGGATGGCGCCCGCTCCGCACGAAAAGGAGATCAGCGCGCCCGTCTTCAGGCGCTGCAGGCGCGTGATGGCGCCGATCGACATCGGCTCGCCGCCCCCTGCCGCACGCTGCTCGGCCATGAGGTCGAGCATCTGCCCGCCCACCATGCCGTGCGCCCCCGAGGCCCGCGCCAGTTCCGCCACGAGGGCGACGCGGACCGCCGGATCGCCATGCGTGTCCTCGTGCGCCAGCACCTCGAAGGCCAGCGCCTGCAGCGCATCGCCCGCCAGGATCGCCGTCGCCTCGTCGAACTGCCGGTGGCAGGAGGGCTTGCCGCGGCGCAGATCGTCGTCGTCCATCGCCGGCAGGTCGTCGTGGATCAGCGAATAGGCATGGACGAACTCGATGGCGCTGGCGGTGCGCAGTGCCGGCAGCTTGCCGACCTTGAACAGGGTCGCCGAGGCCAGCACGAAGAAGGCGCGCAGGCGCTTGCCGCCGCCCAGGCTGGAATAGCGCATCGCCTCGAAGACGCGCGCCTCGCCCTCGTCTCCCGACGGCAGAAGGCGCGCCATGGTGCGCTCGACGGACTCCGCCGCGAACGACAGCGCGGCATCGAACTGGCGGTACGACGACAGGGGCATGGAGAGACGCTCAGCCGAGATCGGCCGGCTGCGTGGCGACCGACCCGTCGGCGGAGAAGACGATCTTCTCGACCTTCATCTTGGCCTCGGCCAGCCGCTGTTCGCAGTGCCGCTTCAGCAGCGCGCCCCGTTCGTAGGCCGAAATCGCCTCGTCGAGCTTCACCTGGCCGCGCTCGAGCTGCTGGACGATACCTTCCAGTTCCTTCAGCGCATCCTCGAAAGAGAGCGCGGCAATATCCTTGGGCAGCGCGGGTTCTTTAGCCAATTTCGCCTCTCGTTTTTTGGGCTCGGAGCGTGAGCGCGGGGACGGCCGGATCGTAGTCGCCCGCCCCAAAAGGTGCCAGCGCTGTACCGAAAGGTGCGCGCAGCGTCACGATTTTTTGCGAAAAATGACCGATTCCGTGCGCTTTTTCGACCTTTCACAACTTTGGATATGCAAAGCCCCTCTTTGGGACATGGCCGGTCTGCACGTTCGCACGCCAAAATCGTCGTCTCACGATTGCGACATTGGCACCGCAATGGCACGTTCCGCCCCGCAAAGAAATAAACGGCCATTTACCTAGAGGAGTAAAACGCATGGGCAATGTCAGCCATCTCGTCACTCGAACTGCAGCCTTCGAGAGTTCCGTCGAGAACGGTCTAGCCGAAGGGGTCAGCTCCAAGGACCGCCAGTTCGTCACGGCGCTTGCCCGCGGCCTCGACATTCTCCGCGCCTTCCATGCCGGCGAAGGCATGCTGGGCAACCAGGAGATCGCCCACCGCACCGGCCTGCCGAAGCCGACCGTCGCCCGCCTGACCCACACGCTGACCGAGCTGGGCTACCTCAACTACATCCGCCGGTTCCGTAAGTACGAGCTGGGCGCCTCCGTCCTGGCGCTGGGCTACGCCGCGATTTCGAGCATGGATGTCCGCCGCGCCTCGCGTGCGCCGCTCGAGCAGCTCGCCCATGCGCTCAACGCCTCGACCGCGCTGGGCGGCCGCGACCGTCACTCGATGATCTACCTCGAAGCCTGCCGCGGCCCGTCCGTGGTGGCGATCACCCACGATGTCGGCACCCGCGTGCCGATGGCGAGCACGGCGATGGGCCGCGCCTATCTCTTCACGCTGCCCGACGTCGACCGCAACAAGCAGCTCGACGCCATCCGCCGCCGCTGGCGCGACGACTGGACCAAGGTGAAGACCGGTCTGGAGCGTTCGTTCAAGGAGCTGGCGGATCGCGGCTTCTGCGTGACCTGGGGCGAGTGGCTGCCCGAGCTGTGCGGCGTCGGCGCCCCACTGCGCAATGCCGACGGCACCGCGGCCTATGCCGTCAACGCCTCGGCGCCGATCTACCAGATCAGCCGCGACCGTCTCGAAGCCGACTGGGGCCCGCGCCTCGTGAAGATCGCGCGCGACATCCGCACCGGCATGGCCGCGCAGCCGTCGATGGTCTCGCCGCAGGGCCCAGCCGTCCGTCCGGCGCTGAGCAACGGCAATGGCCATCACCTGCGGCCGCCGATGTCGGCGATGGCGCGCCGCTAAGGCGCGCCCTCTCCGTCCAGACGCAATCTTCTACAGATGGCAATTCAACGACCGGCCGGTGCACGGCCGGTCGCTCCTTATGAGTTCCGCGGCTTCAATGGCCTGATCGGCCATGAAGTCGTGGCGTGGTGCGCCGGCTTCGTCGAGATGCGCCTCAAGGTGCGGCCGGAACTGTGCAACGCCAACGGCCTGCTGCATGGCGGCGTGCTGATGACCTTGCTGGATTCGGCGAGCGGCTTTGCCTGCACCTTCAACGAGACCGCGACCGCGCGGCGCCTCTCGGTGACGCTGGCCTTCACGACGCAGTTCATCAAGGCGGCCCGCGAGGGCGACGTGCTCACCATCCTGGGTGCGTGGCGTCCCTCGACCAGCCAGAGCACCTTCGCCGCCGAAACCGAGATCTACGACCAGAGCGGCGACCTGATCGCCACCGGCGCCGGCACCTTCCGCTACCTCAAGGGCGAACGCAGCGACGGCACGCTGGCCTTCCTCGACCAGAAGGCGGCGGAGTAGCCGCGGAGAATCTGTCATCCTGAGCGCAGCGAAGGATCTCATGCCGATTGCCTCACCGATTGCAGGCGGCGATGAGGTCCTTCGCTACGCTCAGGACGACAAGCTAGTCAGGACGACAGCCTGTAGCGCAGCCACATCGCGCCGCCGTCCAGCACTTCGTGGCTCACGAGCGTCATGCTTTCGATCGGCGCGGGCCCCAGATCGACATCGCCGGAGTTGAAGACGACGGGCCCGCCCGTGCTGCCGTCGATCACCGGGCAGATCACGAGGCTCAGTTCGTCGATCAGGCCGGCACGCAGCAGCGCCCCGTTCGCCCCGCCGCCGCCCTCCAGCATGATCCGCTCGATGCCCAGTTCGCGCTTCAGCGTTTCGAGCGCAGCCGCAAGATCGATCTCCGTCTTGCCGGCGAAGATGTAGGACACGCCGTCGGCGCGCAGGCCCGCGAGATGCCGGTCGGGCACCGCTTCGGTCAGGATCACGAGGATGGGGTCGCCGCCGATATCCTTGCGCGCCCATACCGCCTTGCCCTTGCCGTCGAGGAAGATGCCCCAGGCCTTGACCTCTTTGGGGTTGCCCGGCGCAAACCAGTTCTCGCGCGGAAACACCTGGTCGGTCGGCGGATAGTGCGGCGCCGTGCCCTTGGCGAACTCCTGCGCCGTGACGCGGCCGCACAGCCACGAGCCGCCGCCCATCTGGTCGTGCAGGCGCTCGAACAGGTTGGGCACGACATTGGCCTTCGGCCGCCACCGGCTTCCCCAGATGCGCCCGTCGACGCTGCAGACCATGTGGCAGAGAACATAGGGCGTCCGACGCGTCGTCACCGGCACTCTCCTGCGGCGTTACTTCCTCACGACGACCGCCTGCCCCCAATGTCGGGAGCTACGTCGGGACCTAGGCCTGGCGCAGCCCCGCGCGCAGCTGGTCCACATTCGTCTGCGCCGCCACGATGCGGCTCATCAAGCTGACCCGCCGAAAGACCAGGTGGGGGTTCTTCGGCTCCGCATTCACCTTCGACGAGAGATCGTTGAGGTCGTTGCGCAGGTCGTTGAGAGCCTTTTCAAGCTCCGCGAGCTTCCTGTCGTCTCTGATCATGGGGCGGAACGATAACATGACGGCCGCTGGGCGGGAGATGCCTTTGGCCGGCGCGAAGCGATTGATACAAAACAAAGCCGCCGCTGCCCTCCTCCCCATTCAAAACGACGGGGGAGGCAAAAACAATCTGCGCGCGGTATCCTGCCGGCATGCAGACCGCTTCCTTTGTTTCCTGCCAGAAGTGCGGCGAGAAGTTCGGCGTGACCACCTCGGCCGGGCAGCCTGTCGAGAAGCTGCCCGATCCGTTCGAGGCGACGTGCCTGTTCTGCGGCCATCGCGGCCGTTACGAGAAGGCGTCGGTCGACACCGTTCCCGTGCGCTGACGGCTACGCCGCGGCGGTGAGGGCGGCGTTGCCGCCGGCACCGCCGAGCGACCATCTGCGTCGCTGATTGTGGATCGTCCTGCCCCGCAGGCTTTCGATCAGCACGAACTCGTCGACGCGCCACGACACCGGCGGCACCGGCTGGTCGACCAGGATGTTCTCGCGATAGCGCAGCGTGACGTGCGGATCGAACCGCCAGCCCCTGACGGCGCGCATGCCGACGTGGCGCAGCGCGGCGCAGAGTTTCTGCTGGAACGCGAACAGCGCATCGCACGGCCGGTCGGCCGTCAGCGCGATCTGCGTGCCGCGCCGGTTGATCGCGCGGTCGAACGACACCTCGAAGGGCGCCCCGTCGACCGAGCCCGCGGCCGCGCAGGCGTCGGCGACCGCGCCCGGCGGCGCATCGGCGAGCGAGCCGAGAGGAAACAACGTGACGTGCAGGCGGCGGGTGATGGGGGCAGGCTGTGCGTCGAACAGCCAATCCTCGCACAGGCGGTCGAACAGTGTGACGGTACGCTGCTGGGCCTCTGCAGACAGGCAGAAGCCAAAGAACCATAGGGGCATGTGCGCATTACGCATACGCTCTCTCCTTGTTCCGGAAAGACGGACAATATTTTCGGCGGGAAGTTTTTGCGGGGGTCGATACCCGCTTACGTCAGGCGAGCGGGAGATGCCCCAGGTGACGGTGCGTCGTGCGCCCGAGCAGGCTGTGCACGAGCACGAACTTGCGCGCCGTCCACAGGATCGGCTCGATGGGCTGCAGCGGCACGTGCATGGGATCGCGCAGCAAGGTCATGTGCGGCGTGAAGCCCGAGACGCCGACCGGACGGCGAAGGCCGGGAATCGTCAGCACCGCCCGCAGGCGCGCGTGCAGCATCTCGAGGCCGGCAATGCCCTCCTCGCCGCCCAGCACGAACGCACCGTTGCGGAAGCTCATGGCGTGATCGAAGGCGATGCGGAACGACGGCATCTCGACATAGGCAGCGCGGCGTATGAGCTTGGCGATCAACTCGTTCGCCGGCGGCCAGAAGGCATCGCCGACATGCCATAGGGTGATGTGCAGATGCTGCGGCAGGATCGGCTTGCCGCCGAGTCCGTGCTCCTTGCGCAGCGTCTCGCCCAGGGTCGCGATGCGCACCGCCGTCGCGGGATCGGGCAGGACCGCAAAGAACAGGCGATCGGTCGGCCGTGCAGCAGTCATCTGATCCCCCTACTTTGGCTTGATCCGCGGCGTCTCAGAGAGTGTCTGCGAGCGACGGTTCGTTCATGTTATGTTCTCGTCCGGGATCAAGGCAAGAGGAATCAAAACGCTTCCTGCACGACGCCATATCTAGCGGTCGTCACGCCAACTTTGCGTAAAGGTAGGTCTCCTGCTGCGCGGGATCGGCCGCCGGCGCGCCATAGATCTCCCAGTTGAGGCCGGCGAGCGTCAACTTCTCCGCGGCACACCACTCGAAGAGCTTCTGCCAGGCGCCGCCCAGCCCCTCGAAGCCGCCCTTCAACACGAAGTGCGCGGCGCGGCCGGCCGGCAGCTCCGACGCCACGACATCGCCGTGCGCGGCAAAGTCCTTCGCCACGATCGTGCCCGGCTCCATCGGCAGCACGCCGTCGACCGGCGGCCGCCAGCGCGTGCAGGTGAGCCCGAGCGGACCGACGTCGAGCTTGGGCAACGCCTCGTTGATCTTGGCGCGCGCCGACTGGTGCGCCTGCATCAGCTCGGTCATCGGCGCGTCGACCTTCACCACGGCCGTGATCTGCCGCTCGACCGTCACGATGCTGCATCCAGCCGTCATCAGATCCCCCGATACGTAACCAGTCGGTTAACCATCAGGCCACACGCCGCCCCTGTCAACCGCGTGCGGAGGATGACGCGTTCGGCGGCCGGACCTCTATCCGGCAACGGAGGTGTATTCCGATGGCCTTCCTATCTTGTCGTCTTGAGCGCAGCGAAAGACCTCATCGCCGCCTGCCTTAGGTGAGGCAACCGCCTTGAGATCCTTCGCTACGCTCCAGCGCGGAGATTACTCCGCGCGCGATGACAGAGTGTGGGGCGCCCCGGCGAATTACTTGACGGTGATCTCGGCGCTGCCGAGGCCCTTGAACTCCGACCTGGCCTTGCCGGGGCCCGGCAGGAACTGCGGCGGGTGGACCGAGCCGGTGAGGACCGTTTCGCCCGCCTTCAGCATCTTGCCGTTGGCGATCAGGCGGTTGGCGAGCCAGGCGAGCGAGATCAGCGCGCCGCCCATCACGTTGGCGCCGGGACCGGCGCCCAGTTCCTTGCCCTCGTGTTCCGAGCGTCCCTGCACGGTGGCGAAGTCGAGCCCCTGCCAGTCCTTGATCTCGGTGCCGACGATGCAGGCGGCCTGCAGCACGTCGTCGGCGATGCGGCCCGGGCCGCCCAGCTTGGCGACGTCGCCGTAGCGGTTCTCGACCACTTCCATGCCGCAATAGAGGTTGGCGACGTGCGCCTTGATCGTCTCGGCGGTGTAGGGCGCGCTGCCCGCGGGCGCATCCTTGCCGATGCGCGCCACCATCTCGCATTCGATGCCGGCCTTCAGCGGCCAGCCCTTCTCGAACACTTCGCCGCTCGGGCGGATGCCGGCTTCGTAGATGCCGGCGAAGGCCGGGCCGGAGAGCTTCAGCGGCTCGTACTGCGCGGGCACGGCGAAGGCGACCTTCCAGCCGGCGCGCTTGCCCCAGCCGATCGCTTCCAGCCGGTCCTGCACGGCGAACTGCACCTTGTAGGCGTTCTGTTCCGACAGATTGGCGGTCGCGGCGGCGAGCCAATCCATCGTCGACTTGGAGCGCCGGCCTTCGGCAATACGGTCGGCGAGTGCGGCGATTTCCTTGGCGTCCACGGCGTCGTCTCCTCTATCGGCTTTATCGGACTTCGCGCCCTTGTACTTCGCCGGGGAGGAAGATCAAAGCGGTAGCCGTTCGCGGGGCGAACGGGGCCGCTTCGCCAGGGCAACAAAAAGGGCGCGCGCGACCCTCGTCGCGCGCGCCCTCCCCGTACTCGTCCGACTACGCCGCTTTCGCAGCGTGGTAGTTGGCGTAGAAGCTCTGACCCTTGGCGGCCATGTCGCGCAGCAGCTTCGGCACCTCGAACTGCGGGCCGTACTTCTTGGCGAGCGCGTCGCACTCGGCCACGAAGGTCTTGATGCCCACCTGGTCGATCAGGCTGATCGCGCCGCCGGTCTGCGGCGCGAAGCCCAGGCCCATGATCGAGCCGACGTCTCCGTCCTGCGGGTTGGTCAGCACGTTCGATTCGAGGCAGCGCGCGGTGTCGACCGCCTGCACGTAGAGCAGGCGCTTCTTGATCTCGTCCTCCTTGGCGCGCTTCTCCTCGCCCTCGCCGAAGAGCAGCTTTGGATCGGCCGGGAAGTGCTTCGCCAGTTCCGGCCACAGGCGCTTCTTGCCGTCGGCCGGATAGTCGTAGAAGCCCTTGCCGTTCTTGCGGCCGAAGCGCTCCAGCTTCTTCACCATCAGTTCGAGGATGTCCTCGGTGCCGCTGCCCTCGTACTTCTGGCCGGCCGCCTCGGCATCGCGCCGCGTCTGGTCCATGATCTTCCACGACAGATCGATGGCCACCTCGTCGTTCAGCGACAGCGGGCCCACCGGCATGCCGGCATAGCGCGCGCAGTTCTCGATCATCGCCGCCGGCACGCCTTCCTTCAGCAGGCGATGGCCCTCGCTGATGAAGGCGCCGCAGACGCGGGACGTGAAGAAGCCGCGGCTGTCGTTCACGACGATCGGCGTCTTGCGGATCTTCTGCACGAAGTCCATCGACCGCGCCAAGGTCTCGGGCGAGGTCTTCTTGCCGACGATGATCTCGACCAGCGGCATCTTCTCGACCGGCGAGAAGAAGTGCAGGCCGATGAAGTGATCCGGCCGCGACGAGGCTTCGGCGAGGCCGGTGATCGGAAGCGTCGAGGTGTTCGAGGCGAACACCGCGGTCGCCGGCAACGCGGCTTCCGCCTTCTTGGTCGCCTCGGCCTTGACCTCGCGGTTCTCGAACACCGCTTCGACCACGAGCTGGCAATCCTTCAGCGCGCCGAAGTCCGGCGTCGCCGTGACCTTGGCGAGCAGCGCGTCGCGCTTGGCCTGGTCGAGGCGGCCGCGCTTCACCAGCTTGTCGAGTTCGCCGGCGATGTGCGCCTTGCCCTTGTCGGCGGAGGCCTGGTCGCGGTCGATCAACACGATGTCGAGGCCGGCCTGCACCGAGACAGTGGCGATGCCCGCGCCCATCAGGCCCGCGCCCAGCACGCCGATCTTGGTGTATTCCTGCTTCGGCACGCCCTTCGGCCGGCGCACAAGCTTGTTGGCTTCCTGCAGGCCGAAGAACAGCGTGCGGATCATGCTCTTGGCGACGGGGTCGCGCAGCAGCGAGACGAAGTAGCGCGTCTCGACCTTGAGCGCCGCGTCGATGGGAAGCTGCAGGCCTTCATAGACGCAGCTCAGGATCGCCTTGGGCGCCGGATAGACGCCGTTGGTCTTGCCGCGCACCATCGCGGCGCCGCCGATGAAGGTCTGGACGCCCGGCGGGCTCCACACCTGGCCACCGGGGAAGCCCGGCGTCTTGAAGCCCTTGCGGTCCCACGGCTGCACGGCGCGGCCGTCGATGGGCTTGGCGCCCTTGCCGGCATATTCCGGCACGACCTGCTCGGTCGCCGGTGCCGTCAGCCACGCCTTGGCGCGGGCCAGCAGCTCGCCCGGCGGCACGACCTCGTTGACGAGGCCCAGCCCCTTGGCGGCATCGACGGTCAGCTCCTTGCCTTCGAGCAGGATGGGGGCGGCGTTCATCACGCCGATCAGGCGCGGGATGCGCTGCGTGCCGCCGCCGCCCGGCAGCAGGCCGATCTTCACCTCGGGCTGGCCGAGCTTGGTCTTCGGGTTGGCCGCGGCGATGCGATAGTGCGTGGCGAGGCAGATCTCGAAGCCGCCGCCCAGCGCCGTGCCGTTGATCGCCGCGACGATCGGCTTGCCGCCGGTCTCCTGGCGGCGAAACATCTTCTGGAGCTGGCTGAACTGCTCCATCAGCTTCGAGGCGTCGGACGTGTCGAGGGCGAGGATCATTTCGAGATCGGCGCCGGCGATGAAGCTGTCCTTGCCCGAGGTCAGGATGATGCCCTTGACCTTGTCGTCCTTCAGGGCGGTTTCGAGCGCGCCGGCATAGGCCGTCATCGAGCCTTCGTTCAGCACGTTCATGGCGCGGCCGGGCATGTCCCACGTGATCGTGGCGATGCCGTCGCTGTCGACTTTGTAGTTGATCATGGTCGCTGTTCCCTGAAGTCGCTTACACGCGCTCGATGATGGTGGCGGTGCCCATGCCGCCGCCGACGCAGAGCGTGGCGAGGCCGGTCGAGAGGTTGCGGCGCTCCAGCTCGTCGAGGAGCGTGCCCAGGATCATCGCGCCGGTGGCGCCCAGCGGATGGCCCATGGCGATGGCGCCGCCGTTCACGTTGATCTTGTCGTGCGGCATCTTGAGAATCTGCATGTAGCGCAGCACGACCGACGCGAAGGCCTCGTTCAGCTCGAACAGGTCGATGTCCTTGACCGACATGCCGGCGCGCTTCAGCGCCTTCTCCGACGCCGGCGCCGGGCCGGTCAGCATGATCGCGGGCTCCGAGCCGATGGAAGCGAAGGAACGGATGCGCGCGCGCGGCTTCAGCCCGGCCTTCTCGCCGAACTCCTTGCTGCCGAGCAGGATTGCGGCGGCGCCGTCGACGATGCCCGACGAATTGCCGGCGTGATGGACGTGCACGATCTTCTCGACCTCGGGATAGCGCTGCTGCGCCACCGCGTTGAAGCCCGGCATCATCTCGCCCTGCATCTTGAAGCTGGGCTCCAGCGCCGCCAGCGTCTGCATCGTCGTCTGCGGGCGCATCAGCTCGTCGTGAGCCAGCAGCTCGACGCCGTTCTGGTCCTTCACCGGCACGATGGACTTCTTGAAGTAGCCGGCGTCCCAGGCGGCCTTGGCGCGCTTCTGCGATTCGACGGCATAGGCGTCAACGTCGTCGCGGCTGATGCCGTACTTGGTGGCGATCAGGTCGGCCGAGATGCCCTGCGGCACGAAGTACATCGGGATCGACACGCCGGGATCGACCGCCCAGGCGCCGCCGTCGGAGCCCATGGGCACGCGGCTCATGCTCTCGACGCCGCCGCCGATGGCGGCCTGGCTCTGGCCGGACATGACCTGCGCGGCTGCCATGTTGGTGGCTTCGAGGCCCGAGGCGCAGAAGCGGTTGACCTGCACGCCCGAGACGGTCTCGGCGAAGCCCGCCATCACCGATGCCGTACGCGCGATGTCGGCACCCTGCTCGCCGATCGGCATGACGCAGCCCAGCACGATGTCGTCGACCAGGTGCGTGTCGAGCTTGTTGCGGTCGCGCACCGCCTGCAGGGCGGTGACGGCCAGACGCACCGGCGTCACTTCGTGCAGCGCTCCATCCTTGCGGCCCTTGCCACGCGGCGTGCGGACGGCGTCGTAGATATATGCGTCGGTCATGGCTTCTCTCCTTTTTTCACTCCCCTCCCCATTCAAATGGGGAGGTGCCCCGAAGGGGCGGAGGGGTCATGCCCCTTCCAAATTACAAAGTGCGGCCGATGAGTTCCTTCATGATCTCGTTGGTGCCGCCGTAGATCTTCTGCACGCGCGCGTCGGCGTAGAGGCGCGCGATGGGGAACTCCCACATGTAGCCGTAGCCGCCGTGGAACTGCAGGCACTCGTCGATCAGCTCGCACTGCAGGTCGGTGGTCCAGTACTTGGCCATCGCCGCGGTGGCGACGTCGAGTTCGCCCTTGAGGTGCTTGGCGATGCAGTCGTCGACGAAGACGCGCGCGATCTTGGCCTTGGTCTTGAGTTCCGCGAGCTTGAAGCGCGTGTTCTGGAAATCGATGATCGCCTTGCCGAAGGCCTTGCGCTCCTTGACGTAGGCCAGCGTGTGGTCGAGCGCGGCTTCCATCGCGGCGACCGCCTGGATGGCGATCACCAGCCGCTCCTGCGGCAGCTGCTGCATGAGCTGGATGAAGCCCATGCCCGGACCGCCCAGCAGGTGATCGGCCGGCACGCGAACGTTGTCGAAGAACAGCTCCGACGTGTCCTGCGCCTTCATGCCGATCTTCTCGAGGTTGCGCCCGCGGGTGAACCCCTCGGCGCCGCGCTCGACGACGATCAGCGACGTGCCCTTGGCGCCGAGCTTGGGATCGGTCTTGGCGACGACGATCACGAGGTCCGCGAGCTGGCCGTTGGAGATGAAGGTCTTGGAGCCGTTGATGACCCAGTGGTTGCCGTCCATCACGGCGGTGGTCTTGACCGACTGCAGGTCGGAGCCGGTGCCGGGCTCGGTCATGGCGATGGCGGTGACGAGTTCGCCGCTGCACGCCTTCGAGATCCACTTCTTCTTCTGTTCCTCGCTGCCGTAGTGGAGCAGGTAGGGAACCACGATGTCGTTGTGCAGCGAGAAGGACGGCCCGGTCGCCAGCGCCCGGCCCTGCTCCTCGATGAGAATGGCGCTGTAGAGGAAGTCCGCGCCGGCGCCGCCATATTCCTCGGGCATGGTCATGCCCAGCAGCCCCTGCTCGCCCGCCTTGCGCCACAGCTCGCGCGGGACGATTCCCTCCTCCTCCCACTTCATGTGGAAGGGCATCACTTCCTTCTCGAAGAACCGCCGGCAGGTGTCGCGGAACATCTGGTGTTCGGGCGTGTAATGGGCGGCCAAAGCAGTCACGGACTCTTCCTCCTGAACTCTGTCTTCGTGTCCTTCTTATAGGGACATTGGGCCGTCAGTGGTCCACGCGCCAGCCTTCGGGATTTAGTTTACCTTTACGTAAACGTCAACCTATCTGACGGCCCCGAAGGCGATCAGGACCAGCGCCACCGTGTAGAGCATCCAGCCAGGGTGGCGGCCGCGCGTGCCCCAGAGATTGCCAAGCGCGCCGTAGAGATAGAGTCCGCCGACGATCAGGCTGGTGGCCAGCCGCGCCTGCGGGCCGAACCAGCCGGCCGCCGCGATCAGCGCCAGCCCGCCCGCGAACCAGCTCACCGTGCTGAAATGCAGCAGCAGCGGCACCAACCGGCCCGTCGAGGCGGCCGCCCGCCCCTCCGCCTGAAGGAATGCGCCCACGAGCCTCACCATGTAACGCTGCACGAGGACGCCGTGGATCACGGCCACGACGCTGCCGATGCCTCCTGCCGATACCAGCGCGATGTCCTGCCAGTTCATGACCATACACCCCCATGACCATACACCCCCATGACCATACACCCCTGTATGGAGGAGACGCTGGCAGCCGCCGTGGCGCCGGTCAATACACCTGTGTATGGTCGGGCTGTGACAAACGACACCGCAAACGACGACCGCCTCGGCAAGTCGGACTGGATCGACCAGGGCCTGCGCACGCTCGCAGGCGGCGGCGCCGGCGCGCTGAAGGTCGGCGCCATGGCCGAGAAGCTGAACGTATCGCGCGGCAGCTTCTACTGGCACTTCGCCGACATCGCCGCGTTCAAGTCGGCGCTCCTGCGAAGCTGGCGGGAGCGGATGACCGATCGGGTCATTCGCGACGTCGCCGGCAAGGACGAGCCGGACCGCCTCGCCTATCTCCTGAAGCGCGCCTTCGCCGCGAGGCCGCGGCTCGACCGCGCGATAAGGACCTGGGCTACCGAAGACAAAAGCGTGGCGGCCATCGTCGCCGCCGTCGATGCCGAACGCATCGCCTATATCGCGAAGCTGCTCGTCGCGGCCGGCGTGGCCCGCAAGCGGGCGCTCGCGCGCGCGACCTTCCTCTACTGGGCCTATCTCGGCCAGGCCATCGTCATGGATCCCCGCCATGCCGCGATCCCGGCCCCGGCGCTCGACGATATCGGCGCACTGTTCGAAACGTAAAGACCTCGAAGTCACGGCGACAGGAGCAAGAGCAAGGACGCGCCCTGCCCCTGCCGCCGTGTGTCGAGCGCCCCTTAGCTAAAAGCTAACGGTTGTTCGCGGTCTCGACGGCCGGGGGTACGGGAATCTGGGAGCGGTTGAGCGCGCTCTTGAGCTGCTTCACACCCGCCGCGTATTCACCCTTGCGGCAATGTTCGATGCCCATGTCGGCGTCGAGCACCTTGCCGTAGGGAGACGTGCCGTTGTGCTTGGACCAGAGGCTGTAGAGCTGCTGGCAACGCGCCATGTTTTCTTCCGACGCCTGCGCGAACGCACCGCTTGCACCGCCCATGACAATGGCAACGACAGTGGCGCCGCCGGCGAAGGCCGAGAGAGTCTGCTTGAACATCCGAACGCATCCCTAAAGGAACAAGAGAGATGCGCTTGAGTTGGGAATCGACTCCGGCAGCGACGAACGAATTTATCTCCGAAACCACATGCGAAAAAGAAACGTTACGCCGAAGTGAGTAACACTCGCTCGCCGGATACATGCGGATTGGGCGGATTGGAAGGGCACCTGCACGGGCCGCGCTTGACCGGCGCATCCATCTGATTTCTGATGACACCATGCTCTCGCGGCCTTCCCTCCTCTCGCAGCGACGCCGACGCACCCACACGGTGCGGCGCGGCGAGCTGAACGTGCGAACAGGAAGGCCCGCGGGAAGATAGGTCCCCGCGCCGTTCGTCCGCAGAACCCGCCACCGCACCCGGTCGGCGGGTTTTTTGTGTTCATCTTCCGGAGAACAGCCATGACAAGCGATCCTTCCCTGGAGCCCCTGGCCGAGCTTCGGCCCGCCGAACCGCACGAGGCAGCGGCCATCGCCGGCATCGTGCGCGCGGCCTATGCGCGATGGGTGCCGGCAATCGGCCGCGAGCCGCTGCCGATGCGCGTCGACTATGCGAAGGCCCTGCACGAGCATCGCTTCGACGTCGTCGTCGACGGCCGGACGATCGTCGGCGTGATCGAGACGATGCAACGCGAGGATCACATCTGGATCGAGAATGTCGCCGTCGCGCCGGAAGCGCAGGGCCGCGGCATCGGGCGGCGGCTGCTCGATCACGCCGAGCGCATCGCGATGGCGGCCGGCTGCTTCGAGGCCCGGCTCCTGACCAACGCCGCCTTCGAGGCCAATGTCGCGCTCTACCGCCGCCTGGGCTACGTCGTGGACCGCGAAGAAGAATTCCTGAACGGCATCACGGTCTACATGAGCAAGAAGCTCGCGCGATGAGCTATCGTTCCCGCTCCACCCGAGAGAGGAAACGCCGTGCTCGTAGACCGCTACACCAAGATCGTCCTGACCGTGATCGCCGCCGCCCTGGTCGTCCAGACGGCCAAGGACCTCGTGTCGCCCGCCCTCGCCGACAACATAACGAAGGTCGACATCGTGAAGATCAATGGCCAGGGCCTCAAGAGCTGGGACGGCCCCGTCCCCCTGCCCGTCAGGATCGTCGGCGGCCGGTGATCGTCTGCGGTGCTGCCTACATCCTGCAGGGATGCGCCGGCAGGCGGGTGTCGCAGAGGCTGACGCCGTCGAGATACTTCTTCGTCTGTTCGAGCTGAGCAGGCGTCGGGACGGATCGAACGGCGCGCTGCACGACGTAGAAGCTGTCGTTGCCCTTGATCGTCTTGACCATCGTCGTCTCGGGCTTGCCCGTCCGGTCCAGCAACGGGCAGCGCAGCAACATCGACGCCGAGAGATAGCCGTTCACCCGGCTCGTCGCGACCGGCGTCGCGTTGCTGCCCTTGCAGGCGCCGGCCCATTGCTGCTGCAACGTCGTCAAAAACTTCACCGGATCGAGATCGGTGCGGTTCAGGAAGACCTGGACCGTCACCATCTCGGTCCAGTTCTGCACCGTCTCGTTCGACGGCACCCACTCCTGCATGTTCATGCCGTTGCGCTGCTCGCTGAAGCCCACCTTGAAGCCCTGAGGCAGGCCGACCAGCAGGTTCTCGTTCTTGAGCTGCGCGCCGGCTGCCGTGCCGAAGCACAGCAGCAGCGCGAGCCCAAGGACGACCGACCGCAACGGCAGTCGTTGCACGACGGCCTCTACTCCACCGTCGTGGCGCTCAAGCCCAGCATCGCACGGCGGCGCAGCCACTGGCTGGGGCGGTAGCGGTCGTCGCCGGTGATGGCCTGCGCCTGCACCAGGATCTCGTGGGTTTCCTTGACGCCCAGCCAGTCGGCCAGCGCCAGCGGCCCGCGCGGATAGTTGAGGCCAAGCGTCATCGCCGTATCGACGTCGGCGGCCGAAGCGATGCCGATCATCGCCATCTCGCAGCCGAGGTTGGCGATCATCGCGACCATGCGCTGGGCGATGAAGCCGGGCGAGTCCTTGATCAGGGTGATCTTGGCGCCGGACTTGGCGAGCAGCGCCGCCACCGAATCCCGCACCACCGGGTCGGCACCGGGCGCGGTCATGATGGTGAGGCGCTTGGTAATGTCGCCGGTGAGATCGACCGCGACGGTGCGCTTGGGATCGAGCCCCAGTTCGATGGCCGTCGTGGTGCAGTCCTTGCCGATCGGCGCCACCAGGATCGGGCTCTTGCCGTCGTCGGCGCCCAGCATCTTGGCGCCGTCGGCGTTGACCAGGCTCACGAGCTTCTGGTTGTGCGTGTCCATGATGACGACGCTCTTCGCGGCCTCGACCGACGGCAGGTGATCGCTGCCGGGATCGACCTTCGCGCCCTTGGCGTCGTAGGCGTACCAGCCGCCCCCCGTCTTGCGGCCGAGCTTGCCCGCCGCATAGAGGCTCTCGTGATACGGGCTCGGCGTCATGCGCCGGTCATGGAAGAAGCCCTCGTAGATGATCTTGCGCGCCGGGAAGTTCACGTCGATGCCGGTGAGGTCCATCAGCTCGAACGGGCCCATGCGGAAGCCGCAGCTCTCGCGCATCACCGTGTCGATCTGCGCCGGCGTGGCGCGGCCTTCCTGATAGATGCGCAGGCCTTCGGTGCCGATGGCGGTACCGCCGAGATTGACGAGGAAGCCCGGCGTGTCGCCCACGACGACCGGCACGCGCGTCTGGCGCTTGCCCAGCGCCACCATGGCGTCGACCACCCACTGCGCGGTGTCGGTGGTGCGGATCACCTCGACCAGCTTCATCAGCGGCACGGGATTGAAATAGTGCATGCCGCAGACGCGGTCGCGATGCTTCAGCGCGCGCGCGATCGAGGCGATGCGGATCGACGAGGTGTTGGAGGCGAGGATCGCGTCGGGCGCCAGCACGGCTTCCAGCTCGCCGAACAGCTTCTGCTTCACTTCGAGGTTCTCGAACACCGCTTCCACGACGACGTGGCAGCCCTTGAGGTCTTCGAGCTTCTCCGCGACGCCGAGATTGGCGTCGGCCTTGGCGAGATCGGCATCGGTCAGCCGGCCCTTGGCCACGAGGCCCTTCAGGGTCTCGACGATGGCGGCCTTGGCCTTGGCGGCACCGCCAGGTGCTGCATCGAACATGATCGCCTTCATGCCGCCCTGCGCCGTCACCTGCGCAATGCCGCGCCCCATGGCACCGGTTCCGACCACGCCCACGGTGAGATCCGAGCGGTTGATATCGAGAGTCATCTTGCTGTCCTTCTTCACTACAAATTCACGTCGACGGCGGTCGGCTTCCTATAGCCCATATTGGGCGTCGTTTCTGTCATCCTGAGCGCAGCGAAGGATCTCATGCCCGTGGCAACTGGCGATGAGGTCCTTCGCTACGCTCAGGACGACACAGGGGAGATTCGCGTCTCTTCAGGCATCAGGTCTTCCCACTCCGGATTCGCCGCCCGGACCAGTTCGTTCTTGCGGATGCGCTTCCATCCCTTGAGCTGCTTCTCGCGGGCAATTGCTTCCTCGACCTGCTCGAACTCCTCCGTATAGACCAGACGGCGAACCTGATATTTCTTCGCGAACTCGCTGCCAAGGCCGTTCCTGTGCTCGAAAACGCGGCGGCCCAAATCGTTGGTGACACCGACGTACATGGCGCTGAGCGAGTGACTGGTCAGGATGTAGACCCAATAGCGATGTTCTCTCATGGCTAACGCTCAGAGCGGCAGAGGGTTCTTGTCATCCTGAGCGCAGCGAAGGATCTCATGGCGGTGGCAAGCGGCGATGAGATCCTTCGCTGCGCTCAGGATGACAGAGAGAGACAGTCACCCCTTCGCTGCGAACCCCGCGCCCTTCAGGCCGTCCTTGATTTCGTCGAGGACTGCGGGGTCTTCGATGGTTGCCGGAAGCGTCCACGGCAAACTGTCGGCCATCTTCTGCATGGTGCCGCGCAGGATCTTGCCGGAGCGGGTCTTCGGGAGCCGCTGCACGACCAGCGCGCTCTTGAAGAAGGCGACGGGGCCGATGCGGTCGCGCACCATCTGGACGACCTCGCCCTTGATCTCCTCGTGCGGACGGTTGACGCCGGCCTTCAGCACCAGGAAGCCCAGCGGCACCTGGCCCTTCAGCTCGTCGGCCACGCCGATCACCGCGCATTCGGCGACGTCGGTGTGGGCGCCCAGCACCTCTTCGATCTGGCCCGTCGACAGACGATGGCCCGCGACGTTGATCACGTCGTCCACCCTCGTCATCACCGAGACATAGCCGTCGGCGTCGATGAAGCCCGCATCGCCGGTTTTGTAGTAGCCGGGAAACTCGGCCATGTAGCTCTGCTTGTAACGCTCGTCGGCGTTCCAGAGCGTCGGGAAGGTGCCCGGCGGCAGCGGCAGCTTGCCCGCCAGCGCGCCGACTTCGCCCGCCTTCATCGGCTTGCCGTTCTCGTCCAGCACGTCGAGCTGCCAGCCCGGCGCCGGCATCGAGCACGAGCCCAGCTTCACCGGCATCGCCTCCACGCCCACGAAGTTGCCGCAGATCGCCCAGCCCGTTTCGGTCTGCCACCAGTGGTCGATCACCGGCACGCCCAGCATCTTCTGCGCCCACTCGACGGTCGGCGGATCGCCGCGCTCGCCCGCGAGGAACAGCGTGCGGAACTTCGAGAGGTCGTATTGCTTCAGCAGCTTGCCGTCGGGGTCCTCGCGCTTGATGGCGCGGAACGCCGTCGGCGCGGTGAACAGCGCCATCGCCTTGTGCTCGGAGATCACGCGCCAGAAGGCGCCGGCATCGGGCGTGCCCACCGGCTTGCCCTCGTAGAGGATCGTCGTCGCGCCGTGGATCAGCGGGCCGTAGACGATGTAGCTGTGGCCGACGACCCAGCCGATATCCGAGGCGCACCAGTAAGTCTCACCCGGCTCGACGCCGTAGAGGTTCTTCATCGACCAGGACAGGGCCACGCAGTAGCCGCCGGTGTCGCGCACCACGCCCTTGGGCTGGCCGGTCGTGCCCGACGTATAGAGAATGTAGAGCGGATCGGTCGCCTTAACGGCCACGCAGCCGTGCGGCTTGGCGGCGGCCAGCGCCTCGTTCCAGTCGAGATCGCGGCCCTTCACCATCGTCGCCGCGGCCTGCGACCGCTGCAGCAGGATCACGCGCGGCACCTTGTGCGCCGCCATCGCGATCGCCTCGTCGACCATCGGCTTGTAGTGCACGATGCGGTTCGGCTCGATGCCGCACGAGGCCGTCAGGATCAGCCTGGGCGCGCAATCGTCGATGCGGCTCGCCAGCTCCTTGGCGGCGAACCCGCCGAACACCACGGAATGCACCGCCCCCAGCCGCGCGCAGGCGAGCATCGCCATCACCGCCTCGGGAATCATCGGCATGTAGAGGATGACGCGGTCGCCCTTGCCCACGCCTTGGGCGGCGATCATGCCGGCGATCCCCGCCACCCGGTCGCGCATCTCGCGATAGGTGAAGTGCGTCTTCGTGCCGGTCAGCGGCGAGTCGTAGATCAGCGCCGTCTGGTCTGCGCGCCCACCCTCCACGTGACGGTCGAGCGCATTGTGGCAGGCGTTCAGCTCGCCGCCCTCGAACCAGCGGTAGAAGGGCGGATTGGCGCCGTCGAGCACCTTGTCCCAGCGCTTCGACCAGTCGATGGCCGCCGCCTGCTCGGCCCAGAAACCTTCGGGATCGCTCAGCGAGCGCGCATGCACCGCACGATACTTGTCCCCGACCGCCATGGTGTTTTCCTCCCCTGCCGGAAGCAGGTTTTCATTCCGTGTCGAGGCAGGCTTAACCCCGGCCATGGACCGCTGCAATCCGGATGTGGAACTATGCCGCTGCAAGGCGAGGCCGGGGGGAGATCCGATGCGTCGACGTTTCGTGGGGTGGTGCGTGGGCGGGCTTGGCATGGCAGCAGCGCTGCTGTTTGGCAGCGTGGGAGCCGGCGCACAGACCTGGACAGAGTATCGCCCCGCGGGCGGCGGCTTCCGGGTCGAGATGCCGGGGACGCCGCAGATCGAGACCTCCAAAATCGAAATCGACGGCGGGCGTGTCGCCACGCAGAGGCGAGCATCCGTTCGCCTGCCCAAGACCGACTACACTGTCGCATACATGGACTACCCACCGGACATCGGCCACCGCATGCCGCCGGAAAGGCTGCTCGAACGTGTGCGCGACAACATTGCCCGCCACGGCGAACTGCGGAGCGATGCCGCCCTCACCATCGGCGGCGCGCCTGCCCGCGAATTCGTCGTTGCCACGGGGGACAACGTCACGATCGTCATGCGCACGGTCTGGTTCACGAACCGTCTTTTCCAGATTACGGTTATGGGCTCCGGTTCGGGTGTCGGCACCACGCCCGCTTCCCGTCGCTTCCTCGATTCCTTCGCGCTCGTGAAGCCATGATCCGGCTCGTTGCGATGCTCTTCTCGACAGCAATGTTGCTGCTCGCCGGCGCGGCCGCCGTCGCGCAGACCTACAACCCGACGCGCTGGATCGAATACAAGCCGAACGGCGGCCGCTATCGCGTCGAGATGCCCGCGATCCCGAAAGCCACGACCGTGCCCGTGCCGACCGGCGGCGGCGCCAGCGTCCCCATGATGGAGGCCACCGCCGTGGTCGACGGCGTGGCCTATGTCGCCTCCTATGTCGACTATCCCGCCAGCGTGACCAAGAACGCGGCGGCCGACGTGATCCTGACGCAGGTTCGCAACGGCTCCGCCGCCGGCAACACCTGGCGCGACGAGAAGAAGCTCCAGCTCAGCCGCTCGGAAGGCCGCGAGTACACGGTCGTGCAGGCCGGCGGCAACGTCTCCGTCGCCCGCATCTACTGGGTGCGCGGCCGCCTCTACCAGCTCGTCGTCGAAGGCAAACCCGGCGTCGAACAGGCGGCCGACACGAGACGGTTTCTGGAGTCGTTCAACCTCGTGCAGTAAGCGTTGGCGGCGTGCAATCGTTGGAATACCTAGCATTCTCTGGTGTCACGAGGAGGCGATCACGTCTGAGAAAACGAAGAAGCCACTACCATCCAGGCCAGACTGTATTTTCTGCGGTCCCTTGGCCCCAGGCGTCAAGATGAGTGAGGAGCACATCTGGCCAGAATGGATGCATAAAATTCTTCCAGAAAGCTCTCACTACGTAGAAGAACGCTACAACTACCCGGCGTCGACAGAAGAGAATCGGCGGATCGGGTCCTTGCTACAAAGAGAAAGACAAGGCGCACCTAAGAGTAAGCGCATTCCTGTTGTCTGTAGGACATGCAACTCTGGTTGGATGAGCGGGCTGGAAACTGCGGTGAAACCCTTTCTTGGCCCCATGATCCAGAACAGCTTTGCGGCGATATCTAAGGAACGGCGCCGCCTTCTAACGCAGTGGTTCCTGCTCAAGACAATGGTGATAGAGCACGATCGCTCCATGGGTCTGAAAGTGGCGGAAGTGATTCATTTCGCGAAAGACCGAGCTGACTTCATGAACTACCGTCAGATCCCTCCTGGATTCAGGGTTTGGATTGGCGCTGGACATGGCTCGGAATGGGAGTTGCGGTTTTCGCACTATGTCGGCGGTGCGGTTGCTTCATCTACGCCCTTTCTTCCCCAAGGATTCGATCCAGCTGGACGGCCCAAGAACGTGCAATCTGTGGCGTGGGGAATAGGCAAGGTACGAGCGTTCGTCGCATCCACCACCAGCCCGGATGTGCACCAACTGTTCAACTGGGCGCTTCCAAACTTTGTCCGGCTTTGGCCTTCTGATGAGCTGGACTTTATCTGGCCACCCAGGTCAGTCGTTTCCGATGAGCAGATGTTCAATCTGGCCCGGCGAATGATGGACCTGTCAGACGCTGCCGCGGCAGCGCGAAAGCTAATGTCATAGCCAACCTGCCATGCTTATTCGCCATTGCCGCTAGCGCTTAGAATGCAGCTAGAAGCAGCTGCGAAGTAACCGTCAGAGATGCGGCGTTGATGCTGGACCTCACGGTTTCCACAGTCGTTCAATCCTCGCAAAGCCGGAACGTATTCCGGGAACAAGAATGAGGAGGAAACGCATGACCATCGGCCGCCGTACCGCGACGCTCGCTGCCCTCGGCTCGCTCGCCGCCCTCGCCGCGCCAGCCGCCCGTGCACAGCAGCCGTGGCCTGCCAAGCCGATCCGTCTCATCGTGCCTTATGGCCCGGGGGGGTCGGCGGATCAGGTGGCGCGGCTCTATGCGGAGAAGATGAGCGGCTTCCTCGGCCAGCAGATCATCGTCGAGGACAAGCCCGGCGCGTCGGGCGGCGTCGGCGCGCAGATGGTGGCGACCAGCCCGCCCGACGGCTACACGCTGCTGCTCGCACCGACAGCCGTGCTGGCGATCACGCCCTTCGCGCGCAAGGTGCCGTACAATCCCGACGATCTCGTCGCGGTGTCGCGGCTCTCCACGCCGATCCTCGTGGTGACGCTCACCAATGCGCTCGGCGTCAAGACGTGGGCGGAGTTCGTGGCGCTCGCCCAGCAGAATCCCGGCAAGTTCTGGTTCGGCTCCTCGGGCCTCGGCACGATCACGCATCTCACCGGCGAGGTGCTGACGCGCGCCGCCGGCATCCAGATGCAGCACTCGCCCTACAAGACCATCGTCGACGCCACCGGCGACGTGTTCGACGGCCGCATCCAGATGGTCTTCGATCCCTCCTTCATGCCCTATGCCAAGGCCGGCAAGGTGCGCGCCGTGATCGTCGACGGGCCGGTGCGGCTGGCCGACCTGCCCGACACGCCGACCGCCGCCGAAGCCGGGCTCGACCTCAAGGGCTTCCGGGCGCGGAGCTGGTTCGGCCTGTTCGCGCCCAAGGGCACGCCGGAGCCAGTGCTGAAGCGGCTGTCCGACGCCGCCGGCCAGGTCGCCGCCCTGCCCGAAATCAAGGAGAAGCTGCTGATGGTGGCGCAGAACGTCGAGCACCAGCCCTACGACAAGTACGCCGTCCAGGTGCGGGACGACCAGGCCTACTTCGCGAAGCTCCTGAAGGAGCTGGACATCAAGCTGGAGTGAGCTGGGACTCAAATCCCTCCCCATTCAAATGGGGAGGGGCCCGCGTCTTCGCGGGCGGAGGGGTCAGAGCGGCGAAAGGGGCATGACCCCTCCGCCTCGTAGGACGAGGCACCTCCCCATTTGAATGGGGAGGAGAAGAACGCCCCTACTTCGGCGCGCGCTTGCTGCCGTAGAGGTTGGCCAGCCGCGCGACCAGGAAGGCGACGTACATCACGCCGACGATCTGTTCGAGGATGATCAGGCTGCGCGCCATGCCGGTGCGCGGCGTGATCTCGCCGAAGCCGGTCGAGGTCAGCACGGTGAACGAGAAATACATCAGGTCGACCCAGGTCAGGTGGCTGCCGGGCTGGTTGTGGGCGAAGGCGTCCGGCTCGAAGACCTGCAGCAGCGCGAACAGGCTGGCGAAGGTGAAGGCGATCAGCACATAGGCGCAGATCGCGCCGAACACCTTGTCGACCGTGATGACGTGCCAGTCGAGCACGTATTTCAGCAGGGCGACGGTGACGATCAGCAGGGTGACGGTCATCGCCACGATGGAGACGTTCACCAGCAGCGAGCCGCCGATGCCGCGCAGCGCCACCGCATCGACGGCGATGAACCCCAGCAGCGCCGTGCTGAGCACCGCCTTGCGGCGCACGCGCAGCGCCCACAGCGCCACCACCAGGATGGAGACCAGGGCGCCGACGAGAACGGCGCCGCCGACCGCCGACCCGCCGATCAGCGGGCTGAGCACGATCAGCAGGCAGAGCATGCCCAGCAGCACGCTGCAGCGGTTGCGGCGGATGTAGGCGATCCGCCGCAGCATCCCGCGGCGTCGATTCAGTTTGCCCGAAGCAGCCGGAACCGGCGTGTCTATGGTCATACTCAATGCCCCCGACTCTCGGCCGCATAAATCCGCCAAACCCGTTGGCTCGGCAAGCCCCCAGCGGCACCAAGACTATCGCGGCTCCCCGCGGCATGTGAGAAAGTGCCTGTCCTCGAGGAGGCAGACGGAAGCGATCATGGCAAAGCGTAAGACGGGTAAAGGCAGCGGCCGGAAGAAGGCCGCGACGAAGGTCAAGAAGGTTGCCGCGCCGAAGCGGAAGGTCGCGCCCCGCAAGTCGATTCCCAAGAAGCCGCCGGTCAAGAAGCCGGTCGCCAGGAAGCCGGCCGCACCGAAGGCCGCAGCGCGGAAACCCGCCGCCCGGAAAGCCGCTGCGCCCAAGGCGACTCCCAAGGCTGCCCCCAGGACAACGCCCAAGACCGCGCCGAAGTCGCTCGCCCGTCCCGGCCTGCGCCGGTCGGTCAAGAGCCGGCCGTCGGTCGCGCGGCTGGCGACGCCGCGGCTGGTCTCGCACAAGGCGGCGCTGGCCGCCCACAACATCTACGAGCGCGACCTCGACAGGACGCCGGCCAACTACGCGCCCCTCACCCCGCTGCAGTTCATCGAACGCACCGCCGGCGTCTATCCCGATCGCGTCGCGCTGATCCACGGCGCGCGCCGCCAGAGCTGGGCGGAGACCTATGCACGCTGCCGGCGGCTCGCCTCGGCGCTGGTCAAGGTCGGCATCGGCACCGGCGATACGGTGGCGATCATGGCGCCCAACATCCCCGAGATGTACGAGGCGCATTTCGGCGTGCCGATGACCGGCGGCGTGCTGAACTCGCTGAACACCCGCCTCGATGCGGCGATGATCGCCTTCATCCTCGACCACAGCGAGACCAAGGTGCTGCTGGTCGACCGCGAGTTCCATCGCGTCGTCACCGAGGCGCTGGCGATCGCCAAGGTCCAGCCGCTGGTCGTCGACATCGACGATCCCGCCTGCGAGGACCGCGCCCAGATCGGCGACACCACCTACGAGGAGTTCCTCGACACCGGCCGCGAGGATTTCGTCTGGGCCTATCCGGCCGACGAATGGAACGCGATCTCGCTCAACTACACCTCGGGCACCACGGGCAACCCCAAGGGCGTGGTCTACAGCCATCGCGGCGCCACGCTCTCGGCCTACGGCAACGCCACGCAATGGCCGACCGGCCTGCACCCGGTCTATCTCTGGACCCTGCCGATGTTCCACTGCAACGGCTGGTGCTTCCCGTGGACCCTGGCGCTGGTCGCCGGCACCAGCGTCTGCCTGCGCCGCGCCGCGGCCAAGCCGATCTTCGATGCACTGGCCGACCACGACGTCAGCCACATGTGCGGCGCGCCGATCATCATGCAGTTCATCATCGGCGCCTCGGCCGCCGAACGCCGGCCGCTGAAGCGCAAGGTCGAGTTCATGACCGCGGCCGCCCCGCCGCCGGCCGCCGTGCTGGAGGCGCTGGAGAAGGAGAACTTCCGCGTCACGCACGTCTATGGCCTCACCGAAGTCTACGGCCCGGCGACCATCTGCTCCTGGCATGAAGAGTGGAACGAGCTGCCCGCGCACGAGCGCGCCGCGCTCAAGGCCCGCCAGGGCGTGCGCTACACCGCGCAGGACGGCGTGACGGTGATGGATCCCGAGACCATGAAGGAAGTGCCGCGCGACGGCACGACCATGGGCGAGGTAATGTTCCGCGGCAACCTCACCATGAAGGGCTATCTCAAGAACCCTGCCGCCACCAAGGAAGCCTTCGCGCAGGGCTGGTTCCATTCCGGCGATCTCGGCGTCCTGCACGAGGACGGCTACATCGAACTGCGCGACCGCTCGAAGGACATCATCATCTCGGGCGGCGAGAACATCTCGACCATCGAGGTCGAGGGCGTGATCATGGCGCATCCTGCCGTGGGCAACGTCGCCGTCGTCGCCAAGCCCGACGAGAAATGGGGCGAGACGCCCTGCGCCTTCGTGGTCCTGAAGCCCGGCGCCAAGGCCACGGCCGAGGAGATCGTCGCCCACTGCCGCGCCAACCTCGCGAGCTTCAAGTGCCCGCGCCACGTCGTCTTCCGCGACCTGCCGATGACCTCGACCGGCAAGGTCCAGAAGTTCGTCCTGCGCGAGTGGGCGAAGGCGGTGTGACGCTGGAGACGCGCCGGCCATAATCCTGCCGGGAACAACCTATACAGGATAACAAGAACTGCGATACAACCGCCCTGCCGGCCAACCCCGGCGGGGCGGATAACAACAAGAATGCCTAGAGGAAACATGCCGAGACTCGTTCTGCCGCTGGCGCTGGCCGCGCTGCTGCTGGCCGCCATCGCCCCCGCCCAGGCTCAGGGCCTTCCCAACCCGCTCGGCCTGCACGGCTTCAACCTCGGCATGACACTGGCCGAGGTTCGCGGGCAGAAGTTTCCCGGTACGGCCGCGGGTCCGGCGGCGACCGGGGCCAAGCTGATCTGCTCCGGCGACGGCCTGTCGAAAGCCGACGACATCGCCCTGCTGCCGGGCGACGCGCTACGCGAGATCGGCGTCAAGGGCTGTCGCTTCTTCGATAGCGCCGGCGACGGCAAGCGGGCCGCGCCCCTGAAGGTCGGCGGCCAGGAAGCCGAGGTGACCTTCCTCGTCTCGCCGAAATCGGACGATCCGGCCGCCTCCGAGCGTCTCTACCTCATCCTGGCGAAAGCCGGCCCGGCGCACTTCGACGATCTGGTCGCGGCCTACACCGCCCAGCTCGGCCCACCCAATGTACGTCTCGGGCAGCTCCAGATATGGCAGAACGGCCAGGCGGCGCTGATGATCAACGCGGAGCCGTCGAAATCGTCAGGCGTCGCCTATGTCGACAAGGCGCTGAGCGAGAAGGTCACGGCCTCGGCGGACGCGAAAGCCAAACCCGGTGCCGACAAGAAACGATGACAGGCGGAGGAACGATGCGCATGCGCAGGCTGCTTTTACCGATGGCGCTGCTGGCGACGCTGGCGGGAGTGCTGCTCGCAACGCCGTCTTTCGCAAAAGACCTTCCCAACCCGCTCGGCCTGCGCGGCTTCAACGTCGGCATGACGCTCGACGAAATGCGCCAGTTGAAGTTTCCCGATCCGACGACGGACGACGTCCGGTTGATCTGCTCCGGCGACAAGCTGTCGGACGAGGCCGGTCTCAATCCCCTGCCGGGCCGCGAGCCCAGCTACTTTGGCACCAAGACATGCGCCTTCTTTGCTGTTGCGAACGGCAAGGTGCGCAAGGTGTCGATGATTGTCGGCGGTCCCGATGCGCGTGTGACGTTTGCCTTCACCCCCAAGGCTTCCGATCCGGCAGTCTCCGAGCGGCTCTTCTACATTGTCGCCGAGGTCAAGAGCGCATACTTCAGCGAGCTGGACGCGGCTTATGTTGCCAAATTCGGCCAGCCCGACCGTCGCGGCCGCCTGCCCGACCGGGACATGTTCTGGACGAGCAGGCACGCCAGCCTCTCCTTTTTCGACCATCAGAACGAAATAAGCATCGTCTACGCCGACGCGAAGCTGGAACAGCTCGTCCACGCCTTAAAAAAGACCATGGGCAAACCCGGCGCCGACAAGCTGTGAGCGCCGCGGGGAGCGGGCACGCGATGATCCGGTTTCTCCTGCCTCTGCTGTTGCTGGCGTTGCTGTCCGGCTCGCCCGCCCGCGCGGACGCCTTACGTGGGCCGCCCAACCTTCAGGGGTTCGTGCTCGGCAGCACGCTCGACGAGGTGCGCCGGCAGGGACATCCCGACAAGGAGCCGGGCGACGACATGCGGTTCGTCTGCACCGGCGATGCGCTGGCGAAACAGGCGGGCCTGGACCTCGCGCCGGACCTCGAGTTGGCGCGGATCGGCGTCGAGCTGTGCGTCTTCCTCAAATCTGCCGGACGCGGGCGCGACGGCAGCGAACGATGGGACACCGTTCCCCTGAGGTTCGGCCGGCACAAGCTGCTGGTCGCGTTCTTCTTCACGCCGCGGTCCGGCAATCCGGCGACGTCGCGGCGGCTCTATCACATGGGCACGCCGTTCGCGCCGGCGCTGTTCGACGACATGGCCGGGGCCATGACAAGCCGCTATGGCGCGCCCGACGTCGACGAGACCGTTCCGATACAGACCAAGGAGGGCACGCGCCGCAACGCCAGGCGCCTGATATGGCATGGCGCGCCCTACGGCATCGTGCTGCAGGAAGAAGGCGACAACCTCGGGTCCGGCGCGCTCACGTTCCTCGACAACGAAACATTCCAGGCGCTCAAGCGCCGGGCCAAGGACGGCCCGGGCGCGCCGGCAGCCGGCGGCGCCATCGCGTCGCCCCAGCCTTCCGCCCCGAAAGCTCCGCCATGGCCCATCGCCAAAGCACCCGCGGCTAACGCCGCTAACGCTGCCCCCGCTCCCCAAGCGCCTGCGGCGACGGGCAGCCTGCCGCAGCCGCTCGGCCTGCGCGGGTTCGAGCTTGGCATGACGCTCGCCGAGGTGCGCAAGCTGCGGCATCCCGATCCCGGCAACGATACGGCTCGACTCGTCTGCGGCGGCGATCCGCTGGCGAAAGCCTCGGGCCTCAACCTCGATCCGACCGGCGACACTGCCGCGATCGGCGCCAGGCTCTGCCGCCTCTACACCGTCGACAACGGCAAGGCGGTGGCGGACGCCCCGATGAACGTCGGCGGCTACGATGCCGAAGTCTTCTTCACATTTGCGCCGGCGTCGGGAGCTGCCGCGACGTCAGAGCGGCTTTTCAGGATCATGGTCATCGCCAATCCCGCGCATTTCGCGAGCCTCGTCGAGGCCTATCGGACAAGGTTCGGAAAGGCCGACATCGACGAAACCCTGACCGAGGATCGCCCGCGTCCGAGCCGGACGCTGATCTGGAAGAATGCCCGGTCCAATCTGTTCCTGATCGAGTTCATGGCCCTTGCGGCCCTGCCGGCCGAGCGGACCGTGATCGCCTACACGGACGCGGTCCTGCTGAAGGCGATCGAGGACGCCGCGCAGAAGAAAAAGAAGTCCGGCGCCGACAAGCTGTGAGGCCTTCGCCGTGCAATCGATTGCACGGCGATGCACACGGCCGCCCCTCACCCCGCGGCCAGCTTCGACGGCAGCCTGTCGAACTTCGGCAGGGCGGGATCGAGCTTGTCCCAGGCGTGGCCGCTCACGGTGTAGAAGACCATGCGCGGCTGGTAGCGGCCGGGATCGTCGAGGCTCGCGGCGTGGATGGTGAAGAAGTCGGGCATGGCGGCGGAGGTCAGGTAGACCGGCGATCCGCAGGTCGGGCAGAAAGCGCGCGTCTTCAGGGCGCCGCTGTCGCCGGCCAGGTCCCAGTGCGTGGCCTTGCCCGTGAGCTTGACCGCCGCCTTGTCCGGAAAGGTCAGGTAGGAGCCGTGCCCGGTGCCGCTCTTGCGCTGGCAGTCGCGGCACTGGCAATCGACCATCACCACCGGCTCGCCGGCAATTTCGTAGCGGATGGCGCCGCAGGCGCAGCCGCCGGTATAGGGCTTGCTCATAGGGTTCCTCCTGTCGTTCGGCGGTGAAGCAGCTTCAGCCACGGCGGGGCATGAAAGACGCTCATCAGCACGTACATCAGCACCATGCCGCTGAAGGGTGATGCTCCCGGCCCGCCTTGCCCGCCCTGCGACGAACAGAGCGCATCCATCGAGCCGCCGCCGGATGCCGCCGTCAGCAGCGCCATCGCGGCAAAGGTCGGTGCAGCCGCAAGGCCGAGCCAGCGGACCATGGCTCAGGCCGTCTCGTACTTGTCGTGGTGGCGCCACCACACGCCGCCCGCCTCATTGCGGCCCTTCGGCGCGCGATCGAGCCAGTGGTACATGGCCCAGATGCCGTCCATGCCGCGCGCGTAGCTCGAATAGGTGTGATAGATCGCACCGTCCTCGCGCACGAAGGCGCTGAGGCCCGGCCGGTCGCGCGCGAAGGTCGGCACGTCGACGCCGGTCATCGCCGCGGTCTGCACGACGGGCAGCGGCGGCTCGCCCGCATCCATCGAGTGGCCGGCGCGCTGGAAGTTATAGACGATGCTGCCGTCGCGCTGCTGCTGCTCGGTGAACGAGACGTTGAAGTCGAAGTTGAAGTCGCCGCCGAGCGACGAGGCCCAGGGGAACGTCCAGCCCATGCGCTTCTTGAACGCCTGCAGCTTCGGCAAGGGCGCGCGCGACACCGCGGAGAAGGCGACGTCGTGGTTTTCGAGATGGACGACGATGCCGTTGAAGCCGTCGGCGATCGACGAGCAGGACGGGCAGCCTGCCACGTAATCCGGCCCGAACATGAAGTGATAGACGAGGAGCTGCGAGCGGCCCTTGAACAGGTCCTCGAGCGAGGCCGCGCCCTGCTCCGTCTCGAACAGATAGTCCTTGTCGACGCGCACCCACGGCAGGGCCTGCCGCTGTGCCGCCAGTGCATCGCCCTGCCGCGTATGCGCCTTCTCCGCCTTGAGCAGCTCCACCCGTGCGGCCAGCCACTCCTCGCGCGTTCCGGTCCTGTGTGTCGTCGTCATCGTTCTTGCTCCATCGAAGGTTGGTGTGAGCGAGAGATTGGGACCGCGCGCGCACGGGCGGGAGTGACAAGTGTGTCGGGATTAGCCGGCCGGGACCGCGGCCGACCGACATTGCGCTTGACGCTCAATCCGGGGCGCGACAGTGTCCGTCGCCATGTTCTGGAATCGGCCCCCTTGCGATCGACGCCGATGCCGCTGCCTCCACGCGGCGGCTTCCGGGCTGCGCGTCGATCGGCGTCCGACCGCGGGGTGACGGCCTCATCGCAGGCCCCACCCGCCGGAACGGCCTCCGGCCCGCATTCCCGAACCTCCGCAGCCTCCGGCTCCGGGGGTTTTCTTTTGCCCGAAGCCACTCCAAGAAGAAGCAAGGACACCACCATGAGCATTCGCGTCGGCATTGTCGGCATCAGCGGTTTCGGCGGCGGCGAGGCGATGCGCCTGATCGCAAGCCACCCGTCCTTCGAGCTGGTCTATGCCGCGGGCGAAGGCAGCGCCGGCAGCCGTCTGGCCGACCGCTTCCCCGGCGTGCCGGCGAAGCTGGCCGATCTCGTGATCGAGAAGTGGGATCCGGCGGCGCTGCCCAAGCTCGACCTGCTGTTCGCGTCGCTGCCCACCGGCACCTCGGCCGAGGCGCTGGCGCGCGTGCCCAAAGACGTGAAGATCGTCGATATCGGCGGCGACCATCGCTACGTCGAGGGCTGGACCTATGGACTGGCCGATGTCTGGCCGGACCGGATCGAGGGGCAGACCCGCATCGCAAACCCCGGCTGCTTTCCCGCCGCGGTGCTGACCGCGCTGGCGCCGGTGCTGGTCAACTCGCTGGTCAAGCCGGGCAACATCGTGATCGACGCCAAGACCGGCATCTCCGGCGCCGGCCGCGGCGGCGGCGACAGCAAGTTCGGCTTTGCCGAGAGCAACGAGAACCTGGTGCCCTACGGCCTGCTGAAGCACACCCACATGCCCGAGATGGCCACGACCATCGAGCGGCTGAGCGGCGGCAGCGCGGCCGGGCTGGTGTTCACGCCGCATCTGGTGCCGATGACGCGCGGCGTGCTCGCCACCATCTACTGCCGCGGCCGCGCCACGACGGAGCAGTGCCTCGACGCGGCGCGGCGCCTCTACGAGGGGCGGGCGTTCGTGCGCGTGACCGAGAGGCCGCCGCAGACCAAATGGGCGACCGGCTCGAACCTCGCCTTTGTCAGCTATGCCGCCGATCCGTCGCGCAACCTGGTGATCGCGATGGGCGTGGTCGACAATCTCGGCAAGGGCGCGGCGGGCCAGGCGGTGCAGAACGCAAACCTGATCTGCGGCCTGCCCGAAACCGCGGGGCTGGAGGGCGTGCCGGTCTGGCCATGACGATCTGGTCATGACGGGGCCGGCCATGTGATACCGGACGGCATGCACCTCGACGAGGACGAGCTGAGACAGGTCGCGCTCTATGCCGCGGCCTGCGCGCGCCGGGCGTTGCCGGTCTTCGAGGCGGCGCATCCGCACGATCCGCGCCCACGCGACGCCATCGCCGCGGCGGAAGCCTTTGCCGCCGGCGGCAAACGCACGGCGGCGCTGCGCAGGGCGGCGTGGTCGGCCTATGCCGCCGCGCGCGACGCCGCGGAAGCGCCCGCCGCCAACGCGGCCTATGCCGCCAGCCACGCGGCCGCGGCGGCGTTCCTCCATCCGCGCGCCACGCCGCACCAGGTCAAACATGTTCTGGGCGCGGCGGTCCATCAGGCGCTCGCCCTCGCACCCGACGCGGCAAACGATAGCGACGCCGGCCGCGACCCTCTCGACCGCGCGGCAACCCTCGCCTCGCCGGCCGTGCGCCGCGTGCTGCACCGCTTCCCGTCGCCGCGCCGCGGACGCACCCGGTTCGGCGAACTTCTGAGCGACCTCGACGCGGCGCTGCGCACATGACCGCGCCCCCGTTCGGAACCGCGAGGCTGATCGGCGAGAGGCTGAGCGAGGATCACCTTGCCGATCTGGTCGCGCTTCATCTCGATCCCGACGTGTCGCGTTACCTGGGCGGCGTGCGCTCGCCCGAGACGACGAAGGACTATCTCGCGGTCAACATGGCCCACTGGGAGCAGCATGGCTTCGGGCTGTAGGTCCTGCGAACGCCGGCGGGCGAGTTCGCCGGACGGGCGGGCCTGCGGCAGGTCGTCGTGGACGGTCGGGAAGACATCGAGATCGCCTATACGTTCAAGCGCACGCTTTGGGGCCGCGGCCTGGCGAGCGAGATCGCCCCGGCGCTGACGGCCTACGGGCTGGTGCAGCTCGCGCTGCCGTCGCTGGTCGGCCTCGTCGAGGTCGAAAACACCGCCTCGCGCCGCGTGCTGGAGAAATCGAACTACACGTTCGAGCGCAACACGATATGGCGCGGCCAGAGGATCGTGCTCTACCGCTCGTCGAGCCTGTCGTAGCGACACTGCGAGATGTATTCGTTGCGCGACCGGGAGAAGAGGTCGACGGTATCGACGCGCCTGAATCCCAGCTTGGCGAGGACGCGTCCGGAGGCCGGATTGTCCTGGGCATGTCCGGCTACCAGTTTCACAAGGCCGACATCGCCGGACACGAAGCGCGTGACGGCGCGTGCCGCCTCGAACGCATAGCCCCGCCCCCACGCCGCCCGCTCGAACCAGTAGCCCAGGCTTCCCGCGCCGCCGCCGATCCCGTCGACGTCGACAAGGCCCGCCATCCTTCCGTCGAGCACGACGGCGAAGCGATAGGCGCTCCCCGCCGCCCATTCGTTCGGATGGTCGGCGAACCACCGTTCGATCTCCTGCCGGTCGGGCGGAAACGACGCCTGCGCCAGCATGCGCGTCACCTCCCAGTCGGATTGAATCTCGAAGGCGCGCGCCGCATCGGCAGCATCCGTCGGCCGAAGCAGCAGCCGATCGGTTCTCAGCGGTCGACGGGGAACAGGCGCCATTGTCATGCGATTGTCGGTCACAGCAGGCCCCGGAGTATTCCACGGCATCGGAATCCGCTCTACCGTCTCCCGATGAAGCTCTGCACGGACGACGACCTGGGCTACGCCACCCAGCGGACGCACTTTCCCCCCGGCAAGGCCCTCCACCTCGATCCGCAGTATCGCCTCGCGCATCTGCCGCTGGTCGCGCCGTTCCACCGCAAGGTCATCGCGTCAAAGCCGGGCACGCCCTACGTCATGGGCCGGCACGAGGCCGTGACCTCCATCGCCCTTCCGGTTCCCCCGGCCCTCTATCAGGCGCCCGCCTTTCTCGACCTGTCGGACGAGCTGCGGGCGACGCCCTTCGCCCGCAAGATCGCCTGGGATGTCGTCGACGCCCGGCGCTCCCTGCTGCACGCGACCTTGTGCGGTTCCCTCGCGAGCGGCGAGCCCGTGCAGCCACCCGATGCGGAGACGCGCGCCGCACTCTCCCGGGTGGGCAGGCCGTCGATCGAATTGCGCGGACTCTTTTCCGGCACGGTCAATCACGGCCGGCTCTACCTCAAGACCTATCCCGAACGCAGCGGCGAGGACAATGCGCTGGCGCGGATACAGAAACTCCTGAAGGCGCGCGTGACGGACGTCTACCTCGTCGGCCTCTTCAATCTCGTCGACGATCTCGACGTCGTGGAAACCGCCGCGCTGGCGAGCCTGATCGATCGCTGGTGGGACCTGCCGATCCTGCACTTCGAGGCCGACTGTCTGTGGCTGCTGTCCTCGCGCGACGATCTCACGCTGGATGCCGAGATCGTCGAAACGATTCCGCTCAATACTGATCGTTGCGCCGCACCCACGACATCGTGAACCCGAGGGCATCCTCGTCGCGGCCCTTCGGCACGAGATCGAGGAATTGGTAGGCGCCGTTCACCATGTCGATGCCGCGGGTGTAGCAGGAATAGGTGTGAAACACCTGGCCCGCGTCGTCCCTGGCAAAGACGCTGATGCCCGGCAGGTCGCTGCCGGTGTCCGACTGGACCTCGTAGTTGTAGCAGGCATGGCCCGCTTCCATCTCGGCCGGCGTGAACGAGACGTGAAAGTCGTAGTTGAAGTCGCTGCCCTGCGAGGAGACCCAGGGAAAGCTCCAGCCCAGGCGGCGACGATAGGCGTCGAGCTTGGCGAACGGCGCACGCGAGATCGCGGTGAAGGCCACGTCGCGATGGGCGAGATGGATCGGTATGCCATTGAACGTATCGGCCCAGAAGGAGCAGGACTTGCAGCCCTCCTCCCATTCCGGCGCGAACATGAAGTGATAGACGACGAGCTGCGAACGGCCCTCGAAGAGATCGGCCAGCGAAAGCGTGCCCTCGGACCCCTCGAAGCGGTAGTCCTTCTCCACGCGCTCCCACGGCATCTGCTGGCGGCGGCGGGTCAGCGCATCGCGCTGGCGGGTGAACTCCTTTTCGGCGGCCAGCAGGTCGAGGCGGGCCTTGAGCCAGTCCTCGTGCGAAACGACTTGATTGCGCATGGCCTACTCCTGTTTGTTGAGGGGACCCGAAGAGTCTAGGCGCGGAGGACAACGGACGAGAGTGACAATCGTGTCGGGCTTCTGGATGCAAATCTCGTGGACTCGCTGATCACCGCCGCTGCACGCGCGCTGGCGGCGGGCGATCCGCTGGGCGCGCTCAATCGCGTGGCGCTGCGCGAGGATGCGCCGGCGCTGGCGCTGCGCGGCATTGCGATGGCCCAGCTCGGCGACTTCGCGCGCGCCAAGGCGCTCCTGCGCAGCGCCGCCCGCGCCTTCGGGCCGAAGGAAGCGATGGCCCGCGCGCGCTGCGTCGTGGCCGAGGCCGAGGTGGCGCTGGTCTCGCGCGATCTCGGCTGGCCGGAGAAGGCGCTCGATGCCGCACGCGCGACGCTCGAAGCGCATGGCGACACGGTGAACGCCGCACACGCGCGCCATCTCGACATCCGCCGGCTGCTGCTGATCGGCAAGCTCGACGAGGCCGGGCGCCGGCTCGGCAGGATCGACCCCGGGCCGCTGCCGCCGGCCTCGCGCACCGTGCACGAGCTGGTGGCCGCAGGCATCGCGATGCGCCGCCTGCACACAAAGGCTGCGCGCGAAGCCTTGGCGCGTGCACGCGAGGCCGCGCGCGAGGCGCGTATTCCCGCCCTGTCGGCGGAGGTCGACAGCGCGGCGCTGGTGCTCGACACGCCCGCCGCGCGGCTGATCGAACGCGGCCGCGAACGCCCGCTGCTGCTCGAAGAGGTCGAAGCGCTGCTCGCCTCGAACGCGCTGGTCGTCGATGCTTGCCGCCATGTGGTGCGCGCCCGCGATACGACTGACGACACGGTGGTGTCGCTGGCCACGCGGCCGGTGCTGTTCGCGCTGGCCCGCACGCTTGCCGAAGCCTGGCCGGGCGATGCCTCGCGCGAGGCGCTGCTCGCCAGGGCCTTCCGCGCCCGCAGCGCCGACGAATCGCATCGCGCGCGGCTCCGGGTCGAGATCGGCCGGCTGCGCGCGGAGCTGAGGCCGCTGGCCGACGTCACCGCGACGGAGCGCGGCTTCGTGCTGGAGCCGCGCCCTGGAAAAGAGACCGCCGGCCGCGAGATCGTGGTGCTGGCGCGGCCGGCGGAAGAGGCGCATGGCGAGGTGCTGGCCTTCCTGGCCGACGGCGAGTCGTGGTCGAGTTCGGCGCTGGCCGTGGCGCTCGGCGCCAGCCAGCGTACCGTGCAGCGTGCGCTCGACGCGCTGGCGGCGGCGGGCAAGGTGCAGTCGCTCGGCCGCGGACGGTCGCTGCGCTGGATGATGCCGCCCGCGCCCGGTTTCACGACGACCTTGTTACTCCCGGCGCCGCTGCCGGGCGGCTAGGTAAGGGCCATCGCAACCCTCACCAATGCAATCCCGTCGCGAGGACAGTCCCATGAAACCGCAGGCAGCAGAGATCGTTCAGGAATACGGCCCCTTCCCCGGCGTCGACCAGGTGGCGGGCGTCACCTACGACGGCACCAATGTCTGGTTCGCCTCGGGCGAGAAGCTGAACGCGCTCGATCCGGCGAGCGGCAAGGTCGCGCGCTCGATCGACGTCGCGGCCCATGCCGGCACCGCGTTCGACGGCCGGCACCTCTTCCAGATCGCCGAGAAGCAGATCCACAAGATCGACCCCGGCACCGGCCGCGTGCTGGCCACCATCCCCGCACCGGGCGACGGCGGCGACTCCGGCATGGCCTGGGCCGAGGGCGCGCTGTGGGTCGGGCAGTATCGCGAACGCAAGATCCACCAGATCGATCCCGAGACCGGCAAGATCCTGCGCACCATCGAGTCCAACCGCTTCGTCACCGGCGTCACCTGGGTCGACGGCGAGCTGTGGCATGCGACGTGGGAAGCCGACCAGAGCGACATCCGCCGCATCGATCCCAAGACCGGCGAGACGCTGGAACAGCTCGACATGCCGGCCGGCGTCGGCGTGTCGGGACTGGAATCCGACGGCGCCGACCGCTTCTACTGCGGCGACGGCAACGGCGCGAAGGTCCGCGCCGTGCGACGGCCCAAGCGGGCGAAGTAGCGCTCTCTCTGCTTTGACCCCTCCGTCGTCGTATGACGACGACACCTCCCCCGCTGACGGGGGAGGTGAAGAGTCATCTTCCTCCCCATTCAAATGGGGAGGTGGCGCGTCATACGCGGCGGAGGGGTCATGCCTCTCGCGCCGGCCGCCACGCGACGACGCCTTCGGTTCTTGCGCGCACGTCGGGCGGGGCGAGGCAGGTGGCGACGGCTTCGTAGCCCGGTGCGCCGGGATAGGGCGGGACGAGCGTCGGCGGGCTGTGGTTGGCGGGGCAGAGCAGGATCGCCTCGTCGGGGCCGACCTCGCCGAGATCGAGCATCGACGAGGAGCGCGTCATCAGGAACAGCGGACGCTCTCGCGAAACACGCCGCCGCAGATGGGCGATCAGCGCTTCCTGCGTTGGCTGATCCAGTCCCTGCTCCACCATATCGATCACCAGCGCCGCGGGCGTCGCCGCTTGGAGCGACGCGAGCAGCACCGTCAGCGCGTCCGAGGGCGAGGCGCCCTCCTCGACCAGCCACGCCGTCGCGCGCTCGACCCGCGCCTTCAGCGCCGCATCGGCGTCGAGCCGCGCCCGCGCCGCAGCGCCGCCATCGGCCGCGCGATCGAGGCCGATGAAAGCTGCATCCGGCAGCGCCTCCGCCAGCCGCATCGCCAGCCGCGTCTTGCCGCTGCCCAGCGGGCCCACGATCCAGGTGAGCGCGCGGATGTCTAAAAGCTCGAACCGCTCGCCGCCCCACGGCCATGGCAGATCGAACGCGACCGCCATGGTTTCGCCGGCGGGCCGCAGCAGGCGCGCCAGCTCGCCCGCCTCGGGCGCCTTGCCGCGCGCGAGATCGGCGCGCAGTGCGCGCACCTTCGCGGCCGTCGCCACAAGATCGCGGCCGCGCGCTTCGAGCATCGCCTGATGTGCCGCCAGCGCGGGCTCCAGCGCATCGGCATCGCCGCCCAGCACGCGCGCGATCTCCGCGAGGCCGAGGCCCAGCGCGCGCAGGGCCGCGATCTCGCTCGCGCGCGCCATCTCGGCCGAGCCGTAGGCCCGCCAGCCCGCCGCGGTGCGGACCGGCGCGACCAGGCCGCGCTGCTCCCACAGCCGCAGCGCCTTGGCGGAAACGCCGAGACGCCGCGCGGCTTCGGATGGATTGAGGAAAGGACCGGAAGAAGAGGAAGACATCACGGATCACCTCGCGGTTGCCCTGGGGCTATGGCTGACCGCTCTCCTTATCGAGCCATCCCCAGGGTCCGGGTCAAGAGGCGATCCGGTCGATATCCAGGCCTGTCATCCCGGCTGCCCGGTCTAGCGGCCGCCCGACAGGCGCTTGGCGTATTCCTGTAACGCCTGCAATTGCGGCAGCGTCTCCTGCGCATAGCGGCGCAACGGGCCGCTCTTGCCGTTCTGGGAATAGGCGCCGTATTGATCGACAGCCGCGGTCTGCACGCGCACCTGGGCGGTGGCGTAAGCGGTGTCGAACTCCGCGCCCTGAACCGAATTCAGCCGGGCCATCGCCTCGTCTGCAATCTTCCTGACGTCCTCGTCGGGCGCCATGGACACGCCGCCTTCGGCGCGGTTTCTAGCCAGCGACTCCGCGAATTTCGTGTGTTCCGCGATGGAGCGCGTGGCAAAGCCGCGAACGAGTTCGTTCGTGGACTTGGTCAGCGCCAGCTGGCCCGATTTCATCTCGAAGTCGTTGACGGTCTCGGCGAAGCCGACAAATCGCGCGTCGGGCAAAGCATCCACGGCATGCACCGCCGCAACGCGCGCGAGTGGTGCAACGGCAACGGCGACAAGCAAAGTGCGGCGAAGAATCGGTGTCATATGCGTCTCCTTGAGTTTGTTGGAAAACAACTCGAGAACGCGACTGGTGCCCATGAAAGGAAGCCGATGGGCAAGCCACCCTACTCCCCTTCTTTGCGATCAACCATCGGTCGCTGCATAAAGAACGACCTGCCAATCGATCCTCCGGAGAACCGACCTTCATGAGCCTGGGCGACATCCGCACCCTCGACTACACGGTGCTGCTCTGCACGAAGCTGCAGGAGACCAAGGCCTTCTATCGCGACGTCATGGGCTTCGCGCTGACGCGCGACGGCGAGCGCTGGGTGGAGTTCCAGGTCGGCGCTGCGGTGCTGGCACTGAAGCCGCGCGGCCCCGGCCTCGCCTGGGACGACGGCCCGCTGCCCGCCGGCACGGCGGCGCTCCAGCTCGCCTTCCGCGTCGCGCCGCATCTGCTCGACGGTTGCCACGACACGCTCAAGTCGAAGGGCGTCGAGATCCTGAGCCCGCCGCGCGACATCCCCGCCTTCCATCACCGCGCGCTCTTCTTCCGCGATCCCGAAGGCAATGTCGTCGAACTCTATGCCGAGGTTTGATGTCGAACGGTTCGACTCGCCGCTTCGTCCCTCATTTGGGTGATGGCGCCGTGTCCAAGTTCAACTAGCGTCGGCGCCAGGCCTTATCCCGGGAGAGCGATCCACATCGGAGCGCGTTTCGGACTCCCACCGTTTCGATAAACCGCTCCCGCGCTTTCCCGGGATAGAGCCGACCGCTCTCCGCTATGACCCCTCCGCCCCTGCGGGGCACCTCCCCATGTGAATGGGGAGGAGGATGAGTCTTCGCCTCCCCATTCACATGGGGAGGTGTCGGCGTCTCACGCCGACGGAGGGGTCATGCCTTCTCTCAGACCAGCCAGCCGTGTCCGGCGGCGCTGGTGAAGTCGAGTTGCACCACGAGGTCGTTGAAGTCGTGGTCGCCGCCGCCGCGTGTGTCTTCCCAGCCCCACGTATTGAGGCCGTAGTTCCAGAGGTGGCCGACCGACTGGCCGCCCACGGACTCGTTGGCCTGCGAGAAGGCCCAGTAGGTGTTGCCGCTCGACTGGTTGGTCAGCGACATCGCCACGAAGTCGCCGGCATCGACATTCTGCAGCATCGCCTGCGCGTAGTTGCCGTATCCCGGCCCCGACAGCGCCGTGGCGCCGCCCGCGAGTTGATAGGCCCGGCCCTGTGCGGCCGCGGCATAGCCCGCCTCGCCCGGCTGCAGGCCGTTGATGGTGCCCGCGAGATCGTCGGTCTTGTAGAAAGTGAGCGACAGCGAATCCTCGCCGTTCTGGCGCACGCGCACCACGGCCTGCTGGTCGCTGGCGCCGCCCGCCGTTTCGGCCACCGCGACGGGCCGCGCCACACGCACGACGCCCTCGCTCGCAACGAAATCGGCAAAGCCGAACGAGCTGGTGAGGCCCGCCTGGATCGCCTGCGCGTCCACGCCGTCGATGGAAACGCCCAGCGACTGGCCGGCGGCCACGTAGCGCTGCATCTCCGCGCCCTGCGCCTGCTTGTCGAACAGGGTCACGAGGTTGGGATCGAAGTCCGGGTTGAGCGACTGCAGCGCCAGCCGGCTGGTCCACGCATAGGTGTCCGATCCTCCGCTGGTATAGTCGAAGCCGCCGCTGCCCAGGGTCACGCCGATATCGACGCTGCTGCCGGCCATGGTCTGGAAGAGCAGGCTCTGCGCCGTGCCGCTGGTCCAGCCGTCGGCCAGGCTGCCGTCCACCACGTCGGGCTGGTCGGCGAAATACATCTGCGAATGCGCGGCGGCACTGAGCGTCCGCGCCAGCACAGTGGCATTCGGCGAGCCCAGGCCGGTGACGAGATCGTAGCCCGGACCGGCGTAGTAGCCGAAGCCGGTCGGGATGACGTTCACCATGTCGCCGCCGTAGCTCTTGGTCTGGTAGGTCGAGCCGCCGAAGGCGAAGGACGAGATGTTGTTGCCGATGGTCACGTCGTTGAACGACGCGGGCGCGATGGCCGAGGCCATGTAGAGCAGGTCGTGCGCGTAGCCGAGATCGGGCAGGCCTTGATCGGCAAAGATCGTGTCGATCTGCACGATCAGCGAGGCCCACATCGGTGCCGCCGCGCTGGTGCCGTAGCCCGCGCCGTAATACTCGGTGAAGTTGGTGTTGGCGAACTGATAGGCCGCGTTGCCGCCCGCCAGGATCGACACGTCGGGCGCGCCGCGGCCGATCTGCGCCAGCGGATCGCTGGTCACGGGGACCAGGCCATAGGCCGTCTGATAGTTCGGCACCGGCTGGGTCGGATCGACGCCGCCGTTCGACGTGCCGTTCTGCATGTAGCCGCCGTAGAGCGGCTCGGTGCCGGTGATCGTGTTGCCGTCGACGACGTAATCGTTCCACACCGTCTCGACGAAGAACTGCGTGCCCGCCAGACCGGAGGGCATGGTGGTCAGCCCGCCGACGACGAGCTGCCAGATCGTCGCCTTGTCCCCCGCCAGCGCCGGCGTCACGACATAGTTGAGCGTCGGATCGAGCTGGGCCATGCCCAGGGTCGACATCGAGGTGCCGCTGACCAGCAGGCTGAAGGGCTGCGTGCAGTTGTACTGGAGGTTGGTGAGACCGTTGCCGATCTCCTCGCTCGACCCACCGTCGCCCAGCGCCGTCACCGCGGTCTGGTTGTTCAGCACCGTGTCGACATAGAGTTCCCAGTAGGCGCGGTAGAACGGCGAGTCGGGCGACATGCTCTGCGCATCGCCGAACGAGTCGGACCAGGCCGAGACCTTGGGGATCCCCGTGCCGGGAAAGACCGTGCTCTGGATCGCCGTGTAGGTCGAGGCCTGCGCGCCGTCGGTGTTGACGCCCGAGCCGACGAACAGCACGAGGTCGCTGTTGGGATTGACGGCGGCCGCGACGCTGACGTCGAGCGCGCGCTCGCCATAGACCGTCGGCTGCTGGCCGCTCGCGCCCTGGACGTAGACCTGCCCGTCGCCGGTCTGGCCGGTCGCCTCAAGGAACTTGGTGAGCCGCGCCTGGAAGTCGGAGCCGCTGGGATCGCCCGCCAGCGCCGAGCCGATGCCCGGTTCGATCAGGCCGATGGTCTTGGTCTGCACCGACGCGCCGTCGAGCGGATAGGCGTAGCCGTAGTCGCTGCCGAGCTTCTGCGCGGCGATGGTCGGCGTCTGGGCGTAGGGCGCGCCGTTGCCCTGGCTCTGCAGCCCCTGCGGCAGGGTGACGGACACGCCCGGCGCCATGTTCGATCCCGACGGGCTGATCGAGGTGTCGAACCACAGGCCCGCGACGTTCAGTTCCTGCGGCAGCGAGAGGTTGCCGTTCCAGTAGCCGCTCAGGTCGCCGTCGGTCGCCTCCATCTGGGCGGTGCCGAACAGCTTCTCGAACTCGGCCGACGAGGCGACCTGGACCCAGACGGTGCGCGACTCGGCCGAGGTCACGTAGTTGCTGTTGGCGGCGTCGAGGATGGTGAGGCCGAGCGTGTCCCGGAGATACTGGACCGTGTGGTCGAACTGCGCCTGCTCGGCGCCGTAGGTGGTCCACAGCGCGCTGGCTTCGTTGAGCTGCTTCAACGCCTCCTGGCGGCTCGCCCAGTTGCCCGCGAGCAGGTCGGCCGGATCGTTGGCCCGCGGCAGCACCAGCGCGACGTTCGTATAGAAGGTCTCTCCTGCCGGGATGCGCTGCTCCCCGGTGAAGCCGTAGGCCGCCGGCACCGTCGTCTCGGAAGTAATGCGGTAGCCGCTGAAATCCAGATAGCTCGAATTGGCAATTTCGACGTAACTGATCGCCACTGTACGACGCTCCCTGCCACAACCTGTCCTCTCCTAGTACCTTCTGAAGGCCCCCAAGAAAACACCGGCACGACTGCAATGTTGCAGAGGAGCGCGTCTCGAACTGGCACTTCAGCCGGGATGGCTGAGACGCGTCGGGAGCTTGGCGATGGCGCGGCCGGCCTGCTCGGTGGCGACGCGCAGATCGTAGGCGGTCTGGAGGTTGAGCCAGAACTCGGCGCTGGTCCTGAACCAGTGGCCGAGCCGTAGCGCCGTGTCGCCGGTGATCGCGCGCTTGCCGTTGATGATCTGCGAGAGACGATTGGGTGGCACGCCGATCTGCCGCGACAACTCGGCTGCCGTCACGCCCAACTCCGCAAGCTCGTCGGCCAGGATTTCGCCGGGATGGATGGCGGGTCTTTTCGTCACGTCTGCTCTCCTTGCCTCGGTGTCTCCAGCCTCAATGATAGTCGACGATCTCGACGTTCGACGGACCGGGCGCCTCGGCCTGCCACTCGAAGCAGATACGCCATTGCTGGTTGATGCGAATGGAATACTGCCCCGCCCGATCGCCGCGCAACGCTTCGAGCCGATTGCTCGGCAACCCTCGGAGATCGGCCAGCGAGGTCGCGGCATCCAGAATGTCGAGACGCTTCCACGCCTGCCGGTCGAATCCCTGAAACGCCCGGACAAACTCACCGTCCGCGAACTGCCGGGTGCGCTTGTCCCGATAGCTCAGGATCATGGTGGAGTATGGGAATTATGACGTGTGACGTCAATCGTCATTACAGGACCGGCCAGCCGGGCCGACTGGCCGCAGTCGAATGAGCCCCCCGCTCGCTTCGGCTCCGTCTTTCCTACCGCACACCGCAACCTTCCGCCAACCTCGGCCGCGGGATGAGATGCCGTTCGGGGGTGGTGAATGGCGTCCGGGCTCCCTACCTCAGACGACGGTTCCCCCTCACCCCCCAGCGAAAGGAGATGGTATGGCCAAGAACACGATCTGCGTCTGGTACGACAAGGACGCCGAAGCGGCGGCCCGCTTCTACGCCGCGACCTTTCCCGACAGCAAGGTGCACGCCGTCCATCGCGCGCCCGGCGACTACCCGTCCGGCAAGAAGGGCGACGTGCTGACGGTCGACTTCACGGTGGCCGGCGTCCGGTGCATCGGCCTGAACGGCGGCACCGCGTTCAAGCAGACCGAAGCCTTCTCCTTCCAGATCGCCACCGAAGACCAGGCGGAGACCGACCGCTATTGGAACGCCATCGTCGGCAATGGCGGCCAGGAGAGCATGTGCGGCTGGTGCAAGGACAAATGGGGCGTCTCCTGGCAGATCACCCCGCGCACCCTCACCGAAGCCATGGCCGCCGGCGGCGACGAAGCCAAACGCGCCTTCGACGCGATGATGACCATGAAGAAGATCGACGTCGCCGCCATCGACAAGGCACGGCGCGGGTGACGCTACTCCTCGGCGCGAGGAGTGAGTCCTACTGTCATCCTGAGCGCAGCGAAGGATCTCATGCCGGTTGCCTCACCGATGGCAGGCGGCGTTGAGGTCCTTCGGCTTCGCCTCAGGACGACAGAGTGGGTCAGCATCATGTCGCCCTTGAATGCGATGCGGGCCGCTCCTTAGCTCGTGGGCGTATAGACGCGCCGGCAGGCATTGTAGGAATAGGTCACATGGAACGGGCGGGCGCCGCTGCCGGGATCGAGCGTGACGTAGAACGTTCTGTTCTTGTTGTCCTTGCTGGCAACCCGTCCGGAACCATCGGGCTGCAACTCCTTCAAGTCGACGGTGAACGAACTGTTCGGCGCCCGGCTCGCCGTCGTAAAGGCGAGTGTGTTGCCCTTTAGATCGACCCGCCCGTCGGTCTGCCACGCCCACTCCGGCATGGGCATCGTCCCGCCGGCGCAATAGGGCGATGCATTATTCTCCAGGGAGCCAATGGCGGCCCATGTCGCGTCTGCTGCGATGGAGATGTGAGAAGCGCCCGCCAACCCGACCAATGTCGCGAGAAACAGTTTGGACTTCATCTCGTCCTCCGTTTGGCTGCCGCCACGATAGTCCTGTTTGGCGAGGGAGGAAATGACGTCGCCTCAACCGTCGGCGGCGGAGGGGTCATGCCTTCTCTTAGACCAGCCAGCCGTGGCCCGAGGCGCTGGTGAAGTCGAGTTGGACGATCAGGTCGTTGAAGTCGTGGTCGCCGCCGCCGCGTGTGTCTTCCCAGCCCCAGGTGTTGAGGCCGTAGCTCCAGAGGTGGCCTACGGACTGGCCGCCGACCTGCTCGTTGGCCTGCGAGAAGGCCCAGAAGGTGGCGCCGCTCGACTGGTTGACGAGGCTCATCGCCACGTGGTCGCCGGCATTGACGCCCTGCAGCATCGCCTGCGTGTAGTTGCCGTAGCCCGGCCCCGCGAGCGACGTGGCGCCGCCGGCGAACTGATAGGCGCGGCCCTGCGCCGCCGCGGCATAGCCCGCGTCGCCGGGATTGAGGCCGCCGATCGCGCCGTTGAAGTCGTCGACCTTGTAGAAGGTGACGGCGAGACTGTCCTCGCCGTTCTGGCGCACCCGCACCACAGCCTGCTGGTTGTCGGCGCCGCCCACCGTCTCCGCCACCGCCACCGGCCGCGCCACGCGCACGCCGCCGTCGCCGCTGCCTGACGCAAAGTCGACGAAGCCGAACGGCGTGGTCATCTTGACCTGCGGCGCGCCGGCTTCCGTGCCGTCGACGAAGACCGCCAGCGAATCGCCGGCCTGCGTCTCGGCCTGGGCCAGCGTGCCTTGCGCCTGCTTGTCGAACAGCCGCACCAGGTTGGGATCGAAGTTCGATTGCAGGGACTGCTGCGCGAGCAGACTCGTCCAGGCATAGGCCGCCGACGGGCCGCTGGCGAAGCTCTGGAGGTCGCTGCCCGTAATCACGTCGACCGTCGCCGCGGCGTTGGAGGTCGTCTGGATCAGCAGCGTTTCCGAAACCGCCGTCGAGAAGTCGCCGGCCGCATCGACCTGCACCACATGATCGACGCTGCCGAACGAGGTCTGCTCGTGCGCGATGGCCGTCAGCGCGCGCGCCAGCAGCAGGCCGTTGGGCGTGCCCAGCCCGGTCGCGAGATCGTAGCCGGTGCCGGCCTCGTAGCCCCAGCCGGTCGGCGTCACGTTGACGGTCGCGGTGCTGCCGCTGGCCGAGGGCGTCAGATAGTGCCCGCCGTAGAGGAACGAGGAGGTGTTGTTGCCGAGCGTGATGTCGTTGAACGAGGCCGGCGCGATCGCCGCGGCGGTGTAGAGCAGATCGTTCATGTAGCCGAGGTGCGGCAGGCCCTGATCGCGAAACACGGCGTCGAACTGCGCCACCAGGGCCGACCACATCGGCGCGGCGGCGCTGGTGCCCGCCCCGCTCCCCGTTCCCGACATGTCGCTGCCCGTCACGATGTAGCGCGAATTGCCGCCCGCGAGGGCCGCCACGTCCGGCACGCCGCGGCCGGGCAGCGCCGACGGATCCGAGGTCGCCAGATGAAGGCCGAAGTCGGTCTGGTACGAGGGCTGCGGCTGGCTGGGATCGACGCCGCCCGCGGCGGCGAAGTTCTGCTGGAAACCGCCGCCGTTGTTGTACTGGTCGACGATGTCCTTGCCGTAGACGAAGTAACTGTTCCAGACGGTCTCGATCAGCCGCTCGTTCGTGGTGAGCGTATCGGCCGTGGGCAGATGCTTCAGGCCGCCCTCGACCAGGTTCCAGATCGTCGGCAGGTTGCCGGCCGTCGCGCTCTTGGCGATGCCCTGCAAGGTCGGATCGTCGGTCGCCGCCTGCTGGCTGCTGAGCGACGAGCCGCCGGCGACGATGGAGTAAGGACTGGCGTGCATCGTGTCGACGTTGGTCAGGCCGTTGGCGAACTGGTCGCCCGACCCGCCGTCGCCCACGGCATTGACCATCGTGATGTTGCGCAGCACCGCGTCGACGAAGAGTTCGCGATAGGCGAAGTCGAACGGCGAGCCCGGCGCGATGTGCGGATAGTCGCGGAACGACGAGCTGACCACTGCCGGGTTGTTCGTCTCGTCCCAGATGGCGGCCTGGTAGGCCGTGAAGACGACGGAGCGCGCGCCCTGCGCGTCGCCCGACCCGGCATAGAGGATGACGGTCGAGGTCGGACTGGCCGTCGTGACGATGCTCACGTCGAGCGAGCGTTCGCCGCTGCTGTCGTTCGCAGCACCGCCGGGCGCCACGTTCACGTAGGTGCCGGGCTGGTCGAGGTGGACGTCCGGGAGGCTCTGTCTGTATTCGTCCGCCAGTTGCGCGAAGGTCTTGTGCAGCGAAGCCTCGACCGCCGTGCCCATGTTGGGTTCGATCAGCCCGATCGGCGCAGTCGCGACCGCCTTCCACCAGTCGCGCGTCGTTTCCGAATTGAACGGGTAGTTGTAGATGGCGGCGAGATCGTTGGGATAGATCTGGCCCGCCCTGGGCAGCGAATTGCCGGGGCTCTGCCCGTCCTGGGGCAGGTCGACGCCCGTCCCGCCCGGGGCGGCGGCGAGAAGCGACGCGAAGTCGCCGGTGTCGAACATCACGCCCTTGACGCCGCGCGAGGTCAGCGTGTCGGGCAGGTTGAGATTGTCCTGCCAGAAGGTGACGTCGTTGCCCTGCTCGTCCAGGCCCTTGTGGAGGAAGTTGCCGAACAGCGTGTGGAAATTGGTCTGGTCGACCATCACCCAGACGGTGCGCGACTCGGCCGACGAGACATATTGCTGGTTGTTGCCTTCGGGAAACAGCGTGAAGCCGAGATTGGTCAGCTCCGTGCGGACCTGCTGATAGGCCGTCGGGTCCGCGCCGTAGGTCGACCACAGCGTGTTGTTGGACTTCAGCGTTTCCAGTTGCGCCTGCCGCGACGCCCAGTCGGCTTCCAGCAGCGCCGTCGGCTCGTTGGCCCGCTCCATCACCAGCGCGACGTTGAACGAGAACGACTGGTTCAGGCCGGTGGCGGTCGGCAGCGGGGCGTTGCCGCGATAGCTTGTCAGGTCGAGATAGGCCGAGTTCGGAAGCTCGTCGTAGGTAATCGCCATGGTCCCTGTTTCCCCGCTTCCCGCCCGACGATGCGGCTCTGCTTATCTGCGCGAGTCCACAGGGCATTGGACCTCATCGAGACCGGCGATGCAAATGCGGCGCCCCTCTTGTTCACGCGTCGCTTGCGCTCCTTGGGAGTACCTCTCTCCGATGACGAATCCGGCAAATATGCCGTTGACACTCGGCGTAGCGAAATCTTTACGGCCGCAATAGTTTACAAGCCGAGTGCAAAGACTAAAGTCCGCACATCGTGCTCTATTGGATTATCGATTCGCGTAAACGCCTCGTCACACATACTGCTGAAGGCGACCTGACCCGCGGCGACCTCATGGCCTACTTCGATGCCGTCACCGGCGCCGATGCCTGGACCTGGCGCAAGCTGTTCGATGCACGCCGCTGCACGCCCGCGATGTCGCCCGAGGATCTCATGGCCATCGGCGTCCGCATCCGCACCCAGCATGCCCGGGGCGTGACCGGCCCCATCGCCATCGTCCTGCCCGAGACCGACAGCGAGACCTTCACCCGGCTCCTGGGCTTCATCGCCACGGATCGGCGGCCGGCGCGGGTCTTCCGCACCCTGGACCCCGCCCGGCAATGGATCGAAACGCAGCAGATCGATGCAGCGTAGGAACCCGTCATGCGTTGCGGCCGTTCGGATTCCGAACGGCTGACGCGATTTCCGCCGGCGCCGCCTCGACCAGGCGGTGCCTTTGCAGGGAGCATTGCATGCATCGCGACAAGAGCCGGCCCGAACGGCTCCCCGAACACCGAGAAGCCCCGCAGCCCGCCGCGGTCCGGCCGCTGCCGTCGCGGCGGTCGGTGCTGTCGGGCCTCGCCATGGCGCTGGCCGGGGGCGCGCCGGCGCTCTGGCCGGCCCATGCCGGCGCCCGCGAATTCTCCGCCGCCGACATCTATCCGTCGGAACATCCCACCGTCACCGCCATGGGGCAGCTCTCCGAGCAGATGGCGATCCGCACCGACGGCCGCCACCGGATCACGCGGCTGTACGGCCAGCGCGCGCACACCGAGAGCTACCTGATCGGCCGGGTGCGCAACGGCTCGCTGGACATGGCGCGCGTCGACGTCGCGTCGCTGGCGTCGCTGGTGCCGATGGCGAACCTGCTGGCGCTGCCCTACCTCTTCACGTCGGCTGAACATCGGCAGCGCGTGTTCGACGGCAAGGTCGGCGCGCTCCTGATGGCGCAGCTCGAGGCCCGCGCCCTGGTCGGGCTCTGCTTCTACGAACTGGGCCCGCGCTGCTTCTACGGCGTCAAGCCGGTGCGAGCCGCTTCCGACCTCAAGGGCCTGTCGGTGCGCGTACCGCGGGCCGGTCCGTGGGTGCGCATGGTGCGCGCCCTCGGCGCCACGCCGGTCGCCGTCCCCTACGAGCAGGTCTACGCCGCCCTGAAGGAGCGCACGGTCGACCTGGCGGAGAGCAACTGGCAGTCGTTCCTGACGTCGCGGCACAATGAAGTCGCCCGCTACTTCAGCGTCACCGAACACATGATGACGCCGGGAATCGTGATCTTCTCGCAGCGCACCTGGGAGATGCTGCCGGCGGACGAACAGGCTGCGCTGCGCGAGTCCGCCCGCGATTCCGAAATGTACCTGCGCGGCATCTCGAACGAGCTGCACGCGCCCCGGGAGGCGGCGCCGGCCGGCGTCGAGATCGTCACCGACATCGACCGTGGCTCGTTCGTCGAGGCGACCGCCCCGCTCTACCAGGAGCAGGCCGTCACGCCTCAGTTCCAGAAGATCCTACAGCAGATCCGGGACCTGGCGGATTAGCGGCGGGGCCGTCGAGGGCCTGCTTCACCACGGCTTCCAGTTGAGTGAGCGAATAGGGCTTCTGCAGCTTGCCGTGCACCTCGACGCCGTCCATGCCGTCGAGATCGTAGCCGCTCGATGCGACGACGGGGATGTTGCGGCGCGCCAGCACCTCGATGATCGGCAGCGCCCTGCGGCCCGCCAGAGACAGATCGACGATCGCCATGTCGGCCTCGACCGTCTCGGCCAGGCGCACGCCTTCGTCGAGCGATGTCGCCGTGCCGGACACTTCGCAGCCCAGCTCCTCGAGCATACTGCGCAGCGACATCAGGATGATCACTTCGTCGTCGACAACGAAGACCTTCGTTCTTCGCAACAGATTTCTCCTTCCTCTTTCGGCGTATTGCCATTGGGAGGAATAAACGGAGCCCGTGCGACAATCGTTCCGCTCTCTTTTTCTACCTAAACTGCCGGAACCGCGTGAACCGCGCCGCAGGCTCCGCCGTAGTCACAATAATACGACGGAACGTTCGTGGAGTCCGCGACGTTGGACCCATGTACCGACAATAGAGGTGTAGTTTCTCATGCGTGAGAAGGGGCGCGAAACGGGGCATCGTCCGGCGGAGGCCGCGGCAAAGGCCCGGACACGGCGCGAAGCGGCCGCGCGCGCCCGGCGGCTGGCCCAGTCGGTCATTCAGGACGATGACCGCGCGCAACTCCTCGACTATGCCAAGACCCTCGAAAGGGAAGCCGAGGACCTCGAACGCCAGATCCCCGATCCGGGCGCCAAGCACAAGCAGGAGCAGTCGCAACAGCAGGCGCAACAGCAGCCCCAGCAACAGGCCCAGCAGCAGGCCCAGCAGCAGGCGGCATCCGCGCCGCCTCCGTCGAATGGAAAGCCATCGAATGGAAGCCCATCGAACGGGAGGCCATCGAACGGCAAGCCGTCGAATGGAAAGCCGGGCAACGGAAAGACGCCGCGGGGTTAGAGACTCGGGGTTAGAGACTCGACGTTGGCGGCGCGCACACTCGCCCTGCCTTATCGACTTGCCTCATCGACATGCATCATCGACATGATCGCTAGTTGCGATCCGCGCGCTTCGTGAGAATCTGCTTTCGTCCGGCGTACTCGTTTCCATCCTTCGCGACGCTTGCGCCGCGCGACGCGACCTCCGGGCCTGCACTCGCTCCTCAGAACGAGGCCGTCGGCGTTCCGTGCATCTCCCTCGATACGCCGTTCCGCAGCCCCGACTCACCCCCACCAACACCATCGCGCCGCCATAATCGCTGGGCTAATTTCGGGCTCCCATGTCCGGCGACTTCTCCACGCTGATCGTGACGACCCGCAACGGCGTGCGGCCGCTTGGCGTGCGCGGCGCGCCGCTGCACGAGGCGGCGCCGCAGCTCCGCCGCGTGCTGCGCCGGCGGCTGGGCGACGCGGCGGCCGATCTGCTGGCCGAGCCGCAGGTCCACGCCGACGGCAAGACCATCGACTGGCGCGCCGGCTGGTCCGGCCCCGTACGCGCCTTCGATTCGCTGCCGCCCGCCGAGCGCCAGTCCACCATGGCGAGCGTCGAGGCGACGCTGGCGGAAATCCGGCGGCTCGGCGACCTGCTCGCGGGCCACGGCCCCAAAGAGGACACCGGCGTCGTCGGCCTCTCGCTCAAGCTCGCCGCCCGCGCGCCCTCGCCCGCCTACATCTTCCTGGTCGGCGACCGGCCGGTGATCGTCGCCTGGGGCTACGAGAAGGACAGCGCCCCGACGCTGCCGCCGCCTGGCACTTCACCCGGGGCGTCGCCTGTTGGCGGCGCGCATGTGCCCGTCCCCGAGAAGCCGCCCGGGGGATCACCCGTCGGGCCTCAAGGCCGGCGCTCGGTGCTGCAGCCCGAGCTGGGCGCGGCCGGCGACGGCGACGACGATCGCACGGTGGCGGTCCGCCGGACGGCCGTCGCGCGCGCCGCCCCTCCCGCCAGCGCCGGCGTCCCGTGGTTGCGCACGCTGGCCGCCGCGTTGCCGCTGATGCTGCTGCTGATCGGCGGCGCGTGGCTGTTGCGCGGCTGCCTGCCGGCCGAGCCCGCGCTCGACATCGCCACGCGCGAGGCCGCCGAGGCGCCGACGCCGCAACAGGTCGCGGAGGATCGCCTGCCCGTGCTCAAGGCGTCGCTCTCCGCCGAGCAGTCCCGCCAGCGCGCGCTGAAGGTCGAGCTGTCGCTGGCCGAGGCCGAGATCAAGCGGCGCCTCGCCGACTGCAAGCCGCCGGAAGCCGCGAAGCCGCCGCCGCAGGTCGCCATCGCGCCGCCGCAGCCCGCGCCGCAGCCGAAGGTGACGCCGCCCGCGCCGCCGCCCCCGCCTCAGCCCAAGGCCGCGCCGCGCAATCCCAACGACAATCGCCTGCGCCTGCCGCCCGCGCCGACCAACAACTATTCCTTCATGGAAGGCTGCTGGCGCACCGATCCGTTCCGCCACGAGGCGCAGCAGATGCAGCCCGGCATCTCGTCCTACTGCTTCGACGCCAGCGGCAACGGCCGCCTCGAATGGCGGCGCGGCCGCACCGCCTGCCGCACCAACGCGCAGGCGCGCTTCTCGGGCGCGGTGCTGGCGCTGCGCGATTCGGACTCGACCTGCAACGACGGCTCGCGCTGGTTCGCCGACCAGCTCAACTGCCAGCGCGGCGCCGACAATGTCGCGCAATGCAGCGGCCGCTCGCGCGACGCCTACGGCCGCCTGGTCTCCTGGACCGTCAACCTGCACAAGCTGAACTGATCTCGTGCCCCGCCTCCCCATTTGAATGGGGAGGAAGATTGGCGCGGAAGATGCTGGTAAGAGAGGCGCCGGATTTCAGGAGGTTTGCGGTGAAGGTTTCGCGTCGGTCGTTGATGGTGATGGCGGGTGCAGCGGGCGCAGCAGCAGCTGCCGGTGTGGGCGCGATGCCTGCATCGGCGCAGGACGCCTGGCCGAGCCGGCCCATCCGGTTCCTGGTGCCGTGGCCGGCCGGCGGTCTGAACGACGTCATCGCGCGCTCGTTCAACGACCGCGTGTCGAAGACCCTGGGCCAGACCATCATCACCGATTTCAAGGCGGGCGCGGCCGGCCGCATCGGCGTGACGGAGATCGCGAAGGCCAGGCCCGACGGCTACACGATCGGCATGGGCAATCTCGGGCCCCTCACCATCTTCCCCGGCCTCTACAAGACCATGCCCTACGACGTGGGCAAGGAGCTGATCCCCATCACCATGTTCGCCGCCTCGCCGCTGGTGCTGGTGGTGGGCGCCGACTCGTCCGCCAAGACCGCGCAGGAGCTGATCGCCGCCAGCCGCGCCAAGCCCGGCGGCACCAACTTCGCGTCGGTCGGCATGGGCAGCCCCGCGCACCTCACCTACGAGATGCTGAAGGTGAAGACCGGCATCGAGGTGGTGCACGTTCCCTACAAGGGCACCAACGAGTCCCTGCCCGCCCTGTTCGCGGGCGACATCCAGTCGACGTTCGACACCCTGCCGAGCCTGCTGCCCTTCATCCGCTCCGGCAAGCTGCGCGCGCTCGCAGTGACGACGCCGAACAGGGTGCCGCAGCTTCCCGACGTGCCGACCTTGAAGGAGCTGGGCCTGGGCGATGCCGACGTCATGTCGTGGTACGCGCTGATCGCGCCCGCCGGCACGCCGCAGCCGATCGTCGATCGCCTCTACACCGCCTACACCGCCGCCGCGCAGACGCCGGAGATCCAGAAGCTGCTCTCCGACCAGGGCCTGATCTACATCCCCAACACGACCGCGCAATTCCAGGCGCAGATCGCCGCCGAGACGGCGCGCTGGGCCAAGCTGATCAAGGACAACAAGCTCGAAATCGATCAGTGATCGCTGGGCGTGCGCCACTCCAATGGCGCGGTCATGAATCGCGCAAGTGGACTCGCGCGCGCCTAGCGCAAGGTGTCTCGAAGGGTGGGAGCCAGCACAACTTCTTGGGTCGTCTGCATTCAGACGGTCGTAGCTTTATTGGGATTCTGGCAACATCCGAGTATGGACGAGTAGGTATCAGTCCACCTCTTACATTTCCGCCCGCTAGCAAATCGCCAAGCGATACCCAACCAGAGATGACACCCAATGTCCCTCGAAACCCAAGGCTTTCTCAGCCCTGAACTCGAAAAGCTAAAAACTCTGCAGCGACAGAAACACGCCGAGCCCTTTGGACTGCTCGATCAAGCGAGCGAACTGGGGCAGCAAGCTCTTTCCAAAGTCAGCCTTCTTAAACCGACGACCGACAATTTACTCGCCAGCATCTTTTTTGTGCGTGGCTTGCAGACGGTACAGGGGGCGATTCTGATGCTGGAGCGAGGCATGATTCTTGAAGCCCGAACGCTATCGAGAGGAGCGATCGAAACACTCTTCTATCTCGGTTCCGCTACAAAGGATCCAACGTTCTCACAAGACTTCTTCCGAGATCATATCTATCGGGTCGATAAACTCGCCAAAGCGCATGAACGAATAGCAGTCGCTCCGGAAGATGATCACAATAAACTCAAGACTGCGATTGAGTCAGCACGTGACATTGCAGGTGAAGGCCGTTCAATGGCCATTTCTGATGCTGCTCGCCGAGCAAACATGATGAACATTTACGAAGGTTTCTACCGAGGGTTATCGACTGATTCAGCTCACCCGACCGTCATGTCCATAAGTTCGCATTGGGACAAAGATGCGGACGATAAACCGTGTGGAATTCTGTGGGGCCCTGAAGTCCGCGACGACGATGCACTACTGGATACGATATTCGTCGTAGTTCTCGTTAACTTGCTTCTAATTGACACTCTCAATGAATTGACTAAGGACGAGCAGATCGAGCGGAACTCCCATGAGTTAAGTAGGGTCTATCTTCGACTCAAAGGGCACACTGTTTCCGAAGAACTAGATCAGGCTCGCCCTGAGCAACTCTTATAAATTGTACTTGTCGAAAGTGATGCACTCTGCACCAATATGGGTGTGTCTGAGCAAATGCAACACTCGGGCAGCCTATTGTCGCTTGATAGCCGTGTGTTTGGAAGCGCTCAACTAATGACCTCTGAGAACGTCATCATAGCAGGCAAGGAACCTAACGTCCGGCATCACCGCGAATTCGCCAAGACGCTAAAGTCCCTGATAGACTTTAGAGGGTTTGAGCGCGTCGTCTTAGATTTTCAGCATACTGAGATATGCTTTCCGGACGCCATTGTTCCAATCGTGGCGCTTGCCATGAGGTACAGAGCCGAGGGAATAAGATTTGATCTAATTCTTCCGCGGCAAGCCCGCCTTGAACGGTTATTCGTTAATTCAAACTGGGCGTCGTTGATCAGCCCACACAAATATCCAGCTTCCAATTACGCACACGATCTAAACCTACCGGCCGCTGTTTACAAAGATCAAGACGAGCAATATTCATTTGTGAAGGCAGCCATCGATCGCATTCTTAAGGTGACGCGTCATCTCGAACGATCACACTTGCGCGGCCTTGAATGGACGCTCAATGAAGTGTCGGACAATGTTCTTCTGCACGCAGAATCGTCGATAGGCGGTATCGCGCAGCTGAGCATTCGCCCTCATAGTCGCGAAATTGAGTTCATTGTCTGCGATTCCGGCATTGGCATTCCGGTTTCATTGCGCAATGGCAGAAACCCGGAGTGGAGCGACTTTGAAGCACTTCGACAAGCAACTCTTGAGGGCGTTACTCGCGGTGTCGGACAAGGCAATGGACTATTCGGCACAGTCCAAGTTTCAACCAAAAGTGGTGGGGCTTACTCAATAAACTCTGGATTCGCCTATATTTCAGGAACTCGAACTGGGAATCAGACGGGCCAGCAATCTGAACTCGAATTTCCAGGCACTTCCGTTGTATGCGCTATCAGTTACGCAAGACCCTTTGCACTCGAACAAGCACTTACGTTTAAAGGGCGCACGCACACTCCGATAGACTTTATGGAACAAGATTATGAGGGATTTGAGGAGAACAAGGCAGTTATTTCGCTGGCAGCGGAAACAATATCCGTAGGCAGCAGACGTTCTGGCTTCGAGCTCCGCACAAAAATTGAGAACATTGCTCGTATTGCAGATGCATCACGCGTGGTTCTTGACTTTGCGAACTTGCCCATCTTGTCCAGCAGCTTTGCGGACGAAGCCATTGCTAAGCTAATCGCAAATTTGGGTGTCGAAGAGTTCCGGCGGAAATTTAGGCTTGTCAATGTTGAACGCGTTAACCGGCAGATTATCTTTCGATCAGTGCAGCAGCGACTATCGGAACACTCTGACAAGATCTTTGAATAGTAGTCTATATTTTGCTCGCGTACCTCATCAGCCGAGATGGCCGGTGAGGCACTTCGTTCATAATCTACATCCAGTCGACGTTCGACACCCTGCCGAGCCTGCTGCCCTTCATCCGCTCCGGCAAGCTGCGCGCGCTCGCAGTGACGACGCCGAACAGGGTGCCGCAGCTTCCCGACGTGCCGACCTTGAAGGAGCTGGGCCTGGGCGATGCCGACGTCATGTCGTGGTACGCGCTGATCGCGCCCGCCGGCACGCCGCAGCCGATCGTCGATCGCCTCTACACCGCCTACACCGCCGCCGCGCAGACGCCGGAGATCCAGAAGCTGCTCTCCGACCAGGGCCTGATCTACATCCCCAACACGACCGCGCAATTCCAGGCGCAGATCGCCGCCGAGACGGCGCGCTGGGCCAAGCTGATCAAGGACAACAAGCTCGAAATCGATCAGTGA